>ERZ767310.438-NODE-438-length-25719-cov-8.203709_pt1 | contig 25719 bp, 18 predicted proteins | sample MGYA00374954_ERZ767310 | MGnify/ENA primary metagenome ERZ767310 (study PRJEB28948, sample SAMN06267188) | marine metagenome | isolation source: Columbia River Estuary | place: USA:Columbia River Estuary, USA | collected 2013-07-23 ...
CATTATACGTCAGTCCCCTCTACTTGCCAGCAGTGCAATCCCATCTCTCTCCATTTGTCCACGACCTGCTGTCGGTCGTCTATGGCAATGCGTGGAACCCATCCGTCTTCCAGAATCTTTTTGAAAAGTTCTGCCTTGACGATACCGTCCTGTCTAAAGTCACCGTCAGCCCTGAGGTAAAGTTTCTTGTAGTCGATACCCCATGCATTCAATTGACGTTCAGTCACTTCACGGTGTCTCTCGTTCCTTGCGCTGGTTATGATGATATTATGGTTTGACATCTGCAAGGCTTGGACGAGATGAACCACGTGCCAGTTTGGTTGGTCTAACTGTTCCATCACTTCAGGGTCGAGAAATATGTCCCAGTCCATGCGTTTGCCTGGTGGTGGGTTCTCTGTTGCCTTGGCAACCCTTGCTCTGATGTTTGCAAGCGTTCCGTCAACGTCTACGATTATATCTTTAAATTCGTTCATTGTAATTTCCTTATTTTAATTTTCTGTCTTCTGACTCTTTGGTAATCCCTTGACTCGTCGGCATGCTGAAGTATGATGCAATGTTTGCAATACTTTCTTGTTCTGCTGCCTCTTTTTTCGTTTGGACTTGTCTTGTATTCAAATTCCTTGTGGCATCTGATACAGCCTCTTGTTATGGTACTATGCAATCTCGTCGTCGGATACACAGTAATGACATTTGTTTGTACCATGACATGTATAGCATAACTGATGACCAAACTCGTTACAGTTTCTGCATGTTTCTATGTTGTGGTTTTCATATCTTCTGCTGTTGCATTCGTAGCCTTGCATCTGTCCTTCTTCGTTTTTTCTTTGCTCCACACCTTGCCAGCATCTTGAACATTCTCTTGTTTGATTGCACATGGTACATGAGTACATCATTGCCCTCATAACCTCCTTGCCTGTATCGTTTAGCATATATCTTGAATAATTCATTCCACCAACCTCTTCAACAAGCTGGTATGTCTTTAGCATTGGCAACAGTGTATATATAATTCCGTTTCTGCCCTGTCCCTTTTCCGTTAGTTTGTTTGCAGACCACGGCCTGTCTTGCTTTAGCATTTTTACAATCACTGAATTGTATACCAGTGAGCCGAATGCCCCTGCATATTCTTTCCATGTTACTCCAATCTTTGCAAGTGCCATCTGGCCTTCTGGAGACATGCTTGATATCATTTGTTCCAATGTTGTTGCTGTTTGTTGTTGAGACATATTAATCATAATTTGTAATAAAAAAAAGAGAGTGCTTGTGTATTAATATATGTATAACACAATACACCTCTTTCTGACTCGATGGGTTTTTTACGTCATACCATTGTTGACGGACAGACTAACTCTGTCAGTTTGTTATGAATTAACTGTAATATTAATCGTTGAGTTGTAATAAATAAAAAATTTATTGATGACAGTTACAATTGTCATCGTCACATTCGTCGTCTTTGACTGGCTCGTTATCTGGAACGTTTACCCTTTCTGATAGGTCGCACAATCTGTCATACACTTCTTCGCAAACATTAAGTCTTTTAAGAAGTTCTACTTTCTTTCTTGTGCACCATGGCTCTGCTTCATACTCTGTTTCCACATAGTCCATTTCTATTGACCATAACTTAATTGTGTCTATCAGGTCGCTGAATGCTGCCTTGGCTTCTAAGTTGTCGTACTCGCAGGTCATTGACTTTCAGTCCTTTTCAGTTTGTTGGCTGCCCTTGTCTTGGCTACCTTTCTTGCACGGGCCTTGTTCTTCTGGGTCTTGAACAACTTGTAGGTGTCCATTGGTTCTTCATTCCATGGGATGTCAAGTTCCATTTGAAGTTTTACCAGATCTACTGGGTCGTACGTATTTATTTTTACGTCGTACATTGGACTTTGTTGTCCTATTGTATTGTCACCTGTTTTTAGTACGGCAATAATTCTTCCTACTGTTTCTTCGGAATCGTCAAGAAGTTTCTTTTCGTCCATTGTTAGTTTTGAATCTTTGGCTAACAATTCTTCGATATTCTTTCTTGCAAAGTATACGCTTGTCAAGAGTCTTTTTACCTTTTGGTCGGACAACTTTCTGTCGCCTTCGTTTAGGCACTCTATTGAGAAGCCCATTTTGGACTTGCACTCTGCGTTGATTTCTCTGTCACCGTATGTCTTTGGTTCCCAGATGTTTATCATTGCCTGTGCAGTACTTTTTCTTATTGCCAACAGTTGCTCTATTGGAATTTTCTTTTGCATGTGAGGTGTATTTCCTGGATTTACTAGGTGTGCATAACACGTCTCATGGATGTTTCCCTTGTGGAACGCATCGTTTTCAATGAATCCTGAAGACTCAAATCCTTCCCTTGGCTCTATTGTGAATACCTGTTGTACCACTTCGCCCTTGACTTCTGGACTGTTTTCTGCAAGTTGAGTTGCCTCTGCAATTTCTGATTCTATATCAGATAGTATGTGGTCATGGTCTTCTGGTCCATGTGAATCCAGCATACTTGCTTTTGCCTTTGCATACATCTCATGGTTTGCCAACTCTGCTGCCTCTACCCCTGAGTCATCTGGGAAGTCGAAGCCTTTTTGGTTTCCACAATTTCTGCACTTTATCGGTAGCGGTACTAGGTCTTCGCTACTGAATCCGAATCCGCATCCCTTCTTACATGTTTCACCATGCAAGCTGAAAAACTTTGGGTTGTGAATCTCGACAGAGTTACAGTCTCTACACTGCAACACTCTATCTGCTTTGGAGGTATCTACAATGAGTTCTTGGAATCCATTGTTCATCTCTTTTGTTAATTTGTTCATAACTGTAAGGTCTATAAAATTCATTAAGTTGTTTAGAAAAAAGAGTGCTTACGCACCTATTGGTAATACGCTTGGATACATGCCGGGACCGTTGTCCACTTTTTCCAAGACTAAATCCTCATCTGGTAGATACTCGGATATTGGAGCCTTTCGTTGGGCTACATATTGTTCCATGTATCTGACACCTGCCTTTGAATTGATTTTCAAAGTTCGAACTATACATTCAGGGTCTTCCTTCTCGTACATTTCGACGACAAATCCTTTTACAGGTTTTGTCTCAGTTGTTTGTTTCCCAGTCTTTGGATTAAACTTTGTAACAGTTTCCATTTTCTTTGACCAAATTTTCGTTTCTTTGTCGTATTGTGTTTGTTCTATTTCTAGAATCTTAACAATTCCGACTTTGATACGCTGACCTTCTGTCTTGAAGTCCAGTGCATTGAAGTTTGGTTTGTCAATGTTTCCGTTGTTTGTGTTTTCAGACATGAGTGTAATGGGTAATGTGTAATTCATAATAATCAATTTAATTGTATTAAAAAAAAATAATAATAATAATAATAATAATAATTATATGTATAGACTTTGTCTTTTAGTTCTTCTATCTCTTAAGACAATTCCTATCATATTTTGAATCTTTTTGGATTGGATTCTTACAGTTCCTTCATTCACATTCATTCTTTTTGCAATTGTTTTTGGTCTTATTCTAATGTCCCAGTTTCTGCAAATAACGTCTATGATTCCTGATGCTATTGCAACTGACGGAACACCTGAAATTATTTTTATTTCTACATCTTTGTGTTCTAAGACATATGATAAAACTTGTTCACGTTGTTCCTTTGTCACTTGCACACTATCTGAATGTGTTTGAAAAGCATGGACTTCTTTTCTTATGATTTCTTTTCTATCAATCATTTGATTTGTCACCCCATGTTCTATTTTCCAATGTTTTTTCTAGGTCTTGTATTTTTTGTTCCAAATAACCTATTCTGATTTCTTTGGAATTTACTTCACTAGTTTTTTCTTTAACTTCCTGATTCAAAGTCTTTACTTTTTCAAATAACATTTCTTGTATTATTTGTTCGTTAGTTTGGCTTTCGTTCTCTACTTCAGTATCTATGTATTGTTGATACTCTTCTCTTTCACATTCTTGGCACATTATAAGTCGTCTCCCATTCTTTGTTCCCATAACTCATTTTCGAAATCTCTTTTTTGTTGAACATAGTCCATTTCCATTTCTCCAATGATTTTTCTAAGTTGTTCATTTTCTTTTTGGAGTTGATCTATGGTTCCACATAAGCCATCGATTGCCATCTCTTGTTCTTCCACTTTGTCTACAATGTGGAACTTAACAACGTTATTATTCTCGGTTGTTGAAAATATACGAGAACTTTCGTTGGTTGTTTTGTTATTTGTTAATTCATTCATAACTGTAAGGTCTAGAAAATATATTAAATTGTTTAGAAAAAATTAAAAGAAAGAATCCAATGGATTCATATCTTTTTTGGTTTTAACGACTTTGATGAACTCGCCTGTGGTTTGGTCATAGATTGCCATGAATCCCTCAGGTAAGTTTTTGAGTTGTCGTCTCTTTAACTCTGCTCCACTTGGAGGAGAGTATTTTTCATCTTTGATTATTTCTGACAAGTAAAAATGGGGAAGATTAATCCCTACTGAGTAACCCAGTAAGAACTAACCAATCGGCAATCATGCCACAGCCACATTCATCCTCGATGCAACTGCATTCTTTGATGTATTCGAAATGATTCAATATAAGATGTAGAAAACTAGTTAAGAAAAAAGAAGGCTTACGCCTTGATGGATGCAACTTCACCTTTTGTGGTGTTGATTGTTGCTTGTTTCTTAGAGTACTCTATTTGTGCAATAACGCCACTAACAATTATAGATGTTAGTTCTGGACGGAACTGGCACATTTTAACGAGTGCTATAAGTGAGTTCATATCAGTTTTAGCATTTTCATGCAATTCAACTGTTAGTACTTTAGAAGTCATTAATTGTAATGAGAAAAGAAAAAAAATGTAGTCATAAATATACATAAATTTAACCCTAAAAGCCATGCCCTAGAAAGCCTTAAATTTCTTCTTTCTTCTTTACTTTCTTCTTTCTTCTTCTTATATATAGTATATATATAAGTATATATAATAGTATATATATTAGTATATATAGTAGTTATAATAATCATACTTATAATTAGGAAAGAAAAAAAATGTAGTCATTCCTAGAGACACCTTTTCTTCTTCTGGGTAGATTTATTTAGGCATTGAAAGACGTTTGGATTTTCTTCTTCGGGGTCGATTAATTAAAGTCTATACCATGAAGGCATTCTATAAGATGACTGTCTTGTCATCATGTCTATGTTTCCTGTTTCAGGATTGATGCCAAAGTCACCACCCAACTGTCCTATATCTGCGAATGAAGTAACTTTATCTGGCTTAGGCTTAGGCTTACGGCCTCTGTTTGATACTGCTCTTCTTGGCTTTGATATGCGCTTCTTTACTGCCGTGGTACCCTGTATACGTGCTAGTTCACGTACACGGTTAATATCAAATGCTACTAAACTCTCATCCTTTTCTACTATGGTTTTAGGCTGGTTTTTGTTACGTATTCTGGTTGATTTTCCTACGCTTTGAGTTATTCTGTTTCTGTTTACCATAGGTATCTCTCTGACCAGATTCTGTACTGGAAGCATATCTCCCTTTCTACCAACTGAACCTGCAGCCTCAAAGTTAGGTCTTGTCCATACAGACTCTTCCCAATCTGGTCCTGTCCATGTGCTTTCTGGAACATCTCCCCTAACAAACTGTTTTGCCTGTGCTTCATCCTTGAACTTTCCTCCTGTTTTGATACTTAGACCAGTATAACCACTTTCATCCATACCCTTAATTTCCAAATAATCTACCCATCTGGAAGGTAGTTTCTGAGAAGGTTTTTTACCTCCTTGGAACACAAGTGATCCCTCATTCCATTTTGTACTGAAAACATTATAAAATGACTCGTTCTTTTTTGCCTGTGCAACTCTTTCTGCTTCCTTTAATATAGCCTCTTCATTGTTACCCACAAACCTTTTAACTGTTGGATTCGGCTGTGTTTTCACAAGCCAGTCATCTACACTCATCATGTCAGTTGCTACTCCAGAAACCTGCTTGTCGTCAGCGCTTGGCAAACCGTAATCCTTTGTGGTACTGCCTCCTTTTATTTTTTGTTCTACCCAATACTGAGCCCTTCCTGTTTTTGCCTTGCTTCCTCCACGTCCAAGTGTCTTTCCTGTTGCAACCAGTTTTGAAAGACCAAGTTCAGTAAATCCTGTTTCCATGAAGGTATTTTGTGTTATTGATGAAGCATAAACTGACGACACTTGGTTGTTTGAATCGAACCCGTAAAGTGAAGTCTCTGATCCAAGGGCTGTATTTTCTGGTACAACAAAGCCCTTCTTTGTATTTGTTTTGATTATTTCTGGGTTTCCCTCTATACCAAATTTATTCATTATTTCCTCAAAATTTTTCTTTACTACAGCAGGTGTTTTTCCTTGTGCAATATCCATTCTTAGTGTTGCTTCAGCCTCTCGTTTTGCTGCTGACTTGTCAACTGGGAACGAACTTATCTGTGTTCTTATTGTGTCTTCATTACGAACGTCAATTGTCTCATTGACAAGTTTGCCAAGTTCATCTGACTCTCTTATGTTTGGATTTTCATCTATTCTTTTATTATACTTGTCAACCACCTGAGTGACTAAATCTTCATCAACCTTGTCAGTTGTCTGTTTGGCTGGTATTGTGTTTAATATTTCATCCTGTTTCACTTTAAAGAAATCAGGCTTTGACACATTCTGACCTCTTGCGTTTCTGCCCAAACTGCCACGTCCCAGTTGTACAGGGTCATACATTGAGCCAATGAATGCTGGGTCTACGTCATCACCAAGTTTTATAGGATAACTCATATCAAGGTTTACAGTATCTTTTGTGAATCCACCGCCCATACCGCTTGTACTTGTACCTCCACCTGTTGGAGGAGAAGAATCCCATCCTCTTATCTCAATAGCCAAATCATCCATTATTCTTTGTTTTGTTGTGAAAGGTAATTTCTCATCAACCTCATCAACTAACTTGTTTGTCCTAATAATATCATCACCTGTGATTGCACCCTTACCAGAAGCACCGATGATCATCGGACTTCCCAATGTGGTAGGTCTTCCTATCTTATTACCAAATCGTTCTCCACCCTTGGCACCAAATCTTTCCATCCTGTCAAGTATGTTTGTCTTCTTGGTTTTGGTTGTAACCTTTCCCTTTCGGTTTGTTTTTATTATGGTAGTAGTCTTATCGCCAACAAATTTTTGTTCCTGTCCTTTTCTTATCAATCCTGTCTTGCGTGTCCATCCAGTTGAACCCTGTGCCTTTGTTGCTCCACGAACAGACTTTATACCTGTCATTCCAACCTTTGCTCCCTTTGCAACCGCACCAAAGCCCATGGTACCTGCAAGTATGGCTGCCTCTGCTGCAACCTCACCCACAACCCTTCCAGGCTGTTCCTGAACCCTTCTGCTTGCCTCTGCAAACGAGCCTTCCAAATTGCCTTCAAACAGACCTCTGCCGAACACCGTTGCAAGTGTCTCGTCCCTGTATGAACGTTGTTCCTGTTCCCTGCCTGTTGCTATTGAATGTGCGGTATCTGCTATGTCAGTAGTATAACTTCTTCCTACGTCATATCCTCCCCTGCCTACGTTATGAACAAACTGTGTTGCCCTTGCCCACGGATCAAACTGGGTTGACTGTGTACGTGCCTGTGGAGACTGATTCTGTGTAGGGTTTGATGACTGTGCATATGCCTGTGGTAGTATTCCTCCTCCTGTATTACCACTGGTTCGAGCAGTCTGTACCTGTTCATTTGAACGCTTGTTGTATACGGAACCGCGTGAGGAACGTCTAGCCATAACTACTCCTGATATTACTAGTATATATCATTTAAAACCACTTGCTCCTTACACCGAATGGGGAATCGTTTACGCCAATGCCAAAGAATCTCTTCTCGTACTTTCTAACCTTGCCAGGTTCCTTTCCTGTGAACGTGACATACCCTGCACCCATCTGATCCTTTCCTCCCCAGTAATATGGCTCGTACCAGTTCTCTGGAGTCTGCCACCATGTCTTTTTGGTCTTTTTCTTTCTTATCTTTGATCTTCTCTGCTTTGCGGCCTCTACAGGATCAAACATTGGGAATAATGGGACTATAGGCATTACTCTTTGTGGTACAGGTTTTGGTGTAACATAACTTGGGGTGGTTACCAATTGTTTGTCTGCTATAGTACCTTGCATAAAAGTATTAATAGGTTTTGCTTTTTGTTTAATTGCTTGACCTATAGTTGCATCAAACACATTATCTATCTGTGGTATTACAACTGTCTCATATTTTTCCTGTGAATCCAATCTTAATCCTTCCAACAAATTTGGAACTTGATTCTGTGATTGTCTACTTGATGTGTCAAATATGTTTAAATTCTGTGACATTTCATATGTCCTAACACCGACACCGTCTGATCCCTTGCCTATGTTTTTGTTTCCTTCTATCACACCCGACATTGTTTTTTGTATGTCGCCAATAGTCTGATCAATTATATTTTTAGGCTGTGGAGGAACAATGAATGGCTCTGCATTTGCTTCAGGTAACAAATTAAAACTAATTGGCTCAGACTGTGTATCCTGTGGCTGTAGTACTGTTGTTCTTGTTCCTATGTTTGTACCAGTTGACGATGTTGTTTTTGCACCAATTGCCAACTGCTGTCTAAACCCAATTGATGATTCTTGTTTTTCAGGTTTAAACAATGTCTCTGCTGAAAATCCAAACACTCTTCCAGTATCGGTTCTCTGTGCAGTCCTGTCACTGACACCGCTCATTGATTTTGTAGCCTGTTGTTGCTGTGAAATGTTTGGCTTTAATCCTGGTGATTCCAAGAGTGCCTGTCCTTCCTTTGTTTCCTCTAAAAATTGTTTAATGTTTTTCAACGGGTCACCTTTCTTGCCAACTATACCGCCTGCCTTTGCCTTGCTATATCCAACGTCAATCTTTGTAAGTATTGCCTTTGTATTTGCACTTCTTGACAAACTTGTTGAAAAGTCTATTGGTAGACCTGCTGCCTTGTATAGTATGCCTTCAAGTGCTGCAGTTGTTATTTCTGCTGTCGGTCTTATTGTGCTTATGTTTCTAAGTTCTGTTCCTCCGCTTGTTGTCTCTTTTACCTCTGCTATTCTTCCCCTTAGTTCAACCTCGATGTCTTTACCAATGTATGTGCCAGTTGCTTCATCTATAATAGGCATCACACCGTCACCGTCTGCTTTTTTCAATTCCCTGAATGCCCTGCCAGACAAAACAACCTTTTCCTTCATAGTATTGAACTCACTCACTCTTGGCGTAAAGTATACCTCCTTTTTAAATTTATCAAGGGCAGTTCCGTCTTCTAGAACCTCAAAAACACCTGGCGTATACTTTGAGGCATGCTGCGTTACGGTCTCAACCCATCCGCCTGGATTTTCTTCAGTTTTTATCATTGACTCCAATGCACGTCTTTGAGCAGTCGGTGCTGCACCCTGTGCGTATTCCAATGATTTGGCAAACCTCTTACCCTCTCTGGTTTTTAGGAATCCACTAAACTCTGGTCTTTCCATGATGGATCTGAATGCCTCTGGCTGAAAGTCAAGTTGAAACTCTGTAGGTTTTTTTAACTTGTCCTTTCTGTCAAGTTTTCTTGAAGCAGTACGAAATATCCTATTGATAAAGTTTGGTCCAGGCAATTGCTTCCCCATAAACGTTACAGGTGCAGTATCTGGAACAACCTTTCCCATTGATTCTGGTGCAGAATACATGGCTTGGCCTTTTAGAGATCTAAAAGGTCTCTTAATTGGGCTTAGTTTATCAACAACCTTATACTCTGGAAAATTAAAAGATGGATCTATAACTTGAAGTTTGTCCTTCTTTTTTTGATTCTTGCCCTTTAGTATTGTTGCCTCTCCCTTTTTCAAAGGTCTCAAGTACTTGTTGTTAACCGTGTCCAGCCTGTCAGCAACCAATTGATTGTATAATGTGTCATTGTCCACTATTGCGTTTAGTTCCTTATCAGAATATTTTGGCTGTTTATCTATGTTTGTTCTTACCAACTGTGTCATCTTTCTTTTAAGTCCGTCCAATTCATTTCTTTCTGGACGTGATGCCTCTCTTACCAGTCTTGAATAAATGGTATCCTTGTTTGCCTGCATTCCCTTTCCAGGCACATCCGATGTTTTGTCTATTACTACGTGTGCAGTACTCATCTGATCATATATTGGGTTCACCTTAACGCCTGATGGTATTATACCCTGAGTCAATGCAGGGTCATCTCCGACACCGAAAAGTGCCCTGATTGGAGTGTCATATCCTACGTTTCTTTCACTTGTTCCCTTTATTAAATTACCGATAATTGTTTCACTCCTGTTTGCAAATGTCATGGAGTCTGGCGTAAAGTTTTCAGTGCTCACTGGACTGAATCTTTCTCCAAGTAATATTTTACCCAGCCTTGTCTTGGCATCGGCAGTTGTCTGGGTTGCCCTAACCTTAACCTTACCCTTTACTACTCTTATATTCTCGTCCACCAACTGTGTCTTTGTTTTCTTTGCAAGAACAGTAAGACCAGAATATGGATCCCTCCATTGAATCTTTGGTGTTGATTGATCTATTGATGCGAGTTCTCCTTTCTGCTTAGAAAGCAGTGAACCAAGATTGCTTCCTGACTTTAACTGGTCAATCTGTTTTGGTGTCAATTCTTCCAGTTTACCCCTTAACTCAGTTCTGTTTTTTGAAATAAATATGGTATCGGAATTTAAAGCATCCTTAAATTCGTTATATTTGGCAATCGAACCTGTAGGAATTAAATTAGTGCCTTCACTGTACCAGTTTGATTCTCCTGTCTTTGGGTCCTTGTTTACAAAGCCCTTGTATTCCGTTGACTGTACAACCCTGTCTGCCGTTGAAACTTTTTGTGGATTGAAATTATCATCCGTAACCTTGAATACCCTTTTACCTGATTTATAATACAGTTGTTTTGTTCTGTTGTCAATAAACATATCTGACTCGTTCATACGTCCAAGCAATTCACTTTCTTTTTTTAACTTCTCCAAAGGCATGGATATTATCTCTCCTCTTGGATTTGACTGCTCCATAATTCCTAGCTTTTTTTGAAGTGAAGATACCTTGGAAGGATTGTTCCATTTTCTTAACTGAACCTTTCTTAGATCCAATTCTCTTATTGATGATGTGAGTTCCTGTGCAGCATCCATTTTCTTTCTGTTGCCCCATGATGTGTTTTTATGTACTGGCTGTATGTAATCGGCTGAATAATTCTTTCTCATCTGATCCTGTTGCATATCTATAAGTTCAATTTCTCTTTTTGCAAACATCTTTGCATCATCAGGTCTCTTTTCTGCTATGGATCTTGCTTTCAAAATATCACTGACATACTGTTGGTTTGGTGCTTTCAAACTTCCTTCTTGATTTACATTAACCTTAATATTTACTTTGTAATCCCTTGTACCCTCAATAACTGTTGCTATGTCCTCCTGTTTTATACGTCTGTATCTGAACAACTGTCTTTCTGGCATTGTCTTTGCTAGAACTGAAGTTGGATCAACCTTTTCCAAGTACAATGACGACATGAACTGTTTTACCTCTTCTTCTGGTGCATCCTTTCCTATTGAAATTATGTTGTCAACACCTGATTTTTTTCCACTGGTAGTACGTAATGAATCGTCTGCCTTGTAAAAATATATGACTTCCTCCTTTCCCTCATATCTTTTTGGTATTGTTGTTCTGACTCTTCCTACCTTTCTTAGACCTAAATTTCTTACCCAGTTTTTCTTTTTACTTATGTTCCATTCACCAAACTCGGATATTGCCTCGCTTCGTGGCATCTTCTGAATCCAGAATGTCATGCTTGTTTTTGGAGTGTCACCAACCTGTCCCATGACAACACCGTTAACTTTTCTTATGCTTACGGATGGCTGTGCACCTACATTTATTTTTTGGTTTGCTATCACATCCTTTAATTCTGGAAATGATTCAATTATCTTGCTAAAGTTAAACGTATAGTCAGTTGTTTGTTCCTTGTACTTACCCTTGCCATCCACATTCTTTCCAATGCTTGGAGTATAGTCCAATGGTGAAAACACTGTTCTTTTGTCAGATCTTAATTTTTTTATCTGTTCATTGTTTTTTGCAATCTTCATAGATACTTCTGCCTTATCCTTTTTGACATCAGAAACTCGCTTGTATGGGGCTCCACTCAACTCATCAAGTTCTTCATCAATTGATGTTCTCTGTGTCTTCAAAAATGTATTCTCGTCAACCAAGCCTTCGATCTTTTCGTCTATTGCCTTGTCAAGTTTTAAGTAATTGTCAGCGGATATAACACGTATTCCTGGAACTGTTCTTGATACCAATTCTGCATACTTTGTCATCTTGCCTGTTGCCCTGTCTATGCCGAGTGAAGTTGTAACCACATTGCCCCATATGTCCTTGTCCAGCATAACCTTTCCCATAACACCTGCATATTTTCCTTCAGCTTTCCTTCTCATTATTCTCTCCCTGAATATCTGGTCTGCCTGCTTGGTCAATGAGTCTCCCATTGCCCTGCCAGGTCTGTTTAAAAATCGGTCAATTGACTGTGATACGTCTTGTGGTGATCCCTCTATTATGTTTGCAAACCTGTTTGCCTTTGATCCAAGTCCCTCATAAACTGTCTGTGCAACATACTCATCCTTAAAAGTTCTCAACTGTGGCAACAGGTCTGACTGGATCAATGCGTTGAAATCATCAGCCTTTGATTTTCTAACAAGTCCATCTTCCTCTCCACTGATTGCCTTTTTTGCACTTGATCCATATTTTACTGTAAGTTGTTTTGACTCCATTGTTTCTTTTGCAATAAGGTCTTTTGCTTTCTGTATGTTGTCATCAAGTGTCTTGGCTTCTACTTTTGTTAGTTTTTGTGTATTCTTGGTTTCCTCAAATTTTATCAATGCCTTTTTTTGTATGTTTATGTTTATGTCATACCCTTTCTTTAGTGTAGCAACTGCCTTGTCAACTGCCTTTCCAGATGTGGTCGTTGCCTGCGTTAATGCAAGTTTGTTGTCTAGATTTGTTGCTTTCTGTAATTTTGACGTTGCCTGTTCCATCTTGTATGCCTCTGCGACCAACTTAACACCAGCAGTACCCTTTACACTTCCTCTTATAACACCTGCTGTTCCCTTTGCTGCAATAGTTGCTACTGACTTGACTTGACCTACACCTATTAGGAAGTATGGTACCTCACCAACTGCCGTTCCAATATAATACCCAGGTGCTGACATAAATCTTTCTCCTGAAACTGCAAACTCCTCGTCTCTTATTGCACCTGCCAAAGGTGCCTGACTAATTGCACCTATGTTACCGAGGTTTGCACCAATACCTTCTATTAATGAACGTTTTTCAATAGTATCACTTTTCTGCATAAATGGTGGCAATATATTCGAATCTGCCTTCAGTTCCTCTGGCCAATACCATTCCTCTGATATTACTCCCTCTGTCTTCATTCTAGGATCTACATATGGTTTTATAATTGGGTTTATTAACAGATCCAAACCACTTTCCTCAACAACTTGATCTTTTGCATCAACACCATATGCAAGGTTTTTCACAGATCCTACCATCTGTGACGTTGCAACTGGTGTACCAGTTAAAAATCCTTGAGCCTGTTTAATAATATATGATCCTAAATCGTCTTCAGGTTTTGATTGCAGATGTGTTATGTCTTGTCGTCCTTCGTCATCAACTTTTAATTTCTGTCCTATAAGATTTGTTGACACTGGTTTCTTGCCCTGTACTATATCTGCTGCTCCTGGTGCTGCAACAACAAGACCTGCCGAACTTACAGTGTTTGATGCTGGCACTATCTTGTTTGCTGGCTGTGATGATGGCTGTGATGATGGCTGTGATGATGATGCCTTTTTAATATATTTTCTACGATTGATATTACTGGTACCTGCTCGGTTCCTCATATTAATAACCTCCGCTTATCTTTCTGTAATATCTTGCTATCTTTGGATCAACAGTTACGTCTCCAGCATTGAATCGTGGATCCCACAGGGTTCCCATCTTGTTTGAGTTTGTGCCAACCCTTCTTATCGGGCTTAATGCAGGTGCGGATATTGTGTCCCTGTATTCCTTTCTTCCTTCAAACGGACTTGATGCCCTGATACCCTGAAATGATTTCTTTGCACGTCCTACTGGATTGTCTCCCTTTATTGTCTGGTAAGTGTTCTCTGCAAACTGTGATTCCTGTTTAAGATAATTATATTGTTTGACAAGTCTCTTTCTCTGTGATATTAGCGGTGTTGTTGACTGGTCCTGTTGCAACTCAAGTTCGTTCGGGGTCTTGTTATATTTTGCCCTGTACTTTCCAACTGCACGAGAAAGATGCTGGTCAACCTTGTTTATTTTTTGAACTATTTCTGTCATCTTTGTCTTGCGAGGATCTTTTTTTATTCCAGTTCCAAAAGGAGATGTTTCTTTTATTTTCAAATGCTTTGGTATCAAACTATTCCTCCAAGTTCATCTGTATCCTGTCCTCCACGTGTACGTCTGTTTCTATATCTTCGCCTTCTATCACCTCTTGATTTATCCCTTAAACTTGGTCTACCTCGTGAACCTCTACCGCCTCTGCCTGCACTTGGTGCTGGCGCATTTGTTCCCCATGCGTGTGATTTTCTTGCCTTCTCTAATTCCTCTCTCTCTTTTTGTGTTAAAGCAAGTGACTTTTCAAGGTATTCCTGACTTGCTTCACCATATTCCTTGTTTGACTTGTCATTATAAAATTCAACCAATGACTCTGTCTTGTCAAGTTTTATTCCTTCTACCTCTTTAGATTTATCTTCTATTTGTTGTTCAAGTTGTCTCTCATATCTTTTTGTTTTCCTGATAAGTTTTCCAACATCCTGAGAATAATAAGAGTCGCCCCTTACTTCTCCACCATAACTTTGTAACACGTGTCCTACATGTGAGTCGCCTGTTATTGTATCTGAGCCGAATGACTCCTGGGCTATTTTTCCTTGCCAATCATAATCATCAATTTTATCCTTCAATTCAGTTGCATGTGTGTCAAGTGTCTCGTTTGTTTTTTCAAGTGTTGGTATCTTATTTTTGGTTCTATCTTTTTTATCTATTGTAGCTGAATCAAGTTCTAACTGTTTTATTATTTCTTCCTGGTTTGCACGTCTTCCACCAATTGTAGAAAGCAAATTTTGTTTGTAACCCTCATATGATTCAAATGCATCATCTGATATTCCGTAGTAATTATAAACTTCAACATCTGGATCAACATCATAATATCCTGAATACTTTACTTTTTTCTCTCTGCTCTTGTCAATAATCTTTCCGTACAATGCATCCATCTGAATATATTTTGGTCTTGTTGATATCAGTACGTCTTTGTAGGTGGATGTGTTAACTGTTCTATATCCTGTAAGTCTACGTCTACCATTATGTGTCCAGTATGTCGGAACTTGTTTGCTTGATGCAACATCTACGACCGACACGGTTCTCTTAGGATCAAGTTTTGCATGCTCTGGATTCTGTTCCTTTGCGTATTCAATGACTCCAGTCTTTAGGTAATAATCATTTATTACATCGATAGGTTCTGCTGTGTACTTTGTTGTGTATCTGCTTCCGTAGCCTATGCGTTGGTTGTATGTTGAGATTGGTGCCTTTTCTATTTCTGCCAAAAGACTGTTTGCAAACACAACGTTTGGATTTGTTTTAAGACTTGCCTTCATTGTCTGTTCTCTGGCTGCACGTCTCATTCTGTTTCTTTTCTTTACACCACCATATGTGACTGATATACCTCTCTTATTAACAGCAGGTGCTCCAATCAAGCCACCTGTCAGTTCAGAAAGTGTTTTTTGTTTATACGTTGGATCGTTAGGATTATACCCAAACTTTTTAATACTTATGCCAAGGGATTCGTTTATCTTGTCTGTTTTTTCCTTTTTTTTCTCATAAGCATAAAAGTCTGGGTTTGCATAATTGTTACCCCTTACAACATTGCCAAACTGGTCAACCTGCTTGCTCATACCAAGTATGGTATTTGCACCTTTGTCCAAAGTTACCTTGTCTATCCAGCCAGTAGTTGTCTGAACTCCTGTAGTATTTTCAATCTGTTTGAAGGTATGCTTCTTTCCGCTTGGGGTAGTTATAACTTGCTTAATTTCAGTTTTTGGTTTTCTTCGTATCTTAAAACCTGTATCATCATTCTTCCATTTGCCATCAGCCCTCCATCTACCTGTAATTTCAAATTTAGGAAGTTCTGGATTGCTACCTGACATTGGTTTTATCTTAGATTTCTTACTTAATGTAATGTCACCAAACGAATTACTGCCTGAATTACCAACATAATACATATCCCATTCACTGACCATAGACATTATAAATACGTCTATTATTTAAAATTAAAAATTCAGTTCAGAGAGGTCTTATTTATACTTTTTTGCCGTCTCTTCACTGGCGAATTTGTAGACTAGGCCTGATTTAGCTTTACCAATTAGTTGGAATCTGCCATTTACCTTTTTGACCTTGATATCTTTTGCATCCACTTTCACTTTTTTACGAGTGCGGACGTCATAGAATGTTTCTGTTCCCATGTCTAGGTTCAGATTAACCGTGTATATAAACTTTTAATTTATCCTCTGACCGTTGTTATGTGGTCTAAAATGATCTCCATAATCTCTTTTTTGTTGGGATGTTCAACCCATAATGTAAGATCTTTCAGCGGTATGTGATAACGTCTGCCCTTAAACTCGGTCTCAACCCATACTGTTTCTCTGTACGGTATGATTCTGTACTCGTCCATGACCTTTTCATGTAGGAGTACTGCATGTTCTAGAACTTGTTTTGTGTGTCTGTGATGTACCTTGTGCTGTACCCTCTTGCGACAGCATATGCAAAATGTCTTGTTTGTAAATACCCATGCACCGCATGTTTCGCACCATCCTTTTACGTATGGTGTTCCTTCGGTTCTTGTTCTTTCTGATATGTGAGCGTGTTTGCAATAACCGTTTGATTCTATCGGTCTGCTTTGTTCTGTGTTACTATCCAAATGGTCCGCCACCACCACCGTCTCCACCTCCGAATCCACCACCCTTCTTTGCCATCTTGGCTTCTGTAGTGTGTTTGATTCTTGTTTCTGTGAGTACGTTCAACATTCTTCCGTCTATAGAAGTTGTTGCAATTAATGTGTTACGATGTAATTTGTGGAATTTCTCCAAAGTTCTACGTCTAACGTCATTGACAACATCAAACAATATTGTAAAATGTTCTAACTGATAAACAACATGCGGAAGTGACTTGTTTCCAAACAATGTTCTGTAAAGAAAATCATCATGATCCCTTGCCTCACTGATAAGTTGAATTGTTCTATCTGGACTAACAGGTCTGCCACTTTGTTCATCGTAGGACATGATCTATTTCAAAAACACTGCTATATAAAATTAATATTATTGCGGACCTGACAGTACACGTGCCACAATCATCTGATAGAATGCTATTCCGAATGATATCACAAGCAATATTACGCCTACAATTCTTGCCATCTCAAACTCAGGCGTAGGACTTGCTCCCTGTGTCTCAAGATATGAAAGATAGCTTGCAACCATTGCAATACCTACTATTCCTACCAGTTGTGGAGACTCTGTTCTTAGCCAAAGTAGACCTACAACCATTGCCCAGAATATAACTAGGGCAAGACCGCCAAAGACTGCATCAAACGGCTTGAGCATTGTTCCCAAAGGATCAGATGTAAACTTGCATGATCCCTGTTCCCAACAATAACATTCCCTGCCCATCTTGTCTGCACATTCTGAATCGCTTATCATTGATCCTTCCAAGTGGTCGGCAAATGCTGTATTAACAAAAGGTAAGACTGATAAAATCATTAAAGTTAAAAGTATGTTTTTCATGTTTTTTATGATTATACCATCCATTTAAAATTTATTTATGGAAGTGATTGACCTGGCATTGGCTGTATCTTTGGAATTATGCTTACTGGTTCCACTCCTTCACGCACATTGATAGTGATTGTAAAGTTTACAGTGCCTACGTTACCTGCAACATCTGTTGCTGAACACTGGATGTCATGTGTTCCTATCTCGAACACTGCGTTTCTGCCAGGCACACACTCTGCAATCAGTCCCTCGTCAACGTTGTCAGTTACAAGTACAGACAGTTTTGGCTTCATGCCGTTAGTATTGTCTGCTTCATATATTAATATTTCTGGTGCTGTCAATTCTGGTGCAACAGTGTCAATGACAGGTATTATTTCATCTGGTGTCACTGCTGGCTCTATCTCTACACCGAGATATGTCTGGACCTTGGATTCAACCTCTTTGTTGTCACCCTGTGACACGCCAAGGAATGTCTCCTCCTCAAACTGAGGTGCTGTTCCGCCTGCATCAAGATAGTCCTGATACTCGTCAATGCTTAAGCCTGCAACATACCTTCTGTCTTTTTCATCCCTCAGACCATTATCGATCTCCCACTGCTCGTATTCCTCTGGAGTCATGACAAACACGTCTGGTTTTCCAGACACCCTGTCAGCGACTGCATCAATTACTGGCGGTGCATTGGACATCACTACTGCAATGCCCATTACCCCACCGAATATTAACATGATTGGGATTGCTTTCTTTAGAGGATCAGACAGTTGTTTAGCTACTGCTTCCTTTGTCAGATGAAGTTCCTTCATCGTCGTGTAACATACGCTCGGAGAATCCGCTTGAAATTGAACTAATTTTTTTTCCGAAGAGATTGAAACGCTTCTTGGAATTGGTTGTTTTTTTTTGAGGTGTTCCTTTGTATTCTTGCCATTGGCAGGTATCGGTTTGATGAAACTGTCTATCTTGTCCCATCTTTTTTTCTTGATCATTGTCTTCATAACTTTATATGGTTCTTTTTTCATTGGCGGTCTTATCTCGTCACGTTCGTTTGAAACTATAAAGAAACATAGCATCTGTTTTTTTAGAAAATATACGTTGTCCTTGTCTATCTCGAATACACCGTACTGTGTGTATGCCTTGGCATCATTGACATACATAGGCACAATGTCAATTCTCTGGTATGCTATCTGAACAAACGCAAATCCTGTCCTGTTCATTCCCATTCCAATAAGATGCGGACTGTATTTTGGTATTGGTTTTGACTGGGTATGCACGTTGATCATCATGTCTGTCTTGGAAGTTTCATCGTCAGTTGCGTGATCCTGTAAGAATCTTTTTGTTGCTGGTGTCATGTCCTTTGATATGTCTTTTGGTATGTTCAGTTTTTCAACATCAATGCTTGGATCATTGCCAACTGTTGACATAAATCTTTCCTTGTTGAACAGTTCAGATTCTCCAACGTCCTTCATTACCTCGTCTATCTCGCTTATTGATGAAAGGCTTAGAGGTTTGGAATTTGAAAAGTTATAAAAATATACGCCTGTCTTCTTGTAACGGTACTCGTACTCGTCATCAAGTTCATAGGTCTGACCGTCCTTTGTTGTAAAATACTTTGAATTGTACTTGTTTATTTTTACAAAACTGACGTTACGGTCACCCATTTTGATTACAGCAATGGGTTTCTTTGACAGTTTAATTTCAAATAAAGGAACAACCATACGATAAATTTCAGTAAACGAGGGTATATAAAATTAAAATATTTTCTAAGACCAGCGTTTGCCCAGGAATATACCAAGTATTGCTGCAATTATAAGCAGTGACCATGTTGCTGCATTCATCATATCGTTTCCAAAGTCAAGATATCCTAGGAATGACATGATTCCAAGTGTTACAACTATGAAGATGACTCCCATTGGTGCACTTCTTCCTGTGAATATGCCTGCCAATGCTATGACAAATATGAATACCATATTGACTCCAAATAGATTGCCCATTGGTTCTATACCGAGTTGTCTTGTTGATTCTGGAGACTTGAATGACTTGAAGGTTTTCTCTGATGGAACTCCCTTTGGTACGTCATTCTGTATGCCTGCTGTGTTTGGATCAGTATCTTCATTCTCACACATTATGTCGTTTGGATCACAAATTACAGTAATTGTCTGGTCTGCATTAACTGTATATTCAAACTGTGGATTGACTATGATTGATCCGTAGTAGTCAGTTTCAGGATCAACATCCATTGTCTCGGTTATTGCCGAACTGGTTGCTGTAAATGCCTTTACAATTGCTGGCTCATTTAGGTTCTGTGGTTGGTAAGATATAATCACATCTGCACCTACTGGCTGAACTGTAAACTCTAGTACTGATTCACTGTATGAAATGTCACATACAAATGCTGCATTGGACAATGGGTTTGTTGGTGCTGCCCAAGTACCGCCTGCTGCATTACATGCTGCTGCATCACTGTATACAGTTCGGTCCTCACTGAATGATATGTCTCCAGTGAACGGTGCCGATGGTGTCAATGTCTCGGCATTGCTTTGAATTACATATCCTGTGTCAAGTACAAGTGTCATTACAAATGAACTTGTCTGTGTCGGATAGTCAATCATTGATGGAACTGTTGCACCGTTTGTTAGAGGTATGTTGAGTGATTTTAGATCTACCCTTACGTTATCCCTGTAAAGTGCCTGCTGTACAATGGTTGCACTTGATGCGCCAGACGTAGATACAGCAGGTGTTACAGACACACTGTTACCTCCTGTCGGTGTTCCAGTGATTGTTAAAGTTACAAGTATTGGATTGACTGTTGCAGTGTTACTTGGAACACCTTCGCCAACTGCTGTGATTGCTGACACGCGGTATACGTAACTGGAACCTGCACTAAGTCCTGTGTTTGTATATACAAGTCCTGAGTTGCCAGTGTCAATTACCAAGTCTGTCCAACCGTTTCCGTCAATGTTGGTTTCAATATGATAACCGATTATGGCATATCCAGATGTGCTGGATGGTGCAACCCAGTTGAGTACTGCAGCGTTGTTGTTTGCTCCAGTCAAGGCAGCAGTCAAACTTCCAGGTGCAGTTGGCAGTGTTGGTGTTAGATAGCTTACAGTATTGCTGTTTCCACTTACGCCTGCTGCTGTGACTGAGTTGACTCTCCAGTAATACTGCTGTCCTAATGTTAGATTGTTGTCATCGATTGTTGTTGTGGTTGATGGAAGATATGATATCCAGTTTGAGTTGTCTTCACTTCTTTGCAAGGTGTAAGTTACTGAAGGTGCTCCGCCAAAGTCAGCAGGTGCAGTCCATGTAAATCTTGCAGTTGTAGGTGTCGGGTTTGTAATTGTTAGACCAGTTGGTGTTCCTGGCAATGACCATGTTGTTGCTGTGGCTGAGGCACTCTGTACACTTTCGCCTGCTGCGTTGGTTACTGTTACTTTGTAGTATACGGTCTGTCCCAATGATAGACCTGTTGCCTGGTAGGTTGTTGCACTGATGCCAGACTGTAATAGTGTGAATGTAACGTCATTTGCAGAACTGTAGACTGAGTATGTTGTGGAGCCTGAAACTGCTGGCCAAGTTAGGTCAATTGTTGTTCCACTGCTTGCAGTTGCTGTTAAGACTGGTGGGTTTGCAAATGTTGTGATTGCCTGTGCTGTGGATGTGACAGAACCGTATGGGTTTGTTGCAACAATTCTGTACTGGTATTCTGTGTTTGTTTGAAGATTGTTATGTGTATTGGTCAAGCCACCAGTTGTTGTTAATGTTAGCCATTGTCCGTTACCAACACCATTAACAAGGTTTAGAATTTCAACCCTGTATGATGTTATACTGGAACCGTGATCATAAGGTGCAGACCAGTTGACAGTTGCACTTGTTATGGTTGATGAGGTTGTTATGGTTGTAAAAGGATCAGGTGCACCGAATGTATGGGCAGATGCAACTGGACCAAGTGCTCCAAGACCAAGTGCGTTAATTCCAGTGACTTTGAAATAGTAATCAGTTGAATCGGTTAGACCAGTCACGGTATATGACACTGCCGTACTTTGTGTGTTGAGAGTAACGTCAGTGAATGCAACACCGTCAAGTGACTGTTCAACCTTGTAACCAGTCACGGCATAACCGTTTGCTGTTGCTGGTGTCCATGTTAACTGTACACTTGTGTCGGACTGTGTAATTGCTGTTAGTGCGCCAAGTGCTCCTGGTGTGTCACCTGCTATGATGGAGACAGCAGAACTGAATACAGAATTGCCAACTTGATTTACTGCCGTTACCTTGTAATAGTATGTTGAGCCGTTTGTCAAGCCAGTGTCCTGATATGTATTTGCATTGATTGATGTTAGCGGACTCCAGTTTGTACCGTCAGTTGATTTCTCAACTGCATATGTGGTGATTGCAAATCCGTTGTCTGATGGAACAGTCCAGTCAAGTTGAATTGTACTGTTTGGCAGTGCTGTTAGTGTAAGTACTGGAGATCCTGGAACGTCACCAGCATTGGATGCAACTATTGAAGAAGCAAGTCCAGTGCCTACAACATTGATTGCGGATACACGGTACTCATACACAGTACTTGCTGATAGATTTATGTCAGCATAAGTTGTTGCTACAGATGTGGTGTCAGGAACAATGGTGACCCAGCCTGCACCAGCAATGTTTCTTTCGATTGTGTAACCGCTGACTGCATATCCGTTACCGTTTGGTGTTGTCCATACAAGGTCTATGGTGTAGTTGATGGTTGGCGTTGCAGTAAGCCCTGTAACCTGTGACGGAACATCAGATGCTATTGCACTTGCCTCTGTTCCTGGGTTACCGACTCCGTATATATTATAAGCTGAAACTCTGTAATGATATTCCTGTGTTGTTGTAAGACCAGTGTCTGAATATGTTATGTTTAGGTTACCAGTGTTTACAACAAGTGGTCCCCATGTTACTCCGCCATCGGTTGATCTCTCAATCTTGTATTCAGTTACTGGTGCACCGTTTGTATTTGTTGGTGCTACCCAGTCAAGTTGTATCTGTGAGCCAGGAAGTGCTGTTGCTGTCAGGCCAGTTGGAACATCAGGTACACCAAATGTTGTTGCAGTTGCAACTGAACTTGGAACACTGTTACCTGCCTGGTTGACTGTTGATATTCTGAACTGATAGTCAGTTAATGGTGTTAGGTTTATTACACTGTATGCAAGGTTCTGGTTTGTTGTGGTTGTTACTGTAGTCCAAGTGCTGCCAGCATCAATGCTTTGTTCAATCAAGAATCCACTGTGTGCTGTTCCTATTGGATTGTTCCATGCTAGGTCAACCTGTGTGTCTGACTGAACAGTTGGTGTTACTGTTGCTGGAGGTGTCGGAAGAGTGTAAGTCAATTCAGGATTTCCAGCAACACTTGTACCGTATGAGTTCTGTGTGTATATTCTGTAATGGTATTCTGTATTTTCATTTGTGTTAAGTGTGTCTTGGTAAGTTGTATTGGTTGTTGTTGCATGGTTCTGCCATACTACACCATCAAAGCTTCTTTCGATTGTGTAGTCGACAAATGCAAATCCGTTAAGACTTGGCTGTGACCAGGTCAGATCTATCTGGCTTGTTGAAATGGTTGTCAATGCCAATGTGGTAATTGGACTTGGCACACCAAATGTCTGTCCGTTGGCAGAGTTTGATGCAGCGCTTGTTCCCAGTCCGTTGATTGCTGATACCTTGTAGTAGTATGCAGTTGATGTTGTCAATCCTGTATCTGGATAAACATTGCTTTGGAAGTTAGGATCTATTACAGTGAAAGTTATGTTGTCAGTACTGCGTTCAACCTTGTATCCTGTTAGGGTATAACCGTTGTCGTTTGGCACACCCCAAGCGAATGTCAACTCAGTTGCAGATATTGGAGTTACAGAAAGACCTGTTGGTATTGCTGGAACATCGCCTGCCTTACCAGATACACCAGCAGTATATGCTGATGTACCTAGCGTGTTCGTTGCGGAGATTTTGTACTGATAAGTCTGACCGTTAACTAGACTGGTTTGAGTTAAGGTTAATGCAGTTAGTCCAGTGTGAGTTGTCTCGTCCCATGTTGCACCACCGTCAGTGCTGATTGCCACTGTGTAAGTTACAGCATAACCGTTTGGTGAACTTGCACCCCATGCAACGTCAATCTGACTTGGTACCACTGGCGTTACTGTTAGACCAGTTGGAACTCCTGGAATGTCGCCTGCTGTAGTACTTGGCTGGTTGGATATTGGTGAAGTGCCTAGGCTGTTGGTTGCATAAACTGAATAGGTATAGGTTGAGCCAGAGTTAAGACTTTGGTGTAGGAATGTTGTCTGTGCCTGTGGCACTGTTCCTACACTGACAGCAGTTGCACCGTTCTCTGATGCAAATACTTCATAACCACTTATTGCGTAAAAGTTCTCGTTTGCTGGTGTCCAGTTAAGATTGATTTCATAGTTGACCAACGCATCTGCCGTTACGTTTGTAACTGCACTTGGTGCATCTCCAGTAAGACCAGAGCCTACGTTGCTAGGTGCTGCTGGGCCCTGTGAGTTTAGTGCAAGCACTCTGTAAAAGTATGTGTCACCCAATGTCAAGGCTCCTGTATTGTCAGTCCAAGTTAGAACGTTGCCTACCTGTTGTACAGTTGTCCAAGTTCCAGCATTGCCAGATGGAGAACGTTCGACTTCATAACCGCTTACTGCAAAGCCACCGTTATTACTTGGTGCTACCCAGTCAATTATGTGCTGTGCACCTGCCTGTGGTGTAACAGTAAGACCAGTTGCTGGGTCAGGAACCGTTCCTATTACAGTGGTTGCTGGTGTTGACTGCGGAGAGTCGCCTGCCTCATTGACTGTTACGATCTTGTATCCGTATGTGTTACCTGGTGTTACTACCGTGTCAGTGTATGTTGTTCCAGTTCCTGATGGCTGTGCTAGCAGGGTGTATGTTCCACCGTTAGTATTCTTGTAAATCTTGTAAGCCAAAGTAGAACCACCACCAAGGTCAGTACTGGCATTCCATGAAACGTTTGCCTGTGTTACTCCGTTGGTTGCTGTAACACCTGCTGGTGCGTTGGCTGGATTGACTGTCTGTGCCCCGTCAACGTTTGATGCAGCGGTTGAGATGCCCTCAGATGTTACGGAATAGACTTTGTAATAATATTCATTTCCAGCGACAACTGTTCCGTCATTGAAACTTGTTGAACTTGTAGTTACAGGGGATTCGGTTTCACCTCGTCTGTCAATGTCTGCGATTTCACTTGCAGTTAGTACGTCAGAATTGATGAAATATTCGTCAACCATTCCTGAGATGTTTGTTGTGTAATATGATGTTGATGGGAATGTTCCCTCAAAAACTTCATAGAGGTAAATATATTCTGACTTCTCACAAAATCCAGCGTAAGGCGAACAATGGTCAGCATCATAATTTAGTTTCACATACCTCTCACTTGTAGTGAAAGTCTTTTCGTAAATTGTTTCAGGTGGTGCTTCTAAATGAGCAAATGATACAGATGGCACAAGTGTCCAAGCACCAGTTCCAGTATTACTTGTGTAAACATCTAAGTCGATTGTTTCTCTTGAATCAGTACCACCAACATTTAACATACCTACTTTAAATGATATTGTTTTTGAGTTTGTATTTACAAAGTCATATACTTGTGAACCATACCATGTTGATGATTGTCCTAAGTGATGTGCACAAGTAGTAAATGTTGCCAAATCCCCATCTACTGGATCAGTTGTATTTGGTGTTCCCCAAATGCACCCACTCGTAGCAGTCACAGTTGGCGAATCATCAATTCCACCAGTTGTGCCACCAGCACCCAATGATGTAGAATCCGTTGCAGTTGCTTCACTCACACCGTTCTGATAAATTTCCCAGTCGTTGCCATCCCTAGTGAAAGTGTAATGTTGTGGACTTGAAGTGTTATCGTCTAATCCTGTGGCTGAGATGAT
>ERZ767310.444-NODE-444-length-25521-cov-4.682518_pt1 | contig 25521 bp, 25 predicted proteins | sample MGYA00374954_ERZ767310 | MGnify/ENA primary metagenome ERZ767310 (study PRJEB28948, sample SAMN06267188) | marine metagenome | isolation source: Columbia River Estuary | place: USA:Columbia River Estuary, USA | collected 2013-07-23 ...
ACAATGTAATTACAAAACGTACAGGTAAAATGATTAATGGTCAATTTGTAAAAGACATTGAAGTAAAAGATATAGATATTATATCTGGTACTGAGTCAGCTTACATAAGAAATGATTAAGGTACAAAAAACAACAACTCTTGTAACTAAACCAAATAACAATAGTGCTAACTGCATAGCCCCAAACCTCATATATGGTTGTTTTGGTGGCTGTGTAGATACCTACTGTTATATGTCTAGGTATAATGGTAAAAGAGTTTTTGTAAATAGAAACGTTGATCAAATATTTAAGTCTGTTGTAGATTGGGAAAAAAGTTACTATAAAGTACCTGATCAACAAGACCCTATATATACAATGGTTGACATTGCTTGTAATACAGATTTAGTACTTATGCAGAAACATGTAAGGAAAGCAGGAATTTCTTTATATGATTACTTGCTTATGTATGATAAACATAAAAATCTTAATACAACAATGGCTACAAAGTACCCAGGACTACTAACGTTAGACGTTAGTAATTTTAACAAGCCTCCAAGAGTTCGTGTTAGTCTTATGCCTCAGAAGTATTCTAATATATTAGAACCTAAGATGCAAAAGATAGAAAGCCGTATAGCTGATGTTAACCGTCTCAAGGAGTTGGGATGGGAAGTACATTGTAATTACAGCCCTCTTGTATTTTATCCCGGATGGAAAGAAGAGTATGATAATCTTTTTAAACAGGTAAAAGAACTAGCAGGTATAAATAAATGTGAGGTAATAGCTTTAACCAATCATAAGAACCAAATGATTAAAGCATCACCAGAAGCGCAGGAACTAATGAGGCGTTCTTATGAAGTTAAAAATCAATCAGGCGTTATGAGGTATCCTTTAGAACATAAAGGCAGGCTAATCAATGAATTCAAGGATATATACAAGAAGTATTTTCCTTTAAACACAATAAGATATATATTTTAATTTGCTGAGTCAGATTAATTTATTATATTTACACTTAATAAGTTTATAATTATGGGATATAAAAAACCAACAGAAGTGACTAAAGCATTTCTAAAAAGTCAACCTTTACCTAACCATGGTAAATCTTACACAGTCATATCACACAAAGAAGTGATAGACAACACTATGAATCTTCTTAATGCAAGTGGATTCACTATAATAAAAGAAGTCTATAGATCTAATATGAATGCTAATGTAGCACAAGGTATCTATCATTTAAGACCTATTAATCCTGTTGATAGCAGTATAATGGAAGAAGAAGAACTAGGTATGATGTTCTCTTGGACTAACTCTTATGATAAAAGTACAAGGTTTCAGTGTGCTATAGGAGCTTATGTTAAAGTATGTTCAAACGGAATGGTTGCTGGTGATATGATGAATTACACTAGAAAGCATACCGGAACAGCTAATATGGACACTAAGTTACATATGACAGATCAAATCAAGAATGCTGAAGTATATTATAAAAGATTAATAAATGATAAAGAATATCTTAAGTCTGTTAAACTTAGCTGTAAACAACAGTCAGAGTTGGTAGGAAGATTATTTATTGATGAAGATATAATAGACACACAACAAGTATCTATGATAAAGAAAGAAATGGATAAACCATCTTTTGATTATGGTCAGAGTAATAACAGTGCATGGGCCTTTTATAATCATGTAACGCATGCATTAAAGAAAGCACATCCAAGAGACTGGTTATCAGATCAAAAAGACTTTCATGATTTTGTAACTGCTGAAGTTATAAATAACAACTTATACGCTAATCTAGAAGTTAACACCAATGTTAATGACATAGATATAGTTATGGAAGATATTGTTGAAGTTCCAATTGATATAGATATAACAGAAAAAGTATTAGTTCAAGAAATGTACATGGGTAGAATATGAGTTCAGGATTAAGAATACTTTTTTTAATTATTATAATATATATAATATGGATCCTAAAAGGTAGAAAGTTAGGTGAATAATGATGGGGCCAAACCAACTGCATGTTATACATGTAGGCCCCTACACCTAATCAAGTAAATATGGACTGGACTAAAACACAACTTACAGAACCTGAGCAAAGAGCACAGAGTATATATAATAATATGGGTCCTATAGATGGACTTATACACATCCTACAGTTGCGTTATACTTGTGAAGAAATGCCTTTTGAAACATTAATAAAATACTGGAAAGAAGTAGAGACTGTGTTTAGGACTATAAGAGAAAAAGAAAATATAAATGTTAGAGATTGGTTATGAAAAAATTCTTAGAGTTTGCATTAATATGGTACAGTCAGCAAATGGCAATACCATTTTGGGTAATCGGACATGTACATCTAAGCATAAATACATATAAAGATATTCATGAGATTATAGCTAGCTTAGGTTTAAACGTACTCGTAGCTGTTGGATTCATAATTGACTATCGTAAAAATAAAAATAAATAAACTTATGCATGAATTATTTGATATATGCGTTGAGGTGTTATACTGGATAGCAGATATAACTGGCTTAACATATAAGGAAGCTAATATTTGGATTTTTGTAATTATTCATCCTATAGTTACTGTGGCTTTATTTGCAATAGTGATTTGGCAAAGAAATAAAATTAATCGTAAAGTAAAGACAGATGACAAACAAAGAAAAAAGAGAACAAGAAAGATATAATAAAGCAGGTATAAACTTTATACCTTGCAGTGAAGATAGTCAAATTTACAGCTGGCAAAGAACTAATAGGAAAGCAACATCTCGTGCTGCAAATGGTCCATGTGGAGCATATGAAGTTAGAAAGATTGAAGATGTTATGGCTGAAAGAAGGAAAAAGAAAAAGAAATGATAAAAAAAGAATGGCTATTTATGGATAAAGCTGAAAAAAGAAAAGATACTCCAGTATTTACTGGTGTTCTTAAATACTTCCCGGATGCTATTATGGAAATAGCAAGAGTTTCCTTACAAGGAAACAAACAACATCACCCTGATAAACCATTACATTGGGATCGTAATAAGTCTAATGATGATTTTGATGCATTAGCTAGACATCTTATAGATGCAGGAACAATTGATGATGACGGAATACGTCATACAGCAAAGGTTGCTTGGCGTGCACTTGCATGTTTACAAAAAGAATTGGAAGATCAAAAATAACTTACTTGTTATACTGATCTTTCATTATACCATTCATTGTACCCAATACAGTTGAATCTTGGGCAACCTTAAAGCCGCCTTTACCTGTACTTTTATTAGTAACTACTGAGCCACCAGCCCTAACTTTAGGACTGTGTGGACTCATAGGGTTACTTGCACTATTTGTTTTTACTTTACTCATTATAAAATTGTTACTTGACCTGTAAATATATTTACTTGCACTGATGTTCCATCACCTGCTTTAAATGCAGTACCAGTTGCTGTACCAGTGTTATTAAAAGGAGGGCCATTAAATACTTCTATTTGATTTAATGTATTATTTGGGTCTTCTTTAAATATTCTAAGAGTTGCTGCATCACCATGTGAGTATGCAACCCATGTAAGATCTGGATCAAAACTAAAAGGTTGTCCTACCACATAACCTGAACCTGGTCTAGATATTGAGATTACAGACTGTATACTTTCATTACCACTTGTACCGTTCATAGTTACAAAAGCTGAACATTGATTATCCCCACCACTTAAAAAATATTCTGCTCTAGTAGTAGCAGATTGATTACTAGTAAATACTCCTTGATTATAACCAGCACCACCATTTTGTAATGTTATACCAGTAACTCCTCCATTAGCATCTACTGAACTAATTATACCTGTGGCTTGTGTTGTAGCACGTGTTTTAGCCCAAGTATCTCCTGCAATATAAAAAACTATATTACCATCTATACTATTAGCAGCTATCTGTTGTATAACACTTGCTTGAATTCTTTGTGCTCCTGTAGAACTATAGTCTGTATCTTGATTATTTGATGGAATTACATATCCTCCATCATAGTTATACATTGTATTAGATTTAGAATACGCAGCACCACGGAATGTGTAATCAATATTATCAGAACTCATTATAGAAGGTGCTCCCGCAGCTCCTTGTCCAGCTTGAGCACCACTTGAGTACGATCTACTCCAAGTTCTTCCACCTGGTGCAGTTAAATATGCAAGTGTAGGAGAAATACTGTCTAAACTATATCTTCTTATACTACTTGAATTAGTAGTAAAAGGATTTTGCGGATTACCGTTAGAAGTAGAGGTTCTAAGTAAATAATAAACCTCTGTTGCACCAGCAGCATTCGTAATAGCAGCATATATTTTAAATGCACCATCATTACAACCATGACCAGAATTAGCATTAGGTGCTAAAGTTATTGCTGATGTAGCAAAAGGAGCATAACCAATATCTTCATTTGTAATTACATAGGTTAGATTACCTGTTACAACATTTCCACCTGATAAACTAAAAGCATTATTTATTGTAGCAGCATCAAAAATTATGGTATCACCCACTGATATATTATCATTAGCAGGATAAGACATAGGATTAACCAAAATATTTGGCACTCTTGTCTCAACAAAAGTTGAATTAGTTTGAAATCCATTAGTTACATATACTAATTGAAATGTTGAATTTGCAACCCCTGGATATGTTCCACCACTTGGTGTAATATTCAATGCTTGAGTATTATTACCTAAACCTGAAGTGGCTAGACCAGCTGGTTGAGATGTAAATTGAGTTAATCTTCGTCCTTGATTAGTATAATTTCCCATCCAATTTTGTGAGGCAGGAAGAGCCGGAGCAGCCCACGTACCTCCAGTAGCTCCAAATACAGGTAAATTTGTATTAGCTCTGAAAGGAAACAGTGCTGATGCAGGTACAGCTGTTCCAGCTTCATTTGATACCTGAAATTCAAATCTATTTAATATATCTAAAGCTGCAGTTACATTAAAAATGTACTCACTCTTACAAGTTACATCTATATCTTGAAGTGTAAATCTAAATTGCTGATTACCAGATGGAACAGAAGGTTGATCAAAAGTAAACTGCCATGGTGCTGGTACATCTTTTTGTATTGTTGATCCTGCTGGAAGACCTGCTATCCAAGTTGTACCACCATCAAGAGAATATTCTGTTGTAAGTGTTACGTCAGTATAAGCATTATCTGGGTCACAATAGTCACCCACCCATTGATAAGATCCACCTGCACTACCACTATATAAAGGTGCGGTTGATGCTGCTCCACAAGGTTGATTAGCTCCTTGATAAACAGCAAATGATGGTACATCACAAACACAACTTACATTATAAGTTGTTGTTGCTTCTTTTTCACATGTACCATCAGTAACTTTCCATGTAAATGATCCAGTTCCACAATAGTTTATAGCAGGAACAAAATCATAAACACCAGTAGCTGAATTCAAATTAACTGTCCCATGTGATGCTGGAGGTGCAGTTACAATACTCCAAGTTAATGGATCACCATCAGGATCTGAGGCTGTTAAAGTTTGACCTGTTAAAGTTGTATCTTCTACTAAACTAATAGTAGTGTTTTGTACAATAGGGCATTGATTAAGAGGTTGTATTTCACAGCAAGCATCCCACCATATAATTTGATTACCTCCTGCATCTATACGTAAAATATAATGAAATTTTACAGCTACTCCTTGTAGCCAAAATCCACCAGATTGATTAGTTGGTATATAAGGAAAACCATTAACAGCATCACCAGACCAAGTTGTTCTTACAGTCTGTGTAGTTCCTCCATTAACACCTGTAAATAGTAAATAGTCTAAAGGTATATTAGGGCTATCTGCAACAAAAACAAAATAACCTTCATCTGCATTCAAAAGATTATTTGGTCTAATTGCTCTAAAAGCAGTCGGATTAGTAACTTGCATATAACCATTATACTTATCTACATTCCAGTTTGCTATACCTAGATTTGAATCTATTAAATCCCAACCTAATTCTGGTACAATACTAAGTGCATCTCTCCATCTAACCACATTGGCTGAAGCAGGATCTCTTACTAGAACTTGTGTAAGAGTATCATCTTGATTTACATCATCTAAAAATAGTTCTTTAGTTTGTTGTAGTTCACCGTCATTAATAACTTTAGTTGCAGGAGTTCCTGAATCACCATCTTGTATTAATAAAGAACAACCTAATGTATTAGAGTTAGGTGTCCATAATGGTATTCTATAGATTTCACATTGTTCTCCTACAATTGCTGCAGGATTATCTTCCCAAGAGAATGTTATTCCATCAGAGATAAGAATCTGATCTACTGTTCCAATAGGTAACTCTTGTTTTAAATTGTTTACATTTCCTTGCCATAGACTTCCATAAGTTAAAGCTTCTACAACATCATCATCTGACCATATTACTCTTCCGTCAGCTAAACCTACAAGTACTTGAGATAGTTGACCAACATTTCCTTGTGAATCTGTAATAGGCCCATTAAGTACAATGTTTGAGTTTAAAGTTGTAGTTGTAGGAGGTACTGTAGCCATGGTTAAACTACCATGCTGTACATTTACTAATGCAGTAAATGTAACTCCGTCCATTGTGAAATTTCCATCATCTTCTAATACACCGCCAGGACCAACTATAACTATACGGTCTTCTGTTAGTGTTGGAGTTGTTATAGTACCTTCTACATATAAATCACCTGCTATATTGATAGTATCACCTATAGCATTTTGAGTTATGATAGAATCCATTAAGGTATCCCATGCACATGACCCTTCAGGTGTAGTATAAACAGGAACAAAACCAAGTTTACCTTCACCCGGTTTTGTTCTGGTTAAGTTTTCTGTTGCTTCACAAACTAGATCTCCCCACTTTACTACAAAAGGTTCCATCTTAGGATTATAAGCAGCACCAGTATTTAAATTACTGTTCTGATAAAGCTTACCAAACTCAAAATGATCTCTCATTTTGTCTAGTTTCTTTTTCTTTTTATTCCTCTTTAATAGCCCTAAGACTTCTTGTATATAAACACTCATGTTCTTTTTTTTTAATATTTATTTTATATTAATTAAATATAGCAACGTTGATTAGTATATTAATTTTTGCTCCTGCAGTATTTGTTGATTGTAATGTAAAACCGTTAATTGTTTTTTCAGTAATATATACTGCATCATTACCAGGTGACCCTTCGGTTGTAAGTTGAACAATATAATTTGTATTTGGAAAAGGATTTCCCCATGATACAGCATAAACACCATTAGACAAGGTGTTTGGTGTTACTTGTAAACCATTCCAAGTACCACCAATTTGTTTTACTATACCATTTGTTGTTCCCGTATCTAATACTGAAAATACAGTTTTAGCTATTGGTCCTGAATCAAATAGATTTTCAATTAAAACTTTCTGTACTGTATTAGTCTTAGCATCATTATATAAAATATGATCTTCTCCTGGAGTAGGTTCGTTGCCAAGTGCTTGTTGAGCAGTAAGAACAACATTATCTAAACCATCATAATCAACTTCTACAGTAGCAACTCCTCCTGCAGTATTAGCAGTAATACCATTAGTTCCTACAACTGAAGCAGATCCTCCAGTACCATTTGTTGCTGTAAGAATTTGCCCTTGATCATTAACTGTAATGTCAGCATTTGTATATGTACCTGCTGTTACACCTGTATTATCTAAGTCAATTGTTAATGTATCTGTTGCAGTTACTGTAGTTGTCAAACCAACACCACCTGCAATTTTTGCTGTATTTCCATCTGCAATAGTTTCAGAAGAACCTAAATCACCACCAAGTAACCAAGTTGAATTAGCCCAAGGTACATTAACAACTAATTGATTACTATCATTAAATTGAATTCCATAAGTTCTTTTATCTATATCTGAAACTGGACGTGCTGGTTGTGCTTGTACAACATCACTAAATAATTTACCAATACCAAGAACAGTTGATGTCATTGTTGATACAGCTGTAGCACCAGGTAATGTAATTGTTTTAACATTTGCTGCTGTTGCGTGACCTGTTGCGTCTTGTGTAATAGAATCTATTACTGTAAAAGTACCACCTGCTGCAACAGTTACATTAGATGTTGTATCAACTCTTGTTGTATCATCATGATCAATGTCTAATTGTATTTCAGTTCCAACAAGAGCTACGCTTGTACTTATCTTATCTAGACCTCTAAACTGAACTTCTACTCCGTCTGTTACAGGTTGAATACCTGTACCATCACCAATTGTCCAACTAGACATACTACCTCCAGATGTTGACCAAGGTACGTTTACTACTAACTGATCATCTGAATTAAATTGAACACCGTATGTTCTATCTTTAACAGTTGATACTGCCTCAGCTGCTTCAAGCTGTACTGTATCATCCCATAATTTACCTGTTCCAGTTACCGTAGATGTCATCACTGGTACTGCTGCAGGAATAACAGGGAATGTTTCTAATGCACCATCACCTCTAACATATTGAGCTGGTACCCCTTGAAAATTTAAAGTTAAGAAAGGTGTGGTAGTTGAATTTGCTACAGAAGGTACTATTGAATTTGCTATACCTGGAGTTACATCACAATTAAAATCTGTTACTGTCCCTGTCCCTACAGAAGGGAATGTTTGTAAAGTTCCTGTACCATCTATATATTGTTGTGCAGTACCTGCACCTGTAAATGTAAGAGTACCTGACCCTGTTACAGGAGATCCTGAAACAACAAATGCAGGAGGTGCTGATAAACCAACACTAGTAACGGAACCAGAACCACCAGAAGCGTCTATAGTTACTCCATTACCTGTTTGTGTTAATGTTATATTAGTTCCTGCATTTAAAAATAATGTACTAAGAACACTGTTTGAATCCTCTAAGTTTACTGCATAGTTTGTACCACCAGACTGTTGACCACTAAGAGTATATGTTGTATCATTATCTATAGAACTTATTTGTACTGTATCATTACCCTGATCTATTAATGTAATGTTATTACCAGCTTCAAGAATTACTTTATCTAATGAGCCGTCTGATCCAGTTAAATCTATAGAATAGTTTACACCAAGAGCACCGCTTAATTGACCACTTAAATCATATGTAGTATTACTTGCTGCAGCAGGTGTTGGTAGAGTTACTGTTTTAAAGTTTACCTGTGTAGGGTGTCCAGTTGCATCTTGAATTATTTTGTCAATAACCTCAAATGAAGTACCAAATGCAGGTGATTCAGATGATGCTGTATCTACTCTAGTTGTATCAAGGTGAGCAATAGTTAATCTTTCTGGATTACCTCCTGCTAATAATAGTGAAGTACGTATTTTATCTCCTCCTTCAAAAACAACTATTTCATTGCTTTCTACAGTACCGGTTATACCTAAACCATCACTAATTCTCCAATCAGTAAATAAGGTTGGAAAGGTTTCTAAGTCTCCAGCACCATTAACATACTGAGTTGAATTACCTAAATAATTAAATGTAAGAACACCAGAAGTTGTAACAGGACCTCCAGAGACTGCAATTGCATTTCCATTAGTAGCAGCGTCTACACTAGTAACAGTTCCAACAAACTCATCAGAACTACTTATAGTTATAGCATTAGAACCATCATCGGTTAAAGTAATATTATTACCCTCAATAAGTTTTACTATATCAACAGTACCATCTGATCCGGTAAGTATTAAATTAACACCACCTTTGAATCCTTCACTACTATAATCATAAGTAGTATTTGAACCAACACCAATAGCTTCAGCCAACTGCTTGACTGAAATTAATTCTTGTTCAAGTTTTGGCAAGTATGCCATTACATTTAAGGAACTATCTTGTTTTGTTGATAGAACTAAAAAATCCTCTTTACCATCTTTATCAAGATCATAAGGGTTTGGTGCATATTTTTTCTTGGCAAATAATCCAATTACGTCTTGCAGTAGTGAGCCCATTGTTTTTTGTTTATAAGTACACTGCAGATAGTTTTACACCTACCTGAAATGAACATGTTATTGTTATGTTACCATCAACATCATTAAAAGCATCAACCTCAAAAGGACCTATAAACCCTGTCTCACCATTAGCTATTGCTAATATAGCATTTTCTTTTGTCAAAGTACCTAATAATGGATCAATAACTGTAGTTACAACAGGTATAACTGTTGCAGTAATTGAGTCACCACTATTGTTTTGCACATAAAAAAATTCTTTACCTGTATTTGCTAAAGTATCTCCTTTAGGATCAGGTATGACTGATGTAGGTTGTAAGCCTGATTGACTTATCTGTTGTGCTGTTAATATTGCCATAGTATTTAATTTATTTTTTTCCTTTTCTATAGCCGTTTTTAAATGCAGCTGATTGAACTGGCTCAGAAGCTTTTGTAGATGATCTTTTTATTTCAACACCTTGTGCCGCTAAACGCATTCTAGTTGCCGTAGCAGTTGCATTTTTTTTAGCCTGAATTTTTGCTGGTATAGATGTTGGATCATAATATCCATTTTCTATTTTTCCGTTTCCCTCTGGGAATGATATTTTTTTTGCCATGATTATTTTCCTTTTTTAAGACCTGTTAAAACACAACCGCCTCTTTTTGCATAACCCATAAGTCCTCCACCTTCAGCATATGAAGTCATTCTTGCTTTAGCTGCTGTTTCTTCACCACCTTTTTGTTTGTATCCTTTAGCTTTTAAAGCATTAAATAATGCTTGTCCACCTTTTTTTCCATTACCCATAATTTCTATTTTTTAATTTTTATTACTTATTGCTTTAAATTTTTCAGCTCCTCTAGAACCAAAATATGCTACATAAACTGTTATTAATAATGACTTTAATAAGTCTACCCATACTGAGTCTACTTCAAAGTCAATGTCAGAGCTGTCCAATAACATAAATATTACCATTGACAAAGTTAAAAATATCAAAGTCATTGGTCTTGTATTCTTACTAAGCCAAGAATCAGAACTCATATCACTGACCCAACGCTTACTTACTTCTTGCATCTCTACCATATCTTGTTCAAGTAGTTTTAATGCATGCTCTTTATCTACTGGAGATAAAGCCGGTTCTTTTTCTATTAAAGATTTAACCATACCTAAAACACCTGCATCAGGAAGTAACTCCCCGGCAAGACCAAGTATACTAGGGACTTTCTTTGTAAGGAACTGTCCTACTTTAGTATCTTTAAATTTCTTTTTAGGTTTTTTATCACTCATCTTTTTAGTTTAAGGGTATATTTTAATTTCAAGTGCTGTATTTTCTAGTACATTGTCTACTGCTTCACCCGTATCTACTCTAAAAGTTTTTACTGTAAATCCTGTTGTAGTTGTATTTACTATATTTGCTACATATGGAATAGTTCCATTACCGCTAAACTTATTTTGTATTTCAAAACTTACTTTATTTAGATTTGTAAAAGAAGTAGAAAGAGTAGCTTGATATGTTCCAAGGGCTACATAAGTCCAAGTAAAAGGTGAAACTCCATTATCTAAAAGCATAGTCATTGTAGGAGCAGAAGTTCCTGATTGAGTAAGAAGAGAAACATGGTTGGACCACATTAAGGACATACTAATAGAATTAGGATTGGGTGGAGTACCAACTGGTACACCTGTTATTGCCCCAATTGTAGGGGTGCTAAACATTAAAACAGTTTCACCATCATCAACAGTAAAACCAGGTCCTCCTTCTTCATCTGATACTGAAAAACTTGTAGTATACTGAGGTATGTTAAGTACTCCACTATTTAAGGTAGCTGCACCAGATGTACCTGTAGTAGTAAGACTAATTGAACTACCTCCTCCAGTAGCATTAATAGTAATTTGATCAGGTGCTTCTGCTATAGTAATATTATTTCCGGCTATTATGGATTTAAAATTAAGTGTTTCACCAACTTTGTTTTTCCATAATCCAGAGCCTGTACCTACATTAGCTGCTAAATTAGGTTCTCCTATTGTATCAATTTCTACAAAATCATTATCAGCTGACTGAGCCAAAGTTAGATTAGGACTCATAGATTTTAATGTACGGAAATATACAGTACATTCTCCTGTTACTGGATCAGTCTCTGTTTTCTGATATACTGTAGCAATATCTCCAGAAGGTTTTTCTGGTGTGTTCTTATAGTCACACTTAGTTCCTTCTACTTTAAAATCTTTTATTTTGATTAGCTTAACTGATTTATAAGGTATAGGGGATGCAACACCAGTCATATCGGGTTGTTCATTCCATTTACCTAATACAAGAACATCATCTCTTTCAGCAACTTTAGAGAACTTGTTTTGTCTAATTAAACTTAATATGTCTGTTAAAATGTTCATATAGTGTTATCCTGAGTGGGTCCAACCACCTCGTTTATAAGATTGCAATTTTTCAGTTCCATCAGCTTTTGATACTACTCTTTTAGCGTCTCCACCTTTAGTCATCTTTTGCTCCATTGAACTAAGCATAATATTATCTAATGCAGACTCTCCACCATTAGCCATTCTACATAATAGTTTTGATTTCTGTCTTGTTACTTTTTGAGGATTAAGTCCCCCACCTTTCTTTTTATATTTCATGATACATCTAACGTTAATGTGCAAATAAGTAAATAAGCTTTTACTGTAGTATAGTTATATGTTTCATCGGGTCTCATTATTTCCCAGCCTAAAGCTAGTCTATCATGTGGCCAATGAAACGCTATCTCTAGTTCCCAATCTCCCATTATATTTTACTTTTAGTTTTTTTACAAAGACCTTGACGGCAGTGCCCTAAGCATATTTTACCCCTTGACAACCATTGTATTAATAAACATACTTGTCTCATCTATTTCTTTTTTCCTTTAATAGCTTTGACTACAGCTTTAGTTCTTTTCTTGGTTTCTTTAGCACCTGCAATAACTTTTTCATCAACTTCTGTTTTAGACCAAACCCATTTCCAATAGTCTTGTAAGCTAAAAGTCCATAACACATGTAGTATTTTTTTTATCATCGTATTTAATTTTAAAGTACTATACTAATAATATACAAATTTTGATTAACCTAATCAAATATATTGGTATATTTGTCTACGGTCAGGTAGATAACTATATAAGTAATATACAAAAATTCTGACAAAAACCTTTAATTAATATTTTATGAGTAAAGTAAATCCTTTAGTATTTAAGAATAGATTTAACATTGAGTTTTTACCAACAGAAACACTGCTTGGTTTTAAAACTGTAAACTGTGAAGTTTTATGTGATGATGATAAATACCGTTGGGTCAACGGTTTAGAGATAGGTCTTATATTTTTAACATTATCTTTTGTGAATATTAGGTTATAATCCTTTCATATAAGATAATTTTTTTTTAAATTATATCTATCTGACAGCTGCATTCTTCCAAAGAGGGGTGCGGCTTTTTAATCCTTAATAAATTATACAATGAACAAAGACATCTTTAAGCCCAGAGTAAATATATTGCCTTATGAGTATCCACAACTATTAGCATACAAAGATGCAATTAGACACTCCTACTGGATTGATACAGAATTCAACTTTACAGAAGACATACAAGACTTTAAAGTCACTATATCAAATGGAGAAAAAGATGTCATTAAAAAAACAATGCTTGCTATTGCACAAATAGAAGTTAATGTTAAAACCTTTTGGGGAGATCTTTATAAGAGAATGCCAATCACAGAAGTGGGTGATGTAGGCTTTACTTTTGCTGAGTCAGAAGTGAGACATAAAGATGCCTACGCCAGACTGCTTAGAATACTAGGATTAGAAAAAGAATTTCAATCAGTAGTTGAGGTACCTGCAATAGAGGGTAGACTTAAGTACTTAAAAAAGTACCTAGATGGTACACGTTCTAGAGACAATAAGATGTATACTAAGTCTGTATTGCTCTTCTCTTTATTTATAGAGCACGTAAGTTTGTTTAGTCAATTCTTAATTATGATGAGCTTTAACAAAGAAAAGAATGTACTTAAAGGTATATCTAATGTTGTTGAGGCCACCAGTAAAGAAGAGGAGATACATGGTAATTTTGGTGCTGAGATTATTAATATAATCAAAAGAGAAAATCCAGAATGGTTTGATAAAGAATTTGAAGATTTGATCTACTCTGCATGCATGAAAGCTTATAGTGCAGAGTGTGGTATACTTGATTGGATCTTTGAGAAAGGAGAACTTAGTTTTCTACCTAAAAAAACAATACAACATTTTATAAGAAACAGATTCAACAACTCTTTAGATAAGATAGGTATGAAGCCTATATTTGAGGTAGATGAAGAACTATTAAAATCAGTAGAATGGTTTGACATAGAGATAACAGGTACCAAAGAAGGAGACTTCTTTTACAAGAAGAGTGTTGACTATAATAAGAAAAGCAAGAGCATCACAGAAGATGATCTATTTTAATAATTACATAATGAATACAGAACAAACAACAGGTAATACCCAACTAAATACAGAAAGAGGAAACTTTAATCAAAGAGTTTCTAAATTTATGATGTTGGGTAAATCTAAAAAGGTCCAGTGGGACAGTAAAAGAAGAAACAGAACAATTTAAATAAACCAACATGGAATACAATAAATACTATTGGCTCAATGAGGATAGCCGTACATTTTTATCAAGAGGATATATATCAGAATCCCCTGAGCAAAGAATAAAAGACATAGCAATTAAGGCTGAAAAGTACTTAAATATAAAAGGATTTGCTGAGAAATTTGAAGATTATATGGCAAGAGGATTTTACTCTTTGTCTACACCGGTATGGATAAACTTTGGTAAACAAAAAGGTTTACCTATAAGCTGCTACGGATCTAATGTAGATGACAACTTAGATAGTATTTTAAATGCAGGCCGTGAAATTGGAATGATGAGTAAATATGGGGGAGGTACAAGTGCTTTTATTGGCAACATTAGAGCAAGAGGAACTGAAATATCTACAGGTGGTTTTGCTGATGGTCCAGTGCACTATGCTAAGATTTATGATACTGTAGTAGATGTATGCAAACAGTCTGAGGCTAGACGTGGTGCTTGTGCAGTATACCTACCTGTTGAGCATGCAGACATCTTAGAGTTCTTAGATATTGGTACAGAGGGTAACCCTATACAAAACTTACAGTATGGTGTTACAGTTACTGATCAATGGATGATTGAGATGAAAGAGGGAGATAAAAGCAAACGTAAAGTATGGGCTAAGATTATTCAGAACAGAAGTGAATTTGGATTTCCTTATGTTATGTTTAAAGATAACTCCAATAACAACTCTCCTTATAAAGAGCTTGGAATGGATATCACAGCATCTAATTTGTGTTCAGAGATTCAGCTTCCTACTGACAGTTATAATTCTTTTGTATGTTGCTTAGGTTCTATTAACTTATTACACTGGGACCTTATAAAAGAGACTGACGCAATTGAAACATATGTATATTTCTTAAACGCAGTAATGGATGAATTCATTATTAAGTCTGAGACTATGCCCGGTATGAAGAGAGCGTTTAACTTTGCTGAAAAGCATAGAGCAATTGGTCTTGGTGTATTGGGATACCACTCTTTGTTTCAATCTAAGCTTCTTGAGTTTGACTCATTACAAGCTAAAGGATTAAACAGTGAAATCTTTAGAACACTTAAAGACAGAAGTGAGATTGCTTCTAGAGAGTTACATAATGAGTATGGATACACATCTCTTAGAGAAGGATATGCTAACACTACTCTTATGGCCATTGCTCCTACTAAGTCTAGTTCATTTATACACGGTGCTGTGTCTATGGGTATAGAGCCTATCAAGTCTAACTACTTTATTAAGGACCTTGCTAAGTCTAAGACTATTTACAAGAACCCATTTTTAGAAGAGGAACTTGAGAAGTATGGTCTAAATACAGACAAGACTTGGAAATCTATCCTAAAGAAAGATGGTAGTGTACAACACTTAGATTTTCCTACTAAAGCAGTGTTCAAGTCTTTTGTTGAGATATCTCCAAAAGAGCTTGTACTCCAGGCGGCACAAAGACAAAAGTATATTGATCAGTCACAGTCATTAAACTTGATGATAGATCCATCTGTCTCAGCTAAGGATATTAATAAGTTATATATGTATGCTTGGGAAGAAGGTGTGAAAACTTTATACTATCAATTTAGTAAGAGTAGTGCACAAGACTTTGCAAGAAACATTTTAGAATGTAGTAGTTGTGAAGGTTAGGTTATTATTACTGTTGGTTTGCCTAGGTTGCAAGCCACAGTATAATCCTGATAAGGATCCGGATGTATTAGACTGGTATGTAGATGAAGGAGAGCTTATTATTTATACTAAGCAAGACTCAATACAAGATGCATATGATAGAGCTAAATATATTGACTCATTAAAAAAGGACTCTATTTTCTAGGTCCTTTGTGGTTATCAATTCTATCTAGGATTTTATTAAGCTCATCTGTTTTTATCAGCCCAGCCATAGAAGCATTCTTTAGTGCACTTATAATCTGAAGTACCATAAAGGGAACTATAATTACCTCGGATAGCCAAGCTGTACCTGCAAAACCTTTTTCTATCATAAGAATAACGGTCAGGATAGCTAACCATGTGAAAGTATTTTTTGTTATTCTTAGAGCTTTATATGTTTTAAACCCTTCTCTTTTACAGCCTGCCCAAACTCCAAATATACCATCTAACCATAATACTGAACAAACAGCTAAGTATTGTTCCATGTTTTCCATTGATAAATCAAAAAAGTACGTACATAAATACGTACAAAATGCTGTTATGCTCACTATGAATAATTTAGTTGTCATTGATTAATCTCATTTTGCTTTAATCCAAAAGGTTTATACTATAATATACATAAATTATACGTCATACCTAGGATTTAAACCTGTTAATTTGTCTTATTTAATATAGAAGCTTTCAAGTTTTTCAAAGTTTTTCCATTTTTGTAAAGTATATAATACAGGAACTACATCATAGAAGTTTTTTTCTAGCTTCCACATACCTTTCTTAGGTTTGTTTTGATATACATATTTACTGTTTTCACTAAATTCTTTATCACTATAAACTAGTAAACCAAATCCAGTACCAAAAGTAAGGTCAAGTAATTCACCCAGCTCTCCAAGAGTTCTTGTAGCAGCTATAGGAGATTTTAACATTTGATATACCTGTTGGTAACCACCTAGTGTAGGTAAAGGGTTAAATAAAACCATCTCTTTATAAGTTCTGTTTGCTTGATAAGCCCCAAAGTTTCTAAGCTTTTTAACAAGGATAGGGTCATCATCATCTCCACCAACTAAAGTCTCATCTAGAATATGAATAATCAGCAGTATCATTGCTTCACCCAATGTTCTATATACATTTTTAAGCATCATGTTTGCTTTACCCTCATCGTATCTTCCATCTACAAGTCCGTACTCCTCTTTAAATGATTTACCTAACTCTGCTAAACCAAACTTAGCCATACCCCTTTCACCAGTTACAGCAGTTTTTCGTATATGATTTAAAAACTTAAGTGCAGATGTATATCTACCTTCTAACCAACCTAAGTTTTGATCATAATAATTTTCTTGGAACCTTGCCCTAAAAGCAGGCATAACCCACTTGTGAAACTGAGCCATTAATATACCAGTAAAGTTATTTTGAATAACCATTCTATCTTCTCTAGCATAGTTACCATGTATCTGTTTGTTTACTTCACGTATATCATTTCTCATTTCATATCTCCACTTATCTGTATATTCTGTAGTAGATCCATCTTTATTGATAATTGTATCATAACCCTCTCTCATAGTTACTTTACCAGTTGACTGATCAAAGTCTAAAGCATCAACTAGATTTAGAGAATCTTCACCATTAGATATTTGTGTACCTAATAACATAGCCATACCCACAGTACTTTGAACTTTGTATTCAGCACCCTGGTTAAAAGAGTAACCAAAGTTTGTGAATCTTGACCATAAAGTATCACCATCACCTAATCCAAACTGTTCTCTTATATCTGCATCATCATCCATCATTCTAAAATACTGAACTATTGCTTCATATTTATTGAGCGCTTTATCTGGATCATAGTTGCCTCTTTTTATTTGTAAATTATTACCGGTCACTACTCTACCTGTAAAATCTGCTGCTGACTCAACAGCATTAGCTGTTCTCTCTATCATACCTTGGGTACCCATAGTATAAAACATCTTGGTAGCTTCAGTATAATCTCCTGCTGTATAAAATAAACCACCGGCAGCTTCTATGTAATTGTTAATTTGACCCAGAGTCAAGTTATTAAAGTTACCAAATATGTTAAAAGCTACATAAGACAATGAAGACAGATTAATTAATCCACCTGCTAACTTATCTACGGCACCTTTAGTTATTTTATCATTATCATAGTAAACCATTTTCATCCAATGGTGAGCACGTTTTTCTGCATTACTTTGCAAACCGCTTTGACTATCTCTACCTACAACTGTATTCACAAATCCTTGTGATCCTTGTTTTATTTTTGCAATTAACTCAAGCGCTGTACCTGGTTCTTTATAAGCTCTCATCTTTAAAGCTTGTACCATTGCTTGTAATGTGTCTTCTATTTGACCCATCACCTCAAAGTTTTCTGCCATACTTGCAAACTTAACTAAACTTTTAGTCATGTCTGTACTAACTTCACCCAGTGTAGGTTGTGATCTTAACTTGGCTGCTTCAGCTTCTAATACTGCTCTTTCTTTTTTATATTGGTCAACATTAATACCACCCTGCATTCTTTTATCTTTAAGATCTTGAATGTCTTCATATACTTTTTCAAGTTGTCCTTCTACCCTTGGGTTACCAGTGTAAAATACAGGAAGAGTATCTACTAATTTTCCCTGTTCATTTAAGAGAACAACCTTTTGCTCTGATGTTTCAGTAAATAAGTTCTTTATACTTCCTAAAAACTTAGGTATCATTCTAGCAAAGAAAGATGGTTTAGTCATTACCTCATCTACAAAGTTGTTAGCAATAACAGGAACCTTACCTAACATTTGCATTCGTTGACTTCTTGGTAATTTTTTAAGTAAGTCTTCATAATGCTCAACAAATTTTAGATAATATTGCTTTCTAGCTTCACCCAATTGATCAGTTGGATTCATTATAGCTTCATACTTAGGGTTAATTAAGCTAGCGCCTGTATCAGATCTTTTATCTTTAACCTCAACATAATCAGGCTTTACAGCATCAAAATTTTTATTTTCTTTTATAGCTCCAGTTGGTTCTCTGTTAGCATCTTTAAAAGTTTTTGTATACTCTATTTTATAATAGTATTTACTTTTATATACATCATAAGCAGTTTGTGGAACACCTGGTTTTTTAATCCAAGTAACACCCTCTCCATTAGACCAGACTTGAGCATACTCATAGTTTTTTCTAACATCAATAAACTCTTGCGTATATTGATGAAATGTTCCTGAAGTTAAAACACCATCCTCTAATTTTTCTCCTTGCATAAAATCAGCAAAAGCTCTTTTATCTCTGTACAGTTGTTTATTCTTTTCTACTTGAATAGGGTCAGCGTTAGCTAAAGAATAAATAGGAAAATATTTTCTTGGTTTACCATTAGCATCATAAAGTTTATCTCTTAATGCTTTCTTTTCATTTAAATAATTTTGACCTACTCTTGTAGTATAGAAACCTGTGAATCTTTTGTTATCATCAAACTCAAGCATAAAATCATATAACCTTTGAAGATCTTTTTCACCTGAGAGTTCTAGTAGTGTTTTACCAGCATCTAATATATCTGCTTTTCTAGCTTGAACTCTATCTAAGAATTCTTGCTTTTTAAACTTAAATATTTTATCCATAGTTGCAAGGATGACATCTTTTGATGTTGCTAAATCCTTGGCATAAAGTTCTGAGTTAGATATATCAGGTACAAGATTAAATAACTCATCCAAATCATCAAGAGTAATTGTCTGTCCTGAATGTGACTGTATGACTGTTTCAGCATCTGTCTTTTTTCCTTTCTTTGCAAAAGCTCTAATTACAGTAGCAACATAATCAAGTATAGCTGTTTTAATTATACCTCTGTTAGCACCTACTTCTGATACAATATCATTACCAAGTAGTTGAGTAAGTTCAATATTAATACTACCTAATAATGATCTTTGTGTTGCATTTAATTCTTTGTTGGCTTCTATAGCATGAAGCCCCTCAAATGTTGAAAGGAATCTATTAAAGTTTAATATATATGTTATGTATTCTTTTTTACTTTGATTCTTAGGGTCAGTAGCATATTCTTTAAATGACTTCATCTGTCTTAGAGCATCCTGTAATAATCTTGTGTACACTCTAGACTGTGATATAGGACCTTCTTGTTTAGCAAGAGCTATGTAACTCAATGTACTTGCTATTTCTTCTTGCACATCTTCTTTTGATCTATCTCTATATATGTTTTCCTTTAATAAATCTTCTACTTCTTGTTTACTTTTTAAAGCTTTTTCATATGTTTCTAAGGCACCAAGAACGGTTCCTTGTTCAGGATATTCTGAAGGATCAACAGTATCAGCAAAATTTTCAGCAGATTCTATATCTTGCTCAGCATTATAAATTTGTTCTGCTGCGTCTTTAAGGACTTGTTCTGATATCTCTTGTTCTGCTAAGTTTGTATCTATAGCCGGTATTAAAACATTGACCTTTTCTGCATTTTGTTTATATCCATGTGGCTCATTACCGTCAAACCTTATTTTCTTACCATTATAAGAAATCAGCAGACTAGCAACATTACCAACACCATACTCAATATCATAGCCCATATTTTCAACCATTCTTTGTAAAAGGTTTACTTCTAAAGCATCTAGTGTTTTAAGAGTTAAGGACTTTGTATCAGTAAGTTTTGCATACATACTTGTTTCTGCCAGGGTTACCTTATCTACATTGTATGGATTTTTCTTATCACCATACAGTATACCCATATCTTTAGTAGAAGTAAATATACCCTTAGCCCAAGTCTTTGGATTTGTTTTTAAAACGTTTGATTCAGTTAATTGTATTTGTAAAATCTTAAGTTGTCCTGTTGATGCAACCAAGACTATGTCTGCTTTAGAAGCTATCTCTGAATATGCGTCATGAAAAACAACATTAGTCAACATTACATCTCCTTGGCTTTTAACTGTATTAACCTGATTTACTATGTTGCTAAAAGCCTGCTTAGCTACATCAGTTTCTATATTTGTAATCTTATCAGATATCTTATCAAAAGATTCATGTGATGCAATAGCATCTAACATTGTACTTAAATCATTTTTAATAAGCTGTTGTTCTTTAGTTTCTTCTCTACCAAGCGCTTCTTTAGCTGATATAAAAGGTTTTTTGCTGGTAAGACTATAATATTTACCGTCTTCTTTATTCAAAATAACCAAGTCATCACTGTTAAAAGTAACTCCTTCTGAGGCAGACAAAGTATCTGATTCCTCTTTAGCACTTTGAACATTATGGAATAATCTATCAATCATTCTTCTCTGTAAAACCCCACCTTCTTTTTTTGCTACATTGACTATCTTTTGTTTTTCAGGTGATAGGTTATATCTTATTCTACCATTAACAGGTGTATCTAGTTTAAATGATATACCATCTGTATTAAGCAATCTAGCAATGTCACTTAAGGTTGCTTTATCAGATATATTATTTACTTCAAGAACACGCCCTGTAATTACCTCATTGAGGTTTTTAATAATTTTAGAAAACCACTCTAAAAATTGTTTTATTTTGTCAGTAAAACTTTTAGTTGGGGTATTCTCATACTCATTATTAAAATGTCTAGATAGTGCTTGTGTTACAATTTCTAATTGAACATCAGCTTCTGTAAATCTTCTTTTACCACGGTAAGCATCTTTTATTTGTTGAGTCATCTCAGGAAAATTCCTTTGTGCTTCATCAAATAAAGAATTAAATAAGTTTTCATTATCTAGTTTTACAGCATCTATAAAAGGGTGTAAGACTTCTTCTATTGCTATTTCATCTGTTACTCTGCCATTTATTAATATAGCAGTACCATCCAGATAAAATGAGTTTATTTTATTAAAAGGAACTTTTGCTTTTTTCCATTGAGGTATACTAGCATAAAGATTTTCTGCATCCTTTACTGACATTAACTTAACATTAATTCCAGGAAACATTCTCATTAAATGTGAAACTATTTTTCTAGCTCTGGGTTTATCCCATTCCCTAGAAGATTCTAGCATGTCAGTTGCAGAAAAAATAGATGGATCAATAGATACAGAAAATGTTTTTTTTGTTTTAACTATGTCTACAGACTCAATAGGTATGTTATTTATTTCAAGATATCTATTCAATCTTCTAACATTAGAATCTACAAGTGTTTGACTCGGTTGTAATGTATCTGGATCAGTATTATTAACATAGTACCTACCTCCAAAACTGTGTATTATGTTTAGCCTTCTAAGATTATTTAATAATGCAACCCCAAACTCTTCTTGCTTTAAGTTAAAAAGAACTTTTTTATCAGCAATCATATTTTGTGCTTCTACAACAGTAGGTATAGTATCACTCTTTGAAAGTCTTTGATATTGATTTATTACATTATTTGTTATAATATCAGTCTTAAAAACTTGCTTTAAGTTTTTATACGTTGTTAGATTTTTATTGTGACACTTTCCCATATTCTATAAATTACATCTTTTGATTTCTTCTAAGAAATTTTTAATTTTTTCCTCTTCTGTTTTCCCCTCATATGACAATGTTTTGTTTTCATATAATGCTATAAGATCTCCCAAAGATACAATTTTATTATCAGCCAATTTCTTTCTCATCTCAGTAAACTCGTCTGCTATGTATGGGGCATTTATTGTATCATTATAAAACTTAGTAATTTGAGGATACTTGCTTTTCTCATCAATGTCTTTATTAAAAAGATCTAGTTTTATTTGCTGATCAGGATTTAAGACTGGTAAATTATTTTCTGCTGAAACAATACCTTTTGATTCCTTTTCAATATTATTTACTGTTTCTATATTACCTAACAAATCATTTGCATTAACAGAGCCAATGTTTTTAGGTTTTACTGCATCATCAATTTGTATAAAAATACTGTTTTCATCAGCGTTAATATTTAAACTTTCATTTCTAAGTGCTTGAGCAGATATAGATTTTGATCTATCTAAATTAAAATTTTCAATATCTAATGAATCAATTGCTTGATCTATACCAAGTATGTCATCTAGATTTCCTATAATATCAGTTTTATTACTAATATTATTTCTGACTGTTGCATATGTATCTCTAGCACCAAACATAAACCCTATTGCATTTTGATAATTTGATCCCATAAATGGAACTTCATCATACATAAATGATGTGCTTTTTTCTTGATCTTCCCTTAGTGAAAATAATTTGTTTGATCTTTCTACTCCAAATCCAGTATCTGTTTCAGTATAATACCTTAAGTATTTTGGTTGATTTTCAAAAACAAATGCACCATCAACCTCTGAGTTCTTAGGTGCAGATAATGTTAACACACCGTCTTTACTTAGTGCTGTTTTACCTTTAATTGAAGTTTGTGTATCTGAAGAACCATCAACGTCTGTCCTAACCTCTTTAAAAGTAAGATTAAACATACCAACATTAGATGATAAGTATCCATTTTCAAACTCATTAAATAACTCATCTTTTGTTAAACCAAAAGCATCTTTGTAATCTTTATCATTAAGTAAAGACTCCTTAGCAGTCTCTATTTGTTGTAGATAAGAATCCATCACAAAAGGAGATATTGCTTCTAATAAGCTATCTTTAGAAAGTTGCAAACCATCTTTAACCATAATGTAATTTACAATTGTTGAGGCATCTTTTCTTGTTGCAGGGTTACCATACAATTTTGCAAATGAGGTTTGAAGATCTATCTTCTGAAGTTTATTTAAATTTCTCCATGTATTAGCAGCTAAAATATTAATTCCTGTTTTGTTAGACTCTGCATTCACAGGTAACTGAGTAACAAATGATTTAAGAAAAAAGTTATCATTGTCTGCAGCATTTAATCTTCTAATAGAATCATAAATATTTTGAGCATCTACCATAGGGTATATAAGCTTATTGCTTAATGTTCCTGCATCTTTATCTTGTGTATTTGCATTGTTATGCATATACGCTTTTATAGTAAAGTAAGAAAGCATATCCCTTCTAATCTTCTGCTCTGTCTCTTCATTAAAAGTTATAGCATCTACAGCAAATGACTTTTCAAGTTTTTCATAAAGTTCATTAAATACAGGAGTTGCTGTTAAGAATACTTGTGGTAAAAGCTCATTTGTTATCTCATTAAAGATATCTAAATTTTGTTTTACAAAACTATCTTCCAAAATACGGGATATATCAATTGCTGGACTTTCTCCAATTTTTTCTATTGCACCTATTTTCTGTAGGTCTTTTTTAATTGATGCTATGTCAGCAAAGTTTTTACCTAGTCCTGCACTACCTGATATACCAGTTAATGAATTCATATTACCAATAAATTCATTTATAGTATTTACTGTAGATAAAATTTCTAGCAGTTCCAGCTCTTGTTTAAAAGAACCACCACCTTCAACTAAACCACCAAGATCTTCTCTAGTTTTTATTCCTGTACCTATTTCTATTTTTAGTTTATCATCTTTTAATTGACCCTGCTTAAATGCTAGCTCCTGATTAACAAGACCTTTAAACCCTGCATCAAACTTCTGTATTTTATTAGATGCTTGTTCAAATAGATCTCTGGCTATTTTTGAATTTAATATAAGTATTGCGTCAGACAACGGAATTCCTAAAGCAACCATTGTTACAGCTCTTGGTACTGCTTGCTTGTGCATACCAAGCTTTGACATAAAGTTCTCTTTAGAGTTATCAGTAAGCATTGTTATTATAGCAGATATAGTATCCTGCTTTCTTTTACCTTCAGTAGTAGTAGCTGTGTCAAATCCAGTATATGGTTTATTCAGAATACTAAACTGCAACTCTCCAGGTAACTTTATCTTATACTCACTTAATAAACTAATTGCTAAGTTTGGAGATACAGCTCTACCAATTGCTGCACCTTTATTATTAATAAATGATATTACTTTACCATTGATATCATCTACATCAACCTCAGAACCATTCATAGATTGAGTGTAGCCTGGTGCAAATTTTTCTAAACTTGCATATGCTTCTTTTACTGCATCTAGTGTAGCCGGGGTATAAGAAATATCTTGTACTGCCTCATTACCCATAAGTGCATATCTCATATTAAGCACTGCATTATTAATTGGTGCTTCATATGGCTCACCATATTCTTCTTTATATTTTTGATACTGAGCTTTGGTTACAGGAAGCCCTAGTCTTGTTACAGCCTTTAGTGCATCATCAGTAAACATTTGATCTATAATAAAATTATCATCATAGCTGTCTTCCAATCTTGAACCTTGAACTTTAAAAGACTTTAATGCTTCAGCATAGATTGTGTCTTGTTTAACTTTTGTATTAATATATTCAACATAATCCTTATACTGTCTACCTTGTGTAGCACCATATTGGAAAAACTTCTTCTCTTCTTTTGAATAATAGTATTCTAATATTTGAGTATATACTTTGTCAATATCAAAATCCGCACCTGATACTTCCACAAGTTCAGCTGCAAACATTGCTGAAGAACCATAATAAACAGGCATAAAATCTA
>ERZ767310.446-NODE-446-length-25485-cov-10.243728_pt1 | contig 25485 bp, 28 predicted proteins | sample MGYA00374954_ERZ767310 | MGnify/ENA primary metagenome ERZ767310 (study PRJEB28948, sample SAMN06267188) | marine metagenome | isolation source: Columbia River Estuary | place: USA:Columbia River Estuary, USA | collected 2013-07-23 ...
AGCATCCATAACATCCCCATATCTCCATTAATTGCGTCAGTAGTAGATTGAACTGCTGCATCAACAGCTTTTGTTAGCTGTTCTTGTGTTACACCAGTAAAAACCTTTAAGCTATCTATTGCAGTCTCTTGAATTATATTTGGTAATTTCAAAATTAGTTTTGGTAAAAAATTAGTCATAATTATAAATTTATATTAATTATTATTTAAAAAGAATAAACAGCTGCTACTGTTAAACCACTAGCGTTATCTTTCCCTCCAACAAATATTATATCATCTCCAGATGTATCATACCTTAATTCTGTAATTAGTTTTAAACTTTCAGACAAAGAAGTATTTCCTGTTAAAGTAAATGCTGATATAGTTTGGTTTCCTGCACCAGAAGTAAGTGTGAAAAATTCTGGTCTTAAGCCAAGAGCAAATGTATCAGAAAATTCGTTTTGAAGATATAAAGCAAAACCTTGGTAACCTGAATCAGCTTCCTCAGAATTTGAATAAGCAGCATTAATTCCGAAGAAGAAAGAATCAGACAAATCAAAACCACCTGTGTAATCTAAATACAATACATCTGAAGCACCAAAACCATCTGCGCCATAAGCTAAATTAAAATATTGATCTTTATAACCTACTTGAAAGCCTAATTGATAATAATCGTAATAAGAAATTTCACTAGTTATTTCATCAAATGTTCCATAAAAGTTTGAACCAGCAGTTAATCCATGAGGATTGGTTACAGCAAACATAAAAGATAAATCATCTGAAGCAGCATAATCTAATTTTAAACCTGTATGTGAAAATGGACCTGCATTGAATAAGTAAGAAACTGAATAATTAAAATTTCCAGTTGGAGATATAACTTCATAACCATAAAATGTATTAAACTGTCCTAAAGTAAAGGTTACTTTATCAGAAGCATTATAGTATGCGTATAATTGGTTAATTGCTCCATCATAAGCATTTGCAGCATTTGCTCTAGGTCCAAAAGCTAAATCTGCAACCACTCCAGTTTTACCTTTTTCATAAGAAAATACAGTATTTGCCATACCTAAACCAAAACCATTTGCGGGTACATCGGTTAATGTTCCAATAGTTCCAATGTCTGATGTAGATAAATTTGTAGAATAATAGGTATCTACGCTTCCACTTAGAGTAAATGTTCCTTTTTCATCTTTTTCTTGAGAGTACATGTTAAAACTTGTAAATAATACTGATAATAACATGATTAATTTTAATTTTTTCATTTTTGTTTTTTTAGTGTTAGAAGTTGCGAATTTTAAACAAAAAACCCACAACACCAAATAAACAAAGGGATGAGAGCTTACGAAAATGTTTTCGTAAGCGATCTAGCTCTCAAAAAAAAGGCTCTAAAAATCTTAAATGTGTAATTTCAATAATTTTGAAGGAAGTGAAAATATGAATATCTCTATTTTAAGAAACAATTTTATCATATTCATAAAAATAAAGTTTTTTTAAAAAAATATTAACATGAAATTGTTAAAAACACTGATAATATGTCATTAACATCAATAAAATAAAGCAAATAATTAAAAATAATGTATTTTAATAAAAAGGACTAGTCATTTAGAAATAATGATATCCATTAAAAGGTTTTAGAATATACCAATCATTTAAATTTGCTCAACTCGTTTTTTGTAAAACTAGACAATACTAATCTTCCACTAATTTTAGCTTGCTCATTTAACAATTGATCCCAGTGATCAGTTCCTCTCCAAAATGATTTTTTCATTTCTTTCATAGCCTCTGGGTTATATGAACATAACTCTTCAGCAAAAGTCATTACTGCTTTATCTAATTCTGAAGTATTTTCAAAAACTTCAGAGTATAGACCATACTTTTCTGCCCATAAAGCTGAATAAAATTTTTTGGGATTAAGAGAGATTTGTGAAAGTAAGCTAAGTCCTATTTTACGTTCAATTACTGGACCAATGACAAAGGGACCAATACCTATATTAAGTTCACTTAATTTAATCTCTGCATGTTTGGTAGCTAAACAATAGTCACTGGCAGCTACAATACCTAAACCACCTCCAACTGTTTTTCCTTGAATTCTTCCAATAATAAATTTTGGACAGGTTCTCATGGCATTTATAAGCTTTGCAAATCCAGAGAAAAATATCATTCCAGATTTTTCATCTGAAATAGTTACTAATTCAGTAAAACTAGCACCAGCGCAAAAGGTTCGATCTCCCCCGCTTTGCAAAACAATTACTCTAACATCATCATTATCTCCCGCATTTTTAATTAGTTCAACTAGATTGTGTAAAATATCTCCAGGTAATGAATTATGAGAGGGATGATAAAATTCAATAAATGAAATGTTATTTACTACGGTCTGCTTTGCATATGATTTACTCATGAAGATGTTTATTTCTATTGTAAAAATACCATAAATTATCGATCGAAGAAATAGAGTTTAGATATAGTTTAAAAAAAATAGATTCAAAGAAAAAAACATGAAGTATTTTAAAATAATTATAAGAAAAACCGATCATTGTAACTTTAGTTCATTTTGTTTCACTATTTTTAGTTTCTAGTTATGTGTAATTTTTACACAAAACACTATCATACAACATATTGCATGGTCAAAATTAATAAAATATTTCAATTTTTATTTGATAAACTCCTTTCAAGTAAAACAAGAACCAAGACAGAGAAAGTAATTCTTAATGTTGCTTTACTTAGCTTTTTCGTTCATTTAGCATTCATATACTTTTCTAAATTAAATATCATTAATTTAAATTCAAGTTCTGAACTATTAAATAATCCGATATCAGCTATCTATACCCCTTTTTCATTTATTCTTATTTATGAGGTGTATCTTTTAATTTATTACCTGCCAAAATCTTTCACAACATACATAACAAAACAGTATCAGATAATTACACTTATTATAATTCGAAAATTGTTTAAAGACTTATCATCATTGGAGCTTACTTCTAATTGGTTTGAAATTAAAGGAGATTTGCAATTCACCTATGATTTAATTGCCTCTCTCCTACTTTTCTTTTTAATTTATTTGTTTCAAAAACAAGGAAAACAAAAAGTTATACAACAGGTTAACTTAAAACCTGTGATAGAAAAATTTGTACAAAAGAAAAGATTAATAGCTGTTATTTTAGTGCCTTTATTCTTTTTTATGGCTCTTAATACGCTTGTAAAATGGTCTACTGGAATCATATCATCATCCAATGAATTTCCTTCATTAGAAAGTATTAATAATTTGTTTTTTGATCAATTTTTTACGGTATTAATATTAGTAGATGTAATTCTACTTTTAATTTCATTCTTTTATACAGATCAATTTCATAAGATTATTAGAAATTCAGGATTTATCATTTCTACTATTTTAATACGTATGTCTTTTGGAGTCAGTGGATTAATAAATACTATTCTAATTCTTGTTGCAGTTTTATTTGGTTTAGCCATACTTTCAATTCACAATAAGTACGAAAAAAATTATTTAATTTAAAGGCAATTGTCAATCATTTTTTTTTACATTTATCAAAAATAGTTATTAATGAATTTTATAAAAAAAATAGGATTGTCTAACTTACTTATGTTAGCATTGTGTTTTATGATTATAGTCATTGCTGAGTATATGTTTTTATCTGGAAACAAATTGCATGGTATTTTCATTGGTTTATGGGCACCGACATTGTTAGGAGTATTAATTTATCTTAAACTTATAGAACATGAGCGCAGATAATATAGTCCTTTACTTTTCCATATTTGTAGTTGCTTTTGTTTTGGTTTGGGCATTCTTTATGATTCGTCAATATGATAAAACTCGTAGAAATTAATTTTAATTTCTATAAACCAACAAAGATTACTATTTGATTTAACTAAAAAAACTTACAGAAGTTTTTTTAATTGTTGAACTGTATAAATTAAGTCTTCTTTTTTTGTAAACCTGCTAAACGAAAACCTTACAGAAGTATACCCTTCAAGATCATCGCTTGTAATTTCTGATAAAACATGTGATCCATTAGAACTTCCGCTTTGACAAGCGCTACCACCTGAAACAGCAATTCCATAAAGATCTAAATTGAATAATAATAGTTCATTTTTAATTGGAAGTGAAACACTAAGAATAGTACAACTACTCAATTCTATATTAGAAGATTGTCCGTTAAAACGAATATTAGGATTAATATTTAGTAATTCTTTCATGAAAAATACTTTTAAAGTATTCATTGTCATCATATCTGATTCTAATGTTTTAGAAGCAATTAAAAATGCTTTTTCCATTCCCAAGATTCCATGAACATTTTCTGTGCTAGATCTTGCACCTTTTTCTTGATCTCCTCCATGAAACATAGGTTGAATTCCAAAACCTTTCTTAAAATATGCAAATCCAACTCCTTTTGGACCATGAAATTTATGGGCACTAGCAGTAATGAAATCTATTGGAGTTTTTTGTAAATCTATAGAATAATGCCCAATAGCCTGAACAGTATCTGAGTGAAATAGGGCTTTATATTGATGACATAAATCACAAACTTGTTTTAAAGGTAAAACATTTCCAATTTCATTATTAATATACATCAAGGTCACAAGTGTTTTTTCGTCAGTTTGTTTCAGTAAATCTTCTAAGTGATCAAAAGAAATATCACCCGAGGGAAGGACTGAAACAAAATCTACCTCTATATCACATGTATCTTGTAAAAAAGCTACCGTGTGCAATACCGCATGATGTTCAATCTTTGAAGTAATGATTCGTTTTACCCCTAAATTATTAACTGCATTGTGTATGATTAGATTGTCCGCTTCAGTACCACCTGCTGTAAAAATGATTTCAGATGCTGAAGCATTTAACAAGTTTGCAATGTTTTTTCTAGCTGTCTCAACTAAATTTTTTGCCTGTCTACCAAATTGGTGAGTTGAAGATGGGTTTCCAAAATTTTCTAGCATTGATTCATGCATCACATCAATAACTTCTTGAGCAATTGGAGTTGTTGCAGCGTTATCTAAATAAATTTTTCTCATATTACAAAAGTATTTATTATTTATGACTTTTGATTTTGATATACATAAACCTCTGTTGCTCCTAGACCATACTTTTTATAGGAAGCGTCATAAAACCTGACTGGGTACCTGCCAAATAAATAATGAAGCTCATTTTTTAAAACACCCTCACCTACTCCATGTATAAAAATAATTTTTGAAATCCTTTTAGAAATGGCATATTCAATTTTACTTTTTGCTGTGTTTAATTGTAACGTTAACATATCAAAATTATCCATTCCCTTTGTGTTTTTTATCAATTGATTGATGTGTAAATCTACTTCAAGTATTACTTCGTTTTTCTCTTTTTTAAAGCTAGAAGTTTTAGGTGAAGTCTCTTCTAACTTTTCATTCAAAAGAACGTTATTGATGTCTGAAAATTTAGATAATTGATACTGATCTTCCTCAATAAGCACTAGTTCTTTTTGATTGTATTGATACACCATACCATCACTATCCTTTAAACCAATTGTTTGATCATCTACACTAACAATAACTCCTTTTAAAATATCATCTAATACAGCTACTTTTTTACCTACGAGAAATTGCATAATTAACCTTAACTTAATATTTGTGTATATGTTGATGTAGTATCTTTGACGCAAAAGTAAGAAGATGTTAAAGACAAATACTAAAATGGTAAAATATTTCTTTGAAACCTCCCAAAAAAATATTGTAATAGATGATAATAGAAAAGAACTTTTATTAAAAATAGCTAATAAAATTGCTGTCAATTATAACAATAACGACATAAATATTAATTTTATTTGCACTCACAATTCTAGACGAAGCCAACTAGGGCAAGTTTGGAGTTTTTTTGCTGCTGACTATTTTAAACTTCCAATTAATGCTTTCTCTGGTGGGACAGAAGTAACTGCCTTTCACAGGAATACGGTTAAAACATTAACAGAAGTAGGGTTTAAATTTGATGTGGATGAGTTTTCTCATACAAATCCAATTTACAGAATTTCTTTTAGTGATGACAAGCCCTCTTTACTAGGTTTCTCAAAATTATATAATAACATCGAAAACAAAACACCTTATTTTGTATTGACTACTTGTAATAATGCCGATGAAAATTGCCCATTTATTCCTGAAGCTATAGATAGATTTCATGTTCCTTATATAGACCCTAAACATTCTGATGACAGTGCTATACAAGATGAAACTTATCTAAAAACTAGCAGAATTATTGCTGCACAGATGTATTATCTTTTTAATGAAATTAAAAAGTTGTTATAATTAGATTTGAATGTCCTTATTGTAAGGTATACTTTTTAAAATGTGGTTAATGGTATTTACCCTTGCCTCTGTTTTTCTGTTGGCCTTTATCACTTTCCATGGAGATTTTTGAGTGTCTGTAACAGCAAACATGGCTTGCTTATACTTTGTGTAATCATCCCATAATTCTTGAGCTCTTTCGTCTACTGGTGACATTTTCCATTGTTTTAAAGGATCACTTCTTAAATCATCAAACCGCTTTGCTTGTTCTTTTTTAGAAATAGACATATAAATTTTTACCAAGTGAATACCAGATTCTAAAATCATTCTTTCAAAATCATTTACTTGGCCCATAAAAATACTGTATTGTTCATCAGAACAAAAGCCGTTAACCGGCTCTAGAACAGCTCTATTATACCAGCTTCTGTTAAAAAAGACCATCTCTCCTGCTTTTGGAAATTGTTCTATGTATCGCTGAAAATACCATTGAGTTTGTTCATCCTCTGTGGGCTTAGGTAAGGCTACGATTTTAATATGTCTAGGGTTAATTCTTTCTGTTATTCTCCTAATTGCACCACCTTTACCGGCTGCATCCCTTCCTTCAAATAGAACAATAACTCGTTCATTATTATTAATTGCCCAAGTTTGAAGTTTTATTACCTCTATTTGTAATTTTACTAATTTACGCTCATACTCAAGGTATCTGAGGGTTCTATCAACATTAATTAAATCTTTTGACAATAGTGATATTAAACCTTTCTTTGAATTTAATTTCTTTAACTCTGAAGATGATAATTCTCTATTCATAATTAGTCTATTTGAAAAGCAGATCTATAATAACGCATTACTACATTTGGATCTGGGGTTAATGTTGTTTCTGAATCCTTTTTACCCTCATAATCAAACATAGATAAAACATACCTCATGGCTTCTAATCGAGCTGTTTTTTTATTGTTGGTTTTAATTAACATCCAAGGGCTGTAAGATGTATGAGTTTTACTAAACATTTCTTCTTTGTATTGAGTATAAGTATCCCAAAGCTCTTGACCTTTTTTATCTACTGGACTAAATTTCCATCTTTTTAATGGGTTTTCGTTTCTAGCATTAAATCGCTTTAATTGTTCTTCTTTTGATATGGAAAGCCAAAATTTTATAATGATTAAGCCATCCTCATATAACATATGTTCAAATTCGGGAACTTGAACTAAAAACTCATTATACTCTTTATCTGTACAGAAATCCATTACAGGTTCTACTACCGCTCTATTGTACCAACTTCTATCAAAAAATACAATTTCTCCAGGGTTTGGTAACTCTTTAATATACCGCTGAAAATACCATTGCCCTTTTTCAACATTTGTTGGTTTGTTTAAAGCCACCAACCTTGAAGATCTTGGATTTAAATGTTCCATAAATCTTCTTATGTTCCCCCCTTTACCAGCTGCATCTCTTCCTTCAAAAACAACAGCAACTCTTTTATTTTCCTTTAAAACCCATTGTTGTAGTTTAACCAATTCTATCTGTAAAAATCTTAGTTGTTTTTCATAAGCAAGAATATCAAATACCTTTTGACATGATATCGCTTTGGTATCTAACTTGCTAATTAACTCTTGTGAAGAATTAGATTCAAAAAAATCTATTGCTTCTAAAACGGATTTAGGTGCTGTCATTTAAAATTAAATTGACGTCTAAAATATTACTTTTTTTTTATTAATTTTTAAACTTTAAGTTAATTGCGAAATATATTTTATGTTTGAAGTATACTCTTTATTTTATTTCTGCTTTTCTGTAAATAAAAGTATTATAAAGAATAAAAAATGTGGTTTAACTTAATAAACAATAATTTTAAAAAAACTTTCCCAAGAAAAGAAGCAGCTTAATTGTTAATCATTATCAAAATAATCTTCCCTAAAGCCTATTAAGTATAATTTTTCTTGAGCTCTAGTAATGGCTGTATACAACCATCTATAATATTCTTTGGAAGGTCCATCAGGTAAATAAGGTTGTTCTATAAAAATTGTCTTCCATTGACCACCTTGAGATTTATGACAAGTAATTGCATAGGAAAATTTCACTTGTAATGCATTAAAAAATACATTTTTCTTCACCGCTAGGAGCTGTTTGTATTTTGATTTTTCATGAGCATAATCCTCTCTTACTGCCTCATACAGCTTATTAGATTCTTCATAATTCAAAGAAGGTGTTTCACTGGTAAGTGTATCTAATAATAAAACTGTCTCAAAAGGTTTTTGATCTGGATAATCTATCATTCGAATTTCTACTTCAGCAAATCTAAATCCGTAAAGCTCCTTAATTGAATTAATCCGTAATACTTCACAAGTATCACCATTTGCAATAAAACCTGCACTTGAAGATTCCTTCAACCAATAATAATTATTCTTTACAACCATTATATAATCTCCAGTAGAAATTTCATTTTCTTTTCCTCGTATTTGAGATCGTATTTGTTGATTGTATTGATTTGCTCTTTTATTAGAGCGAACAATAAATGCAGTATCTTCTACACCATCATTATCATAACATTCAGAGATAGCATCTTGAATATCATAACCATCAATCAAACGAACTATATCAGGATAGTTCATATCAAACCTAAAGTTGGTTGCGTTGTTTTCAATTAGTGTTCTAAGTAGCGTAGCATTTAATAAAATTCCAGAATTCTCATGCTGACGTGTAACTTCATTTAATTCAATTTTATACACATTTTTATTGTAATCAATTTCTAAACGATTCTCATCTAATGCTGGACTAATTGATAATTTTACTGGTGGTAGCTGTGCAGTATCCCCTATTAAAATTAATTTGCAACGATAACCAGAATAAACGTAAGAAATTAAATCATCTAGTAAAGAGCCATTCTCAAATAACTTACCGTTTTGTGGTCTATCTGGAATCATAGAAGCTTCATCAACAATAAAAATTGTATTCTTATGCTTATTGGTTTGCAAAACAAAATCTACAGAACCATTTTGTTGTTTTTTTGGAAAGTATATTTTTTTATGTATGGTATAAGCTGGCACTTTTGAATATCCGGAAATTACTTTTGCTGCTCTTCCTGTAGGCGCTAATAAAACTGATTTTTTTTCAGTCTCCCTCAAGTTTGTTACCAATGCACTTATCGCAGAGGTTTTTCCAGTCCCCGCATACCCCTTCATTAAAAATAAGGTTTGATGATCTTTTGAAAAAACAAAATCTACCAACATCACAAATAACTTTGATTGTCTTAAAGTAGGGGTATGAGAAAACTTTTTTAAAAGTTTTTTATGAAAATCTGTAGTGTTTTTTAACATGTAAGGTATAAAGCGTTAAAGATACATTGAATTGTCTTTAAAAGTTTTTATCATTAAAAAAAAATTGTAGATTTGCTTCAAGTGAAAAAATAAATATACAAAATGATTATACTGATTATTCTAGCTGTTGTTGCCACATTTGGTTTTGCCTATTTAATAGTAAAATACTTACCATTAAAATATAAATGGATAGTTTCCTTAGTGTTAGTTTTTACAGGAACTCTTCTAGTTTTTAAAATTTATGATGGAATCATGAAACCCATCAATTTTAACAAAGATAAACGAGTTAAATATGTAAAGGTTATTCAACATCTAAAAATTATTAGAGATGCAGAATTAGCGTTCTATAAAGTAAACGGAAACTATACCGATAATAAAGAGGGATTAATTCAATTTATAGACAGTGCCAAGTTTGCCATTACAGAGGTTAGAGACACTGTAGTTAAAGTAAACAAAGGAAGTAAATGGCAACCTATTATTGTTGACGTTGAGAAAAGAATAGTTGATACAATTGGTTACGAACCTATCTTAAAAAGTTTTCAAGATAAAGATTACAAAAACATGTTCAATGTTCCAGGAGTTGATGAAAAACAATTTGAACTTTCTATTGGTTTAGTTGAAAAAATAGCGGGTTTACAAGTACCTGTTTTTGAGGCAAGAACTGAGAAAAAAGATTTATTAAAAGGCATGGACATCTCTTTGGTTAAACAAGAAATGGAAGCTATTGAAAGTGATCAAATTAAGGGAGAATATGTATCTGTTGGTTCTCTTAATGAAGTAACAACTGGTGGAAATTGGCCGCCGTCTTATGACAAAGCAAATCGTGAAGAAGAAGACGATCAATAAAGAAATAGAGAAAACACAAAAAAAGAAACTATCCATCCAATTCAGTTTGGATGGATTTTCTTTTTATATCTCCAATTCACATAATATTATTTCAAAGTTCACTTCATTTGAATTTCCTAAAGCAATTAAATCTCCTGTATTAATATTAAAAGAAATTCAAGAAATTTTTAAAAATGAAAAATCTTTACAACAAGATTTTGAATTTGTTAATGTAATTCATCAAAACAATCTAAGCTCACTTGTTCCAAATCAATATTTTAAAGATAATGATCTTAATAATTATTTAAAATACTCAATTAAGACTATTACAACTGATCTTATTGTTTATGATGATTTAAATTTCATAAAAGCTAAAAATGTTTATGTTCCTTTTGTAAATATTAATAATTTTATTTTTCAAAACTTTGGAGAATTTGAATACAAACACCATTCAAGTATTCTGCTAGAAAAGTTAATTTCACTATCTGATAATTCTTTAAATTTCTTTGTTAATATTTCTCAAAGCCTTTTTGATATAGTGGTTCTAAAAGATTCTCAAATTTTATTTTATAACATTTTTGAATATCAAACAAAAGAAGATTTCATCTATTACATTTTATTTACTCTAGAACAGCTTGAACTCTCTTCAGAAGAAACTAACATCTCACTAACTGGAAATATAGATGAACACTCTGAGCTTTATAAAATTTTGTACACCTATGTTAGGAATATAAGTTTTTTCAACTCAAAAAACCCCATTTACAAAAATCAAACAGAAATAGACAAACATTCAAATTTCATTTTACTAGGATGAGAATAATCTCAGGAAAACACAAAGGAAGAAGGATTACAGCTCCAAAAAACCTACCTGTTAGACCAACAACTGATTTGGCAAAAGAATCGTTATTTAATATCTTAAACAATCACTATTACCTCGATACTATTTCTGTCATTGACTTATTTTCTGGCACAGGTAATATTGCATTCGAATTTGCTTCAAGAGGTTCTAAAAATATTCATGCAGTAGATGGTAATTTTAATTGTGTGAAATTTATTGATAAGATTTCTAATGAGTTTGATTTCTATATCAATACTTACAAAAGTGATGTTTTTAAATTTTTAGAGAAAACTGCTCTAAAAACTGATATTATTTTTGCAGACCCACCATACAACTTAGAAAAGGATAAGTTTTTAAAAATAATTGAAATTGTATTTGAACGAAATCTTCTAAATGATAATGGAATTTTAATTGTTGAGCATTCAAAACATATGGATTTATCAGTAAATGATTTTTTTAATTATTCAAAAAAATATGGTGGAAGTGTATTCAGTTTTTACAATGCTAGAAAAGAATTATAACAAGGATTCAATGATATCAACAATAGATATATTCTCTGCTTCTGCTTTATAGTTTTTCACAATTCTGTGAGATAAAATTGGAACGGCTATAGCTTTTACATCTTCGATATCAGGCGAATATTTCCCTTTTACAGCAGCAATTGCCTTGGCACCTAAAATCAAATTTTGAGAAGCTCTAGGTCCAGCCCCCCAATCAACATAATTTTTTACTAAATCAGTTGCTTTAGAACTTGATGGTCTAGTTTTACCTACCAAAGAAACAGCATACTCTATAACATTATCTGTTACGGGAACTTTTCTAATTAAATGCTGAATACTGAGAACTTCTTCAATTGATAGTATAGATTCTGCTTTACTTACAATTTCTGTTGTTGTATTTTTAACCACCTCAACTTCTTCCTCATAGCTTGGGTATTCTAAATTAATAGAAAACATAAAACGATCTAGCTGAGCTTCCGGAAGCGGGTAAGTACCTTCTTGTTCTATAGGGTTTTGTGTAGCTAAAACTAGAAACGGTAAATCTAATTTATAATGCTCTCCAGATATGGTTACAGACTTTTCCTGCATCGCCTCTAAAAGAGCTGCTTGTGTTTTGGGAGGAGTTCTATTAATCTCATCTGCTAAAATAATATTTGAGAATATAGGTCCTTTTAAAAAAGTGAATTCACGTTCTTTATTCAAAACTTCACTCCCTAAAATATCGGAGGGCATTAAGTCTGGTGTAAATTGAATCCTTTTAAAGTTTAATCCGAGAACATCTGATACTGTATTGACTAATAAAGTCTTAGCAAGTCCTGGGACACCAATAAGGAGAGAATGGCCACCACAGATAACAGACAATAAAACATAATTAATAGCTTGATCTTGACCAACAATTACTTTTCCAATTTCTGTTTTTAAATCTTTAAATTTAATAACCAGAGAGTCAATATCAGCTACATCAGACATCAGTTAGCAATTTCTTTCGTCCAGTTTTTATCAAAGGTGCATTTTCGGAATTCTTCGCTTATTTTTATATAAGTATCACCTATTTTTTCTCTAGACCATTTTGCGATGGTTTCTTGTTTTTTCTTTTGAAGAGCTAGATTTTGAACTTTCACATAGTCATCTACCATGTCTGCTATATGAGTATTAGTTCTGTCTTTCATAATCATCACTTTATACATCTTTTTGCCTTCACGTTCCTCATCATAAAAAACGTCAGACATTTCACCTTTCTGCAAATTATTTACTCTTGCATACAAAGCAGGGTCCATTCTTGTAAGATCAAAAGTAGATTCTCCAGAATAAGGATTAACGATTAAACCTCCGTTATTCTTAGTGTCTTTATCCTCTGAATATTTTTTTACTGCCTCATCAAAAGTGATCACACCAGTATCAATATCTTTTTTTATTTTTTCGAGTTTTTCTTTTGTTTCATCTAATTTTTCTTGAGGTATTTCTGGCTGAATTAGAATGTGTGAAGCTACTCTAGTTTCCCCTCTAATTTGGTTAAGTTGAATTATGTGATATCCAAACTTAGACTTGATTGGTTCAGATACTTGATTTACATCTAAAGAAAAAGCAGTTTCTTTAAATTCTTTTATAAATGTGCTATTTTTATCAATAGTATATCTACCTCCGTTATCTGTAACCCCAGGATCATTTGAATTAATAATGGCTTTCATTTTGAAGCTAGAACCTGCTTCAACTTCTTTTTTTATCTTGAGAAGCTTGTTTACCACCCTGTCTAGTTCTTCTTGTGTTGCTTCTGCATTGAGAACTAATTGAGCTATTTGAATTTCCGCTGGAAACTCTGGCAATTCTCCTTTTTCTTCTAAACCATTAAAATAAATTCTTATTTCTTCAGGTGTTACATCAATATTTTCAGTGATTTGTCTTTGCTCTTTTTGAATCAAAGAATTTTCTTTTTCTATACCGAAAAGTTCTTTCTTTAAATCTTCTAAATCATTAAAACCATAAGCTTCAACAACTTTTTCAATACTTCCGTATTCTTGACTAAAAAATTGAATATTTCTTTCAACTTGGTCATTAACCTCAGCGTCAGAAACTATTATACTGTCAACAACAGCGTGATGAGCTAATAATTTCTGTAACATTAGTTGCTCTAACATTTCACAATCTGAAATTTTTATTTTCCCTTCACTACTGTTCTCTAACTCTAATTTAAACTTTTCAATATCAGAATCAAGTACAATATTTTTTCCAACAACAACCCCTACAGCATCAATTTTAACTTTTTGAGCTATTATAATCTGATTGAATAATAAAATAAATAGCGTTGAGCTAATGAATTTTATAAATTTTATTTTGAATGGCATCTTTTACTATTATTTTTTCTATGTCTCTAATTAATTGTAATTTTCTTTGATGTAAAATCATTTGTTTTATTGTAGGCTCTATATAACCTAGGGGTGCAATTTGATTCCTTAACAAAACATCAATTGTAACAGCCAAATATAAACCTAAAGAATCTTCTTTTTTAATTAAATCCGTTTTTTTTAACAAATCATTACGGGAAAATGGCAATTTTAACAAAACATTTTCTAATGGGGTCCAAACTGAATCATTTAACATCATCTTTTTAAAAGAAAATTGTCTTAATTCTAAAGCTTCTAAATCTTCAATTGAACCATTTTTAAAGAACTTAAGAACTTCCTTTTTATCTATTAAGTCATTAGAGAAATGAATATATCTTGTTTTGATTAGCTCCTCATTTAATCTAAAATTATTATTATTTTTTTTATAGTAATTTATAATTTCTTCTTTTTCAATAATGGTATCCAATTGTTGCTTTATAAGTCTCTCTTTATAACTATTAATTAAAAGTGCTTGTTTATAATCCCTTACTAAATCATTTATCTCCGCATTATCATTTTCTGAAGTGTTTTCAACAGCTTTTTTCAACAATAACTGTTGTATTGCCCAACTATTAATTATACTTCTTGTAAGAACAATACTGTCATTTTTATCTATGTTTTTGGGAAGTAAAAAGTTTAAATCTTCTTTAAATAAACTTTCATCATATACAGTTGCAATTGGTTGATCAATAAGAAGGCTTTCTTTTTTTTGAAATTCTAAAGAATCACATGAAAAAAATATAAGAAATAAAATTATATGGTTATAGTTTTTCAAGATTCTTTTCTGTAATAATTAATTAATTTTTTTAAAACTTTTTTATTAATCTTAATACTGCTCTTAGATCTTAATAATTGAATCCATTCTTGATCTAGTGAGGTTTGAAAATCATTCATCACTTTACCTTTAATATTCTCAATATCATTAGTTTTATATAAATTCTTACGAGAATAAAAATATTTATTAAGAGCTATAGTATCTGATGAAATATTCCAAATCTTTTGTTGCATTAGTTCAAAAAGTAAAAGCCCATCTTGATATTCTGCAAGTGTATATGAATATTCTTTATTGGTATTGACTAAATTTTCTTTGAAGTACCTTAAAATTTCTTCATTAACAAAATTATTTAGTAAAGTATTAAATGGGATTTGCTTTCTTTTTAATCTATAAGTTACAAAATCACCTTTGGTTATATTTTTCTGATTAATCGTTATAAGTGGAGATTGTAATGAGTCACTAAAGTTATTCTTTCGAAGAGATTCTTTAACAGTTTCTTTAATATGAATAGAATACTCTTTTTTTAATCTTTTTAAAATTGAATTATTTGACAACTTAACTCTACCAGAATTTTTTACTTTTTTTAAAATATCTTTTTCTAATTCCTTAAAGGGAAGTATTGGGTATTTCTTAATTAATTTTACAATATGCCATCCAAATTTTGTTTTAAAAGGTTTACTAAACTCATCAGTAGAAACAAGTGAAAAGGATGCTTCTTCAATAGGTTTAACCATTTTATTAGCTCCAAATTTAGGTAAAACTCCACCTTTTTTCTTTGTTCTTGAGTCATTAGAATATTTGAGCGCTAACTCTTTAAAGGGGATACCATTGTTTAGTTTAGCATAAACTTCATCAATTATTTTCTTCCCATTCGATGTTGTATCTGAAATAAGTATATGGGCTACTTGTCTTTCTCCTTTCGAAGTTCTAGAACCCGTTTTTTGTAAAATATGATATCCATAACGAGTTTTAAAAATCTGTGAAACATCACCAAGTGAAGTTTTGTAGGCCACATCTTCAAAATCAAACAACATATTAAATGCCGAAAAATATCCTAAATCACCACCATTTCTAATAGCTGAAGGATCTTCAGATAATTCTTTAGCCACTTGCTTAAAAGACTCTCCTGAAAGAACTCTTTGTCTGGCTTCCATTATTTTTGAAAATGGTAAAAGAGTATCTTTTGGTTTATAGTTTCTTGGAAGTTTAACTAGTATATGACTTGCTCGAATTTCTGTTTTAGTTCTATCATACGCTTCCTTGACAAGTGAATTTAATTGATTTTCATCTTGAATATAGGGAGCAATCAATTGTTTCCTGTAAGTTTCAATTTCATTTAAATATGAATTTAACGTATCTAATTTTAATTCGTAGGCTTGTTTAACTTTAAGTTTAAAATTAATAAATAAATTCAGGTTTTTTTGAATATCCTTAGACTCATCATTGTCTATAGCATCTAAGTTTCTTTCATAAATTCTTTTAAAATCCTCAACAGACACTTTTTCGTCGTTTATAGTTACTAAAACTTCTGCATCTTTTTGAGAAAAGATATTTAAAGCGTAAAATGTAAATAGTAAAAAAATAATTTTTTTCATTGTGTTATAGTGATATGATTCCTTCAATTTTTTCAGCTTGTTTATAATATGAAATTACCTGGTTTGAGTTTTCTATATGAATAACTACAGAAATACTAATATATTTTTCAGTTTTTGATTTTTTAATGGTAATTGTTGCATTTTTATCTTTAAAAATTTCTTTAACTAATGCTACTTTATCCCCTTCAGATGTTACAATAAATTTATATAAATAATCAGATGGAAAAGTTGTAGTGTCATCTAGTTGATTTTTTAATTTTTTATAAAAATTATCTCTATCTTTCATTTTAAAATTTAACAATTATTATAATATAACTTCTACAAAATTACATCATTATATTATTATAATAAATTAATACTATATTTTTGTTTTATGCAAAAAAAAATTGTGCTTATCGGAGGTCCAGGTACAGGAAAATCATCTGTTTTAAAACACCTTAAAAGTAGTGGGTTTTATTGTATGGAAGAGATTTCCAGGGAAATAACTATAAGAGCACAAGAAGAAGGAATAGAACAATTATTTTTAACAGAACCCATATTATTTAGTAAGCTGTTACTTAAGGGTAGAGAAGATCAATACCTTAAAGCCTCTAGAAGTAGTAATGATTTAATATTTTTTGATAGAGGCTTACCAGATATTCATGCTTATTTAGATTATACTAAAGAAAAATATCCATCGTATTTCAAGAAATCTAGTAAAAAACATAGATATGATTATGTATTTATTTTTAAACCATGGAAAGAAATTTTTATCACAGATAGTGAGAGGTATGAGAGTTTTAAAGAAGCAGCAATCATAGATACTTATATAGAAAAATCTTATGAAGATTTAAATTATTCTTTAATTGAAGTACCTTTTGACACTATTGAAAACCGATCAAATTTCATTCTTAATTGGCTCAAAAAAAATGCATGATACTACCTAAAGACATACTAAAAAGGTATTGGGGACATTCTTCTTTTAGAAATTTACAAGAAGAAATAATAGAAGCTGTTATATCTAAAAAAGATGTTTTTACTCTTCTTCCCACTGGTGCAGGAAAATCTTTGTGTTATCAAATCCCAGCATTATCAAAAGAAGGTATTTGTTTGGTAATCTCTCCTCTCATTTCGTTGATGAAAGATCAAATAGAACAACTAGAGCGAAAAGGAATTAAAGCCTTAACTATTGAGAGTAACACAAGTGTTGACCAAATAGTTACCTTATTTGACAACCTCAAATATGGCAAATATAAGTTTCTATATTTATCACCAGAGAGGTTAAATTCAGAGTTTATTCTTAATAAAATAAAACAAATTCAAGTTAATTTAATAGCTGTAGATGAAGCACATTGTATATCTGAATGGGGCCATGATTTTAGACCATCATACAGGCTTATTCATAAGGTAAGAGAAATACATCCTGATGTAAATGTTATAGCATTAACTGCAACAGCAACTAAAAAAGTAGCTGAAGATATTATTGAAAATTTAAATTTAAAAGGAACAGCTATTTTTAAAAAATCTTTCTTTAGAGAAAATTTAGCTTATCTAGTTATTGAAAATGAAAACAAGATTGGTAAACTTGAAGAAATATTTAAAAAAAACCCTCATCCTACAATTATTTATGTTGGGTCTAGAAGAAAAACGGAGGAAATTTCTAACCTTATAAATTTAAGGGGATACTCTTCAACTTTTTATCACGGCGGAATGACTTCAGAAAGTAAATCCAAATCTTTTAATTCTTGGATGAAAGAAGAGCAGTTAATTATGGTAGCTACAAATGCCTTTGGTATGGGTATAGATAAATCAAATGTAAAAATAGTAGTTCATTTAGATCTTCCCGCTAGTATTGAAAATTATGTTCAAGAAGCTGGAAGAGCTGGAAGAAATGGAGAAAAATCATTTTCTGTAATCTTACAAAACGATAATGACATTAATTCTTTTAAAAAAAATAAGTTAGAAAGTTATCCAACAATCAAAGAAATTAAGATTGTACATGAAAAACTATATCAATACTTTCAAATTGCTAGAGGAGAATTAAGAGACGGATCTTTAGATTTTAATTTTTTAAAATTTTGTGAAACCTATAATTTTTCACACAAAAAGACTACTAATATTTTTCAAATTCTTATTAAGAATAATATTATTGAAATTGGCTCCAAATACAGTAAAAAGTCTACAATTATTTTTAAAATATCAAGTAATCGACTAGCAAAACAGCATTACAACAAAAAATTAACCAAAAAATTAATAGATTTTATTCTTAGAAGTCATGGAGGTGTTTTTCAGAAAGAGGTGAGCATTAATGAATTTAAGATTGCAAAGAGTTTACAAATTAATTCCTTAACAGTAAGAAATGAATTAAATGTATTAGATCAGATAGGCATTATCGACTACAAAGAAGCTAATAGTAACGAAGAACTCACGTTTTTAACCCCAAGAGAAGACGATAAAACAATTAATCGAATATCAAGCTCAATTGAAAAATTTCTACATAACCAAATTCAAAAATCTGAAGATTTAATATACTTTATTAAAAATAACAATGTCTGTAGAAGCATTCAATTATCTCATTATTTTGGAGAAAAAAAAGCATTAAAGTGTAGTATATGTGATGTCTGTATTTCTGAGAAAAAAAATAGTAGATCAGGGATAGAAAAAGATATTCTTAAACTTTTTAATCACAAAAAAGAAATCTCACAAAAGGAAATTATCTTTTCTATAGATGAAGATGAAAAAGCAATTTTAATACATTTGCGTTACCTAATGTCAAGAAATAAGATTGGTATAACAAATAATAATAAATTTTTTATTTTATGAGAGACCTACGCATAGTTTTTATGGGAACTCCAGAATTTGCTGTTACTATTTTAAAAAAATTAGTAGAGGATGATTTTAATATTGTTGGGGTGGTAACAGCCCCAGACAAAAAGGCTGGAAGAGGACGTAAAATAAATGAATCTGCGATTAAGAAATATGCAGTTAAAAATAAACTAAAATTATTACAACCCAAAAACCTTAAAAGCGAAGACTTCTTATCAAATTTAAAAGCTCTTAAAGCCAACCTTCAAATTGTAGTTGCTTTTAGAATGTTACCAAAGGTAGTCTGGAAAATGCCAACATACGGAACTTTTAATCTACACGCATCACTCCTACCCGACTACAGAGGGGCGGCACCGATTCACTGGGCCATTATTAATGGTGAGGAAAAAACTGGTGTTACTACGTTTTTTATAGATGAAAAAATAGATACAGGTAATATAATTCTTCAAAAAGAAATTATAATTCATAAAGATGAAATAGTTGGAGAGTTACATGATAGACTTATGAACTTAGGAGCAAATTTAGTTTCTGAAACCGTAATAAATATCAAAAACAATTCAGTAACAACTCAAAAACAAAAGAACGATAGTCAAAAAACAGCTCCAAAGCTATTTCCTGAAAACTGTAAAATAAATTGGAATAACTCAATAGACAAAATTTACGATCATATAAGAGGTTTGAATCCATTTCCAGGTGCTTGGTCTGATATGATGAATAATAATGTCATCACGTCTTTAAAAATATATAAAATTAGAAAAGAAGAAATAATTCATAAAGAAGTTATCAAATCAATTATAACCACTAAAAATGACATTAGAATAGCAGTTAATGGTGGGTATATAATTATTGATGAGTTAAAGATCTCTGGAAAGAAAAAACTAGACAGTAAAAGTCTTTTAAATGGTTATTCTTTTTCTATCAATGCAAAAATGCGCTAAAGCCTTAGCAGTACTACATTTGTGGTTTTTAACTAAATGAAGAGCTCCTTATTAACAATTTACATAGTTTTATTAACAAAAAGCGGTTTTTTTTAGGCCTAAACTTGCACAAGGCCTTAATCCGTCTATATTTGTTAAAGCATTTATGCAAAACAAAACAATTAATTTAAATACTATTTATTATGAACAAATCAGATTTAATCGATGCAATGGCTGCTGATGCAGGAATTTCAAAAGCAGCAGCAAAGGCTGCTTTAGAATCAGTAACTTCAAATGTAACTTCTACTTTAAAATCAGGTGGAAAAGTTGCTTTAGTAGGTTGGGGAACTTGGTCAGTGTCTAGAAGAGCTGCTAGAAATGGTAGAAATCCACAAACTGGAGCAGAAATTAAAATTGCTGCAAAAAATGTTGTTAAATTTAAAGCTGGAGCTGGTTTAAGCAGTGCTGTAAACTAATAACTGTTTTTTATTTATCAAAAAAAAACCTTCTTTTAAGAAGGTTTTTTTTATATACTTATTTTTTTTAAATTTAATAAAATATAAAGTGTCTGTTTTGAAAATACATAAAGGAAAACTTCTCATAGCTGAGCCGTCTATTTTAAATGATGATTCGTTTAATAGATCTATTATTCTTTTGACAGAACATAATGAAGAAAGTTCGGTTGGATTTATATTAAATAAACCACTTAACTATACCATCAATGATCTTATCCCTGAGATTAATTGTTCTTTTAAAATATATCAGGGTGGCCCAGTAGAACAAGATAATTTATATTTTATTCATAAAATACCTGAATTAATTCCAGACAGTATGCCAGTAAGTGATCAAATTTATTGGGGTGGTAATTTTGAATCTTTAAAAAGTCTATTGCAGCATCAAGAAATAAAAAATACAGAAATTCGCTTTTTCTTAGGCTATTCAGGCTGGGCTAAAGTTCAATTAGAGGAAGAAGTAATAAATAAGTCCTGGTTTGTTTCAGAAAATGATTTTGAAAATATTTTGTCTACAGACAATAATACACTATGGAAAAACAAATTATTACAAAAAGGTGGTGAATATAAAATTTGGGCAAATGCTCCTAATAATATAAATTTAAACTAACTACTTACTCGTTAACTCTAAAACGCTAAAACTCACGGCAAGTTTCTTTGAAATATCAGTAGAAAAAACTTTTTTCCTATAATTAGTAACCGGCTGTATTCCAATAATTGAATTTGTTATAAATAACTCATCAGCTTTTTGAATCTCAAAAGGTGAAATTACAGCTTCTTCTATATCATAATCACTACTTGATTTAATTATATTAATTACTTTCTCTCTAGCTATACCTTTAAGACAACCCTCAGATAATAAAGGAGTTTTAATTAAGGTTCCCTTTATTAAAAAGAGAGAAGCATTTGTAGCCTCTACGATACCTTTTCTTTCATTCAGAAGAATACAATTATCTAATTCATTTTCTTTAGCAAAAATACTTGCTAATGTGTTTATTAATTTATTGTTTGTTTTTATGGTAGATAAATATCCAGAATAGACATAAAAGTCTTTAAATAAATCTAAAGTATACTTATCCTTAGTTATAAATTTTATTTCACTTGAATCAATAAGGTAATCTATTTCGTTTGTTGTTGGAGTATAAAAGCCTCCATCTTTTCTAGTAATACAAAGCCTTACTCTTAAATTGTTTTCACTTTTAGTTGAGACTATTTTTAAAATTTCCTCTTCCAAAAATTCTAAAGTAAAATTCATAGGAATTCTCATCCGTAACATTCTCATGGATGCCATTAATCTAAAATAATGATCTTCCCAAAATACTAACTTACCGTTGATGATCTTTATAGTCTCAAAAACTGAATCTCCGTATTTATAAGCTCTATTGTTAGGCGTTATTTTTACATCATCAAAAGCTACTAAATCACCATTATAATTTACCATTTACATTTACTAAATAAAAATATATTGCAAATTTAGCGCATTTAATATTACTAAAAATAAAAAAAGCTCTGGATTTAACCTAAAGCTTTTAATAATTTTATATATGATGATTGCTTAAGCCCCTATGCCGTGCTTTAATTCATCTATTTGGTTTTCCCAAAGCATTTTTGACTCTTCAATTTCGTCTTCCTCAGCAAAGTCGGTAATTATTAAAGAAACGTCTTTGGTAATTTCATCTACCTGAATTTTAAATTCAAAATAACTTTCATCTCCTTCAGATTCCATCCATTTATATCGAGCTCTTTCTCCATTTTTCTTTGATACTATTAAGGCTTGCTCCTCAGAATCGTCCCAAAAAAAAGTAATGATTTTTCCTCTAGAATTTGCTTTGTCTGCGAACCATTCCTCTAATCCTGATGGTGTTGAGAATAACTGGTACAACATATTAGGGCTTGCATGAATTGGAAACTCTATTTCGAATTTGACTTTATCCATAATTTCATTAATATTATCGAGATGAAAAAATATTTTATGATTAAGCAATATAGTTAATATATCTAGTTAAAAAAAATTAAAAACACTCCTTGCAGTACTGCAAAATTCAATTATATTTGCAGCCTTATTAACAAGGCGAGGTAGCTCAGTTGGTTAGAGCGCAGGATTCATAACCCTGAGGTCACGGGTTCAAATCCCGTCTTCGCTACAATAAAAAAGTCGAGTTTTTCTCGGCTTTTTTTGCATTTATTTCTTTTTTATTTTTCGATATTTAAACAAATCTAAATTAGCTCTAAAAAAACACTTTTGTTAATTATGTAACATTAGTGTACTCTTTTATAAAAAAAAGAGATTTAAAAATCCATAATAAGAAGATACTTAGGGTTTTGAGATGAAAAAATAAAATATTTCAACAAAAACTAACTTTTTTAATGAATAATTAAGACAAAAGAAGACAATAAAAATTGTATTAATTTTTCATTTTTTTATTGCCCAAACCAAAAATGATTTTATATTTGCATCGTCTATTAGCGAGAGTAGCTCAGTTGGTAGAGCGTCAGCCTTCCAAGCTGAATGTCGCCAGTTCGAACCTGGTCTCTCGCTCAAAAAAGTCTTATCATTGATAAGACTTTTTTTATACGTTTATTTTTTTTCCGAAGACCAATAGAAATAAGATAGGTAAAGAGAGAAAAATAATCATTAATAAATTTTCTCTGAGAACTTGAGGAAATAATAGCAAGGTAAAAACAAACCCACCAATAGCTCCTCCCAAGTGAGCAGAATGACCAATATTACCAACTCTATTTTTCATGCCATAAATAGAATATAAAAGGTAGGCAACTCCAAAAATATATCCTGGTATAGGAATGGGTATTAAGATAAGCCCTAGTTGCATTTCTGGATATAACATGATACATGAATAAACGATTCCAGAGACAGCGCCGGATGCGCCAACAGCACTATAATAAAGTTCATTTTTATGATAAGAAATAGAATAAAGACTACCTGCCAACAAACTACCAAAATAAATTGCAAGGAAACCGAAAGACCCAAGTCTTGCATCAACAATATCTCCAAAAAGATATAAAGCATACATGTTAAAACCAAGGTGTAACCAATCTACATGTAAAAAACCGGAGCTTATCATTCTAATTTTTTCACCTTTCAAAATCTGATTGACTTGAAATTTAAATTTGTCAAAAAAGAGGTGATCTCCAAATCCTTTTAAAGTAAACAAAACATTTACTACGATAAGAATTAAAACTGCTTGACTCATATTTTGTATCATACAACAAACATAAAGAAAACAATTAATTCATTCCACATCATTAAAAATTTTAATACGATATTTGCAGTATAAAAATTTTTGATGCAGTTTTTAATTTTTGCTATTACCTACCCTATCATTTGGATCCTATCTCTCTTACCAATGAGAGTTTTGTATATTCTATCTGATTTCTTATATGTACTATTTTTTTATCTAATTGGTTATAGAAAAAAAGTGGTACTTCAAAATTTACAGCTTGCTTTTCCAAAAAAAGACCTTAGTGAACTAAAAACTATTCAAAAGGATTTTTTCAAGCACTTTACAGATATATTTGTTGAAAGTATCAAAGCGTTCTCAATAACGAAAAAAACGCTCTTAAAAAGATATAAGTTTACAAATCCAGAGCTAATTGATGAATTATATGACAAAGGAAGAAGTATTGCATTCATGGGTGCCCATCAAGCCAACTGGGAATGGTCTATAAGTATTCCTTTATATGTTAAAATGAAATGCTTTGGTGCCTACACAAGAATTGGAAATACATATTTTGATAAAACCATAAAAAAATCCAGAACTAAATTTGGGTTTATTGGTTACAAAACTACTGAGACAATTAAATCTATCACTCGAAATTTTGATGAGGGAATTCAAGGCTTATATCTGTTATTAAGTGACCAATCTCCACAAATTCACAAAACACATTACTGGAGTGAATTTATGGGAGTAAAAGTTCCAATTCATACAGGAGCTGAAATGATTGCTAAAAAATTCGATATGGCTGTTGTAAATTATAGCGTTAAAAAACTAAAAAGAGGGTATTTTGAAGTTACTTTCGAAACCATCACAGAACATCCAAATGACTTTAAAGATTATGAAATTACAGACAAGTATTTAGAAATTATAGAGAGAAATATAAATAACCAACCAGCCTATTACTTGTGGTCTCATAAACGTTTTAAACACAGAGATAAGGTTCCTAAAAAATAGCAGGAAATATAAATATATTAAAGAATGCTATAGATATTCCTACAATAAAAAAACTCCAAATAATTTTTTCTTTTGTAGATACATCATCCTTCCATTGGCCTAAATAATTTTTAAATGGGTTTTTAATTTTCATGAAATATGATTTTTTTTATAATTTATAATGCTGCATAAAAGTTTACAATTATACTTCAAACCAATTTTTCACCAACTGTTTTTCAATTGGCACCACTGATTTATGTACATAATCATTTTTTAAAGAATCATATATATAATCTTTAGACCATTCGTGTATGTTTTCACATAATTCCACAAGTGAATTACTTATAAATTCTAATTCTGAATCCTTTATTGTGGGATGCATTGATATACGAACCCAACCTGGCTTTTCAGTAGAGCAACCATCTAAAATCTGGTTTTTAATTTTATTAGAAGTTACTTGATCTACATTTAGTAAAAAATGTCCGTAGGTACCAGCACAAGAACACCCTCCACGAGTTTGAATCCCATATCGATCATTTAATAATTTCACTACAAGATTAAAATGAATATTTTCTACATAAAAAGAAAAAATACTTAATCTTTTTTTATGAT
>ERZ767310.459-NODE-459-length-25165-cov-3.900119_pt1 | contig 25165 bp, 18 predicted proteins | sample MGYA00374954_ERZ767310 | MGnify/ENA primary metagenome ERZ767310 (study PRJEB28948, sample SAMN06267188) | marine metagenome | isolation source: Columbia River Estuary | place: USA:Columbia River Estuary, USA | collected 2013-07-23 ...
GTGCACTTGCCGTTGTTATGGTAAGCTTGGTTGCTGAGGGTAACGCTATGGGCGCAGAAGGAGAAAACCTTGGCCTCTATTACTTGTTTGCTACTGTTATTTTGATGGGTATTATACAAATGCTTGCTGGAGTTTTAAAACTTGGGAAATTCGTACGCTTAATTCCACATTCTGTGATGATGGGTTTTGTAAATGGTTTGGCGATTGTAATTTTCCTTTCTCAGTTAGGTATGTTTAAAGAAACCGTAAACGGAGAGAAGGTCTTCATGACTGGTGAGAACTTGTACATGATGATTGGATTAGTAGCCTTAACCATGGGAATCATGTTCGGGCTTCCTAAACTCACTAAAAAAGTGCCAGAAGCTTTAGTGGCTATCGTTGTGGTTTCACTCATTGTGATATTTGGAGATTTTAACGTGGCTACCGTTGGAAGCTTCATTAAAGATGGAGGGGGAGCTGGCCTGAAAGGTGGTCTACCAATGTTCCAATCTGAAATATTTTCAAAGGTTCCATTTACTTGGGAAACGTTAAAGTTCATTCTGCCTTATTCTTTAATCCTTGCAGCTATTGGATTGATTGAATCTTTAATGACGCTAAATCTTGTAGATGAATTAACCGAAACAAGAGGGAATTCTAACCGTGAGTGTTTAGCCCAAGGTGGTGCTAATATTGTTACAGGTTTCTTTGGCGGAATGGGAGGTTGTGCTATGATCGGTCAATCTATTATTAATATTAAAGGTGGCGGTAGAGGCCGCTTGTCTGGAATAACGGCTGCGTTAGCTTTACTCTTTTTTATTCTATTTGCTTCTGGATTGATTGAGCAAGTGCCAATTGCAGCTTTAGTGGGCGTAATGTTTATGGTGGTTATCGGAACTTTCGCCTGGTCTAGTTTTAGAATATTAAACAAGATTCCTTTTACAGATGTTATCGTAATAATAGCAGTATCAGCAATTACGGTATGGAAAGATTTAGCAGTTGCAGTTATCGCTGGTGTAATTATTTCAGCCTTAGTTTTTGCATGGGAGAACGCACGAAAAATTAGAGCTAAAAAGACGATTAAGGAAGATGGAACAAAAGTCTACGAGATTTGGGGACCTTTATTCTTTGGTTCTATTAGCGCATTCAACAGTAAGTTCGCTGTTCAAGAAGATCCTAAGAAAATAGAGATAGATTTCATTGATTCTAAAGTGAGTGATTTCTCTGGAATAGAGGCCATCTTTAACTTGGTTGAGAAATACCATAAGCTGGACAAAGAGGTGAAATTGACGCACTTAAGTGATGACTGTAAAGCGATTTTGCACAAAGCACATCCCATTTTTCATGGAATAATTGAAGATGATGTGAATGATCCTCGCTATTTCGTTGTATCTGATTTAATTAAAGAAGGAGACCTAATCTAAGGCAGATCTTTAGCTCTTTCTAATCTGAGCGCATCAAATTCCTTTCTAATTGCCGTGTCATTAGGGTAGGTCATTGTCTTTTTCAATGCTTCAGAATATTCAACATCATCAGAATATTCGAAATCTATGATTTGGTTGTAGCTCAGAAATGAGACCAAAAGTCCAGCACCAAAGAATATAATAACCCTATTAAAAAAGCGAGCAAAAGTTTCTGGATTGGTCTTTCTAATAAATAGAGAACCAATCTGGAGAATAGTCAACAAGATTATTCCTGTAACCAACATGTTGTCTGCTCCCGGAAAGAACATCAACTTAAAAAGAATACCAAGAGCAATAATAGAAAAATCCCAACCCGCCATTATTGAACCAAACAAAATAGGTATTGAAACATTTTTCCCTTTCCGTTCTTTTAAGAGCATTTTCAGAGAAACATCATTCAAAATAAAATAACCAGCTACATAGTAAAACATTGCAACAGATGCTCCACTTAAAAGAAGAATGAGCTGGCCACCCGGCAATTGAAAGATCTTTAGAGGGATGCTTACAAAGAAAAGGCCTAATACTATTTTTTCAAGATTTTTCATCTTCTTTTTGCGACACGTTTAGGTTGAAACTTAGCGTATTCAATATTTAGCTCAGAGATTAAATATTCCGTAATTTTTTGAGCTTCCTTTTCATCTTTTGTCACTAACACCAATGTACGTTCTCTATGAGAAGGGGAGAGTAAATAGACTTTAAACACCTTTTCTGTAGTCGTTATTTCTTGCATTCCTCTTCCTCCATATTGCTTTTCAGATTGGCCGATGTGGAATACAGTAATAAACGGCATCTCAGATATAGATTTCCATTTACCAATTTTAACCCCCATGTAATTAAAATACTCTCTGAATTCTGTTCGGCTTTTCTTTACTTCAAACCCGTATGAGGCAAAAGCATAATAAAAACCAATGGAGCAAAAAATGAGTAGTGCTAAAGGATTCATGGTTAATAAACCAAATACGAAACCTAAAATGATAAATATGTAACCAACAAATACACCTGACCCTGAGTTGGCTTTAGTCGCGTTTATTCTAATTTTTTTATTCGCCATAGATCGACTGAATAATGCGAAGGTGCCCAAGATGATGCTCACAATGCCACGCATACATGGCTAACAGTTGTGCTAATGTTAATTGCTCGCCATGCTCAGGATGTATAACAGTTCTTTGAAAATCATCCAAAGTCATTCTGGTGAGCATTTCGCTCCACCTGCTGTGTAACCCAATTAGAATAGAAAGTGTAGGTTCAAAGTTTAAAGATTTAGCGTCTGAGAGCTCGGCCCATTTACTTTCTAGATATGGCCTGATTTCAGGGTTGTCTTCAGTTAATCCTAGCTTAAAGCGTATATAGGCGTTCATGTGACTGTCAGCACAATGATGAATAACTTGAATTCCGCTCCATCCATTTTCTCTGTAAGGAGTAAGAAGCTGTTTTTCTTCAAGATCTTCAATTGTGGATTGGACCCTTTCCGGAAATTCAGAAATAACCTCTATGAAATGATCAATATTTTCTTTGGAAACATTTTTTGGTATTTCAAATTTACCGATAGGGTAGCGTAAGTGCTCTGATTTATCCAAAGTCTTTACGTTTAGATTCTAATGCTAAAAGTTTATCGCGAAGTGCAGCCGCTTCAATAAAGTCTAATGACTTCGCTGCTTCTTCCATGTTTTTACGGACTTTTATAATAACCTTTTCAAGTTGATCTTTTGAACTGTAAATAAGCTCTTCTTCTGCAGCAACACCCTGATTCTGACTAATGGAATATTGAACAGATTTACGGGCTAAAGAAGCACCTTGCATAATACTCTCTTTTGTTTTCTTGAGTTGCCTTGGAACGATACCATGTTTTTCATTGTAAGCCATTTGTTTAGTTCTTCTCCTGGCAGTTTCGTCTATGGTCTTTTGCATACTATTTGTAATCTTATCAGCATACATTATTGCCAAGCCTTCAACATTTCTAGCCGCACGTCCAATCGTTTGAACCAAACTGCGTTCAGATCTTAAAAACCCTTCTTTATCGGCATCTAAAATAGCAACAAGCGATACCTCAGGAAAATCTAAACCTTCTCTCAAAAGGTTTACGCCAATTAAGACATCGAAAACGCCTAAGCGTAAATCACGCATTATCTCAACGCGATCCATTGTATCTACATCAGAATGAACGTAACGGCATCGCACGCCATAGCGTGTTAAATATTTAGTGAGTTCCTCAGCCATACGTTGGGTAAGCGTAGTAACAAGTACTCTTTCATCCTTATCTGCACGAATGCGTATTTCCTCCATCAAGTCATCAACCTGATTGAGGCTAGGGCGAACCTCAATTCTTGGATCAAGCAAACCTGTTGGACGAATAACCTGCTCGGCAAAGACGCCTTCAGATTTTTCTAATTCGTAATCAGCAGGAGTTGCACTCATATAGATGACATCGTTTTGAAGCATTTCAAATTCTTCAAACTTCAATGGGCGGTTGTCCATAGCAGCTGGTAATCTAAAGCCGTACTCCACTAAGTTTTCTTTTCTAGATCGGTCACCACCATACATAGCATGTACCTGAGGAATGGTTACATGACTTTCATCAACCACCATTAAAAAATCTTTAGGGAAATAATCTAAAAGGCAAAAGGGCCTCGTTCCTGGTTCTCTTCCATCTAAATAGCGGGAGTAATTTTCAATGCCAGAGCAGTAGCCCAACTCGCGAATCATTTCTAAATCGAAAGTGGTTCGTTCTTCTAGTCGTTTTGCCTCGAGTGGTTTTTCAATTTCTTTGAAATACTCTACTTGATCCACCATATCATCTTGAATCAGCTTGATAGCAGTTTGTAAAGCAGCTGGCGCTGTAACGAAGATGTTAGCTGGGTAAATACGTACCGTTTCAAAAGATTCCATTTTTCCGTTCCCGGCAGGATCGTAACTCTCGATAGCTTCAATCTCGTCTCCAAAAAAGTGAAAACGAATGTATTGATCGCTATAACCCGGGAATACATCTACAGTATCGCCTTTCACCCTAAAGTTTCCACGTTTGAATTCTGCTGTTGTTCTAGAGTAAAGTGCTTCTACAAAGTTTTGCAACACCTTATTTCTACTCACCAATTGTCCAACTTTAAACTCCATTACACTGTCGGCAAAGGATTCTGGATTACCAATACCGTATAAGCAAGAAACGGAGGCGACTACCAAAACATCACGTCTCCCCGAAAGGAGGGAAGAAGTAGTACTCAAACGTAACTTCTCTATCTCCTCATTTATGGAAAGATCTTTTTCAATGTAAATACCAGAAGACGGTATGTATGCCTCTGGTTGATAGTAATCGTAATAGCTCACAAAATATTCTACAGCATTCTCTGGAAAGAAATTTTTAAACTCACTGTAAAGCTGAGCCGCTAGCGTCTTGTTATGACTTAAAACGAGGGTAGGCCGATTTACTTCTTTAATAACATTGGCAATAGAAAAAGTCTTTCCAGAGCCTGTTACTCCAAGAAGAGTCTGGTGATGCTCACCATTATTGAGCCCATTTACTAATTGCTCAATTGCCTGCGGCTGATCTCCGGTTGGAGAAAACTCTGAGTCAATTGTGAATTCCATAAATGTAAATGAGGTTATTGTTATTCTTCAGATTTCTCCTCTGTCGTTTCAGTTTTTGACTCGTCTTGTTTTGGCTCTTCAGCAGCAGAATTAAAGTTTTTTACAAACTGACGACCATGCGTCAACTTAGCTTTTAAAGTTTCCACTTGTTCGTTTAGGCGATTGATGTTTTTATTCACCTCTTTTACAAGAGGATTTGAATCATCAACATGGGCAAAGAATGAAATGTTATTTTGCAATTGCATCATCTCTTTTTTTGCTTCGTCTATTTTTCTTCGAACCAAATCGAACTCCTTGTCCAATCTAAACTTGTCATTCGCTTCTAAGATAGAAGCTAATTTATTTTCGAAACGCATTAATACGCCTTGACTCTTTTCGATTTTTAACCCTTCGAATTTTTTATCAATGACATGGCTAAATGTTGTTTCTATTTCTTTGTCTGCTCTTGGTACTCTGCCAAGGCCTCTCCAAGTTTTAATCATTTCTTGAAGCTTTGCCATATCAGCTTTGCCATCTTCAGAAATTTCAAAGGCTTCAACTTCTTTCAGCATCTCCTGTTTTTTTACAAGATTTACTTTGAAAGCCTCATCCAAACCGCTATTGAATTTCGTTAAACGATTGAAAAAATGATTACATGCATTTCTAAACTCTTCCCAGATCTTATCTGACTCTGCTTTAGGCACATAACCAATCTTCTTCCATTGCACTTGAATTCTTTTCAATTCAGCAGCAGTATCTTTCCAGTTGTCACTATCCTTTATAGCTTCAACCTTACCAAGAAGTTCTTTTTTAAGGTTTAAGTTTTCAGATTGCTGTTTCTTCAGCCCTTTATAAAAATTATTCTTGGCTCTATTAAATTCTCTGTTCGCTTCCCTAAAGCGTTCCCAAATTTCATCGTTTTTAGGATGGTGCAGAGGACCGAAAGATTTAAATTTCTTTCTAAGTATCTCTAAATCTTTAATAGCCTTTTGCCACGCACCATGCGTAGATACAGGTTTCTTAACTAATTCTTCAATCTCGTTACAAACCACTTCTTTTTCAACCAACTTTTGCTCTTGGTTTACTTTCAGTTTTTCAAAAAACTCGTGACGTTTGTTATGAATAGCTTTAGTCGCTTCGCTAAATCGATCCCAAATAGCATCGCTGTGCTCACGATCTACAGGGCCAATTTCTTTCCACGTTTTGTGCAATTTTTGTAAAGATTCGAACGCCCCTTTTTGAATGTCTGATTCTGACATTTTTTCAGCTCTTTCACAAAGCGCTTCTTTAGCACTCAAATTTTTCTTGAAATCCATTTCTCTCAGCTCGTTGCTAATTCTTAAGAAATCATAGAAATTATTGACATGGAAATGATAATTGTTATATAAAGTTCCAGAGTCACCTTTAGGGACAGGACCGACTTCGCGCCATCTGTCTTGTAATTCTCTAAACTGTTTGTACTTTTCAGGAACACGAACATTTTCTTTGTTCGGCAGACCTTTTATTTCTTCAATAATGGCCTTTTTGACATCAAGGTTAGTCGATAGCTTTTCACCAAGTTCCTTGTAATACGCATCGCGCTTAGAGCGGTATGCGCTATATATTGTCTTGAATTTATCTCTAACGGGTTGAATAAACTCGAAATCCATTTCTGCATTTCCAGCCTCAACAAACTCTGTTAATTTAATAGATTTTTCATCATCAAGATGCTTGTATAGTGCAGCTTTTAAAGCTTCAAAATGATCTCTTATGGAAACAATGTTCTTTAGAAGTAAGCCATTCGCCTCTTCTAACAACGTCTCATTTGTCATCGCAGAGTAGTCTGGTATTTCTAGCTCTTCTTTTGCGAATTTGTCTTCCTCATGATTGTCATCAGATTCAACTTCATCTGAAGTCTTTTCTTCTGAACTTTCAGCTTCTGCGGCTTCCTTAGCTTCATCAAGAGTTTCTTCTAGTTCTTCAACAACCTCCTTTTTTACTTCTTCAACTACAGTTGCTTTCGCTTTTTCTGTAACGGCTTCGGTCACTTCCTCAGCTATTGCTTCTGTTGAACTTTCTTCTACTTTCTCGGGAGCATCCGCAGCAGGGGTTTCAGTAGATTGTGCTTCCATTTCTGGATTCACGTCTTTACCCTCCTGGTTAAGGTCTTCATTTTTAGTCTCTTCCATAATTGAGTCAAAATTGTATTAAATCAAAAAGGCATGTTCCAAATATCCCATGCTTTTTCAGCCTGTAAATGTAACATTTCAAGCCCATTTTTTAGTTGGCAACCGGCAAGTTTTCCCTTTTTTAAAAAGGTAGTTTCGTCAGGGTTATAGACTAAATCGAAGAGTAAATGATTTGGGGAAAGGAGATGATATGGAATGGGAGGGGAGTCTTTTATGTTTGGGGAAGTCCCTACGGGTGTGGCGTTGATAATTATTAAATTCTCATTGAGTAACTCTGAACTTAAATCTTGGTAAGTTATTTGACCCTCTTGACTTGGTTTTCTGCTTACCAATTGCGAAGAGACGCCCAACAGATTTAACGAATACTTAACGGCTTTAGCTGCACCGCCAGTGCCAAGTATTAACGCCTTTTTTTTGTTCTTGATTAAGGGTTTTATGCTCTTTTCAAAACCAGAGCAATCGGTGTTGAATGCTTTCCATTTTCCAGAAGGTAGGCGCTTAAAAGTATTACTGGCACCAATTGCAGTTACCTCATCACTCATTTCATCAGCGAAGGCTAGAATGGATTCTTTATAAGGAATGGTAATATTGAAGCCTTGAATAGATAAATCTCCAAGTAATGACTCTATAGCTTTAATTGAAGGTAATTCAAATAAGTCATAGCTTGTACCAGGGTTTTCTTTGGAAATATTTTTCTTGAAGTATTCTTTAGAAAAGGAATAGGAAAGTGACTTCCCGATAAGGCCGTATTTCCTTTGTTCAGCCAATGTCCTATTTTTTTGAACCCAATTTTTCAACGAGATAAACCATTCCAAAACCAAGTATAGCAAAGCCAATAGCTAGAAACGTTACGCTATTGAGTTCTGGCAAATACCAATCGTAGCCTTGCACAACAGTTTTGCCTTTCTTTAAAAGTAATTCACCAGCGGCATCTGTTAAAAGTACTTTAGTCTTCCACGGCCAGATGATTAATAACGAGCCTAGAATGAATCCGGTCAAACCGCCAATGGTTGGGCTCTCATGTTTTTTAAGTAAAAATGAAATAAGTCTAGAAAGTATTACAAAACCTAGAACAGCACCAATCCCTACACCTGCTATGATTTTTAAATTTCCTTCAGGAATTGCTTCTAGCATTATAAGTTGATAGTTTCCCATAAGGATTAAAACAAAAGAACCTGATAGGCCGGGAAGTAGCATACTACTCATCGCAACAACTCCACACAAGATGATGTATATAAAGTTTTCATTTTCTGAAGAAGGTTTTAAGAATGCCAACCAAATTGCAATACCGACACCAATAATTGTTGTTGCAATTGTGACTGTATCCCACTTTTTTATGGTCTTACCCACAAAAATAACAGACGCCAAAATCAGCCCAAAGAAAAAGGCCCAAATCTGAATTTCAAATTCTGGACCTTGCTCAAATAAATATTTTAAACCTTTGCCAATAGTAATTAAGCTTACGCCAACTCCACTCATGAGCGCCGCTAAAAATATAAAGTTGATATGCTGAAAAAACGCTTTGAATTTAAAGGTTGTTAAAAGTTTAATTGCCTGAATGTCAAATGATTTAAGCGACTCAATTAAATCATCATATATACCAGTAATAAATGCAATTGTTCCTCCGGAAACACCTGGAATAACATTTGCAGCACCCATTCCAACACCCTTTAGAAAAAGAAGTATGTAGTCCTTAAAAGATTGATCTTTACTCACAGCTTGAAAATAATTTGCCGCAAATGTAAACCGATAGAGGTATGATTAAACTATGCCTCCTTTAATATTCTTAATCATATCAAGAATAATTTCATCTTCAGAGTAATCTGGAAAAGCTTCAAAGAAAAGGTCTTGTGCTTCAGGGTTTAATTCAAGCCCAATACTCAATTCCTTTCTACATGATTCTAAATCTTTTAGCTCGTAAAGAAAACCAGCGTTTACAACACGCAGTAATTCAGACTCTGGATGCTTTAGGATACCTTTTTTCATCATGACCAAAGCAGCTTCTTTTTCATCCATATCTAACAAAAGATCAGAATATTCTATGAAAATCTCAGGCTCTTCATAACCTAATTCAAAGACCTTTTTAAAACACTCTTCTGATTCAAGATATAAACCGCCTCGCTTGTAAACATCTGAAGCAATGATGTAATAGTCAGGGTTCTCAGCATCTAACTCAATTGCTTTCTTGATGTAATAAATAGATTCAAGCAGTTTGCCATTGTCCATGTACAACATAGAAAGCTCTATGTAGGCCTCATCCAATTCTGGGTCCTCTGTAATTGCTCGTTTGAAGTAGGTCAATGCCTTTTGAGCATCCTTCATATTACGGTAGCAATTGCCAAGACGGTAGTATGAGTAGCCTGAAGGCGCATCGAACTCGAAACTGTTTTCATAGATACGAGCCGCTTCTGAGTAGTCGCCCATTCTTTCTAAGACTCTACCTAACTCAAAATAAGCTGCAATAAAATGCTCATCTACAATTATGGAATATTCAAACGCGTTAGCAGCCTTTTTCAACTCATCTTGACGGGCATAAGCGATGCCCATATTGTACCATGCAATTTCTGAATAAGGGTATTTCTGAATGTAGCCTTTAAAGAAATCAACAGCTTTTTTATACTCGTTCAGCATTTCGTAGCACAACGCAATATTGTAAAGTGCTATTTCATCAGAATAAAAAACCTTTAACACCTGTCTGTGATGCTTTAATGCTTCTTCATATTTGCCCATGTACTGGTATTGTTCAGCCAAAAGCGCGTGAACATCTGCAGGCTCTTCGGCTGCAGTAATTGCTTTTTTCAAAAGGTGTACTGCACGACCATGTTTCCCTTGTTTTGCAAAGATGTGTGAACGCGCAACGAGCATATCGTAACTGTTAGGCTCTAATGCAGCCGCCTTATCCAACTCTTGTATGGCCTCATCCATTTTATCATAAGCCGTTAAATATTGTGCTCTTTTGATTGGAAAAATGGCACTCATAGGATGTTGGCTACTTGCTAGTTCAATTACTTCAAGTGCAGACTTATTCTTCCCTTTATGGAAGTAATAGTCGGTAATCTGTTCGAATTCTTCTACATCAAAAAAGAACGATTCGTCTCTTTTAAGCATTCCTTCAAACCTTTTTACAAGCTCTTGTGTATTGTGTCTGCTTTCGTCCATCATCAATAAAAATTGAATTTCAACCAATTTAAGGTCAAAATCTGCGCCAAACTAGCTACGACAAAAAGGATTATTAACCGATAAATTAACAATTGGCTGTTAATCACTTAATAGACGTGGTTGTATCGCTTCCCTGAATCTATCCTATATATTTGCCGGCCTTATACAAAGACTACTATAACACACATTTGCAATGACATTAATAAAATCAATTTCTGGCTTTAGAGGTACAATAGGAGGTGATCCTGGTAATGCTTTAACACCATTAGATGCTGTTAAGTTCGCTGCCGCATATGGCACATGGATTAAGCAAAAAAGTCAAAAAGGCAGTTACAGTATCGTAATTGGCAGAGATGCACGCCCTTCTGGAGACATGATTCAGCAGTTGGTAACCAATACTTTAATTGGTTTAGGTATTAATGTCATGGATTGTGGTTTAAGCACAACTCCTACGGTGGAAGTGATGGTGCCAATGCAAAATGCTGATGGTGGAATTATTCTTACAGCTTCACATAACCCAAAAAATTGGAACGCACTTAAATTACTGAATGGTAAGGGTGAATTTGTAAATGCAGAAGATGGAGCGGAAATATTAGCACTAGCAGATAATGATACATACACTTTCGCTGAAGTAGACGACCTTGGTGTGGTTACGGAACTCCCAAATGCTATTCAATTGCACATTGATGAAATCATGAAATTGGATTGGATTAATGTTGAAGCGATAAAAGCTGCAAATTTTAAAGTAGCAATCGATGCTGTAAACTCAACTGGTGGTATTTCTATTCCGCCAATGTTAGAGGCGTTAGGTGTTCAAAATATTGTGCCTTTGTATTGCGAACCAAACGGTCAGTTTCCGCACAACCCAGAACCTTTAAAAGAACATTTAGGTGAGATAATGAAAGTTGTAACTGAACAAGGTTGCGATGTTGGAGTTGTTGTTGATCCAGATGTAGATCGTTTGGCATTGATCAGTGAAAACGGTGAAATGTTTGGAGAAGAGTACACACTCGTGGCTGTAGCTGATTATATCTTGGGTAAGCAAAAAGGAAACACGGTTTCTAATTTATCGTCTTCTAGGGCTTTGCGAGATATTACAGAAAAGCATGGCGGAACGTATACCGCCAGTGCTGTTGGTGAAGTGAATGTTGTGACCAAGATGAAAGACGTTAACGCCATTGTTGGTGGAGAAGGGAATGGTGGAATTATTTTCCCAGAACTGCATTATGGAAGAGATTCTCTGGTTGGTGTGGCATTATTTCTATCGCTTTTAGCGGAAAAGAAAATGAAGACTTCTGAGTTGCGTGCAACGTATACCAGCTACTTTATGGCAAAGAAGAAAATTGAGTTGACCCCAGATTTAGATGTGGATGGCATTTTGGTTAGTATGGCTCAAAAGTATAGCCACGAAAATGTTAATACAATTGATGGAGTGAAAATTGACTTTGCTGAAAATTGGGTGCATTTAAGAAAGTCGAACACAGAGCCAATAATAAGAATTTACACAGAAGCAAAATCGCAAGAAGAAGCCTCTGAATTGGCAGACCGAATAATTAGCGAAATTAAAGCTATAGCTTGATTTTATTATTTTTGCAGCCCTTTCTAAGGGAGTGTGATTTGAAACATTAATACGCTTTGCAATAAGCAAATTGATAAAACTGAGGGAATGAAGACAGTTTATTTTGATAGCGCGGCTACAACAGCCATTGATGCAGAAGTAAAAGAGGCAATGATTGCTGCTATGGATAGTTATGGTAATCCGTCTTCAACGCACAATATTGGCCGAAAGTCTAAAATTATTATTGAGCGTGTCCGCAAGAACATAGCAACAGAGTTAAATTGTTTACCAGGAGAATTGTTTTTCACCTCTGGAGGCACAGAAGCCGACAACATGGCGATTCACTGCGCTGTGCGCGATTTAGGCGTGACAAGAATTATTTCTTCGCCAATTGAGCACCATGCGGTAGGTCATACTGCTGAGTTTTTAAGAGATAATAAAAATGTAGAGCTCGTTTATTTAAATGTAGATGAATTTGGACAGGTTGATTTAGACCAATTGGAATCTTTACTTAAAGAAGACAAGCGGACTTTAGTGAGTTTAATGCATGCTAATAATGAGTTGGGTAATATTATAGACATTGAACGTGTAGGTGAGATGTGCCGTGACAATGGCGCATGGTTTCATTCTGACACCGTTCAAACTGTTGGGCATCAAAAAATAGATTTAGAAAAAATCCCAGTTGATTTTATCGCTTGTGCCGCTCACAAGATTCATGGACCAAAAGGTTCTGGTTTTTTGTATGTGCGTAGCAGTGTGAAAATCCATTCTATGATAATGGGTGGTGCGCAAGAGCGCAGTATGCGTGCTGGAACAGAAAATATAATTGGTATTGCCGGTTTAGGTAAGGCCGTAGAATTAGCTTACAAAAACTTGCAAGAAGACAAGGCTTACATATTAGGTTTAAAGAAATATGCCATGAAGCGCATTGAAAAGGATTTTCCTTTTATTTCGTATAATGGATTGAGCAATGATTTAGAAAAGAGTTTGTTTACAGTGTTGAGTTTGAGATTACCCAAAAACGACCAGACAGATTTAATCTTGTTTTCATTAGATATGAAGGGCATTGCCGTTTCTGGCGGCAGCGCTTGTAATAGCGGCAGTTCTAAAGGTTCTCATGTTATTGAAGCGATAAACAAGAAAAATGAAAATTTAGTAAGTGTTCGTTTGTCGTTTAGCAAATACAACACAAAAGAAGATTTAGATTACTTCTTTAACAGTCTAGCGGAGATTCTAGAGCCAGCAATGGCAAAAGTATAAAACTTAAAATCCCGCTTAAAGCGGGATTTTTTTTATTTGTAATACAGACATGGAATAAATTAATTGCCATTAGCCTAAATACTTGTTAATCAAATATTAAATAAACTTATTTTGAATTAATCGGGATGCATGATTTTTTGAGGGTAAGTAAATAGGTAAGAATTGTCTGGCTAAGTGTCTGTATGTGATGCATATAAAATTTAAAAAATCATTTGTGTTTTTTACGCTATTAGTTATTTTCACCATAATACTTCTGCTTTAGGAAGAAACTTAATTATAAAACTATGCATACAATTACTAAAACAATTTTGGCATTTGCTTTGCCAGTGTTTGCAATGGCACAAAATGGCCCTATAGATTTTGAAACAGGCGGTCATGGTGCGAGTTGGACTTGGACAGTCTTTGAAAATGACACAAACCCTGCTTTACAGATTATTCCAAATCCAGATCAAAGTGGAATAAACACTTCTGCAACTGTTGCAAAATTTACAGCATTGCAAGCTGGTCAGCCTTGGGCGGGTTGTGAGACGCTTCATGGCGCTGGAACGGGTTCTTTTTTAATCGATGCGAACAATGCTATGATTACTATTATGGTTTGGAAGTCAGAAATTAGCGATGTAGGAATTAAATTGGTTCGTCCTGACTCTTGGTCTACTGGAGAAATAAAAGTAGCTAACACAAAGGTTAACGAGTGGGAGCAATTGACGTTTGATTTCACATCTCATATTGGCTTTACGCCAGCGTATGACCAATTGGTGATTTTTCCGGACTTTGACCTTACTGGGCGAACATCAGACCAGGTGGCGTATTTCGATAATATATTTGCTTCGCCAGCTTTTGTGAGCGTAGAAGAATCTCAATTAAATCCTGCTAATATTTACCCTAATCCAGGTACATCAAACTTTCGTATTGAGAGCCAAACGGTGATTCATGAATTAAGAATTTATAATATTACCGGAGACCTTGTTTCGACAGAAAGCGTTAAAGATCTTAATGCTGAAATAGATGCAAGTAATTTGAGTAACGGAGTATATATTATTCAATTGGAAAAAGATAGTGAGACCGAGGTTTTACGTTGGATAAAACAAAATTAAATTTCATACTTCTTTAAACTAATGGAACGCTTAATAACCCTTGCGAGTTGTGCCGATATAAGATTGTTGAGATTTTTTAAAATTTTTGTATATCAAGAATTTAAAGTTTTTATGGATTATTGTACTAAGAGTTTTTTGATCACGGATTCGCTATCTGTTTTAAATTCGAAAACGTAAACACCAGACGCTAAGCCATCAACGTTTATTTCAGAAGTGGGGAACACGTTTACTCTTTTTATTACTCTTCCTTGAAAGTCTAGAACAGAAAGTGAATTGATATCTTGGAATCGATCGACAATAACTTGACTGGAACTTTGATCAAAGTAAACGAACTAGGTATTATCTGCCTCTTCTGCAGCAAGGGCATTACAAATTTGATATGATAAAGTTGAGACTCCGCTGTTGAAGGGTAGACTCTTTCTACCACCTTGTCTGGGCAAATTTTATAAATAATCGGATAGCCATGCACATTGTAATCGTTAAACACAGAACGGTCAGAACCTTCTACATTAAATATTGGAAAAGGTGTATCTGTTAACCAATCGCCTTGTGTAACCCACGGTTGATGGTTTCCCGTAAAGGCGGTAGAATCGTTGTACGGGTAATGTTCTAAAGCTAATACCATTATCTCATCTGTACCATCAGGGCCGTACATGTTGTGCATGTTTCTCATTCTTTGCGTTTGGTGGTAATTCCAGCAACTTGGACAATGCGCAGCAAAAATCTCAACAAAGGCTTTTTACCGCTATCTAAGTAGGAATACAAATGATGTGTATTTCCGTAGTAATCCGTTAACGTGAAGTCAGGAGCTATGGTGCCATCTGTAAGCTGTGCAATCGCATTCAAATTATACCTATTTGAAACTTGTTAGAAATGTTTTTTAAATGATGACGTATTATCACATTAGTATATCTTTTATCATATCAAGATCTAACCCTGTTTGGATAAAGAATCTGTTTACATCTAAAATTCAATCCACTGATTGAATTAATGTTTAACCATAGCTATGCCTTTAATCAGTAATGTATTTTGTATATATGCTCTAAATAGTATCGTAGAAGCAGTGATTCGAGGTTCAAAATAAAAATGAAGTATACTATCAGTCATAAAGAACTATACTTTAAGGAGAATAAAGAACACACTTATTTTATGTCATTTACATTTGTTTTAATTCTAACATATTTCCAATTTTAAGATATAATAAAAGGCCGTTGTAATCGCTATTTTTGCGACCCTTTTTATAAAGTCACTTAAATGGATGTACATCATATAAAACCTCATTTTGTTTCTCTACAGAATCTAAACGAGGTTATACGTCAACATAAAAATTTAGCATTGTCAGAAGAAGCCGTTTCGGTAATAGAAGAATGCAGAAATTATATTGATGCTACAATGAAAACCCGCAAAGACCCAGTATATGGCATAAACACTGGCTTTGGTTCATTGTGCGATGTAAAGATTAACGATTCGCAATTAGAGCAGCTGCAAACCAATTTGGTCATGAGTCACGCCTGTGGTACGGGCGATGAAGCTCCTACTGAGATTGTAAAGTTGATGTTGTTGCTAAAAGCGAAAGGCTTGAGCTATGGCAAAAGTGGGGTTCAGAAAATTACGGTAGAACGTCTGATTACTTTTTACAATGAAGATTGCATTCCTGTGGTGTATCAATTGGGTTCTTTAGGTGCATCTGGCGATTTAGCGCCCTTGGCACATTTGTCTTTGCCTTTATTGGGCATGGGCGAAGTTTACCTGAAAGGGGAGCGCATGGAATCCGCGGAAGCGTTAGAAATATTAGGCTTAGAACCGATTACCTTAAAATCTAAGGAAGGCTTGGCTCTGCTTAATGGAACTCAATTTATGAGTGCATTTGGCACCTGGGCTGTATTAAAGGCCAAAAAGCTTTCTTACTTGGCCGATTTAATCGGAGCCATTTCTTTAGAGGGCTTTGATGGAAGACCAGAAGCCTTTGATGAATTGTTGCATTTAATTCGCCCGCACAACGGACAAATACAAACCGCAAAAAATATTCGCGAATTCTTAGAAGGTAGCGAAATCATTACAAGTGAAAAGAAACACGTTCAAGATCCTTATTCTTTCCGATGTATGCCGCAAGTACATGGTGCCAGTAAAGATGCCATTGCCTATGTAGAAAAAGTAATGGAGACGGAAGTAAATTCCGTAACAGACAACCCAACGGTTTTTCAAGCAGACGATAAAATATTAAGTGGAGGAAACTTTCACGGGCAACCGTTGGCCTTAGCTATGGATTTTATGGCCATCGCTTTAGCGGAATTAGGCAGTATTTCTGAAAGAAGAACCTACCAACTCATTCATGGGTATAGAGACTTAAATCCATTTTTAGTTGCAGAACCTGGTTTAAATTCTGGGTTTATGATTCCACAATATACCGCGGCAAGCATTGTAAGTCAGAACAAGCAGTTGGCAACTCCAGCTTCTGTAGATAGCATAGAGTCTAGTAACGGACAAGAAGATCACGTCAGTATGGGTGCAAATGCTGCTACCAAATTGTACCAAGTGGTAAACAATTTAGAACGCATTCTCGCCATAGAATTGATGAATGCTTCGCAAGCATTGCATTTTAGAGAGGCTAAATCATCAGAATTTATCGAGAATTTTATCGAGACTTACAGAGAGGAAGTGCCAGTCGTGAAAGAAGACAGAATTTTACATTATGATATAGAAGCATCCATAGACTTTATTCAATCCTTAGAATTAGATCCAGAACTTATTTTTTAAAAACGTTATGAAAAGAGACGACATCCTTTTTGACTTAATAGAAGACGAGAGAGAAAGACAAACCGAAGGTTTAGAACTCATCGCTTCAGAGAACTACGCAAGCCCGCAAGTCATGGAAGCGCAAGGTTCAGTTTTAACTAACAAATACGCTGAAGGTTATCCTGGCAAACGCTACTATGGCGGCTGTGAAGTGGTAGACAAAGTGGAAGACCTAGCACGTGGCAGAGCGAAAGAATTGTTTGGTGCAGAATATGTAAATGTTCAGCCACATTCTGGTTCTCAAGCCAATGCGGCTGTATACTTAGCTTGTTTAAAGGCAGGTGATAAAATTATGGGTTTCGACCTGTCTCATGGTGGACACCTCACACATGGTAGCCCAGTAAATTTTTCTGGTAAGCTTTATAAAACATGTTTTTACGGAGTAGAGAAGGAGACCGGTCAGATTAATTACGATACCATTCGTGAAACAGCAGAAAGAGAAAAACCTCAGATGATTATTTGTGGCGCTTCTGCGTATTCTCGCGATTTAGATTATGCTAAGTTTAGAGAGATTGCCGATTCAGTTGGCGCCTTGCTTTTAGGTGATGTTTCGCATCCCGCTGGCTTAATCGCAAAAGGAATTTTAAACGATCCTATTCCGCATTGTCATATTGTTACGACTACTACGCATAAAACACTCCGTGGCCCTCGCGGGGGAATGATATTGATTGGAAAGGATTTTGAAAACCCTTGGGGTTTGACAACTCCTAAAGGAACGGTTAAGAAAATGTCTTCACTTATTGACAGCGCTGTATTTCCGGGTATGCAAGGTGGACCATTAGAACATGTGATTGGCGCAAAGGCAGTGGCTTTTGGCGAGGCTTTAAGCGATGAGTACTTTGAGTACATTTTGCAGGTTCAAAAGAATGCTAAAGCTATGTCAGCTAGTTTCGTACAAAAAGACTATCACATTATTTCTGGTGGTACGGATAATCACATGATGTTGATTGACTTGCGTAACAAGAACATTACAGGTAAAGATGCAGAGAATGCATTGGTAGCTGCAGATATTACGGTGAACAAGAACATGGTTCCATTTGATGACAAATCTCCATTTGTAACTTCTGGAATTAGAATTGGTGTTGCTGCTGTAACCACACGCGGATTAAAAGAAAGCGATATGCCAGCTATTGTAGAATTGATAGACCGTGTGCTTATAAATCATGAAGATGAAAAGAGTTTAGAAGCAATACGCAAAGATGTGAATGAGATGATGTCGCATTTACCTCTTTTCGCAGAGTAATAAAATCAAAGTATTGAAGCGGCCTTAGGGCCGCTTTTTTGTTTAAATCAATATTATGAAAGCCATTTTTCTGAGTTGCATTTTTTTAGGTCTTTTATTCGGTTGCTCTGATAATTCGGTGGTTGTTTCAGAGACACAGAGTTCAGCTAAAGACAGTTTGAGTATTGCGTTAACTGAATTCTCTATTCCTAATACAACGATTAGAGCTTTAGAAGCGCTGAACGACTCTACCGTTTGGTTTGGCGGCAGTAATGGCCGCTTTGGTTATACTTTAGATAATGGTAAAAATTGGGTGATAGACAGCCTGTATTACAACGATACAAAATTGGAAATTCGCTCTATCTCTGTTTTAGAAAATGGAGATGTGTTCGTTGTTGGTGTGGCTAATCCAGCAGTTGTTTATAAGTCCGAGAATGAAGGCAGAGATTGGGCTGTCGTTTATGCGGATACTTCGGCTGATGCCTTTTTCGATGCCATAGAATTTTGGGATGCACAAAATGGAATGCTTTTGGGAGATGCTCAATATGGCTGTTTTCATATTGCATTAACCAATGATGGTGGCAATACTTGGAATAAAGTAGCGTGCGGAAATATTCCAAGAGCTTTAGATTTTGAAGGACCTTTTGCAGCGAGTAACACTAACATTGCAATTAAAGGAAACAACGCTTGGTTCGGCACAGGTGGTAAAACCTTGTCTCGTGTTTTTTCTACAGCAAATCAAGGTAAATCTTGGCGCGTAACCAATACGCCAATTGTTTCGGGTAAACAAATGACAGGGATTTTCTCAATAGATTTTTACGATGAAAACGTGGGTATAGTAGCTGGCGGAAATTGGGAAAATGTATTTGAAAAAGACAGCGCTATGGCGATTACCTCCGATGGCGGCATTAACTGGAACTTAATTGAACCACATGCTAATGCTGGCTTTGTTTCCTGTGTTCAGTTTGTTCCAGAATCTAAAGGCATGGGTCTAGTCACTTTAAAAGGTAGAGCAAGAGGAGGAGAAAGCTCAATGAGCTATTCCAGTGATTTTGGTAATACTTGGCAAGTCTTTTCTAATTCAAATTACTTGGCTATTCAATTTGCAAATAAAAATGTGGCCTGGATTAGCGGCAAGAATAAAATAGCGAAGCTAGTTTTAGAGTAAGGTTTCTCGGTTCGATAGTTTATACTCTCAAAATGAAATTGTTCAACTCTACAGTTTCTATTTGATATTTATCACCATGTTTAAGCTGTACAAGACTTATATTTATCAGAACATTCTAAACGTTTTGTATGAAACCTACCACACAATCAGTCTTTTTCTTTGCTGTTGATAAATCTGAAGGCAGCGCTCAAATGAAAAATTTATTAGGAGGAAAAGGAGCAAACCTCGCAGAGATGTGTCAAATTGGAGTGCCTGTGCCTCCAGGCTTTACCATTAGCACAGAAGTCTGCACGTATTACTACAAACACAAGAACAAATATCCTAAAGGTCTTAAAGAATCGGTTCTTGAGAACTTAAGGAAAGTTGAAGCTGAAATGGGCAAGACTTTTGGTGACACAAAAGACCCCTTGCTTTTTTCTGTTAGATCAGGGGCGAGAGTTTCCATGCCAGGAATGATGGATACCGTTTTGAACCTTGGCCTAAACGATGAAATTACAGAAGGTCTTGCTGACTTAACAGATAATCCTCGCTTCGCTTGGGACAGCTATAGACGCTTCGTCCAAATGTATGGAGATGTAGTTATGGGATTGAAATCTGTAAACCAGGATGATATAGATCCATTTGAAGAAATTATAGAAAGACGCAAACACGACAGACGTGTTGAATTAGATACGGAGCTAGATGTTGATGATCTAAAGCATTTGGTTGCTGAGTTTAAAAAAACGATCAAAAGAAAGACAGGTAGAGATTTCCCCACTGACCCAATGGATCAGCTATGGGAAGCCGTTGGGGCTGTATTCAGCAGCTGGATGAATAAAAGAGCAATTAAATACAGAGACATCAATAACATCTCTCACGACTGGGGCACTGCTGTAAATGTGCAAGTCATGGTTTATGGAAACATGGGAAATGACTCTGCTACAGGCGTTGCTTTCACAAGAGACCCGAGCACAGGAGAAAATAAATTTTATGGAGAGTATTTAATAAATGCCCAAGGTGAAGATGTTGTTGCGGGTGTAAGAACTCCTCAACCAATAAATAAAATTGGGGTTAAAGAAAAAGATGATTACACGCTAGAATCTATCATGCAAAAGCAATACCGACAACTTGCTGCTATTCGCAAGAAATTGGAGAATCATTACCGTGACATGCAAGATATTGAGTTTACAATTGAACGTGGACAAGTATGGATGCTTCAAACAAGAACAGGAAAGAGAACCGCTGCTGCAGCTTTAAGAATAGCTGTAGACATGGTAGATGAAGGAATGTTAACACGAGAAGACGCCTTGATGCGTGTAGATCCAGAGCAACTAGATCATTTACTTCATCCAACTTTTGACCCAAATGCCAAGTTAGATGTAATAGCTAAGGGTCTTCCAGCATCACCGGGAGCAGCAAGTGGCAAAGTGGTTTTTAGTGCTGAAGTAGCCGAAGAAATGGCCGAGAAGGGCGAAGACGTTATTTTGGTTAGAATAGAGACCTCACCTGAAGATATTGGTGGAATGAATGCCGCTAATGGTATTTTAACTTCTCGAGGAGGAATGACTTCTCATGCTGCGGTTGTGGCGAGAGGAATGGGAAAATGTTGTGTGGCAGGATGTCAAGATATTTTTGTGGTCTATTCTGCCAAACAATTTGTGATTGGCGATAGATCAATTAATGAGGGAGAATGGATAAGCTTGAACGGAAGCACTGGAGAAGTCATTCTAGGAAAAGCACCAACAGTAGAACCTGAGATTTCTGGAAACTTTACAAAACTGATGGAGTGGGCGGATGATATCAAGCGCTTAACAGTAAGGACTAATGCGGATACTCCCGAGGATGCAAGGAAAGCCATTGAGTTTGGAGCTAAGGGAATTGGCTTATGTCGCACAGAACATATGTTCTTTCAAGAAGAAAGACTTACCGCAATGCGCGAAATGATTATGGCCGATAATCCGCTTTGGAGAAAATCAGCTCTAGCAAAACTTTTACCAATGCAAACGGAAGATTTCATCGGCATCTTTGAAGCCATGGATGGTTATCCGGTAACGATAAGAACTTTAGACCCGCCATTACACGAGTTTTTACCGAGCCGATTGGAGTTAATGGCAAAACTACTGGACTTAAAGCTTAGACTAAAAGAAATTGGTGATCTCGAAGCAATGGATAACGTCTTGAAAGAAATCCGCATAAACGAGGACCTTCTAACTAAAGCCGAAAGTTTAAATGAATTTAATCCGATGCTTGGAACGCGCGGATGTAGATTAGGAATCATGTACCCTGAGTTAACCGAAATGCAAGCAAAAGCCATTTTTGAAGCGGCATGCGACTGTAAAAGAAGAGGAGTGGATGTTCAGCCAGAAATTATGGTTCCATTAATCACCTCTAAAGAAGAGCTTGTAAATCAAAAAGAAATAATAGACAGAGTTGCAAGAGAAACAATGGATAGGCATGGTATTTCGCTAGACTATATGGTTGGGACAATGATAGAATTACCGAGAGCTGCTTTGATGGCAAAAGACATCGCCAGTGTTGCTGACTTTTTCAGTTTCGGCACGAATGATTTAACGCAAACGACTTTAGGTTTGTCTCGGGATGATTCAGGTAAATTTCTTCCGTTTTATATAGAAAATAAAATTTACAAAGATGAGCCCTTTCAAAAATTAGATCAAGAAGGCGTTGGTCGATTGGTAAGTTTTGCTGTCGAGGAAGGGCAAAAAACTAAAAAGGATATTAAGCTTGGAATTTGCGGTGAGCATGGAGGTGATCCTAGCTCAATTGAATTCTTTCATAAGATAGGCTTGGAATATGTGAGTTGTTCCCCATACCGTGTTCCGATAGCAAGATTAACTGCGGCTCAAGTCGTCTTGAAAGAAAGAAAAGCCAAAGTTGACGAAGTGCTTGCTTAAATTAGATAGAACGGCTCAAGTATGAAAAGTACGCTAATGGTGTGTTTTTCTATTTAGGATTGTATTCAAAGAAGATTTTTTGATTCTCTTCGAAGTTATAAAGTGTCAATGCTCTAATGCGGTAGTATGAAATCCATGCATCGCGTAAAGCACGCAAATAAGTTAACCTTGAGTTGCTCATTTCTTGCTGCGCAATATTTAAGTCTGTAATCTTAATTTTTCCAATCAGATAGCGCTGCTTCGTAACGTTGTAGCGAATTTGTGCAATGGTGTCTGCACGTGAAGCTATGACCAATTGTTTACGTTGTGAAGAGTAATTCTTAACTTCAATACTCACTTCCTGTGCAAAGTTTATTTCTTCCTGATCGATATTAACCATTTCTAAGTCTTTATTGGACTTTGCAACTCTGACACGAGATTTGGCAGCGCCCCAATCCACAATGGGAATTCTGAAGTTAACGGCTACATATTGCTGCTGAGAATTTGCACCTGTATATGAATCTGGAATATTATCGCCAACGCCCGATACACCAAATTGTCCACGAACATTTAAGTCATAGCCACTGTTACCTCTTGCCCTAGCTATTTGCTGATCTGCTTCAAGTTTGCGTCTTTCAAATTCAAGAACCTGTTGCCTATTTTCATAAGCTTCCAACAAAGCTTTTTCTTCTAAAATAATAAGATCAGGTGTATTATTTGGTAGAGCTAATCGAATAACCGTATCCAAAGGATAACCCAAGAAACGCATTAAGTTCTTATACGAGTTTTCCTTGTTAATGTTTGCTTGGAAAAGAGCGTTCTCTGCATTTAGTAATCTTAACTCAATCGAGAGCAGCTCATCCTCAGCAATTTTTCCGAGGTTGTAACGGCCAACGGAAAGTTTGTAAAGTGTATCAGTATTTTCTTTCACCATATCTGCTAAATCGTGACTGATTTGCGCAGTTATCGCATCGAAAAAAAAGTTTGATGTTTCTATAGAGATTTTTTCAATGTCTTCCGTGTAGCGTTTCATGGACTCATCGTACATCAAAGGCTGAATTCTCTTATCCCATCTAAATTGGTTGTACAATAACATCGGTTGATTGTAATTGAACGTTACCGGCACAGAGAAGTATTCTAAATTCTGAGAAGGTGCAAAACTTTCATTTCTATTTAGTGAAGAAGCTACAGAAAATATCCCACCAGTAAATGGTACATTTTGGTCTACCTGCAAATAGGCGCTATTGTAAAGTACTGACCTTTTTCTCAATTCATAGGTGCCGTCAGGCTGAAGAATACGATCGTTACCCGCTTGATAACTTGGGATAGTTGCGTCTAACCCTAAGCGAGGAAAGAGAGTGCTTCGGTAAGATTTAAAACTCCAATAGCTGTTCTCGGCACTTGTTACTGCTTTTTGATAAGAAGGGGAGTTCACCTGAGCTAATTCAATCACATTAGTCAACGATAGAACTGGGGAATTATCTTGAGCTTTTAAGACAAAAGATAATGATATGATAAAAAATGATAATATGAATGAATTATTCATAACGTAAAGATTCTATTGGGTTTTGATTTGCAGCTTTTCGCGCTGGAGATATTCCGAAGATGAGACCTATACTAGAGGCTACACCAAAAGATAAGAAGACTGATCCGTAGGAAACCATCGTTTCAATATCTGCAAATCGCGATATAAATACAGAGGATAGAATGCCTAGAATAACCCCGATAATACCTCCGCTCAAGCTGATGAGTACGGCTTCAAACAGAAACTGGGTAATGATGTCATTCTTCTTAGCACCTATAGCTAAACGTGTTCCTATTTCTTTTGTGCGTTCTAAGACAGACGCTAGCATTATATTCATGATGCCGATACCACCAACCAATAATGAAATCCCGGCAATGGCGCTTAACACAAAATTGAAAATCTCTTTGGTGTCCTGCTGTTGTTGTAATAATTGTACTGGAATGGAAATTTCATAATCCACCACATTGTTGTGTTTGCGTTTCAATAATCTATTGATGACATCTGCCGTAGCACTTAGCTGATCAGCATTGTATACTTGAATAACAAGACGATCCAATTGATGGTAATTCTTAATGGTTTGATCTGATTCTTCGGACATAAAGAACCCATCTCCACTAAAGCTATTGGTGTGTTCAGCTGCAAGAATTCCTCGGTTTTCATAACGCACCAGCATCGTGCTTAAAGGTGTGTAGATATCCATGTTGTAATTACGAATACCTAAATTCTCCATCGACTTATCTGTAATAATCTTTTCTTTGGTTACGCCAATAACTTTCAGCCATTTGTCCCCACACTTTATGTGCTCTCCAATAGGATTTTTACCGATGAACAAACGCTTTTCAATACCACTTCCAATGATGCAAACAGCTTGTGCGTTTTCAAGTTGATATCCACTGAATTTTGACCCATTGTCTATCTCAATGTTTGAGATTTCAAAATAATCAGCACCAACACCAATCAACTTTGTAGACCTAAATTTACCGGCATAAATGGCACTTATGTTGACCACTATTTCTGGGCTGCTTCCCGAAATATTCGGAATAACTTTTACCATAGATAGCGCATCAGTGAGATCTAATCCCTTTGAAAATTTCTGAGTTTCTTTTTTGACTTCAGGTTCATCGCCTTGTGTGTCTCCCTCTTTTTGTTCGAAAATTGGGGTGATAACAATGTTATTTACACCAATCAAATCTAATTGTGAAAGTATTTCTTGTTTTGCACCTTGGCCAATGGCAATCATTGTAATAACGGCCGCAACGCCAAAGATTATTCCTAATCCCGTTAATAGTGAACGTATTTTATTTGCCATTATCGCATCGAGAGCGATAGTGAAATTGTAAAGATA
>ERZ767310.471-NODE-471-length-24932-cov-4.045745_pt1 | contig 24932 bp, 23 predicted proteins | sample MGYA00374954_ERZ767310 | MGnify/ENA primary metagenome ERZ767310 (study PRJEB28948, sample SAMN06267188) | marine metagenome | isolation source: Columbia River Estuary | place: USA:Columbia River Estuary, USA | collected 2013-07-23 ...
ACCCTGAAAACAATGGCAGCTTAGAACTCATTCCGCAGGTCATGACGAATGATGCCGACAAGTTTTTGTTTGTTGTAAAGTATATTCAAGACTTGGGCTATAAAGAACTCAACTGGAATTTGGGTTGCCCTTACCCAATGGTTACCAAACGAGGCATGGGCTCTGGACTAATTTGTGAACCTTTGAAAATTGATCACATTCTCAACAGAGTACACAATGAGACTGATGTGATTGTGTCTATGAAAATGCGAATGGGCTATGAAAATGCGTTAGAAATTTTAGAAACCTTTCCTATTTTAGATAAATATCCACTGAAGAATATTGCCATACATGCACGCATTGGAAAACAATTGTACAAAGGTGGCGTAGATCTAGAATCATTTCAGAGGTGCACGGAAAACACAAAACATAAACTCTATTACAATGGCGACATTACTTCTATAAATAAATTTAAAGAAATGCAGGAACGTTTTCCAACCATTGACCATTTTATGATAGGCCGAGGCTTAATTTCAGATCCTTTTTTGCCCAATATGATTAAACGTAACACGGAAGAATATCCTGAAAACCGATGGGCAATTTTTAGAGAATTTCATGACACCATCTATCAGGAGTATGATGATTTCTTATCTGGACCAACGCCCATAAAAATGAAAATGCAAGGATTTTGGGAATACTTTTCAAAATCGTTTAGCAATCCACAGAAAACATACAAAAAGATAAAAAAAGCTGGAAGTCCGAGAAATTACCAGCAGGCCGTTAATGAGATTTTTAATACTGAATGATTCTGTTTAGTTAACAGAAGCAACTGAGCCGGCTTTAAGTTTTACAACGTTTTTGCAAAAATTTGAATTGTTTTACCTGCAGATATGCTTCTACATTCTCTAGCATTTCTTCTAACTTCTGAAAGAGTTATACTAAAAATTATTTAAAAGAAAAGGCACAATTACAATTACACAAGGGTCATTGCTATTTTAAGCTATAATCAAGGTATGCAAACAGCGAATTAATGAAATCCGTTTCTGAAAAACTTGACATTTATGAAGAATAGAGCTTAATGCAGCTTCTTTTATCAAAGTATTTGACCAAAGATCGGCTTTAAAAAGAGAATTTAAACTTAGCCAAATCTCGTTTTGTTTATGCTATAATTGGGATTAACACGTGCAGTACCGCCCCCTTTAAACTTAAAACATTGTCTTTCCATTCATTTAATATAAAGGCCTACATTTGCCTATACAATTAATAATATTAATCATGAGTAACGGAACAGTAAAATTTTTTAATAATTCAAAGGGATTTGGATTTATTACACCTGACGAAGGAGGGAAAGACGTATTTGTACACCAAAGTGCATTAACAGATGAAATACGCGAAAACGACAAAGTAAGCTATGACGTGGAAGAAGGTCAAAAAGGACTTAACGCGGTAAATGTTGTAGTTCTTTAAATAGCTACTTCTATACTTATTTATATTTGAGAGCCTGTCATATCTGACAGGCTTTTTTTATTTTTAAAGCTTATTCTGACTTAAGCTATGATTAAAATCCTCAGTTCTTTTCAACTTAAATTTCTTAAGAATAAAACCACAAAACTTTTTCGATCAATGGCTTTTTTGGTTGCGGCTTTATTTTATTCTAACAGCTACAGTCAAGTCTATGCACAAAACGGAATGGTTGTTTCAGACAATCAAGTGGCATCTCAAGTTGGAACAGAAATTCTAAAAAAAGGCGGCAATGCGATAGACGCATCTATCGCTACAGCATTTGCATTAGCCGTTACACATCCCCAAGCCGGGAATATTGGCGGTGGTGGCTTCATGGTTTATTTAGATGCTGATGGCAAATCCACAACAATAGACTTTAGAGAGAAAGCACCTCTGGCCGCTACTTCTTATATGTATTTGGATAACAACGGTGAACTTATCAAAGGAAGTAATCATTACGGGCTAAAGACCGCTGGCGTTCCAGGAACAGTGGCTGGTTTATATTTAGCTCATCAAAAATACGGTTCCCTTTCTTGGGGAGACTTAGTTCAGCCTTCAATAGACTTAGCCGAAAATGGAGTTAAACTTTCATACACTCTCTCACAACATGCTCAACATTTTAATTTTAACAACTCCTCAGATTTTTTAAAAAACTACTATACACATTCTAACGGGGAATTGGTAAAGCAAGGTGAAGTTTGGATTCAGAAAAAATTGGCAAGTACTTTAAAACTTATACGCGATTCTGGTAAAGACGGTTTCTACAAAGGTGCAGTTGCCGAAGAAATTGCTGCATTTATGAAAGCCAATGGCGGCATCATTACTTTAGAAGATTTAGAAAGGTACAAGGCTATAGAACGTGAGCCAATAAAAGGAAGCTACAAAGACTTTGAAATTATATCAATGCCACCGCCAAGCTCTGGCGGTGTGGCCATAATAGAGATGCTTAACATGATGGAACAGGCCGATTTTGACTCCCTCGAATTCAATTCAACTGCCTATGTTCATTTGGTGTCGGAAGTAATGCGCAGAGCTTATGCAGATAGAGCCGAATATTTAGGCGATCCCGATTTTAATCCAGACATACCGTTAGATAAACTCACATCAAAAGAGTTTGCTAAGACACGGTTTGAAAATATAGATCCCGATCAAGCTTCGAAAAGTGATTCTTCAAAATTTGGTCAATTGTATGACGGACGAAATACGACTCACTTCTCTGTCATAGATAAAAACGGTGCTGCAGTATCGCTTACTTATACGCTTGAGCAATCCTATGGTTCAGGGTTAGGTTCGACAAAATTGGGTTTCATTTTCAATAATGAAATGGGCGACTTTAATCCCCAACCAGGTTACACAAATAGTGGATGGCTAATTGGTACAGACCCAAACATAATTGCTCCCGAAAAAAGAATGTTGTCCAGCATGAGTCCCACTATTGTTACTGCAGATGGAAAACCAATTTTAGTGATTGGCAGCCCTGGGGGAAGAACAATTATAAATACAGTATTCCAAACCATTTTAAATGTAATTGAATACCGTATGCCCTTGAATAAAGCCATCGAAGCCATGAAAATTCATCATCAGTGGATGCCAGATGAAATAGTTTATGAGATTGATTTGCTTTCTCCTGACACAAAAAGAGCTCTAGAAGAAATGGGCCATTCTTTAAAGGGTAGAAGTAATCTTGGCCGCCTTATGGGGATAATGATGAATCTCGAAGATGGAGAAGGTTATATTGGTGCAGCAGATTCATCCAGCCCAGACGGAGCGGCTGTAGGGTACTAGATTCACTTCTTTTTAAGGTGCTTCTCGATGTCTTTTAAATGAAGACTCAAAGCCCGTATCGAAATTTGAATTTCCTTTACCAAAAGAGCCAAAGACAAAATAAGCAGTACCAAAGCAACACCAAAAACCCAAACCGCAAAAACATGAAATTGAATATAGATTAGAAACATGGTTAGCACACAAAGCAGTAAGCTTGTAATCCCAAATATTTGCATCCAACGCGTTAGGTTCAATCTCAATTTTAGATTCCTTATTTGTTCTATTAGAGAGTCATCTTGCTTTTCCAAATACTTGTCATGTAGATTTCGAATAACGGCTGCGTAGGCCAAAAACCGATTTGTATAGGCCAACATAATTAACGAGATAGCCGAGAATAAGAGTGCTGGTGTCGTTAGGGTTAATTCTTCCATTAGATATTTTGACTTCTTTTTTAGTTTTAATAATCAGATAAAACTGAAAATATTTACGCATTAGTTATAGTCCAAATATGACGAATTTCAATTTATGCAAGACCAAGTCAATTAATAAATTAACGAGAATTCACAAAGTTGTTAATCCTTTCAACTATTGCTATTTGACAGAAGATATTCCTACTTTCACAAATGCTATTTATCAAACTAAAATCAATATGAATAAAGTATTAAAAACATTCATCGTTCTATTTTTTGTAGTGAACACTGCATTTTCACAGGTTCCTGGCAATGTACCAATCAATGGTTTAGAGGCCTGGTGGAGTTTTACGGGGAATGCTAACGATCTGAGTGGAAATGGAAATAACATGACCAACTCTGGCGCAACGTTAACAACCGACAGAAATGGTGCTATGAGTTCAGCCTATGCTTTCAGTGGAAGCAATCAATATTTATCGGTGCCAGTACCCAGTTTTACATTTGGAGCGACTGACAGTTTTACAATATCCTATTGGCAGCGAAAACCTTCCAATAGTTACGGTCTTGCTCTAATGAACAGTAGCTCAACAAACGGAAATTTCATCTGGCTTTTTCAAACAGGAACTACAGGCAACTATCAATTTGGGACAAATAAACAAGGCTCCGCTTGGTCTTGGGCACAAACCACCCACGCCACCAATCAGTGGGAACACTTTGTAGGAACATATGCAAATGGAAGTATGGTTTTATACAAAAATGGTGTTCAAGTAGCTACGTCATCTTACATACACGCCAACGCCAATAAAGTAAACTTACCCTTATGGATTGGTCGAGGTCATAATCCGAATTTTTTCACTGGAGATCTAGATGACATTGGAATTTGGAGTCGTGTATTAACGCAAGGTGAAATAGACTTACTCTTTTTAAACTGCAGCGCAGAAGTGACACTGCAGCCAGCTGACTTTGCAACAACTACAGGTGGGAATGCTGAATTTGGAATTGAAGGCAGCAAGGCGGGCCTATCTTACCAATGGCAATCTGATAGCTCTGGAAGTTTTCTAGACATAGCCAATAGCGCAATTTATCAGGGAGCTGATACAGACACCTTAGATATTGTTGGTGCTCTAGCTACCATGGACAATTTAAATTTCCGCTGTGTTGTATCAGACAGCACGCTTTGTCACGATACTAGCATGACGGCTGTTCTTAATGTTTGTGGCAACTTTACTAGTCAGCCAACGACACAAACTGTACCAGTAAACGCTACTGTATATTTTGGAGTTTCTAGTAATGATCCAAATGCGACTTACCAATGGGAGATTAGCTCAGGCACATCGTTTATAGACTTGGTAAATAATACGTTTTACACCGGAACACAGACAGACACGTTGAAACTTACGCCAGCAACAATGTTGTTTAATGGAAAGGAATACCGCTGTGTCATGAATACAAGTGTGTGTTTCGACACTTCTAGCATTGCTATTCTTACGGTAGCAGATAATATTGGTTTAGAGGAATATGGGATGAATGGAATTAAAGTTTATCCAAATCCTGCTAAGGATATTTTGAACCTAACTGTTTTAAACACCCATATGAATAGTGATTTTAGAATTACGAACGCATTAGGACAAACTGTCTACTCAGGAAAACTAAAGTCTGAAGAAACAAGAATTGATATATCAAGTTTTGTAACGGGCAACTATTTCTTAATTGTAGAAGAAAAGGCACATATTTCATTTGCCATAATAAACTAAGTCTCGATTAAACTCATGTAAAAGCGGTTTCAGAAATGAACCGCTTTTTTTGTCTTTTTCTCATGGTCCATTGCATATATAGATATTTTTGAAACGTGTTAAAACAAGACAGAAAAACTTATCTCATCCATATACAATACCTTGGCATTCGTTTACACGGTTGGGCAAAACAAACCGGTCTTAAAACTGTACACGAGCGCATAGATAAAAGCATTGCTTTTGTTTTCGGTCATTCTGAATTTAAAACAATGGGCTCAAGTAGAACGGATGCTAAAGTTTCTGCAAACACCGCAAATTTTGCGCTCATGGTTTCCAGATTTTTAAACGAAAATGAATTTTTAAAGGAGCTGAACAACAATTTACCTCCCGACATTAAAGCTCTTTCCGTTGCTTTGCAGAAAGACGGATTTAATGCCTTGCAGCCAGACAAAATAAAAACGTATCTCTATTTGTTTGCTTGTAATCAAAAAGCGCATCCGTTTTCTTCTGCCCTCATGACCACAGTTCTTTACGATTTAGATATTGAATTAATGAAACGCGGAGCTGAATTATTTAATGGCGAACATGACTTTTGCAATTATGTCACGAAGCCCAATGATAATACACAAACAAATCGATTTGTTTTAGAGAGTAAAGTGATGGTAAACACTTTCTACAACGCCAACTTCTTTCCAGAAAAAAGTTTTGCATTCGTCATCAGCTCTAAAGGCTTTATGCGCAATCAAGTGAGGTTGATAATGGGCCAACTCTTTAAATTAGGAAAAGGAGAAACGGATTTAGACTTTATTGAACATAGTTTAAAAGCTAGATTAGAAAAACCATTGCGTGAAATCGCACCTAGCTCTGGATTGATTTTACAAGGTTTGGATTAGATACTAGTCGCCTTTTACAGAATAGAGCATTTCAAAACGAGGTTTATTTCTTTGCTCATCTTGTTGCCAGCCTTCTCCTAGAAAAAAACGCTCGCCTAGCTCTTTTGAAACCATGTAAGCTTTAATATTCGCTTTACGGTTCGCTATTAGCAACTCATGGTACTCTAAAACGTCATTCTGAGTTACATAGACATTTGCCATTGCTTCAAAGTCTGCATCCGCTAAAGCTGTTTTATCTTTTAAAAAAGAAAGAAGTTTTTCATCTTCTTCAATCTCCATAATTTTAACCTTATCAACCGGGTTAAGCTTTACCACTTGCTTGTCGTTGCCGTATTTTTTCTCTAGATATATACCGCGCTTTACAAGGTATTCTCTAATTAGCCTTTCTTCTTTGTCTTTATCTAAAACCAAATTAGCACTAGCTGACATCTCAAGTTTTTCGGAAAGTATATTTGCAATTAAATCAAGTTGAGTCGTTTGTTCTGGGGCAAGGGATTCTTGAAGTAGTTCCATCCGTATGTACTTAATTTCATCTTCATCTACCCCTAAAGATTGAGCTAGAAAACTGTAGGGTGATGTAGCCGCTTTAACCATGACATTCAAGACTACTTTCCAAATTAGTTTTGAGTACCTGAATTCAGGATCATTAATATCACCTTCAGCAGGAACATCAATATTTATCCTCCCTTTACTATCTTGAATAACAGCTAGGCCAAGTTTTAAAGGAACATTATACTCTGGCTTTAAATCCTTTCGCTTGTCTCCTAATTCAGTGCCAAACATCTTCAACAGGAGGTGGCTTTCGAGATGACTATCTTGAATGGTATTCTGTGTGTGAAATGTAAAACGGCCTCCTTCTATTGGGAATGCCGTTGCATTTATACTATATGGAGAAAAGTCTTTTAGACGCGTGTTTTCAAAATCAAAATTAAAATTTCCGTTTGTCGGATTTCCGGGATCAATAACCATATGACCTTTGAACTTTCCTTCTCCATTCAAAATTGCGTTTAAATCGAAGGTTACTAAATGCCCTTCAGACAAATCGTCTGCAGAAAAGTTTATATCCGATACTTTATAATTGAAACCTTCAGGTATGGTATTGTCATCCACCACAAACTCTCCATTGTTTAGTCTAAATTCATCTAACAAATAATCTACACTCCCAGATGTCGAATCTACTTTTTCAACTTCAACCTTCGTTTCTTTGACTTTTGCAAAGTTTCTTAAGTTATCCCCATCTTCCTTTATAATGCCGTGAACATATGGGCGATTCAATTGAAGAGAACCAAAATGAAATTTGTTTGTTCCAAGATTTATTTCTCGAGCATTCATAAACAATGACGACAACCGGAGTAGTTCAGTTTCATGATTATCTGTTAGAGCAAAATCATTCAAGTTCATGCTGCCGCTGATAATAGGTTTTCCCGGATCATCTAAGTCTCCTTTAATAAAAACATCTCCACTAAACCAACCTTGAAGTTTGGTTACATTGTAATCCTTTTCCAAATATGGTAAATAGGGGCTCAAGTCCAATTGATCAATTTTTAGCTCCCAATCAAAAGTCCTATCCGTGAAGTCGTAGTCTATATTCGTGGCAAAGGTTCCTCCTTTTGCGAGTGCGAATTCCAACCCAGCTTTTGTTTTCTTATCCCCGATAGTTATCCCAGGCACTTTAATATTAATATTCTTCAAATTATGATCTGTCTCCAAATCATGGTCTACATAAACGACATCACCTCTTAGTATTTGTATGTCATTTAGTGTAATAAGCTTAATGAATGAGTCTTCTTGACTAGCACTATCTTCAGCTAAAGTATCCGCTTCAGGAACGAGATCTATAAAATTAAACGCATCCTGTTCTAAGTGAATATTAACTTCTAGTCCTATCAGGTGAATGGCTTCAGTGAAGAATTCACCACTCCATAATTTGTAGAGAGTGATGTTCGTGTTTAAAGTATCAAATTGCACAAAAACAATAGAATCATCTTTCTCTAAAACTCTAAAATCTGTAATCAAGAGTTTTCCATTAAAGCTGTTAAAATCTAATTCGCTTAAATTAATTTGACGGCCAGTAAGCTCTTTGCTGTTTTTTTCGATGTAATGTTTTGCGTAGTTGGGTGCTCCAAAAAGCACTGCCAAAACAAGTACTACTAATACAGCCAAACTTATTTTCATCCAACGTTTTACCATGCTTTAAAAATATTGATCTAAATGAATAATGAAACAGAAAATAAACTTGACCTTACTTTTCCCAAGAATTGAGTAACTCGGCTAATTCGAAAACTGGTAATCCAACAACATTAAAGTACGAACCTTCTATTTTCTCTATCCCTACTAGACCTATCCATTCTTGAATTCCGTACGCACCAGCCTTATCTAGAGGCTTGTAATTTGTTACGTAATAGTTAATTTCGACCTCAGATAGATCTTTGAAAAAGACGTTTGTTGTAACCGATGTAGATTCTGTTCTTTCTAAATCGCAAATACAAACACTAGAAATAACTTGATGAACATCGCCCGACAACTCTCGAAGCATCGCTTTAGCTTCTTCTAAATTGGCAGGCTTACCAAAGCGCCTGTTCCCCTTCCAAACTTCAGTGTCCGAGGTAATTAATAATTCGTCTGGTGCAAGCGTAGGCTTTAGTCCTTCGGCTTTTTGCAAAGCCAAGAATACTGCCGTTTCGTTTCCATTTAAATGGGAAGGAGCGATTTCGTCTGCATCACCTTTTCTCACCTCAAAAGAATAACCCAATTGAGATAAAAGCTCTTTTCTTCTTGGTGAACCAGAACCTAAAACAAGTTTAATATGACTTGAGAGGTTATTCATTTTAAACGTATGTAAAAACAACTACAGATAGAATTCCAAAAATCATAACTAGCTTCATCAACTTTGATGCAAAGCCCCAATTTTCATAGCCTTTCGCGTTAGCTACAGAGTAAGTACTTAATATTAATGGAAGAATTATCAATACCAGAATGTATCCCACCAAACTTAATGAGTTTCTAAAATAATAGGTTATCGCAATCAAGCTTAACGCCAACAAAATTTGAAGCCCCACAATGCTAATTTTTACAACTTTTGCAGAGGCCACAACAGGAAGAGTCTTCCCTCCCATTCTTTTATCTCCTTTCACATCTTGAGCGTCTTTAATAATCTCTCTGATAAAAGTTGTAACAAATGCAAAAATGGAATATCCCAAGAATATAAATAGTAAATTATTGTACTTCCCCGTTCTTATCATGTCTTGATTGGCAGGAATGACATCGAACAAAACAATGCAAACAATAACGAGAGATGATAAAAGCGCAACCACAAAATTACCCAAGAACAGACGATGCTTAAAGTCTGTCGAATACATCCAAAGCAGAAAAAAAGCAATAAGATGAATGCCACCCAGCATACCAATACCAACAGTGTATCCCATGAAATAGCCTAAAAGCATACCTATAATACTTAAGGCCCAATAGACAATTCTTGCGCGCTTTTCAGGAATCTTAACTCCAATTAAGTTTTTACCTGGCTTATTTATTCTGTCTGCTGTTTTATCGTAAACATCATTAATAATGTTTCCACCTGCCATTAGACTCATTACAGAAAACATCAATAAAAAATATTGAAAACCGCTTAAGGATGTCGCCACATTAAAGGGCTCCAAAAAGTTGAATCTAAAAACAGAAAATATTAAAATTACAATAAGGAGGTTAGGCCACCTCACTAAATTAAGCCACTTCACCATTCAATTTGATTTTTTACCAAACTCTATCTCCATCTTCCATCCAGCGGTGCTGAACTTTTAAGGTTTGCTCTATTACGTCTCTAACACACCCTTTACCTCCTAATTTAAGAGAAACATAATCTGAAATTGCTTTTATTTCTGGAGCCGCGTCAGCAGGACAACAAGCCACACCAACAGATTGCATGACGTCATAATCCGGTAAGTCATCACCCATATAAAGCACTTCTTCTGGCTTTAGATTATGCTCTTTCATATAAGCTTCTAGGACAGGTTTTTTCTCATTTGCACTTAAAAAAACATCTTTTACACCTAAAAAATTCAAACGCTCTTTTACCGCGTCACTACTTCCGCCTGTTATTATAGCAATCCGGTAGTTTTTCTTCATGGCCAGTTGAATGATAAAACCATCTTTTGAATTGAAATTCCGAACTGGTGCATGTCCGGGAATCATTAAAACACTGCCATCCGTCAACACACCATCTACATCAAAAATAAATGTAGAAACGTGGTTCAGTTTCTCCTTGTAATTCGTTTTCATTTTAGTGTTTTATGTGCTTAATTTTCGCTTAGAAGCCAAGAGATAAACAACCGCCATACGAATAGCGACACCATTTTCAACTTGATTTAAGATGATGGCTTGATTGGAATCTGCTACTTCACTTGTAATTTCTACGCCCCTGTTAATTGGGCCAGGATGCATTATTGTAATTTCTTTGGAGAGACTGTTTAGTAACTCCATATTTACACCGTATTGCATAGTGTATTCTCTAATAGAAGGGAAGTAATTAATGTCTTGTCGCTCGCTTTGTACACGCAGCATATTTGCTACATCGCACCATTCAAGTGCCTTTCTTAGATTGTATTCTACCTGCACGCCTAGCGAATGAATGTGCTTTGGCATAAGGGTTGATGGGCCGCAAACCATAACGTTAGCACCTAATTTCTTTAAGCAGAATATATTAGATAAAGCGACTCTTGAGTGCAAGATGTCTCCAACGATGACAACATTTTTTCCGACTAAATCGGTATGTTTTTCTCGAACGGAATATGCGTCTAGCAATGCCTGTGTTGGATGCTCATGTGCACCATCACCTGCATTAATTATTGTTGAGTCTACATTTTTTGAGAGGAATACAGCTGCTCCTGGATTAGGGTGACGCATCACTACCAAGTCCACTTTCATGCTCAGGATGTTGTTTACCGTATCTACCAAGGTTTCACCCTTATTTACCGATGAAGAGGAAGCCGAGAAATTAATAACATCAGCAGATAACCGTTTCTCAGCCAATTCAAAACTCAATCGAGTGCGTGTTGAATTTTCGAAAAATAAATTGGCAATTGTAATATCTCGTAAGGAAGGGACCTTTTTTATCGGCCTATTGATAACATCCTTGAATTGATCGGCTGTTGCGAAAATTAGCTCAATGTCTTCCTTGGTTAAATCTTTAATCCCTAAAAGGTGATTAACGCTTAATTCACTCATTCTTCAGCGTCATTAGTTAAGGTTATAATATCTCCTCCCGCAATTTCTTTCCACTCTACAACAACGCGTTCGCTTGCAATAGCGTCAACCTGTGCTCCAGTATAATTGGGTTGGATAGGTAAGTCTCTACTAAATCTTCGGTCTATCAAAACCATCAACTCAATATTTTCGGGTCTTCCAAAAGAGTGTATCGCATCTAGTGCTGCTCGCACGCTTCTTCCGGTATACAATACATCGTCTATAAAAACGACTTTCTTTCCTTCTACTAAAAAATCTATATGCGTCTGATTGGCTTGTAATGGTTCATCTCTACGTCTGAAATCATCTCTAAAAAAAGTAATATCAAGAAAACCGAGTTTGAGATCTTTGCAGCCAAAATTATTTTCTAAAAGCTCAACTAGCCTTTTTGCGACTTGCACGCCTCTTGGCTGAAGGCCGATAAGTACAGTTTCCTTAAAGTCGTTGTGGTTTTCTATGAGTTGACAACACAGGCGATTCAACATTACTTGAAGGTGTTGTGCATCTATTAATACTTTACCTGCCATAGAGTAAAATTACCTGTTTTGAAGTGAAGCAAATGTAAACATGTTAAACGAAAATAAAACCCCATTTGATCATAGGAGCGAAAATCTGTTTTAGTAAAAAATACATTGGTAACCCCTCTAATTTAGAATGCTATAAATCATATTTCGAGTAATAATAGCATCTATATTTGCGGCCCATTTAGAATGATTCTTAATTAATTTGATATGAAAAATATTTTTCTTTTTGCTTTGGCAGGAGCACTTGCAGTGGCTTGTGGCAATGGTGCCAAAAAAAGTGAAAATGGTGCCGAAGGTGAAAATGCTGACGGCTGGTCTGGTGAAACAAAGAAGACATATCTTCATTATGAAGAAGAAAAGCACTTAGCCAACATCAAGCAATTAACATTTGGTGGAGACAACGCTGAAGCCTACTTTTCTTTTGACAACGAAAAATTAGTATTTCAATCGAACAACGAAGCTTGGGACTTAGAATGTGATCAAATTTTTGTATTTGACTGGGCCAATGACAATCTAAAAGACAACAAACCAACTTTGGTTTCTACAGGAACAGGAAGAACTACATGTTCTTACTTTATGCCTGGAGATTCTACTATAATTTTTGGCAGCACGCACTTAGGCGATGAGGCTTGTCCTGCCGTTCCGGAAAAGAGGGAAGACAACGCATACGTTTGGCCTATTTATCCTGACTTCGATATTTTCGTTTCTAACCTTAACGGTGAAATTATTGACACATTAACAGACGAGTCTGGCTACGATGCTGAAGCAACAGTTTCTCCTCAAGGAGATAAAATTGTTTTCACTTCTTTAAGAACTGGAGATTTAGAATTGTACACAATGGACATTGACGGCAGCAACGTTAACCAAGTAACTTTCGATTTAGGTTATGATGGTGGCGCTTTCTTTTCTCCTGATGGAACAAAATTGATCTTCCGATCTTCAAGACCAAAGACAGAAGATGAGATTTCTGAATACAAAGAATTATTAAGTCAAGGTTTGGTTAAGCCGACTGACATGGAATTATATGTATGTAACGTAGATGGTTCTGAACTTAGAAAAATTACTGATTTAGGAAATGCAAACTGGGCTCCATTTTTCCACCCAAGTGGCGAAAAGATTATTTTCTCTTCAAATCACGCAAGTGAAAAAGGCTATCCTTTTAACTTGTTTATGATAAACCTAGATGGAACTGGTAAGGAGCAAATAACTTACGATGGTGTATTTGATGCTTTCCCAATGTTCTCGCCTGACGGTAAAAAATTGATTTTTTCTTCAAATCGCATAAATGGTGGCACAAAAGCGACCAACTTGTTTATTGCAGATTGGATTGACTAAATATTCAGAACAGAAATAAAAAAGTCCTTCACAAGTGAAGGACTTTTTTTTTGCATTGAAATTTCCCTAAAAATTAGAGAAACCACTACCATACTTAGCTGGAGATGGCGTAACACATAATACAGGGACCTTAGCATTGTAAATCACTTCTTCTAAATCGCTAGCCCATAAATGGAATGGGACTACAGATTCATCTTCCATAATAACAATGATGTCACCATTTAAAATCATATTATAATCCAACAGTGCTTTTGGCAAAGACCTTCCATTTGCAAATTCAGTATGCACGGTTGCATCAACGCCATGTGAGGTTATGAAATCCATGAGCTGCTTGGTCTGAACGTTCAATGTTTTTTCCTCGTCATCATTAGAGGCTAATGCGACAACATCTATTTGAGCGTTGAAAATCCGAGCATAGTGCAAACAAAGACCCACTTTCTCTCTACTTTTTCTTTCGAGCATAAATGGGAAAACAATTTTCTTAATTGACTTTACCGGAACTTGTCCATGAACTGTAACCACAGGGACTTTTACTTCGCGTGCTACGCGATAGGCGTTTGAACCTACAAAACGCTTGGACATGTCGTGGGGAGTTCCATTTGTGCTCATTACCAGCAATTCTGGCGCCAACATTTCAGAAACTCTTATAATCTCCTTATAAACTGACCCTCTGCTAACCATCGGCTCCATTCGAATACCCTTTTTTTGATATTGAGAGAATAATTCATCTTGTTGCTTTAAAATATTATTGGTAGCGGCATCCATATCTAAAGCCTTCCCAATAATTCCAGATAAATTTGAGCTCTCTTCTACCACAGAAAGCATTACAATTTCAGCATCTAATTCTTTAGCAAGCATTGCCGCATGGTCTAATCCAACAATAGCCTGCTCAGAGAAGTCCATTGGAACCAATATCCGTTTGGTATGCTCTTTTATCTTGACCTCTTTCATTATTTTTAATTTTGAACCTTAAAGTTATTCGCTTCAAACGTCATTTTATATGATAAATGCTTTGTTTTTAATGGATGTATCAAACCAATGGGGAATAACTTGATAACTATTTAAAAATTGAAATCAGCATATTTTATAAACATTTAATATTGGGTTTTATAAGAAAATGATCTTGAAGAACTTCTTTTATATCTGCATTACTGCAATTGTATTATCTAGTTGCAATTCAAACCTAGATTATGAAGGCAAAGCTATTTTTAGATATAACGAGCCATCTGGCATCAGTACGCTTGACCCTGCCTTTTCAAAAGAGCAATCTATCATTTGGGCCGTAAATCAAATTTTTAACGGTTTGGTTCAAATGGACAACGAACTAAATGTTGAGCCAAGTATTGCAAAGTCATGGCAAATTTCAGAAGATGGATTGATTTATACTTTTAATTTAAAACAAGATGTTTTCTTCCATACCAATGATATTTTTGAAAATGGAACAAGAGCTGTTGTTGCTAAAGATTTTAAATTCAGTTTTGAACGACTCATTGCATCTAAAGAAGCAACACCAGGGGCTTGGGTATTTCAAAAGGTCAGTTCTTTTGAAGCAACAAACGACACAACTTTCAAAGTAATATTAAAAGAGCCTTTTACCCCTTTTCTAGGCTTGCTTACCATGAAATACTGTTCTGTGGTGCCAAAAGAAATAGTCGAAAAACTTGGGGATCAATTTGGGAGAAACCCGATTGGCACCGGTCCTTTTAAAATGAAACTTTGGGTAGACAACGAAAAGTTGGTTCTCTTGAAGAATGAATTGTATTTCGAAAAAGAGAATGGCACACAACTCCCCTATTTAGATGCTATTGCCATTTCATTTATTCCTGATGAGCAATCTGCGTTTCTCGAATTTTCAAAAGGCAAAATGGATTTCATATCAGGATTAGATGCTGGCTATAAAGATGAACTTCTTAAGGCAGATGGCACTTTACAAACCGCTTATGAAAGCAGGCTAACACTGAATACGCTTCCTTATTTAAACACAGAATATTTAGGGATTAACATGCAGTCAAAACATCCTGCTCTACAGAATTTAAAATTTAGACAAGCCCTAAACTATGCCATTAACAAAGAGGAAATGGTTAAATACTTGCGCAATAATATCGGCACGGCTGCTCAAGCCGGCATGGTGCCAAACGGCCTGCCCGGGTTTTCAAAACAAACAGATTACGGTTATTCGTTTAATTCTAATACAGCGAAACAATTGCTATTAGAGTCTGAAATTAACCTTAAAACTATTCCAACTTTGGATATTGTGACAACAGCCAACTATCGTGATTTATGCGAGTACGTTCAAAACGCTTGGCAGAAAGTTGGAATTCCTGTAAATGTTAATGTCGTGCCTTCTTCGCATTTAAGAGAGTTAAAAGCAAATGGCGAAGCAGATATTTTTCGCGCATCGTGGATTGCAGATTACCCTGATGCAGAAAATTATTTATCGATGTTTTACACTAATAATTTTACTCCGAATGGTCCGAATTACACTTTTTTCAGTGACAGCACTTTCGACAACAACTATCAAGAGGTAAGAAGAAATATAAATGAACAAATAAGGTTGACACTTTCCGTTTCCTGCGATAGCTTAGTCATGTATAATGCTCCTGTAATCCCTCTCTTTTATGATCAAGCCATTCGCTTTTACCACAACTCAGTTAAAAACCTTGAGGGAAATGCGCTCAACCTCCTGGAATTAAAAAAAGTGAAGAAATTATAGCATCTTTACTGCCCTCAAAAATGATGAACGAAAATGATGGATTTTAGTTTTTTAAGATCTTCGAGATTATTAATTATTGCCGCTCTAGCGTTGGCTTTCACTGCATGTGAAAAAGACGATGCCCAAGCTCAATTGACTGCAGATGTAGCGATTATTGAAAAGTATTTATCTGACAATAATTTAACTGCTGAAGAATACGATCTTGGCCTTTATATAGTAACAGATAACGAAGGAAACGGAAATAGACCTAATTCTACTTCTAACGTACTGATAAAATACAGAGGTTATTTACCTAATGGAATAGAATTTGACGAAAGCTGGAATACCGCGGCAAACTTCAATTTATCAGGCACAATAGAAGGGTGGCGCAAAGGTATACCTCAATTTAAAGAGGGTGGCAGAGGAACTATCCTCATGGCATCTTACTTAGGGTATGGTAAAAATGCTGCTGGTATCATTCCCGCAAATTCCGTTCTTATTTTCGACATTGACCTAATAGCAGTCTACTAAGTCAATATCAAAAACAAAACACATTAGAATGTGTTTTAAACACCCACCCTTTTGATGCAGGCTTGAATGCATTCGTAAGTTCTCTCAATGTCCTGATCTAAACCAATAGAGAAACGAACAATGCCATCACTCATTCCCATGGCCTTTTGCTCTTCCTCAGGTATTTCTGAAGAAGTTGATGTGCCTGGTGCAGAAAATAGTGTTTTATAAAAACCAAGGCTAACAGCTAAGTAACCCACATTTTCATTTTGCATTTCTTCCATTAAGGCATTGGCTTTATCTAAACTTCCAAAATCTATGGTAAACATTCCGCCATACCCAAATTGTGGGTTCATCATTTCGGTAAACAAATGATGATTAGAGTGTGACTTCAGCCCAGAATAAACCACTTTATAACCATCGTTTTCAAATCGCTCTGCAAGATAAGTAGCATTTTTACTATGCTGAGCCATTCGGATGTGAAGACTATGTAAATTCTTTAAAATACTACTCGATCGCAAACCATCTAAAACCGGTCCAAGCAACATGCTGGCACCCGAATTCACATCCATCATAGAAGCAATAAACTCTTTAGAAGCGCAGGTAACCCCACCAACAGCATCGCTTGTGCCATTAATAAATTTTGTTAAACTATGAATTACGATATCTGCTCCTAGCTCTATGGGCGACATAATCATTGGTGTAAACGTATTATCTACAACAAGCTTTAAATTATGTTCTTTAGCGATTTTCGAAAGAGCAGGAATATCGGCTACCTCCATTAAAGGGTTACTGAGTGTTTCGCAATACAACACTTTTGTGTTTGGAGTAATAGTCGCCCTTACAATTTCAAGATCAGTAATATCTACAAAGTTGGTTTTCACTTTAAATTTGGGCAAGAAATTTTTGAAGAGTGCATACGTTCCGCCATAGATAGTTCGGCTACTTACTATTTCATCGCCAGATGAACATAATTGAAAAATAGTAGATGCTATTGAACCCATTCCAGAACCAGCGCAATGCGCAGCTTCTGTTCCTTCCATTGCCGCTAATGCATCACTGAGATATTTATTGCTCGGGTTTGTATGTCTTGAATATAAATAACAACCTTCCTTTTCAATTTCGAAAAGCTCGCTCATGGAATCTGCATGCAAAAAAGTAAATGTGCTCGAATCCGTTATAGAAGGGTTTACTCCTCCAAACTCGCCAAAGTACTGAAGGTCTTGAACATTATTTGCTGGCTTCATAATTACAGTTCGTTTTTAAAATGATTCACAATTTAAGCCAATAGTCTAGAAAGTAGCATGACAATAATCCATAAGAAAAGCCCCAAAATGGGGCTTTTAAATTGACTTATCGTTGAGCCTACTATTGCTTTAAGAGTTCTTTGATTCCTCCTAAAGAACTTAAAACTCCTGAAGCTTCGTAAGGCAAGAATACTGTCTTGCTTTTATCTCCCTCCGTCATTGTTTTTAAAGTCTCTAAATATTGTTGAGCAATTAAGTATTGCACAGGGTCACTTTTCGTGGACTTATTCACAGCTTGAGCAACTAACTCTATCGCTTCTGCTTCCGCTTGAGCAACTCTAATTCTTGCTTGCGCTTCGCCTTCTGCTTTTAATATTTCTGCCTCTTTCTGACCTTCCGCACGTTGAATTTGAGATTCGCGCACACCTTCGGCATCTAATATTCGAGATTGCTTATCACCTTCAGCTTCTAAGATGGTTGCACGTTTATCACGTTCAGCACGCATCTGTTTCTCCATAGCATCTCTAATATCCTTTGGAGGATTAATGTCTTGCAGTTCTACACGATTAACTTTTACTCCCCACTTGTTAGTTGCCTCATCAAGAATGATACGCAGCTTAGTATTAATGGTATCTCGAGAAGTTAAACTCTGATCCAGATCCAACTCTCCAATAACATTACGCAGCGTTGTTTGCGTTAATTTTTCAATTGCATTAGGAAGGTTGCCAATTTCATATAGTGATTTAAGGGGATCTACAATTTGAAAATAGATTAGCGCATTGATTTCCGTAACTACATTATCTCTAGTAATTACATTCTGCTTCGGGAAATCATACACGTTTTCACGCATGTCAATCCGATCCCGCATTTTAAAAACTGAGACAATATCTCCCGTAACGGTTTGCTGCGTGTACCGCCATGCTATTTGGCGGGGTTTGTCAAAAATGGGTATAATGATGTTTATCCCAGAGCTCAGCGTTTTATGATATTTCCCAAGCCTTTCTACAACCATCGTTTCAGATTGTTTTACAATCTTAACACCAGCTGCAAGCATAAAAAACGCGAAGGCCACAAGGGCTATTGTGAATATTAAAAATCCTCCCATAAGTTTAAATTGATTTAACGGTTAATACTATACTATCTCTTTTTACCACTTCTACATGTAAACCAGCATCTATATTTGATTTATCATCACTCACAGCACGCCAATCATCACCATCTATGGCCACGCGCCCAGAATTGTTTTCAGAATTTATCTCTTCAGACACAACCCCTACTCTACCAATTAATGCCTCTGCATTCGTTTTAACATCCTTTGTCTTAGACAAGTATTTTAACCAGATAGGACGAATTGCAAAAAATGCTAAAAGAGATCCAGCTGCCATAGAAATCATTTGATACTCAACAACATCAGTAAACATGGCAGCAACAGCAGCAAAAAATGCTCCGACACCAATACTTGCTGCTAAAAATCCAGGGGTGAAAATTTCAACGATAAACCCAACAATTCCGATTATCGTCCACCAATATTTAGGCTCCATACAATTGTTTTATTTGGTTAACAATATACCACCTTTCAGCTGAAATTAAAACGAGTTATAACATAATAAACGCAAGATTAACAGATTCTTAACGAAGAAAATTACGGCACACTAATTCACACTATACTGGTCAATATAGAAACAAAAAAAGCAGATGCTCCAAACATCTGCTTCTTCTGTTAGGGTTATTTTTTTATTCTGTTTATTTTTTTAATAAATCACGAATTTCACCAAGTAAAACTTCTTCTTTCGTTGGTGCGGCTGGTGGGGCTGGAGCTGCTTCTTCTTTTTTGGCCATTTTTTCTTTCATGCCATTGTAAGCTTTTACCACCATAAAAATGGCAAATGCAACAATTAGAAATGTAATAATGGTATTTATAAACACACCATAACTTATGGCTACTTCAGCAACAGAATCACCAGCTCCTTCTGCAGATTCCATTGTTGCTTCCTGTATAACATACTTGAGTTGAGCAAAGTCAACACCACCCATTAATTTGCCAATAGGAGGCATAATAATGTCCTTAACTAAAGATTTGATAATGGCTCCAAAATAAGTGGCCATGATTAAACCTACGGCCATCTCCATAACATTGCCCTTGCTAATAAATTTCTTGAATTCTTCCATAATGTTTTTTACAGTTAGTTAGTACCATTTAGTAACCAACAAGTTAAAAGAAACATTTTTCAGTTTCACATTAATTTAAAAAATCTGTATAACTTTTAATTGTCATTGATTCGATCACAAATCGACACTCTCATATCGTTCTTAAAATCAGGTAATTAGATTGTGTAGACAATTAACGGAATTAAAAATTTGCTTTTTGAAAAAAGCTATAAGTAAGTAAAGACTGATTAGACTTATTGTTTTTTCTTCTTTTTTGGAACAGGATCAAACCCATGACCACCCCATGGATGACAAGAAGAAATTCTTTTTAGACCTAACCAAATCCCTTTAAAAGGACCCCATTCCTTTATAGCATCTACCATATACTCAGAGCAACTTGGGGCATAGCGACAACTAGAAGTAGTGAAGGGAGAAACGACATTGCGATAAATCCACACTAAAATGAGAAATGGAAAAGCTAATATGGACTCTAACCAACGTGGCATTATTCTATTAAATAAGTAGAACCTTCTTTGCCATCTTTTAAAACAATACCATTCGCAGACAGTTTATCGCGGATTTCATCAGAAAGCGCCCAATTTTTATCTGCACGAGCTGACTTTCTCAACTCAATAAGAACTTGCATCGCTCCATTTAGTTTTCCAGAATCGTCTTCCGACTGAATTTCTAAGCCTAAAATATCGAAGTAAAAAATATTCATCGCATTCGATAAAAACTCTAAATCTTTAGAAGAAACCTTTTGCTTTCCATCCGCCACAGCATTAACAAATTTTGAAGCCTCGAAGAGCTGCGCAACAAGCATTGGCGTATTAAAATCATCGTTCATCACCGCATACGCAGATTTTATCCATTGCTGAACATCGAGACCAACTGTTTCGCTAGATGTTGGTAGGGATGCCAATTTCTTCATCGATTCCGTTAAACGGTTATAACCCTTCTCGGAAGCGGATAAAGCATCATTAGAAAAATCAAGAACACTTCTGTAATGGGCTTGCATCATAAAGAAACGCACCACCGATGGGCTGAACCCTTTCTCTAAAATAGCATTGTCTCCAGAAAACAATTCTTCTGGTAAAATGGTGTTGCCAGTAGACTTACTCATGCGCTGACCGTTTAATGTCAACATGTTTGTATGCAACCAATATTTTACAGAATGCTTACCGGTACTCGCATGGTTTTGCGCAATTTCACATTCGTGATGAGGAAACTTCAAGTCCATTCCTCCGCCATGAATATCAAATTCTTCGCCCAAATATTTTGTACTCATTACTGAACACTCTAAATGCCAACCTGGAAAACCTACTCCCCAGGGCGAAGGCCAACGCATTATATGTAATGGAGATGCCTTTTTCCAAAGGGCAAAGTCCATTGGGTTTCTCTTTTCTGATTGCCCATCTAATTCACGTGTTCCAGAAATAAGATCTTCTATGTTTCTTCCTGAAAGAATACCGTAATGTGCAGAAGCATTGTATTTCTCTACATCAAAATACACCGAGCCATTCACTTCATACGCCAATCCTTTTTCAAGGATGTCTTTCACCATTTCAATTTGCTCAATAATATGACCTGTTGCTGTCGGTTCAATTGATGGCGGTTTTGAATTGAACATCTCCATCACCTTTCTGAATCCCACGGTGTATTGCTGAACAATTTCCATAGGTTCCAACTGAGTGATACGTGCCTTTTTTGCAATCTTATCTTCTCCTTCGTCCGCATCATTTTCTAAATGACCCGCATCTGTAATGTTCCGCACATAGCGCACCTTATAACCTAAATGATCTAGGTAACGTTTCATCATATCGAAAGAAATGAACGTTCGGCAATTCCCTAAATGCACATCGCTGTAAACCGTTGGTCCACACACGTACATGCCCACAAAAGGACTTTTTAAAGGAACGAATTCTTCCTTTTTTCCATTTAAAGAATTATGAACAAAAAGCGTATTACTTTCGAATAAGGGAGTCATTACTAAAAAATTGAAGTGGAACTAATTAGGCGTCAAATTGTGTTTTCATATTGATGTAGTCCAAAAACTCAGATTTCTTTTCAGGATCTAAAAACGCTCCACCAAAGTCAGCAGTTACAGTGCTGCTATCAATATCTCTAATTCCTCTAGAATTAACACACAAGTGTTTTGCATCAATCACGCAAGCCACGTCATCTGTGCCTAGTGCTTCTTGCATTGCCTTTACAACCTGCTTTGTTAAACGCTCTTGCACTTGTGGGCGCTTCGCATAAAAGTCTACAATACGGTTCATTTTAGACAAACCAATCACCTTACCTTTTGAAATGTAAGCCACATGTGCTCTTCCCACGATTGGTAAAAAGTGATGCTCGCAAGTAGAATAAACCACAATGTTCTTTTCTACCAACATTTCGTTGTAACGGTACAAATTGTTAAACGTAGACATGCCTGGCTTTCTTTCTGGGTTTAAGCCGCCAAAAGCCTCTTTCACATACATTTTAGCCACACGTTTAGGCGTGCCTATCAAACTGTCATCTGTTAAATCTAAGCCCAATGTCTCCATAATGCCGCGCATGTGCTCTTGTATCACAGCTATCTTTTCATCGTCAGATTTTTCAAAAGCATCGTCTCTCAAAGGCGTATCAATAGAAAAACCTTCATGCGCATCGCCAATCTCTTGGTGATTATTTTCTAAATCCGATAAATCGATATTCACATTTTCATCTGCCATATTCGCAATCTTATTCGCTTCTAAACAAGCGTCATTTATAGAAGTGCCAAAATTACCTTTTTTAATGATTTGAATTTGCTCTAAAAAGCCATTAAAATAAAGCAATTGCTATGTTTGCACACATCCTTTTGTATTCACGTTTATGCTAAAAATCATCAGCTTAGTTGGTGCCCGCCCACAGTTCATTAAGGCTGCTTCGCTTTCGCGGATTTTCAATAGCCAGTATTCTGACAAAGTGGACGAAATAATTGTGCATTCCGGACAACATTACGATGATAAAATGAGTGCTGTGTTTTTCAGCGAACTCGAAATACCATTGCCTAAATACAATCTTGAAGTAGGCTCTGGAAGTCACGCAACGCAAACCGCAGAAACAACAATTAAATTAGAGAAGATCCTTTTAGAAGAGAAACCAGATTGTGTGGTTGTTTTTGGCGACACGAATACAACTTTAGCAGGAACTTTGGCCGCCTCGAAATTAAACATACCCATTGCCCATATTGAAAGTGGTTTGAGGAGCTTTAATAAAGAAATGCCTGAAGAGATTAACAGAATTATTACAGACACGCTTTCTACGTTTTTGTTCTGTCCAACTGAAGAAGGCGTCAAAAACCTTTCTCACTTAAAGAGCGATAAAAGTCAACCGACTTCGGGCCTAAATCCATTTGTAGAAAATGTAGGCGACATCATGTTAGATTCAAGCTTGTTCTATAGTAAAAAAGCTTCTCAAGAAATACTCTCTTCAATCGGACTTGAACGAGACAATTATGCCTTAGCAACTATTCACAGAGATTTCAATACAGACAACAAGCAACGGTTAACGGATATTTTCGTTACACTAAATGCTTTAGCGGAACGTTTGCCCATTGCAATACCGTTACATCCCAGAACGGTTCAAAAGCTAAAAGAGCATAACATTACACACTTAGGTAACATCAAGATTATTCCTCCTGTTTCATATTTGGAAATGTTAGCGCTTGAAGCACATTCTAAATTCATCATTACCGATTCTGGCGGTGTCCAAAAAGAGGCTTTCTTCTTGAAGAAGCCTTCTTTGATTTTAAGAAACGAGACCGAGTGGATTGAAATAGTTGAAAATGAAAATGCCTTGCTATGCGATGCAGACCCAGAAAAAATAATAAATGGCTTTAACCATTGGATGAGTTCACCAGAACTCAGCTATCCAAGTTTCTATGGTAAAGGCAACACAGCTGAATTGATTTGTAACACCTTAGTAAATCAGTTGAAATGATTAATAGTGTTGTTAAATATTTAGGCAATTTCAGAAGTCTTTCTTCACACAAAGCAGGAAGGAAACTCTTGAAGAATGAAATAAATAAGGTTTCGAATTTAAAAGACCATCTCGGCAAAGTTGACGAAACGTCGCTATTAAAAGCATTGAGAGAATTGGCCTCTTGGTTTAAACACAACCAGTCTGTCATGGAAGACAAGGGCTTTGGTACTTTCTATTTCGAGAGCGGCTGGACAAGCTCTTACCCTGAAACCACAGGATACATTGTTCCAACACTTTTAGAATATTCGCAATTTGATAACAAAGACGAATTTGAATCTATTGTCAAAGATGCTTTAGAATGGCTTGTTTCCATTCAGAAACCAAGTGGCGGTTGGCAAAGTGGTTATGTGCATCAAAACGGAGATGAGATTGTTTTTAACACAGGACAAGTGCTCAGGGGGCTTACAGCTGGTTTCAACCATTTTAAAGAAAAGAAATATTTAGACTGTGCAATCAAAGCATGCGAATGGTTGGTTTCCATTCAAAATGAAAACGGCAGTTTTGACAAAAACGTATACCTGGATCGCGTTCGTGTTTACGACAGTTATGTTGTTGCGCCAATGCTGGAAGTTTACAACCTTTCCAAAATTGAGTCTTTTAAAACATGTGCCATTAAAAACATCAAGTGGATTATCAGAGAGAAGCAACTAGACAATGGCTGGTTTCAAGACTGTGACAACACTATTCACAAGAATGACAAACCTATTTTGCATACTATTTCTTATGCCATTGATGGAATTCTAGATTGCGGCATTTACCTCAACAATTCAGATTTTATTGAAGCCGCTACAATACCAGCGGATGTTTTGCTGAACAAGTTTCACAAAGAAGGAGGTCTTTCTGGTCGCTTTGACAAAGATTGGAATGGATCAGAGCAATTGATTACAACAGGTTGTGCTCAAATTTCCATTATTTGGGAAAAGCTATTCACCTTAACGGGAGATA
>ERZ767310.479-NODE-479-length-24690-cov-4.553724_pt1 | contig 24690 bp, 22 predicted proteins | sample MGYA00374954_ERZ767310 | MGnify/ENA primary metagenome ERZ767310 (study PRJEB28948, sample SAMN06267188) | marine metagenome | isolation source: Columbia River Estuary | place: USA:Columbia River Estuary, USA | collected 2013-07-23 ...
ATTGTCTCCGTCTCCGCTTAAAACAAAACCAAATCCACTTGTGCTAAACTGAGTGCCAGCAACGCGCGCTTCGCCTGGGAAGTTATTCATAGCCGACCAAGAGCCTGTGGCTGTATCTAATTTGTACCAATCTTTGTAAATCACTTGACCAGCATGACCCATTCCCGCAAAAACTTCTCCACCTGCATTGAACATAAAAGGATGATGTCGGCCTGGACCAGGAAGATTAGAAATCTGAGTCCATGTGTTATTCGGAATATTGTACATCCACCAGTCTTTGCGATTACCTGAAGCGTCATCTCCAAGCCCAACATATATTCTGTCACCAACATTTATCATAGCCGGGTGTCGTCTTCCTGAGCATCCACAATTTGCGAGTTGTGTGTAAGTACCATCTGTTGGGTCGTAGCTCCAAAAATCTTTTAAGTATTGTGTGGTTGTTGCACCAAAGCCTAAATACGCTTTGCCGTTAGCCGTAGTGCCAATTCCGAAACTTCTGGCTTGTCCAGGGAAATCCGGCAAAGTGGTCCATGAATTTGCTACAGGATCATACTCATATGCATCATCTGTTGGTTGATTTGAAGGTAATGTCCCCGTAATGGCATAGCCTTTTCCGTTCAATGAAAATGATATTGGATGATGCCTGCCTACTGGAGCTGAAGCCATAGGAGTCCACGTCTGAGCAAAAGATGCTGTTGAAAACAATGCAAGTGCAGCAAGTATTAATTTCTTCATAGTTATGTTGTTTGTCAGAGAAAGACGAATCTCGGTGTTCTGGATTACATTACGTTATATATTTCAATAAATCTAACTTTATAGTTTAACTAAGATATTTAAGAACTTTAAATTCGTTCTCAAAAAGCTACAGATGAAAAAGTTTTATGCCCTACTTAATACTGTTATTGTTTTCGCCCTTATCTATTGGAATTATTGGAGCAATAGTGGCGCTATAAACGGAAAAACGGTTGGGGAACTCAGTAATGAGTATGAAAATTTGTTTACCCCGTCAGGATATGCATTCGCTATTTGGGGCATAATTTTCATTGGCTTAATTGTTTTCTGCATTAACCAATTAATTCTCGCATTTAAAGATGGGCCGCACTCAAATAGTATTTTGCAAACTGGTCCGTGGTTGGCTTTAGCAAATATTGGCAATGGCGCTTGGTTGTGGTTTTGGCTGCAAGAACAAACAGGCGTAAGCGTTTTGATTATGTTCTTTATTCTCTTCTCGCTTATTCAAGTAATACTTAGGTTAAATATGGAGCGCTGGGATGCACCGATTTCTGTGATTACGAAAGTTTGGTGGCCAATCTGCGCTTACAGTGGATGGATTGCTGTTGCGACTATTGCAAATGTTTCAGCTTGGTTAGCGAAATTAAATTGGCTTGGCGGTTTAAAGGAAATGCAATGGACTGTTGTAATGATTAGCCTAGCCGGTATTTTAAATTTAGTTCTCATTTACACGCGCAGTATGAGGGAATTTGCTTTGGTTGGAGTATGGGCTTTATTGGCTATTGCATTTCGACATTGGGGAGAAATAGCATTGCTGCAATGGGTGAGCTTATTTTGGGCAGTAATTTTGGCTATTGCGGTTTTCTCCCATGGTATGAAGAACAAAAATACCAATCCTTTGTATTTAGCATTTGCTCAAAAAAGGGAATAGTTATCTTCTTTCAACTCCTTATTCAATATTAGCAACGTTTCTAAACTAGTATAGGATGTTAAATTACCTCACCACCAGACTAAGAAACACTCTAAATACAAGTCGTTGTTTTTTTGCCAATACAATAGCGATTGTTTTTCTCTAATGCTTTTGCGTATTTGTTTTTCAACTCCAGCAAAGTCATTCCAATTTGTGTTTTCTGATGGGTTCATTCCCCATTCCTTTTTAGAAGGAATACAATAGGTTTTTGACTGATCATCGAGGATTATAAAAGTCTCGAAATCTAAATAATAGCCTTGAATAGCCTTTTTATATGAAGGACTGAAGCTGTGCTTGGACTCATATGGAATGAAGAGTGAAGCCAACAAACATAGTGCTTGAGATACTTCGTTAATTTCTAAGGTTTTAAATGCGGATTTTGCAGATGCATTGAATAATAATGGAAACTGTTTCTCTTTAAGTTTTTCCAGTTTATTTTTTAAAGAGTCATTTCTGTTCGGACCGATCCAATTTCTTAAATGTTCTGAGGAAATGTTTGGATCGAAGAGGTAGAACTTATACGCCAATTCAAGATGAACGCGCTGCTTTGTAATTTGGTTTTCAATTATAAAATCTATCTCTCCAATTGTTTTTTTGTCTTCGAGAATCTGAATATTTTCATAAAGAACATTAAAGTTAGCAGAAGATTTAATGCATTCAGAGACAACTTTTTCAGCTAAATGACCCAAGCGCACATTGGTTGGTAATTGAAATTCCAAATCGCGTGATAGATTTAATTGAGATAAACTAAAAGTCTGAAAGCCTGTGATAGAAGAATCTAAACTGTTTGAGTTTAGAATGGACATTATTCTGGACATGCAGTTTCGTTTTTGCGAGTACCGTGAATGGTAAATATAGATTCTTTTAAAGGAATTTTCTACAGTCATTAGGATGACTGGTATTAATATCTGACAAGATATTATTGCAATGAAGACCTTTGTAAAAACAGAAAATGAGTTTATAAATTAACTTGGTTAACTTGTGGATAATTCTAATTCAAACTCTTAACTATTTAAATTATGAAAAGAATCACTTATGTATTGAGCCTGTTAACGTTTGTAGCCTTAATATTCTCTTCGTGTACCACTGAATCTGTAGAAAAAGAAATGCCAGAAGAAGCAACGATTGATATGGCAAATCTAAAAATAGAAATACAGGCCATGGAAGATGCCTACGCGGCTGCAGAGCAGGCAAAAGATGCTGATGCCATCGCGAAAGCGTATTACAGCGAGAATGCTATTAGTTATAGTCGTAATAACGAACCTGCTGTGGGCAGAGAGGCTATTGGAGCAAGTATTGCCGAAGGCATTGCAAAAGATACTTTGGGAGGACACAATGTTTACAAAGTGGTTGATCTTTTTGCTGATGGTAATTTTGTTGTTGAAATTGGTTCTTGGACTGAAATTGATGCCTCTGGTGCTGAAGGGGAAACTGGATTTTACATGTCTTATTTTGAAAAAGAGGACGGTAAATACAAATGTGTGCGTGATATGAACGTCACGACTAAAACCATGAAGGATGCCATGTAAGGAACCTAATATCAAATAAAAATGGAGCCTGCATTGTGGGCTCCTTTTTTTTATTTTAGGTTTTAAATCGTTGTGGATATTATTTTTAAAGGACAAAGTCAGGCCATCTGCGCAAGTAGTGAATAAACTTTTTACTTAAACCTTCACTGTAAAGATATTCCCCTGAAACAGGTGTTTCTACAGGTTCAAAATTTGGGTTCTCGATGACTTTCTTTGGGAAGTCATGATGTAAAATGCCTGAGCGCCCAATGGTGACAAAGTCTGCGCCCGAATTGAGAATTTCACTGACATCTTTTCCCGTTCTAATCTTTCCCGCCACGGTTAATAATACATTTTTGAAATTTAGAGCTGTGAAATGCTCTAATAAAGTTAGCTCTTGATCAGAGCTATCTTCTGGCTTTTTAAAACAATCCCATAAAGAGATGTCCAAGAAGTCGATTAAATTACAGTCGATTAACTGTTGGCATATCGTTTTAACCTCTTGTAGATTCATCCCAAATTTCTCGGGAGACAAGCGCACACCAATTAAAAAGTCTTTGCCACATTCGGTCCTTATTCCTTCAATGATTTCAAAGAGAAGTCGAGATCTATTTTCAAGAGAGCCGCCATATGCGTCCGTCCTTTTGTTTATTTCTGAACTTAAGAACTGAGTTAAAATATAGCCATGGGCACCGTGAACCTCAACACCATTGTATCCAAATTTTTTAGCGCGGATGGCTGCTGTGATAAAATCATCTCTTAGTTGATTAACTTCTTTTAACGAGAGTCCGCGCGCTTTGGTTTTTTCATGGTCTGAAGGGCAAACCGGTTTTTGGTGTATTACATCTTCGGGACTGCGCATTCCGGCATGGTGCAGCTGAATAACCGCTAAACTTCCTTGTTTTTTAATTTGGCTTGTTAGCTTTACATGACCAGCTATTAGGTCGTCACTAAAAATACCCAGTTGCCCTGGGAAACCCTTTCCAATTTCTTGAACATGTGAAGCGCAAGTCATCACTAAACCAAAACCGCCTTCTGCTCTTTTCGATAGCCATATGAATTCCTCGTCAGAGAGATGACCATTTTCATGGCTTTGTTGATTCGTTAGAGGCGCCAACATAAATCGGTTTTTCATGGTTGCTCCACAACGAAATTGTAGTTGAGTATCTAGACTTATTTGCATGAATTGTTTTTATTTGAATAAAGTAGAAAACTACTATTATTCATTTAATGGATGTACTTTTTATCGATCGAATAGATAGCGCAACTCACCTTCCATAAATTCATAAGAAATAACAGACGTCAGCATTGCTTGCGGTGCAATTGACGTTCTCTTTTGTCGGGCTATCAATGTTGTGTGTTTGAATAAGAGATTGCTTGCTCACCGAAAAGTTGGCCACCGAAAAGTCTTCTACCATAATGACAATGCTATAAGGATTCGTTTTTTCTTTTCTCAGAAAGAAATTGACTGAATAAATGAGTAATGATCGAGAAGGTTAGAAGGGCAAGGAAAGGCCCCATATGAAGTCCGTGGTTTACACCTTGGGGTACAGCGTCTGAAAATTACCCAAGCTTCAGCGGATTGAATATTCTCACAAGTGAATTGATATTTGAAGTGTTAACAGCGGAAGTTTTGACTAAAAATCGTGGTAAATAATTTATTTTGTTGAAGTCCAAAAAATGTAAAAATTTAAAACCATGAAAAATAAAGCTGGTAAAGAGATCCAAAAGCTGTCTTTTAGTTTTATTCTTACAATCACTCCGAAGAACATAAGTAGAGCAAGTCCTAGAGACGAAATAATTAAAATAGGGTTAAATATTAATCCGACAATTAAACCGGTGGCCCCAATAATTTCTAAGACTATTGTTAAAAGACCAAGTTTTTCTAATCCAAACCGTTTAAATTCATTTTTCATGTGCGGAGAAATGAAGTAGGATAAGGCATATCCAAAAAAAGATATGCTAGATATCAGAATGGATATTCTAAATATGTCCATATATGATTCTAATTAATTGAGGATAACGCTATAAATGCGCATAAAATCAAAAGAATTAGAGATGGCAAATGTTTAATAAACGGATTGCTTGATTTAAAATGAAAATACTGGGCACTAATCATAAAACCCCCCATAAGGCAAGACGGTATAAGTACTAATGATGGATACCATATGCCTGCAACAAGCAATGTTGCCAGAGATATTTTTGTCGCCCCTACAAAATTTCGGGTTAAATCACTTAAGCCGAATTGGTTGAATTCTCTAAGTACATTCTGAAATCTGAAAATCCAAACATAGGCAACAGATAATGCCACTGTTAGTTGTGCTAATTTTACTAAAACTTCCATTTTTTATTCTTCTTTAAATTGTTTTTTAAACATGCCTTTTTTTGAAATTAGTGTAGTCTTTTGTCTTTATTTTCCTCAACCGACTCATACCACCTAATATACATTAAGACTTTGTCGTGATTTAATCTGCTACTAAACCATTAATAATGTTTAACAAATATACATAAACATTAAACAAAATAGTGAATTCCTATTGAATTTTGATAATTGTTTTACACTGACCGTGCAGCATTCGTTGAATGTCAATGAAAAAGTTCTGTTAAACAGGATTGGCTATGAACCTATCAAAGAAGCTTATTTGAAGCTAAAATTCACTTTTCAAGTATCAAGTTTTCTAGGTATCTGAGCGCAGAGGCCATTAGATTCTTTCGGTTTCTAGACTTTTCATCAAAATAATCGAGTGTTGCTCGATCTAATTTTCTTCCTTTTACAAACACAGTTAAAGGATATTTAAGTGAATTTAATTCTATTAGAGGGTTGTTTTCCACAATTCACAAGTTCGCAATTGTATCATCTTCGATATAAACCATTTTATTCATCAAGATCGTGTCTCGATTCATAGGGATGATATTCACATTGGTAATTAGGTAAGTTGAGTTATTTGGAGCGTATCTGTTTTTGACCTTCAAATAATTTGTTCCTGGTGCTTCAATCACCACTATCATGATGATTGTGATAAGCAATAAACCCATCAGAGTAAAAACAATTTTTGAAAGTTGTTTTAGTAGTTTCAATAATTTATTTATTTTTTATGGTTGGGCTTAATAAGCAGCGTACGTTAACTTTAAACTTTGATAGGAAACCCCACACTGCAAATTCAGGGGCAATTTTTAAATTAAGCCAGGACTAGCAATCACTGATAAGCAGTATTAACTCTCGTTATGTTTTGATATGTAGTTATTTAATTGAACAATCCAATCGGTATCGATATCGAAAATTACATCGGGTGTAATTCCTTGAGATTCATATTCAATAAAATCTGTATGTTTTTTAGAGGTAAGAACAGCTATGAAGTTACCACAAGGCAAGGTGTAATTGCTGTTTTTTATTTCATATGCAAGTGAGCCGTAAGTTCTAGAACCAAATATTTGGCAGTTTTCCAACGTACTTAATTTCTGCGCAAATTGCTCAGCGTTACTTGCGGTCCTGTGATTAATTAAAACATAAATCTTATTTTTTTTAGCGTAGTTTATTAATTGTTTAAAAAGAATATCAGAATTTCGATTGCCGCCACCTCCATTATTTCTTAAGTCAATAATTAAGTTGCTCTTGTTTAAATTTCCTTCTAGAGTTTTATAAAATTTTACAGCGTCAGACAGCGTTGGGTTCCAGGAACTAAAACTGCCAATTTTTAAATACGTGACTTCATCTGAAAGCTCCTCTCGGTAATAGGTGCTTTCTGATGGCATTATTGAAGAGTAGTCTGTTTGTGTAACATCTTTTTGAAAGCCCATATAAAAGAAGAAGCCATTTTCTATCCTTTCTGTATATGCCATTAATCGTTTAGAATTTATGCTTCCTCCAATGTTCAATAGGTAATTATTTCCAAACGGTATGAGCGTATATATAATTTCTCCTACTTGCCAAGCATCAGATTCAGAATCGAGAATAATGGCTTTGTAATTATTCTTAGCCTCATCTCTATAGAGACCAATGGTTATATAATTTTCTCTTTTGTAGACGCCCTCTATATCCGGTAATGTTTTAGCATTCAGGACTGTTCTTAAACTGTCCAAGTTAATATTCGGTTTCGGGTAGGTATTGAAAAGCTCTGATTTTTTAAACTCATTGAACCTTTCAGAATTTGCTTTGACATCTTCTGTAGCTCCCAAGTCATTGCTGTAGACTTTACAGTGATTATCGTTTAAAGAAATTAGTAATTCATTGAGTAAAGAATGACACTCGAAGATTGAGTTTATGGACACTACTTCAATTAAAAATTTTGAATACGCTGCATTGTATGCCTTTTTGTTGATTTTGTAAGCAGGCATTTTTCTTATTTTGCTATCTAAGAATGTTAAATCACTCTTGCAATTACACTCTTCGTTTTGAGCATAAGCATTGGTAATTAGGTTACCTAGTAGGAACAATAAAATAATTCTTTTTTTCATTTAATAATTTTTAATTGCGAGAGGTCGACCATTTCAAAAAAAGCAAAGCTCCTGCAAATATTATATAGTTTTAAGACGCTTCATAGGTTGAAGTTTGTGTTGAGCTAAAGTAAAAAAGCAGCGGAATTTCCGCTGCTTTTGCATATAGTTATTCCCAAGATTTTGCCTTGGGTTCTGTGCTGTTTAATAGGCGTAGCTGCCTTTTTCTAAAATAGATTTGGCAATGTCACGTCTCAAGCGCATTGGGTTAACAGGCTCTGCGTATTTTGTAAATCGCTTTAAGCCCATTAATAACAAACGTTGGTCGTCTCCTTCTGCAAAAGCGTAAATAGCTTCACGTCCTCCTTTACCCAAATGCTCAACTGCATTGTGTACATGTAATTGCGTCATTTTAGTTTTTAAGGTTTCAGACTCACCCAATTTTAATGTTCGCAGTACAGAAGATTCTGCAGTCATCACAGCGCAAAGCATATCGCTTATTTGCATTAAAATCTCTTGGTTCTTTTCTACTTCCATACCTAAGGTTTCCACAGCTTTTCCTGCGACCATTAGCACGGCCTTTTTCATTTTACCAACCATTTCTAACTCTTGTGCCAGGTGCGCAGAATAGTCAGGCGTATCAAACGAAGGGATAGACATTAAGTCTCCGGCCACGGCCATAGCAGGCGTCATTAAATCCATTTCACCTTTCATAGCTTTCTTCAACAACATACCAATGCTCAACATGCGGTTGATTTCGTTTGTGCCTTCGTAAATACGTGTAATACGACTATCGCGATAAGCACTTTCTATGTTGCTTTCTGCAGAGAATCCCATGCCACCAAAAATCTGAACAGTCTCGTCAATAATTTCGCTATTGCTTTCTGAACCGTACACTTTTAATAAAGCACATTCTATGGCGTATTCTTCAACACCTTTCAATTTCGCTTCTTGCGGAGACATACCTTCAGCCTCTAAACGAGCAATGTTTTCTTCTATGAGTTGACCATAACGGTATGTAGCACTCTCACTCGCATAATGCTTTGTGGCCATTTCACCAATCTTGTGCTTTATAGCACCAAAGCGACCGATATTTACACCAAATTGCTTACGCTCGTTGGCATAGCCTATGGCATCGTTCATGCTTCTCCTGTTAGCATCTAAAGTGGCTGCTGCTAATTTAATTCTACCAATGTTTAAAGCATTCATAGCAATTTTAAATCCACCATTTCTTTCACCTAAAAGGTGATCTACAGGCACGAGCATGTCGTTAAAAAATACTTGACGTGTAGAAGAGGCGTTGATGCCCATTTTGTGTTCTTCTTCGCCCATAGTTAATCCATCAGTGCCTTTATCTACAATAAAGCCCGTAATATTTTTGTCGTCTTCTATTCTTGCAAAAACAATGAATATGTCAGCAAAACCCGCATTCGATATCCACATTTTTTGCCCGTTGATTTTATAATGCTTGCCGTCAGCAGTAAGTTCTGCTTTTGTTCTTCCAGAATTAGCGTCAGATCCAGCTCCTGGCTCAGTTAAGCAATAGCACCCAATTTGAGTTCCATTAGATAAGCCTGGAAGGTATTTTTGTTTTTGTTCTTCTGTTCCGTACAATAAAATCGGCATGGTGCCAATTCCTGTATGTGCTCCGTAAGCTGTAGAAAGCGAACCAGTAGCGCCAGAAATTCTATCTGCAATGAGCATAGATGTGTTAAAGCCCATCCCTAGTCCGCCATATTGTTCAGGAACGGAAACTCCCAAAAGTCCCATCTCGCCAGCCTTGCGCATCAACTCAAATGTGAAGTCGTAGTCGTGTGCTTCAAAACGTTGTTTGTGCGGCCAAACTTCTTTGTCAATAAAGTCAGAAGTAGCATCCGCCATCATGCGCTGCTCTTCTGTAAAATCTTCAGGAGTAAATATTTCTTCTGGTCTCGCATCTTCTGTGATGAATGCGCCACCTTTAGTAAACTTTTTGTTTTCTATCTCAGCCATTTTTTATGTTTTTCTATTTGTTAAAGCATTTCATAAATCCCAGCGGCACCTTGCCCTGTTCCTACACACATGGTTACCATGCCATATTTTCCACCTGTCTTTTTAAGTTCATTTAGAACTTGTACAGAAAGCTTTCCACCAGTACACCCTAATGGGTGACCTAAAGCAATCGCTCCTCCGTTAACATTTACTTTTTCTTGATTTAAACCAAGCTCTCTGATTACTGCTAAACTTTGGGCAGCAAAAGCTTCGTTCAATTCAAATAAATCAATATCGTCTTGTTTTAAGCCCGCTTGTTTCAATGCTTTTGGAATAGCATCTACTGGGCCGATACCCATTATTCTTGGTTCAACACCAACGGCAGCATAACTTACAAATCGAGCGATAGGCTCAATGTTTAGTTCTTTCACCATCTTCTCGCTCATCACCATTACAAAGGCAGCGCCATCAGACATCTGACTTGAGTTGGCGGCAGTTACACTTCCGCCTTGAGCGAAAACTGGACGTAGCTTAGCTAAGCCTTCCGGTGAACTTCCAGCTCTTGGGCCTTCATCTGTATCTACGGTGTATTTCTTTACTTGTTTTTTTGAGTTTCCGTCTAAGTACGTTTCTTCCACTTCAAAAGGCACGATTTCGTCTTTGAATCGGCCAGTTGAAATCGCACTCAATGCTTTCTCATGACTACCCAACGCAAATAGGTCTTGATCTTCTCTAGAGATGTTGAATTGCTGTGCAACAGCCTCGGCAGTCAATCCCATATTATTGTAGTAATCGGCATGGTTTTGTACTAAATTGTAGTTTGGTGTAACCTTAAAGCCTCCCATTGGGATGTAACTCATTGATTCTGCTCCACCAGCAATAATAACATCGGCCATGCCACTGTTAATTCTTGCAGCAGCTGTGGCTATAGAATCTAATCCAGAAGCGCAGTATCTGTTTATCGTTACACCTGGAACCTTAACGGTGTTTAATCCAAGTAATGAAATAATACGTGCCATGTTTAAACCTTGCTCAGCTTCGGGCATAGCGTTGCCCACAATAACATCGTCAATTCTGTCTACCTCTAGTTGAGGAACATCTGAAATCAGTTTTTTAATAACCGTTGCAGCCAACTCATCTGGACGAGTAAATTTAAAAACACCACGTGGTGCCTTGCCCACTGCTGTTCTGTACCCTGCTACTATATATGCGTTCATCTTTTTTCTAGTATTGAGATGTGAGTATCAAGTATTGAGACACACATCGGTTTTTAATTCTGAGAAGTGAGAAGATCTCAATACTCACATCTCTTGTCTCACTTCTAATTACGCAATGCCTTTCCCGTCTTAAGCATATGCTCAATTCTTTCCAGCGTTTTGCGCTCACCGCAAAGACTTAAGAAAGCCTCGCGCTCCAGATCTAACAAGTATTGCTCGCTTACCATAGTTGGTTGAGATAAATCTCCACCACTCATAATGTAGGCTAGCTTTTCGCTGATTTTCATATCGTGTTCTGAAATGAAGTTTCCTTCAACCATGTGGAATGCACCTGTTTTAAACATGGCCAATGATTGCTTTCCTAACACTTTAATATCTGTTCTTTCAATAGGTCTTTGATACCCTTGATCTGCCAAGTAAATGGCCTTGTTCTTTGCATCTTTAATTTGACGATCGCTGTTCATTGAATAATGATCAATGCCTTCACGCATAATGCCTAAATCAAAAGCTTCTTGTGCTGAGGTAGCTACTTTTGCCATCCCGATGTTGAGGTAATTTTCGCGATAGGCATTTAATTCAACATCGTCTTTTACGTAACGGTCGCTTGCGCGAAGCGTGAACTCTTTTGTTCCACCGCCACCAGGAATAACGCCAACACCGAATTCAACCAAACCGATATACGTTTCGGCTGCCGCCTGAGCGCCATCACTGTGCATGGTCATTTCGCATCCGCCACCGAGCGTTAACCCGTGTGGTGCAACCACTACAGGGATGTCTGAATAACGAACACGCATTACGGCATCTTGGAACGCTTTAATCGCGAAATTCAGTTCGTCATACTCTTGCTCTATGGCCATCATGAAGACCATCCCTAAGTTGGCACCTACAGAGAAGTTTGTTGCTTGATTACCGATCACCAAACCGCGATACTCTTTTTCAGCCAATTCAATGGCTTTATTCATTCCGGCTAAAACGCCACCGCCAAGAGTGTTCATTTTGCTTCTGAATTCAAAGTTCAAAATGCCATCGCCAAGATCGGAAACTACAGAATCTGAATTCTCCCAAACCGTTTTGGTTGGACGAATGTTATCTAGAATAATATAATTCTCTTGTCCTGGAATTTCTTTGTACGCCTTAGAGTCGATATGGTAATAATAACGAATGCCATTTTCTGTTTTGTAAAACGACTTTATTCCCGCTGACTGCATTTCAGTAACCCAAGCTGCGGGTTTATCTGATTCGCTCATGGCTTTTAAACCGCGATCTAGTCCAACTGAATCCCAATATTCAAAAGGCCCGATTTCCCAACCAAAACCAGCGCGCATCGCTTGGTCTATTTTGAATAAATCGTCTGCTATTTCTGGAATTCTATTTGAAACATATGCGAAAAGTGCAGAGAATGTGCTTCGGTAAAATTCACCTGCTTTGTCTTTGGCTCCGAATAAAAATTTCATTCTGTCACCAAGGTCATCCATGGTTTTAGTTTGCTTAAGCGAAGGAAATGAAGCGCGTTGTTTTGCGCGGTATTCTTTGCTTTCTAAATCCATGGTAAGGATTTCGGTCTTGCCGTCTTTCTTCGTTTTCTTGTAAAACCCTTCTTTCGTTTTATCTCCGAGACGTTTGTTTTCGATCATGTAATCGATAAACCCTGGAAGTGCAAATGTTGCGTTCTTCTCGTCTTCTTTCGCTGCTGCGTTCAAGCCTTTCGAAACAAGAACGAGCGTGTCTAATCCAACAACATCACATGTTCTAAACGTTGCAGACTTCGGACGACCAATTACAGGTCCAGTGAGCTTGTCAACTTCTTCAATAGTCAAGCCCATTGCTTCAAACTTGTGGAATAAATCCATGATGCTAAAGATGCCGACACGGTTCGCGATAAACGCAGGCGTGTCTTTGGCCAGCACTGTGGTTTTACCCATGTATTGATCTCCGTAGTTCATCAAGAAGTCTACAACTTCTGGATTCGTTTTAGGTGTAGGAATGATTTCCAATAACTTTAAATAACGTGGAGGATTAAAAAAGTGCGTTCCACAGAAGTTAGCGTTAAAGTCATCGCTCCGTCCTTCCATCATAAAATGGATTGGAATACCTGATGTATTTGAAGTAACCAAGCTGCCTTTTTTACGGTGCTGCTCCACTTGTTCAAAAACAATTTTCTTTATATCTAAACGCTCAACTACAACTTCAATAATCCAGTCACAGTCTTTTATTTTAACCATGTCATCCTCAAAGTTGCCTACGCTAATGCGGTTGGTAAACTTCTTACTGTAAATAGGAGAGGGGTTAGCCTTTATGGTGCTGGTAAGATTCGTTTGCGTAATTCTATTGCGCACCGCCATGTCCGAAAGCTTTAAGCCTTTCTTTTCTTCTGCGGGTAGCAATTCTTTTGGCGGAATATCGAGTAGCAAAACTTGAACGCCTCTGTTGGCAAAATGACAAGCAATGCGACTTCCCATAATTCCGGATCCGAGTACGGCTATTTTATTAATGATTCGCTTCATCTTTTTGAAAAATCTCTTTGTTATTTATCAATTCATTTACGCTGTTTGCCACTCTAAAAAAGGCATCCAGGTCTTTCTTGTTTACTTTGTTAAAGACGGTATTATTAAAAAGCAATACTGCCTCTCTCGCATCGTCTCTTTTTTCAACTCCAAATTCTGTTAGGCATACTAAAACACCTCTACCATCATTCGGATTTGGCTTTCTAAAGATCAATTCCTTCTCTTCCATGTTCTTGAGTATCCTTGAAAGTGAAGTAGATTCCATACCCATTTTAGGGCCTAAAGCAGTGGAAGGTGTGCCGCTGTCTATGTCTATACTTAACAAGATGAATCCCACAGCCATAGTGCCACCAAAGCCAGATGCAACTTCGTTGTACATTTTAGAAATGTTCTGCCAAGTGTATTTAAAATGAAAATCTATGGTTTCTTCTGGACGCATGCGTATTTGATTTGCTCAAATATAAAAATATTATGCATGCATAGTAAATTGAAAGAAAAAAACTTTAGTGTTGAGATGTAAAATCTGAGATAAATGGCAGAACTTAAGTAAAGTAAGCTTCAGCAATGGCAAGCTTGAGGACCAAATAATTTTTTTTAGACTTGACCAAAATACGTGGATTGAGGTCATGTTTACTAACTTGATTCGAGTGCGTGGTAGTTTTGTGGTAAATCTGCGAATGCATGGTACCGAAGTGGTTAAATCTCAATACTTACGTCTCACGTCTAATATTTCATTTTTCTCTAATCAAAAACTTTTCTACGCAACTGGCGAAAAATGAGCTTTTCTATTTGTTCGCTTGCTTTTTGATAGGCGTCTTTCCCTGCTTTGCTGTAATCTAACTGCACGCCTTTTAAGTTGTTTATTTGATAGGTGTAAAGAAGGTTCAGCTGATTGTCGTAGAATTTTATATTCGCGTTTAGCGAAGCGCTGTAAAAGCCACCGTTACTGCTTATTTTTTCTGTGTTCGAAGAAAGGTCTAAAAGGTAATCTGCATTGTCAAGAATACCGGTAACGCTAAATGCGGATTCTAGAAACTCTTGTTTAAAGGTATTGGCTAAAACATTAGATGTAAGTGTGTCGTCAAAGTTCAATTCAGAAGATTTAATATAAATCAATGGCTTTTTAACAGTGAGATTAACTCTAGCATCGGCACCAGAAATTTTAGCGACTAGTTTACTTACAAAAGGGTCTTCGGTAGCTTCTTTACTAAGTCCTACTAGATTTAGATTGGCTTGCAAATACTCTCTAGGATTCTTTGAGGTTATTTTACCTAAAGGATAACTCACCATGCCGTTGTGGTCTGAAAAGTGTTCGTTATTCTTAATTCTGTGTCCAGAATAATAGAAATAAACAGGAATGTCGGTAAGTGAGCTAAACTCTTCAGTACTCACAGAAAAGGTTAATTGTGTCGGATCCGGTACTCTACCACGTGTAATTTCAAAATCACCTAATACAGGTCGTATATTTATATCGTTAACCGTTTCGCTGATAAACGAAAACAATTCATTGCCGAGATATATGTCTTGTCCATCCATATCTATTTTTAGGCCTTCACCTAAATAATCTTTGATGGCTTCGATGGCTTTCACACTATAAATAAGCGCATCATCGTATTGGTTGTTCAATTTAAATTCTTTGGCTTTACTGTAAAAATCTAAAGCCCGTGCAATAGCTTTTTCTTCTTTTGCTTTTTTAAGCGCTTGGTATTCAGATTTAGAAAGTCGGTAATAGACCCAAAATTCTCTCCCGTTTTCAAAAGAATCGACTAACTCAAAACCTTCAATATTTTCGATAGAACTTAAGCGTGTGTTTGCTCTAAAGTCTTCACGAAACTGTTCGTTGCTCTCTACTTGATATAAAATAGAGGTGCTGTTTATCTGAACAGATATTTCGCTGGCAAGGTCATTTAGAGCATTGTTTTTAGCAATTGCTTGATAGTTGTTTCCAGACTTAACGGCCATTCCAATTCCAGAGTAATAGAAATTTTCAATAGGTTTTTGTTGCACCCATTCTGGTGAAACAGGGGGGGCTTCTACAATAGCTTTCTTAGTTGAAGAACAACTTAAGACTATTGGGATGATTAATAGGTAAAAGTATTTCATCCTTCAGGGTTGTAATCTTTAATTTTTTTAGAAACATCTCGCGAGATGGTCTTGAATAAATCATTTGCCAAGCTCTCGGTAGATCTAATGTCATGCGCACTCTTTAGTCTGTTATCTATTTCTCTTTTAGCATTTCTAGAATTATAGATTTTATCGTTTGCCGTTTTCTTTGTTTTGCTTGTCCACGTGCCTTGATAGAGGTATTTTGAATCACCCGTAAATGTTGAATAGTAAATCTTGTCTTTTACTGATTTTTCAACCATATCAGAGATAAGTATCTCTCCGGTTTCAGATGAAATAAGCTGGTATTGAAATGTGCAGCTAACGGTGTTCTCTTGCTTGTAGTCGTAGTAATATACTTTAGAGTATATCATGTCGCGGTATTTCTTTCCTGTCTCTGGGTTGACTTTGTATACCGGTTTGCCCAAATAACCCGTCTTGCTTTGTTTTTTTAATTTGCCAGAAACCTTTTCAGCGGAGACAACTTTCCCCACAAGAATGGCCTTGGCGCCTAACATTTCACCAGCTCTAGCCGCAGTGCCTTCATCAATGATTCCAGTCATTCCAAGCTTTTGTTCGGAGATCAATTTTTGCGTGTTTGTTCTGTCAATCACAATTAAGAATGGATCATTTAAGTTCATTAAATCTCTGACTATGCTTCCAGATAGGGCCGATTCCATACCCGTTACTTTGGTGCTGTTTTCGAATTTTAAGATGCCGATTGTGTAGCGCGCGTTTTCTTGAGCAATGTCTTTTAGCTCTTCACTTTCTTTATAGTTTCCGGCAGCGGCTATTACTTCTTCGAATAAGAAATATGCTTTACGGTTGTTTTTTCTATCAAATGCACGAATGGCCATGCGGTATTTTGGCTCAACAAATGCAAAAGTTGTGAGCTCAGTTACATCTTTAAACTTAGGTTCTAACCTTTGAATCTCCTTTAGTTTTGATTCTGCTTCACCAAACTGTTCATTGTCTAGTTCTTTTTGAGCTGACTCGTAAAGCTCGTGGATGTAAATGGTTTTTATTTCGTTGTAATTGTCTTCGTAATAGTCTGCAGACAATAAACGAACACCAACTGAATTAACCCTCTTTTCAAAATTATCGGCTTCCAAATAAGCGTATACCGCTTTCTTTAAATTTTTATCAGTGTAATACTGATAGAACACAGCGTAGTAGTCATCTAGAACTTTTTGACCCGTTACCTTCAAAGCTAGAATGGCATCGCTGTTTGATGATTTGCGTTGCAGAGCATCTATGTAAAAGTTAGACGCTTCGTAATGCAGGCCTGCTTGGTCTAGTTTCTGTCCTTTTTTGTATAAGCCATTAGACCCAGAGCAGGCGATGCTGAGGGCTGTTATGATTAAAAGTTGTACTGTAATAGTAATTGTTCTCATAGGTACTTGTGTTCCGGGAACAGTCATTTTACAAATATTATGCCGAAAGATTAAATAAGAATCTCAATTACCAATGTTAAATTAATGTAAACAAAATGTAAACTTAACATTGTGAGCTCAAATGGATATTTAAATTTGATTTTTCAATGAAGGTTAAAGTCAAAAAAAATATAGCAACGCTTTTCGGATTGTTTTTGAGCTTTGGTTTGTTTGCCCAGAGCGAGGTCATAACCTATTTCGAAAATGGGAATCCTAAGATGGAGATGTATAAAGTTGGGGGGAGAAGTGTTCAAACGACTTATTACGATTCTGGCGCGATAAAGCAAATGGGCATGTTTTTAAATAATGAGCCCACTGGAGCATGGAAAACTTACAATACAAGTGGAGTGCTTATTTCTGAAGGTTCTTTTTTAGAAGGTAAAAAGACTGGAAAATGGATAATCTATGTCTCAAACACCAATAAAAAATATGAGCTTTTTTATGAAGATGGCATCCGCGTAGACGCTGTTGCTTTTAAGTAGTTAGAATAAAGAATAGAGATTATATTTGGTCCCGGTTTTCTATGAAACCGGGATTTTTTTTGACCATCTATATAGAATTGAATGAAGTTAGTAATATCGCCTGCTAAATCTTTAAACTGGGAAGTAAATTACCCTGAAAGTTTGCAATTAACGCAACCTCGGTTTTTGGGCGAATCCGCAAAAGTGAATAATGCTTTAAAGAAATATTCACCAAAAAAGCTGATGAAACTTCAATCTATCAGCATCAACTTGGCTGAATTAAATTATTCAAGAAATCAGAATTGGGAGGCAGAGACAGATGATATATATGGCATGCCTGCTGTTTTTGCTTTTGATGGTGATGTCTATCGAGGTCTTGAAATTGCTGAATGGTCTGAACATTACCAAGAGAGTATTCAAAGTGACCTCAGAATTTTAAGTGGTCTTTATGGTGTTTTAAAACCATTCGATTTAATTCGTCAGTACCGATTAGAAATGGGGACGCGTCTTAAGATAAGACGAGCAAACAATCTATATCAGTTTTGGAGAAAGCATATTGCGGCTTCGTTTAATGCGGAAATGGAAGAGGGGGAGCGTTTAATAAATCTAGCATCTTCGGAATATTTTAAATCTATAGACTTGAACGTTTTAGATAGACCTGTAACACATGTTGAGTTTAAAGATCGTTCGCAAACAGGGTTTAAAGTAATGAGCTTTTATGCGAAAAAGGCGCGTGGTATGATGGCTAGATATATACTTGAAAACAATATTACCGACTTGAATGGAGTTTGTTCTTTTGACAGTGATGGGTATTTCTTTGACAAAGAAAACTCAACAGAAGAAAAACTTGTGTTCTTAAACGAAAGAGATAAATAATGAAAGGACTAAAACTTATTACCCTTACCTTGGTATTGCTTGTGGTTTTATCCGCAAGTGCCCAGCGTTCATTGCGCTATTGGGAAACTGGTTTTTATGGAGGTTCGACTAACTATAGCGGGGAACTTACAGAAAGTGGAGATTTCAGTGCAACGGTAAATGAAACACGCTATCAATTTGGAATTTTCTTGAAACGGAATTTCACCCCAAAATTTGCACTTGGTGCTGAAATTGGATATGGAAGATTGTATGCCAATGATGCTAATCATGGAATGGCAGAAAGAGGTTTTGAAATGAATACATCTATTGTAAACACGAGTTTAACTATGGATGTGAATTTCAAGAAATTTGGAAAGTATTTTAAACGAAATGGCAATACGCCTTTTGTTTCTGTTGGTTTTGGAGCCTTAATTTTCCAGCCAACAATAAAAACAGAAGTAGATTTTACCAATTACGATCTGTACCCAGGTTCAAACTATACAACAGATTTCATGTTGGCCTTTGGTTGGAAATGGAAAACAGGAAAGAGTGGAATTTTTGGTGCATCCATCAATTATCATTTTACAGGCACCCCTTATTTAGAGGGTTTTGTTGAGAAAGATGTTATACCGCAGAACGATCGGTATTTTGGAATTAGATTATTTTATTCTTTAGGGTATTACGAAACTTAATTCAACGATGAAGTGTAGCAAGGAGGATATTTTGACGTGGCAAAAGCAAGGGTCAAAGTTAGGATTGATTGACATTCGAGAGTTTTACGAAACTCCAGAAATAGATAGCAAAGAAGTAGAGCATGTGCCAATGGGAGATCTTCTTGAGTATAGCTTTAATCAAGGAGTTACGTATGTGTTGATTTGTAATTCAGGAGGCAGAGCAACTGCCGCAATAATGGAAATTATGCGTTTGAATTCTAAAGTAAATATTTACTCTTTGATAGGTGGTGCAGAGGCTTACTTGAGCTAATGAAATTTTTTTAAAAAGTATACATCCCTCGCTATTAGCGGGGGATTGTTGTTTTAATTAAGATTTAGTAAGAGCTTATTCGATAAGAGTCAGAGTTTACAAAGTCTTTAAATCTGAAATAGTTTGTGACGGGTTATCAGACTTAAAAACAAAACTACCAGCAACAAGGGCATCAGCTCCAGCGGCAACTAAACGTGCGCCTGTCTCCATGTTTACGCCACCATCAATTTCAATAATTGTATCGCAGCCAGCTTCGCTAATCATCGCACGTAAATCTTTTACTTTTTGGATGGTTTGTTCTATAAAAGACTGACCGCCAAAACCTGGGTTTACACTCATGATTAGCACTAGATCTAAATCTTTAATGACATCTTTAAGAAGATGAACTGGTGTATGTGGATTCAAAGAAACACCAGCTTTCATGTCCGCAGCTTTTATCTCTTGAAGCGTTCTGTGTAAGTGCGTTGAAGCTTCGTAGTGTACTGTTAATATATCTGCTCCAGCTTTCTTAAAGTCTTTAATGTATCGCTCAGGTTGAACAATCATTAAATGTACGTCCATAGTCTTCTTTGCGTGTTTTGAGATTGCAGAAATAACAGGCATTCCGAAAGAAATGTTAGGCACGAAAACACCGTCCATCACATCAATGTGAAACCAATCAGCTTCGCTGTTGTTGATCATTTCAACATCGCGTTGAAGGTTTCCGAAATCTGCACTTAAAACACTTGGAGCAATAATAGCCATGGTAAAATATTTTTGCCAAAAATAGGTTTATCAATTAAGGCAACTAAAGTGTAAAGCAAAAAAAAATCCCGCTATAGCGAGATTTTTAGTTTTATGTCGAAAATCTTAACCTAAATAGGTTTTTAAGATTTTACTTCTTGACGTATGCTTCATTCTACGAATGGCTTTTTCTTTAATCTGACGAACACGTTCGCGCGTCAAGTCAAATTTTTCACCTATCTCTTCTAAAGTCATTGGGTGTTGTCCGCCTAAACCGAAATACAAACGAATAACATCACCTTCTCTTGGAGTAAGTGTAGCTAAAGAACGTTCAATTTCTGTTCTTAAAGACTGTACCATCAAGTCTTCGTCAGGATTCGGAGAATCTGAAGAATTCAATACATCATACAAGTTGCTGTCCTCACCTTCAACTAAAGGTGCATCCATAGAAACGTGACGACCAGAATTACGCATAGACTCTTTAACATCAGTCTCACCCATTTCTAGGTCTTCCGCAATTTCACCAGCACTCGGAGGGCGCTGGTAGCTTTGCTCTAACTTAGCGTAGGCCTTGTTGATTTTGTTAATAGAACCAATCTTGTTTAATGGTAAACGCACAATTCTAGACTGTTCAGCTAAAGCTTGAAGAATAGACTGACGAATCCACCATACAGCGTAAGAGATAAATTTAAAACCACGTGTTTCATCAAAACGTTGTGCAGCTTTAATCAATCCCAAATTACCCTCGTTAATTAAATCTGGTAATGTAAGACCTTGATTTTGGTATTGCTTTGCAACGGACACCACAAAACGAAGGTTAGCTTTAGTCAACTTTTCTAATGCTAATTGGTCGCCTGCTTTAATTCGCTGTGCTAATTCTACCTCTTCTTCGGCAGTAATCAGTTCAACTTTACCAATTTCTTGTAAATATTTATCTAAAGAGGCGGTTTCTCTATTCGTAACCTGCTTTGTAATCTTGAGTTGTCTCATTTAAATACCTCCTGGTTTTAATTGTTAATACTTATAACGCGCTAAACTTATTTAGATTCCTCAGCCTTTTCCGGTTTTGGAAGTAAAACTTTTCTAGAAAGTTTCAATTTACCACGTTCTATGCCCAATAGTTTAACTTCAATTTCTTGATCAACTTTCAAGACAGACTCAACTTTTTCTAGTCTGCTCCACTCAATTTCAGAAATATGTAATAAACCTTGTGTGTTTGCACCGATTTCAACAAAAGCTCCGTAAGGCTGAATAGCTTTTACTTTTCCTTTATAAACAGCGCCAACTTCTGGTGAAAAAGCGATGTCTTTGATACGCGCAACAGCGATATCAATCATTTCTTGATCTGTACCAGAAATAGATACTTTACCAATATCGTCAACTTCTTCAATTGTAATTGTTGTTCCAGTTTCAGCTTGTAACCCTTGAATTACTTTACCACCTGGTCCGATAATCGCACCGATAAAATCTTTCGCGATTTCCATAGAAATCATCTTAGGCGCGTTAGGCTTCATTTCAGTTCTTGGAGTTTCAATCGTTTTCGCGATTTCACCCAAGATATGCAATCTACCTGCGCGAGCTTGTTCAAGTGCTTTTTCAAGAATCTCATAGCTCAAACCTTTGATTTTAATATCCATCTGACAAGCAGTGATACCATCTTCAGTTCCAGTTACTTTAAAGTCCATATCTCCTAAATGATCTTCATCACCTAAGATATCAGACAATACAGCGAACTTTCCTGAAGCTTCGTCAGTAATCAAACCCATTGCAATACCAGAAACTGGCTTCGCGATTTGAATACCTGCATCCATTAGTGCTAAAGTACCTGCACATACAGTTGCCATAGAAGAAGAACCGTTAGATTCTAAGATTTCTGAAACCACTCTAATTGTATATGGAGAATCTGGAATAACTTGCTTAAGCGCTCTTTGTGCCAAGTTACCGTGACCAATTTCTCTACGGCTAACGCCTCTTACTGGTCTTGCTTCACCCGTTGAAAACGGAGGAAAGTTGTAGTGCAAGTAGAAAGACTCCTCGCCTACATGCGTTACACTATCAATTCTGTTAGTATCCATTTTAGAGCCTAAAGTTACAGTCGTCAAAGACTGAGTTTCACCTCTTGTAAAAACAGCAGAACCGTGTGTTCCTGGCAAGTAATCGATTTCACTCCAGATAGGTCTGATTTCGTCTGTTGATCTTCCGTCTAAACGAACACCTTCGTCTAAAACCATGTTTCTAACAGCATCAGATTCTACATCGTGAAAATACTTTTTAATTAAATCACCTGCTTCTGCAACTTCTTCTTCAGTTATAGAATCTAGGTAATCTGTTAAAATTTCTTGGAATTTAGCACCTCTTTCGTGCTTGCCTAAACCTAATTTCGCTACTTCGTAAACCTTAGCATAGGTTTCGTCATGAATAGCTTTAGCTAAAGCTTCATCACTTGTTTCGTGATTGTACTCTCTTTTTTCTTTCGACTTTCCAACTTTTTCAACTAAAGCTGTTTGAGCATCGATTTGAACGATAATTGCTTGGTGAGCTATTTTGATCGCCTCAAGCATTTCTGCTTCAGAAGTTTCTTTAAACTCGCCCTCAACCATAGAAACGCTATCGCGGCTTGCACCAACCATAATGTCCATATCTGCTCTTTCTAAATCAGCGTAAGATGGGTTTACAACAAATTTACCGTCAATTCTTGCAACGCGACATTCAGAAATAGGTCCTTCAAAAGGAATGTCCGAAAGGCTAATAGCAGTAGATGCAGCTAAACCAGCTAAAGAGTCTGGCGCATGAGCTGGGTCATAAGAAATTAATGTGATAAACACTTGCGTGTCTGCGTGGTAATCTTTCGGAAATAAAGGTCTAAGGACACGGTCTACCAAACGGCAGTTTAATATCTCAGCGTCAGAAGGTCTTCCTTCTCTTTTTAAGAACCCGCCTGGTACTCTTCCAGAAGCGGCAAACTTCTCTTTGTATTCAACCGTAAGTGGTAAAAAGTCTATGCCTTCTTTTGCTTTCTTTGAAGAAACTACAGTGGCTAAAATCATTGTGCCACCCATTTTTATTACAACAGAACCATCCGCTTGTTTAGCTAGTTTTCCTGTTTCTAGTGTAATTATTCTTCCGTCTTCTAATGTTATGTCTTGCGTAATCGCTTGTGGAATCATCTAGGTATTTTTCTTAATAAATGGGACTTTAGAAAAAGCGAAAAGGCAATTGTTAGTATTGCCTTTTCGAATTTCTTTTACTTTCTTAATCCAAGTTCTTGGACGATAGCACGGTATCTAGAAATGTCATTTGCTTTAAGGTAGTTAAGAAGTTTTCTTCTTTTTCCTACTAAGGCAACCAAAGATCTTTCAGTGTTGAAGTCTTTTCTGTTTCTTTTTAAGTGCTCAGTCAAGTGACTAATTCTGAATGAAAATAGCGCAATTTGACCTTCTGCCGAACCTGTGTTCGTTGCAACTTTACCATGCTTGGCAAAGATTTCTTCTTTCTTCTCAGAAGTTAAATACATATCAAAATCATTTAGATGTTTGTAATGCGAAAAATTTCGAGCGGCAAATATAAAATTTATTTACTCTTAAGCGCTATGAATCAGCTATTTTAATACAGGTTTAAAGAGGCTTCAATCGGCATGGAATGGGAAGAAACAAAAGTCTTCTTTCTTTATTGAAAACCTCGGCTAAATTAACTCCATACTTTCCATTAAAAGTGTAGCATTCATGTTTTTACTTATGCCTGATTTTAGCTTGTAATTGTAGTCGATTTCATTGCCATCGATAGTGATTTCAAAGCAAGTGTTTTTAAAGTTTAAGGGGTATTCTTTTTCCAGCCTGCCCAATTCTAAATCGTGCGTTGCCACAAGACCAGAAACTGGTAATTGCAATAGACGAGTTAAAAAGCGCTTTGAGCCATTTAGCTTGTCAGTAGAATTGGTTCCTTTCAAGATTTCATCCAAAATGATAAACACTTGATGAGAGGCTTCTGTAATGTTTACGAGTAGTTTTAAGCGCAATAACTCAGCATGAAAATAAGACGTTTCGTCTGCTAAATCATCGGAGGTGCGCATGCTTGTAAAAAGTGTAATGGGTTTAAACTCAAATTTGCTTGCACAAACTGGAGCTCCGCATTTAGCCAAAATAAGGTTGACACCTACTGTACGCAAAAAGGTGCTTTTACCTGCCATATTTGCTCCAGTTACAATGTCCATTCTATGGTTTTTTGAAATTTCGAAATCATTGCAAACTCTGTTTGCTTTCGGAATTGCTGGGTGGCCGAGGTCTTTAGCGGAAATGATTGTGCTTTCAACTGGCGTTGGATAAATAAACTCTGGGTGATTGAAATGATAGTTTGCCAAACAGTTTAGCGCATCCATTTCTGCAAGACTGTCTATCCAGCCGAGTAAAAACGGATTGTGTTTTTCTTTCCATTTATCGAGTTCAATCAAGAGAAAAATGTCGCGCATGTATAGCGCATTGAACATTACGGTAACCAAAATATTACTGCGCTGATCAAAAGAATTTAGAATTTTCGATACTTTTTGGAAAGCAAGAGCAGAATTATGCTCGCCCTCGAATAGGTTTGCTTTTATAGCAATAAGCCTTTTACTTTTAAAGTCTTGTTCGCCAATCTGTTTAATGAGTCTGTGATAGCCTTCAAAATTTTTGGCAAAGACATCTAACTTTTGATGAACTTTAGAAATGTAGCCGAGAAAACGAAAAGCTATGAATAGCAAAACCCCCGAAGTGTAAAAAGGGATTTCTAAATCTATATAATCCAACACGGCAGCAAGAAT
>ERZ767310.489-NODE-489-length-24425-cov-4.617563_pt1 | contig 24425 bp, 22 predicted proteins | sample MGYA00374954_ERZ767310 | MGnify/ENA primary metagenome ERZ767310 (study PRJEB28948, sample SAMN06267188) | marine metagenome | isolation source: Columbia River Estuary | place: USA:Columbia River Estuary, USA | collected 2013-07-23 ...
AATGATTTAGACAGCGCAACAGTCGCTGCCATTGTTTCATTGCTTGTAGAATATCCACGAATTATTTCCACCAACTTCATGATAGGCACAGGATTCATAAAGTGCATGCCTATTACTTTGTCAGGACGAGACGTTGCAGCCGCAATTTTTGTAATAGAAATTGACGATGTGTTTGTAGATAGAATACACTCAGGCTTCGTGTGTTCATCTAAATCTTTAAACAGCTTTAGTTTTAAGTCAACACGCTCAACAGCAGCTTCAACAACTAAATCAGCATCAATAACAGCAGATTTTAAATCTGTAAAAGTCTTTAAGTTTGCTAGAGTAGAGGACTTCACATCTTCTGTGATACGTTCTTTAGCCACTAGTCTGTCTAAGTTTTTCGTAATTGTAGCCATGCCTCTTTCCAATGCAGCATCTGCAATGTCAAAAAGGCTAACGTTATATCCACTTTGTGCAAAGACATGCGCAATTCCATTGCCCATCGTTCCTGCTCCAATCACTGTTATATTCTTCATTTTGTATGGATTGTTACTTTATTGAATTCTAACTTTATTTTCCGCGACCCTGCAATACTATTAAAATTGTATAAAACACAATCTTAATGTCGTTAATCAGGTTCATGTTTTCAATATAAATAATGTCGTAGCGCATACGGTCGATCATCTCGTCTACATTTTCTGCATACCCAAATTTCACCATTCCCCAAGACGTAATACCTGGTTTAACTTTTCTTAAATGTTTACAATGCGGTGCTTTCGCAGAAATTAGGTCAATATAATATTGACGCTCAGGACGCGGGCCTACGAAACTCATCTCACCAATAATTACATTAATAAATTGAGGCAATTCATCAAAGCGGTACTTCCGCATTACTTTTCCCCATTTGGTAATTCTTTCATCTTCTTCACTCGAAAGCTGGGGCCCTCGTTCTTCAGCATCCGAATACATAGACCTAAACTTAATGATTGAAAAGCTTTTACCGTGAAGGCCGACACGTTTTTGCTTGTAGAAAATGGAGCCTGGTGAAGATCGTTTTACCATAAACATGCAAAACAGCATAAATGGAGAGAGGAGAATTAGCATGAAAACACTAAAAAATACATCGAAAACACGTTTAACCAAAATTTGCCATTGCGGCATTAACTCGTGCTTTATTTCAATTAGTGGCGCTCCAAGTGATTCTAGCCGAACTTGACCAGAGATAATGTCATACATATCTGGAATCATTTTAACCTTAACGTCAGAATCCTCTAGAAGCGTAATGACTTCTTCTAAACGCTCGTGCTCTTTTGATTCGATTGCTATAATGACTTCTTCTATTTCGTGCTCTTTAATTATTTTAGGTAAGTAAGAGTAAACCCCAAGCAGCGGGAGTTCTTTTTCTACCAAAAATTCTATTTTTTGAAATACACTAACAAAGCCAACAAAACGGCTTCCTGTTGATTTACGTTGCTTTTCAAAATCTTGGTAAAGCTCCGTAGCTCTTTCATTACTTCCAACCAGCAAGGTGTTAAACCAAATTTTCTTTTTTTGAATTCTATGGTTCGTGCGTGTTGACAGTATAAACCTGAGAATAGCTGTAATGACAAAAATTACACCAAAGTAAATGAGAAAACTCTGATAATAATCTTTATACGAGTTCACCCAATCATCTAAAATGAGCGCAAAGAAAATAACAACACTCCCAAAGAGAGCCGAGTTAAAACTTTGAATAATTTCGCGGAGTCTTGAGCGTCTGTAAATGTCGTTGTAGAATCCCGTTATCCAATACAGCGTTATCCAAAAAAGTGTAGTGATGGTTATGCCGATAAGAAAACGAGAGTCGAAAGAGAAGTCTATATCGAATCCAAGGCGTCTTGCTTCTATTACAGTTTTACGAAAATAATAGAGTGCGCTGTAGCCCAACATGGCTGCGACTGCATCAAGAAAAACATACTTAAATATTTGTGTAGCATTTTGCTTCACTAATAAACCAGTTTTAAATTATCTATTAATATTTCTTTGTTTGAAGCTGTTGTATTTAAACCTCTTATGAAAACTTTATAGGTGTTTGGCACAGTTCCGCCAAGTTCAGTAATTAAATTCACATAAATTTTATTCCACTGTGTATTGGGATTAACTGTAACCACAGGAGCTTGTATAATCTCATTTCCAGTATCCATAGAAACTCCAACTTGAAAAGGAACTTCCGCTTTGTAATCTAACTCAACATAAAAGTCGGTTAAAGGCTGGTAGGTAAACTCCTCAACAGAAATAGATTCAAACGCAGCAGAAGGCTTCAACACAATTTTACCGGATGTAGTTGGTTCATCTTTGTATTTGAAAGCTCCTTCAGACAAGCCAACTTTAAAAATTCCTGTATCAGATGCTGGACCAGATTCTAAACCTAAACCCGCATTTTCAAAATCATCAATTACAAATAAATTTAAATAACCCGAATAGGTGCAGACAGGGGTCGAGTCCGTGTTGGCTCGCAAATAATAAGTCTGTTCTGGAACAAAGTTAATGGTCTCTTCGTAGGCTGAGTAGAATGGATATAATGTTCTATACGCCTTTGAACCATTTAGATTCATTCCAGGTTCAATTCTAATTTTTGTTGGACCAGAAGCGGCAATTGGAAAATCTATTGGCAGCTCGTACGCACCAAGAGGCAAGTTATCATCGTTAATGTATACTAAAACGGTGGTGATTTTTTCGCTTTCGGTGCCCTGAGTATTAAAGTTCGCGTTGACATTCATTTTATCAATGCGCAAATAGGCGGGCACTATAGATTTCTGTTCTTCCTTTTTGCAAGAAAGAAGAATGAAAAGAAGGCCAATTAGGCTAATCTTTTTAATCATGCAGTTGGGTTAAACAAGTTTGAGCCGTTATTCATTTTATCCATGATTCTAGTGGCTACATCAAGGGCATCACTCCCTGATTGTAACGTAACGCTTGTTTGGGTATTATTATTGACTGAAATTGCTAAAGATTTTAACTCTTCTTTAATGGCGTTTATATTTCCTACTTCTGGTTGCTCAAAATAAATCTGTTTTTTATCCCCGTTAGGCAAATCCAGTACCATTGCGAACGGATCATCAGATTCAGTATGAAGAGTTTTCATGCGAACCAATTCACTTTTCTTTTCTAAGAAATCAACAGTGATATAGGCGTCTTTTTGAAACAATCGTGTTTTTCGCATGTTCTTCATCGAGATGCGACTTGCAGTTAAGTTTGCAACGCAACCGTTGTCGAATTCTATTCGTGCATTTGCAATATCTGGAGTATCGCTTACTACAGCAACACCGCTGGCATTTATCTTTTTTACTTTAGACTTAACAACACTCAACACAATATCTATGTCATGAATCATTAAATCTAAGACCACAGGTACATCAGTTCCTCTTGGATTAAATTCTGCTAAACGATGTGTCTCGATAAACATCGGATTGTTAATCTGATCAGCGACAGCGGTAAAAGCGGGATTGAATCTTTCAACGTGACCGACCTGTGCTTTGATGCCTGCTTCATCTGCTAAGCGAATGAGCTCTTTCGATTGATCGACAGTTTTGGTTATTGGTTTTTCGATGAATACATGCTTAGATGACTTAATCGCTTTGGACGCGCATTCGTAATGTGAAAGCGTTGGCGTTACAATATCAATAACATCGCAAGCTTCTATCAGCGCGTCAATGCTGTCGAATGGTGTGTAACCTAATTCAGCAGAAACTGAGTCTCTCGTTTCTTTTATAGGGTCGAAAAACCCTACCAATTCATATTCTTCTAATTCCGAAATGCAACGTAAGTGGATTTTCCCGAGGTGGCCAGCACCCAATACTCCAATTTTTAATTTCATCATTAACTGTAATAAGAACCGAGAAACCTCGATTTTTTTAAGACTGCAAATGTAACCGATAAAAGAGGCTAGTCAAGTAAAAGAAAGTCATGTGTTTCTCAATTTGTATTCTTTTATTTGCTCTATTAAATCATAAGATGATAGACACTTTAAGGCATAAAGGACTGCGTAAACAGCTGGTGAACGAATTGATTGGCAAAGGCATTAAAAATCAGGAGGTTTTGAATGCAATCAGCGCTATTCCGCGTCATGTTTTTATGGACCAAGCCTTTGAACGTTTTGCTTATCAAGACAAAGCTTTTCCAATCGCTGCTGGTCAAACAATCTCTCAACCTTATACTGTTGCTTTTCAATCTGAATTGCTAGAGGTAAATAAAGGGGACCATGTATTGGAAGTTGGCACAGGATCCGGCTATCAGGCGAGTGTGTTGTGCGAGATGGGAATTAAAGTGTTTACCATAGAAAGGCAGCGTGAGTTGTATGACAAAGCGCAACACTTTTTTGAAATTTTGAAGTACCGTCCATTCCAGAAATTTGGTGACGGTTACAAAGGTCTTCCTGTGTACGGCCCGTTCGATGGAATAGTGGTAACCTGCGGTGCACCTTATGTGCCGAAAGCGCTTTTATCTCAACTAAAAGTAGGAGGTAAGCTCGTTATTCCAGTAGGTGACAAAGAACAAGTGATGACGCGTATCACGAGAGTTTCAGAAAAAGAATTCTCTAAGAAAGAATACGGCAACTTCAAATTTGTACCTTTCCTAAAAGGAAAAAATCACTAAGCTTTCTTCTGTCATACCTCTCTATTGAAGTAAACTTTATAATAACTCATTCCTCTTTCTGAATCGTACCCTTGCTCGATAAACTGATCGCTAGATTCTGGGTTATTAAAATCTAATTTGATTTGAATATTAGTATCTAGCTTAATGGAATCTTTAATTTTTCTTTTTTGCTGTTGTAAAATATCTGGAGCTAAATCAAATTGGTCTGCAATCTCCACATCGTTCACCGATTCATAATGACGCTGGTATTCTGTAAATGCATTTTTCTGAACTGGGTCAGCAAAAATGTCGTCTTTAAAATTTTCAATGTTCACCGTTTCCTGATTCTGCAAGTAGTTAACCGAATGATTTAAAAAATCGATTTGCTCTTTACCTGAAGATTGATCAGCAACAACCTCTTCTGCAAAACCCTTAACTAATTCAACATATTGCTTGGTATTGTAGTTGTCATCTTGAATAAAGTCAATGCCCAGAAATTGTTCTTTCCAATAAGCCGCATCATAGTTGTTATTGTCAATGGTCAAAACTCTATAGCCATCTTCCTTATTTTCGTCTATGATAAGGCAAGCTTTATCGAGTTTATTCAAACTAATACCGCTATCTTTTGTTAAAGCTAGGCTACTCGCGCCATTCAAAAGCTTTAAAAACGAAGTCTTGTTTTCCGATTTAAATATTCCAATGGCCTCGCGGTTGTGGCCTTGGTAGAATAAGTCTTTAAAAAAAACGACAAAAACATCTCCTGTTTTTATATGCGCATGGTTGGATTGCTCGTACAAATGATTAACCATCCTTTTACTTGCATCTAAAAGAGACTCTGAGTTTATAAATACATCATTGCTTAAACCAAACATCTCGTTGTAACTTAAGTCTGTAGAATGCACAAAATGGTAATTTTCGGTGGCTTGTGTAAATGATTTCAAGAAGTACTTGATCATCATTTCTTCCATGTCCTCATTTAAATCTGTTAAAGTTTCAGAAATAAAATTCGCTTCTTCCTTATGTTGGTTGCCAACACGGTGAATAGCCAATTGTTGAATGAGTACTGAAGAAAAGTCAATCATAGTAGATGTTTTGTAAGACGAATATAGGCGAGGAGTATTCTCAATCTAAAATTGGCAAAACAAGAAATGAACAAGTTTTACAATGTCCTTGCTTGTTTAAAAGCAGGTTTGTAAACTTTTTTATCGTGGGTGAAATCTTAACAGTTTGTAACCTTTATTTGCATCGAAATTATAAATGGCATTACAATGCAAAAAGTTTTTATTGCTCTTGTTGCAAGTTTTTTTATCGGATCCATTGCTCAGGCTCAAGATTCAACTTATTATTATACCGCCTTTAATTCTTCTGACGATACTTTAAAAGCCAAGTTAAATGGTTTGATTTCAAATCACATTGAATTTCCATACACATCTTCATCAACAGATGTTTGGGATATTTTGAAAGACACCGATAAAGACACTTTGAATGCGAATAACGTCATTCTAATTTACTCGAACAGAAGTGTAGATGCTGCACAAGAATACAACAGCGGCAGCGGTTGGAACCGCGAACACGTTTGGGCAAAGTCACGCGGTAATTTTGGAAATAGCAAAGGCGCAGGAACAGACGTTCACCATTTGCGCCCATGTGACATCAGTGTAAACTCATCAAGAAATAACAGGAACTTTGACAATTGTGTAACATGTGTGGATATTATTGACAATGGATTCAATACAGGATCTAAGCGAGATGCATCACAATGGACGTTTCAGCCACCAGCAAATGTAAAAGGAGATGTCGCAAGAATGATATTTTATATGGTGGTGCGCTACGAAGGTAGCGGAGGGGAACCAGATTTGGAGTTAACAAACACTTTACAATCAAATACCTCAAAACTCCCGTTACATGCAACAATGACAACTCTCTTAGATTGGCACAGACAAGATCCAGTAAGCAATTGGGAGAAAAACAGAAACTTGGTGATTTACAATAATTATCAGCAAAATAGAAACCCTTTTATTGATTATCCTGAAATAGCTGAATACTTATTTGGAGACAGCATTGGCATGATATGGAAGCCACAGTCGTTTGTAAGTATTGAGGAGCAGATTAAATCTAGAGTTAAATTGTATCCTAATCCTGCAAACAATAGAACTGTAATTGAATTGATGCAGATTCCAGAGGTGATGGTTTTAAGAAATGTCAATGGTCAAGAAATATTACGTTTAAATCCAACGGACCTTAGAACAGAGATTTCAACAAGCGAACTTTACGCGGGCATCTATATCATAGAAATGGTCTACAATGGTTTCGCCATCAGAGAGAAATTAATAGTTAACCATTAGTAGTCAATTCTACTTTGTCTTTACTAAGTCGTATTCTTCTTTATAAAATGAAATAATAGGAGGAAAGGGCCCATACTTGTGCTGTTCTTCTGAAAAATTATCAGCAAAAGGACCATAAGGCGTGGAGACTGGCTTGAGCTTCAACTCAGGGAAATCGTTATCTCTATTCGACTTAGTTGATCTAGGTAATGAATTGATATAAGCGGCAACATGATAGGCTTCTTCATCTGTTAAAGTAGGTGCGTCATAAGTCGCACCAAAAGGCATGTTTCCTTTTATAAATCGTGCTGAAGTCAAAACCCGGTTCATACCTGCACCATCGTTATAGGTATCATTTCCAGCTATTGGCGGATAAAGATAACCAGAGAATGGATGGCCTTGGTTTTTCATACCAGTGCCATCTTGTTGATGACACCTTGAGCAATTCTTTAGATAGACTAATTTGCCTTTGGCTGTATCCGCTTTAAAGTCAGGAATCTCTAAATCTGAATATCCTTTGTAAAGCTTAGCAATATCTTGAGGAACATCTTCACTTAGCCACTCTAAATAAGCCAATATTGCATCCATCTCTTCACTTTCTAAAGGAAAAGGACGTCCATTCATGCTGCGCTCCATGCATCCGTTTATCCGGTCTTTCATGGTTCCAGTTCTATTTTCTCTTCCTCTAAATTGAGGATACCTGTCCATTACCCCAACAAAAGAACCTGAGCCAATTTTCCGACCGGCATTTAAATGACAGTTGTTGCATGTTAAATTATTTCCAGCCAGCCTCTTAGATTTGTCTTTGGCCTGCGGGCCAATAATGCTGTAAGTCTCTTTAATTATGCGATACCCGTAGTTTATTTTTTTACCCAATTTTCCTTTTGGAATATCTGTGATGACAGATTTGAGTTTCCATGCAGCTTTGTTTTGAATACTAGGAATAACAGATGTTGGTGGATTTAGATAATAAAATAGATTCAACCCTATATTTAGAAATACAGCAAAGGCGAGTAAATAAATAGCTCTAAGCAGAAGTTTTATTTGGATAGCAGTAATATTCATGTTTCAGTTAAGGAGTAGGCTAATTGGCCTCTTTAATGTATCCCCAACCTTTGCTCTGTTTGTCAACTATTTCTAATATGCCATCTGGAACAAAATTCACCCCTTTTACTATGTCGTTCTTATCCGCTTTAAAGCGTCTCATAGTGCCTTGGCACACAATAAAATTCACTTTATCATTGTCAGCAAACATCTCTATTTCATCGCCAATTGTAGATTTATCTTTTAAGACCATGTTAAGGGCACCGCTGTAAATAACCACTTCAAATTCAGAATCTGGATAATTTTTAGACATCGCTTTTACGTGGCGCAAAGCACTTTCGTGAACCTTAGCGTCTGAGCTTGTAACATCGAATACGATTTTTATAGGCTTCTCTTGACCGTTAATACTGAAACAGAAAGAGAGTAAAAGCAAAAAGAGAGTGAACTTTTTCATAATTGAATTTTATAAATGAAATGAAAAAATCCTTCAGCTATTGGATAGAACAGCTGAAGGATGAATTGAGTTTATCCTACGCTAGCATCGATGTAAGCTATTTTATTTTCTGCTAGTCTGCCTAATACCCATACACCAGATGGTGCAGGCATTATACCTGGGAGTGTTCCTTCAACAAAATCATTGTAAACATCTTCTGTTTCAAGACCCATTTTTTTGGCAACAAACATGGCATTGACTTTTCTTGCCATATCGCAAACACAGAATACCGTCCCCTGTTCTTGAAGTTGTTTTATTCCACCCAAACCTGGAAGCGGGAACACACCATCTTTTGGATCATAATAAGGGTTGACTAAAGTTGGTTTTTTGGTAAGTGGATCATCCATGCCAATAAATTCACCGAGCTTGTATTTTTCAATGGTAGCGTCATCCATAGCAAATATCATCCCGTGGTGTCGCAATACATTTATAATACCAAGTTCTTCGCCAGGTGTTCCCGTTTCAGAATTTGTCATGTAATACACGTTAGACCAAATTAACCCCCACGGGTTTGCTTGTGACATGTCATAGCCAACAGGGTGTTGCATTCCTCCAGCTTTTTTAAGTTCGGCATCGAGCTCTTTTGCGCCTTCATTAGAATTATTCAAAGCAAAAGCAAGATCTTTAGATTCAATTTCGGCTTTCATGTAATTCGGAATGAGAGCTAATCCAGAGGCGGCTACTCCGGTGGCTATAGCACCAATAAAATTCCTTCGAGATTGAGGTTGATTTGTTTTCATGATTTTGATCGATTAGTTGTTGATTGTTTCTAAAGGTACAAGAAAATCTTTTCGCAAGTATGAATATAGATATTTTATAGCATATAATTATTTGATAATCAACGATTAAATGGTAATAAGTGGGGTCTTAACGTTGCTAGCAATCATGAATAATATGTAAAAGTTGGAATACCGAATTAGATTAAGCACTGGTGATTTTTGGAATTAGAATAAACACGGTTATTAAATATTCCAAAAATTATAGAAGGGGCAGCTTTGAATTTAATTATTGCAGGTATCTTAAGTATGGCGTTTATGGGCTTTGCTGGCTTATTTGCAACACATTAAAAACACAATATGGAAAGCCAAGAATTTATTTCATATCTCATGCCTATTCTAGCCTTAACTGGGTTAACAGCGGGTTGGATGGGCGTTCAGATTTTAGCGAAACGCATGAAAACCAAAAATCATATAGACCACGGTGGTTGTTGTGGTGCGTTTAGCAACAAAGAAAGCTGTACAAAAATTGGCTAGGTAAAGCAGTAATTGATCTTACTTCACAATAATTCCCTTTTGCTTCATAACGGGAAGATCTTCTAAAAATCCATCATCTATAGTGTGTGGCCCGAAGGTGAATTTTTTTTCCATGAGCTTGCCGTCTTCAAAAAAAGTAACCCAATATTCATTATAGACCGTGAAGACTTGACTGTCTATGAGTTCTACTTTAGCTGCTGTTTTATAGGGAACATTACCAATAGCGTGACGCAAGGTGGAAGACACGACTTCTAGGCCTAAGCCTGATTCCTTGTACCCACGAGACGTAATCATGACACCGTCAATCATTATGGGTTTGTCGTTTATAAGATAAATATACCAGGCATCAGATTTACCTACCTCTTTATTTAACACAGCCGCGATATACACGTCTGTTACCTCTGATATGTCAATGTCTTTTTTCATAAAAATGAGCTTTTTAACAAATGGCGAAAATGATGATTTTTGTGATAAACTAAGCCGCGCGTTACCATTTCTGTCACAAATAATGGTTTGTGACACAGAGGAGTTATTTAAAGTAAAATCTATCCCCAACTCTTGTAATATAGATCTATCGGAATTGAATGTTCTAATTGAGACTGCGCTGATCCCATACCATATTGTCAAAAGTTTAAATATTATTCCCAAAAAAGTCAAATATTTATTGGAGTTAAATACTTGAGGAAAATAAGATTCAGCAATACATTTCCCATAATGGGAAAAAATTGTCCCATAATGGGAATTACACTTTTTATCTCCAGGTATTTCTTCAATTCGCTTATACAGTCGAGTGCCTATCTCTTTTTCTTCTTTAACTTCCAAAAATAGAATTTACCAAAGAGTTAACCTTTTAAAAATACCACTATGAAAATTAGAGTAGAACTAGAAATGAGTTTAGATTCGAATTTCGTAAACATAAATAACCGAGAAGAAATAGATTGGCTATTCAACCATATTCGAACAAACAGTAAACTTTATTTACATGACAAAGAAATGGAGGATACGATTGGAAATGTCGCAAGAGTACTAAAATGCGAAGAACTCAATTAAGAGAAAAGTTAGAATAAAAATGAATAAAGAAATAGTAGACCTAAGGCAACAGTTAATTGACCACAAGCTTTACAAGAATTTAAATACCATTGGGGATATCAGGATTTTGATGGAAAGTCATGTTTTTGCGGCATGGGATTTCATGTCCTTGGTAAAAGCATTGCAAATAAGTTTAACCACCATTTCGGTTCCATGGACTCCTCCAAGAAATGCAAAATTGTCACGTTTTATTAATGAAATAGTATGGGCAGAAGAAAGTGATTTAAATGAGCTGGGCGAGCCAAAGAGTCACTTTGAAATGTACTTGGATGCAATGCAGCAACTAGGGGCTAACACTACAGAAATTGATGCCTTTATAGCAGTTATAAAAAATGGTACAGATGTTTTTGAAGGGCTAGAATTACTGCGTATTGACAGAAGAGTTGTTGATTTCATGAAGTTTACGTTTGATGTCATTAAGACCAACAAAATTCATTTAGTGGCTTCTGCATTCACCTTTGGTCGCGAAGAATTAATTCCAGATTTGTTTTTGTCTATCCTTGAAAAGTATGATGCAGATGAAAAACAGTCCAGTAAATTAGCATATTACCTAAAACGCCACATTGAATTAGATGGAGACGAACATGGCCCTATAGCTTTAAAAATGGTGACCATCTTATGTGGTGATGACGAAGAAAGTAGAGAAGAGTCTCAGAAAATAGCAGTGCAAGCTCTCAAACATCGAATTTTACTTTGGGATGCAATTTCCGATTCTATTGAACAAAGCCATGAGCCGAGTAAAAGTTTAGCAATAGCTTAAGGTTCTTTTATTTAGAGAAATCAAAATATTGCCACTAGTAATTGCTCAGTCATTAGTGTTTTTTTTTGCTCCATATGGTATTCTTGTAGTTTAGAAAACCGCTGGTAATTAAGAACTGTGGACAATATTAAGCCAGGTATTTTAAGTTTTGTTGTAGTATTTGTAAAAGCAGGAAATAGACTTAAAAACCAAAACCCATCAGAAAAGAAAAGCGCATTCCGTCTGAGCATTGAAACAAACCGATGTTTAACGACATGGCTTCTGCGGCATTTAGAAATACACCGCCACCATAAGAGTTATGCCATTTGTCAGAACTTTCAGAATCTATCCAAACTCTGCCGTAATCAAAGCTGCCGTAAAGTCCTAAACGAATAGGTAGAACAGAAGTTTTAATTCTTTTGAAGCTGTAGCGTAAATCTGTATTTTGATAATACGATTGCTTACCTGTAAATCTTCTGTTTCTAAAACCTCGAGGACCATCAACACCGCCAATTGCTGCAGCTTGATAAAATTCATAGTCTTCGTTGAAGTTAATATGACCTTTAAGTCGTGTTGCTAAAACCAGTTTTCCAGACTGCTCTAATTTATGCGCAAAACCAATTTCGGGAATGAGATAAACAAAATTTCTGTTGGTTTGTTCAATATTGGATTTAAACCCAAGCTCTAAAGAAGTTATCATCCCTACGGTAGGGTAAGCCTTGTTGTCAGCATTTGAATATTCAAATTTACCTTGTACACCTGCAAATTGATTTGCATCAAATAGATAACCAGAAATTGCACCAGGTTCAGCAATAAACCTATTTTCTGTAGAATCTACTTTTACGTTTTCGTAAGTCGCCCCAATACTCACAATAGAGCCACCATAACCTCTCCAAACTAAAGACGGTTTAAAACTAAGCGCTGTTGTAAGCACTCTATTGTAATCTAGACCTTCTGGATTTTCTTTGCCTTCATTTATGGTTTCATTTCCGTAACCGAAATAGTTAATCGCAAAATTTGGAGTTGTATAGAAGGCATCGAGCTTTAAGTTTGCTTGCCCAAAGACTTGTGCAAATTCACCGTGATAGTCAATCTCGAGTCCGCCTGTAGCTAAATAATATGCAGCATTTAGTTTGTGTTGACTTGTAAAAGGGTTTCTTTTAAAGCCGTAGTACGTAAAAGAAGTTCCTGCGCCAATTTTAAGACCATAATCTGGATTCCAGCCAATTACGGGCATAACTTGAGTGCTGCTTGTTTTTGGTTTTTTGTAATCGTAAACGTTGATGTTGTATTTGTCTTGAAGTTTAAGATGCGCTCTAGACGCCTCAGATACATCGTTCTTTTTCGATTTATAATCGTAAACAAAAACATTGTTTCCTTCTGCTACTTTGTAGTTGTCATTGTTTTGACCACCAACAAGGCGAAGTTTAATTTTCTTGCTTTTACCGATAACCTCGAATGTGTCTTCATCGTCTAAGCCATAAATCCATATTTCACGCGTTTCTTCAAAATTATAAACGCGATTGTGGTATTCATCTTCTAAAGCATCTCCTTTTTTTCTTAGAATTTTAACCGAAACGTCTCCATTGTCTAATGCCTCAATCTTAATGTAATCGTCTTTGTCACTTGCTGTGATAATGGCATATTCGTTTATCAATTCATAGTAGCGGTCAGAAATAGCCAACAAGTTATCTCTGCGACTCTTTAACGTTTCTTTAATTTCGTTAATAATGTCTTGATTTACTTCTGCTGGTACGTTGTTAAATGCAGCTTCTATAACTTCATCTGTCATGTGCGACTGAATGAATTTAGCTTGTTCGTCCCAAACTACTTTTTCTGCATCGGTCAAAAATGCTTTATCTAAACCAAATGCGTTCGTATTAAACCCTTTTACATCCTTTAAATCAGGTTGGTATTTTCTAAATAAACGAGCCGTAGGCATAAGTACCATTGCGGTGCTGATTACTGCGCCTTCAGACCAGCGCGAAAACGCTTGATCCCGATCTCTAGGAATCGGTTTGTATGTAGTTCTGCCATTTTCCTTGTATTCCATCCAACGCCATTGATCCTGGTGTCTATCCCAATCTCCAATAAGCATATCGAATATTCTGGCCCGAACAAAAGCGTCTAAGTCAATACTTTTTTCGTCATCCTTATGAACTTTTTGCATCATGTCATACGTGCTTATGAATTTTCCAGTAAAATTTCCAGCAAGTGCGAGTTCATCATGCCCTTTAGAGGGATGCTCTTCAAACATACATAACTCATCCCCAAAGGTTTCATTAAACACCCCTAAGGCATCTTGTTTTGGTACATACACTAATTTCGGATTTAAGTGAGCCACATTCGCAGCGTCAGACAATGTGCCAATAATAAAAGTCCCGTACGGATAAGATCCCGTAAAGGCATCTTTTAAAAAGCTCTCAGTAAAAGTGCTGTCGAACTGTCCTTCCATATATTGATCTAAGAAAAATTGTTCTTGAGCAAACTGTGACGCTTGTTTTTGCAGAGAGCGGAGCACATAGCGCTTGCCATCTTTAGTTTTAAGATGCAGCGTTTTAGATTGTTTTCCTCCACCTAAGCGAAAAGGTGTCAACCCACCCAACAGGGTGTCTATATATGCCACATTTGCCGTTACGGGTGTGCTGTAATCCTTTCTAAACCGTTGTCCCCAAAGGAATTTATGAAAGCCTGACTTGTCAGTTTCTTCAGCTGTATATATTGATTTATGCACTGTATCCTGAGAAAGTACTGGGTAGCGTTTTAATTCAACAACGGCATCCGGCTTATGAATCTGTGTTTCAAATTCAACTTGATTATTTTTTGCAGAAATGAAACGAACATTAGATGAGCCATCTTTGTAAACATCTAAAACAGCAAAGCCTTGTTCTGCATAGCCGAACTTTCCACTCTTCGTATTTCTTACAGCAGTTGCTTTAGAGCCAGCCCCACTTACAATTTGTGAAAGGTTGTCTCGATAATTGTATTGTAAGCTGTGCTCATGACCTGAAAGGAAGATAACCTTGTCATTTTGCTGTGAAACGGCAACCACATACTTTTTAAGTTCATTGTAATAGCGATTAGACAAATCTGTATTCGTTAATCCGCTTGTTTCTCTTACGAGGTTTTTAACAGATCCCAAAACTGGAATAGGCAACATGTGACTTTTAAATGAAAACTGACCTCCGTGCTCACCATTGGAGAACATAGGGTGATGAATGGCTATAAGTGTGGTTTTGCCGCGTGCTTTTTTTATTTCGCTTCTTAGTTCATCAATAAAAATAGACCGTGTTCGAATGTCACAATTGTCATTGATCGTAGGGTGTCTGTCCCAATTTGTTACATACCAATGCGAGTCGACAATAATCAGAACAACATTCTCTGAAACATCTATTGTTTTAATTGGGCATCCATTTTTTGGTAAGAAACTGTTTTTACCTAAAGCCTTTTCTACATAGTCCTGTTGTCGTTTAACTCCTTTCGCTCCATCGCTGTACCAATCATGGTTTCCGGGAATAAAAATGGAGTTTCCTTTAAAGTCTTTTACACTTTCTATTTGAACTTTGATCTGGTGCTCCGCTAAAGATCTGCCGTCACTTTTTTTAGAAGGTAGACCCTTTGGATAGATGTTATCTCCTAAGAAAACTACAGTACTGTTTTCAGAAGCAGCCGCGAGGGTGGACTTGAGAAGACCTAAAGCATCCGTAGTTTGATCCATTTTGGCATTTCCGGCATCACCGATAAGGTAGAAGCTATGCTCTAAAGGTTTCGACTTGTCAACAGTAATTTCAGTTGGTCCGTCCGTTTGTTTATTAAACGTAGCGCAAGAAGAGATCAATAAAATTGAAACAACAGAAACTGATAGAAATTTATAATACATGGTTAGGTTTTAAAACTCAAAAGATAACAAGTTCAAGTAAACGTCTTTTGTATTTGGTAATTATTTAAAAAAATGATTGGGAAATAATCTAAAACTTCAATGAAAAGCCAATGGTTTTAACATCAAAAAGTTCAGATGTAAAAATATTTACGTTGGGGTTTTTGATTTTATGCATTTCTGGAATGAGCCAACCTGTAACTGCTCCCACAGCATATCCTGTAAGAACATCTGTAGGGTAGTGCTTACCGGATTTTACTCTTAAATAGCCCGTAGTTGCAGGGATGAGTGCTGCAAAACTCCAAATACCAATTTTATAGCCTTTTGCCATATGCGGATGATAATCGGTCATAACTTTTGCCCATAAAAAAGACAAAGAGGCCGTAGCAGAAGTGTGACCAGAGAAATATGAAAAACGACTTTCACCATCTGTTCGTTCTTCGTAAGAATAGTTCTCAGGATTATATGCATAGGGACGTGTTCTATTCACTGCGCTTTTCACAATGTTAGTTAAGCCATAGTTAATACTAAAGGCTTCGTAGGTCATTAAGAAAAGACCACCAATCTCTTTTCGTGTATGGTGATGTAAAAAGAAAAGACTCGGCAATACCACAACGCTTCCTATGAGCAAGGCATCACTTGTGTTTTTGGCAGATTCACTTTTATTATAGGTTGCAACTCTATCGAATGCATTAACATCATTTCTATCTAAGGCATCTATTTCTAAGTTCGTAAACGGGGTAATGTTTTCTTTATCATGAACAAAAACAAAGTGACCTGTTGCCGCAAGCGCAGTTCCAGTCAATACAAAAGCCCAGTCTTTTTTAAATGAAATCTCATACGGACTTTCGTGCACATGGTCTTCTCGTTCACACATTTTGCAATCATTGCTACTTTTCTTTTGGGCAAAGGAAGGCAAGAGTGAACCTAGGAGAAAGGCCGCTACGAAAAAGTACTTCATGGGATTAAAAAGAGATTTTTGAGTGGAGTGCACTTTAAAATTTGGTATTACTTGAATTCATATTTTATTTTAAAGTGCCGTCAATATTGAATTTAAGCAATGTCGGGATGTCGTTTTTTTTCTCGTTCGAAATATACAAATCTCCTTTACTGTTAAATGTTATTCCCTCAGGTTGATTAAATATCGATTTATTCAACTTTGTTACTTCAAGAATTTCTCCTGATTTAGAGAGAACACATAAGGTTTTAGAAAATGAACTTAAAACATAAATATTTCCATTGGGATGAATGGCTATACCCGATGGTTTGAAATTGTCATTGACTTTACTTCGTTTAATCTTGTAGGCGGGTTTCTTCTCGTACTCTTTAGTCTCTAAAGAAAAGGAATAGATATAGAAAGCGTCTCTCTTGTCTTTGTTCCCATGCTCTTTGCAAGCAACAAGTAAACGTTTGTTGACGGCATCTAGACAAAGTCCCTCAAAATCGAAGCCTTTGTTTTGCTTTAACGCATATTCTTTGGCATCGCCAGACTTGTCTACTTTATAAATTGAGCCGTTGCTTTTTAGGACGTAAAAATGTTTTTTGTATTTCGTAATCCCTTCGTAATCTCCTTTCTTCCCGAATTCTATCTCCTTTAAAATTTTTCCATCTTGCGTGGACAGAATATAAATTTTCCCTTTTTCGTCTTGCACTGCAGCAATTTCAGAATCCGACAACAGCGTTAACCCGGAAATTTCATTGAGTTCTTTAGACAGTTCAAACTGTTCTGTAGGTTGACTGAATTTGTTTTGAAGCTCCTGAGCATGACAACTTTGCATCGATAAGAGAATGAGTAGTATTTGAATTGTTTTAGCCAGAATTAGATCGTCTTATGAAAAGTTAAAATAAGCGAATTATTAACTTAAGTGATGAGAGTTTTTTGAAATTGAAGGGTTTGAGTTTTGTGAGGCGCTCAATCGTTTTAAAATGAACTATTTTCTATACTCTGTACATTACATTTTACTCTTTTTGAAAGACAACATGCAGTGTTAATATTTGTTTATTTGCCAAAATTATTTCAGAAACAAGACGAGCATTTGTTCAAGTGAAGAAGCTCAATTGTTTTTATTTGAAAAGATTAAAAACTACCTGTTTAAAACGTAAAATGAAGTCTAACGCCAGGCACAACATGTTCGAAGAAAACACGAAGACCTCCGATCTTATTGGATACGTTCTTTCTGCCGTTGTATTTTTAATTTTAGGCTATTTCGGAATTGTTCAAGACGCCTTGGTCGATCCCACAGATGGGGTTTACCATTACCAACATGCTAAGTTTTCATTTCGTCATCCTGAGCTTTTTTTTAGGCATTGGGCCAAGCCAGTGTTTACATTCTTAATGTCTGGGCCTGCTCAATTTGGGATAAAAGGAATAGTCTTTACCAATACAGTGCTCATTTTTTTGGCCTGTGTGCTAAGTTTTAAAGCAGCTAAAAAACTAAAGTTTTCATTTTACTTTTTGACTCCACTCATTGTTGGATTGGGCAATTCGGTTTCGTATGTCGTTTTAGGAGGCTTAACGGAACCCATGTTTATTTTCGGTTTTTCGTTGGTTATTTATTTAATCGTTGATTCAAAATACCAATGGGCCCTGTTTGTTTCAGGAGGCTTAATATTGGTTAGACCTGAAGCTGTCGTTATTGTTTTGGGGCTTCTCTTCATCATACGGCATTGGAGCTTAAAAGGATTGATCGCGTTAGCCACACTTCCAATGCTTTGTTCTGTTCTGGGCAATATCATTGGAGACTACCCACTTTTATATGTGCTAACAGGTCAGCCGTATGGCGGCTATAATGTATATGGTAACGGGTCATGGTTTCACTATATCGAGAATTGGGGAAGAATATCAACTTTTACAGCATTAGCGATGTTTCTTGTCGGCAGTTTCTTTGTTGTAAAAAACAAGAGCTTTTCAAGAGTGATTTTATTTCTGGTTTTTACAGGACTTGGGATTCTAATTCTGCATATCTTTTTATGGAGGTTTGGCCTTTTAGGCTCCGCAGGTTTGGTAAGGACTTTGACTACGGCTTTGCCAGCAATATCAATAATTGCAGTGTATTCGCTCAGTTCTATTAAACCCAAATATGTCTACTTAGCCACTTTATTAGCCGCCCTTCTAATTTCTATTGAGTTTGTAACGAAGAACAATTACCCATTACCTATCGGTGAGAGAGAGGTAGGAGCGAAGCTAGTAGCAGAGAAGATTTCAGACTTAGAGCTGATAAAAGAAGACAACAAAGTTTTTTACCAATTTGCGACTACAGCCTATTATCTAGGTTTAGATCCATTTGACGAAGAACATACAAATCGCTTGTGGAGCCTAAACAATGCAATTCCTAGCCAGAAAATGGAGCCAGGCGACCTGATTATTTGGGACAACATTACTGGACACCGAGAAGGTAAAATTGATTTTAATGTCATCAATCTTGATGAGAATTTAATAAAAGTCGATTCTGTGGTTTTAAAAAAGGTCCAATTCTTTCTCTTTGTAAAGAAAGAGAAGACCAATTAAACCTAATTCCACCAAAGTTTTCTAATCGTTTTGAATTTATAGAATGGGGGATTATGTCTAAAACCCTTCACTCATACGTGCAGCTAAGTTTACTCCAAAGGTAAAGCCTTGAGGAGCATCGTTTTGGTAATGCACTTTGTATTCAACATAGGGAGAAATTCTAAATTTACGATCGTTCATATAGACATGCACGCGTGATCCGGCTCCTAGTCCAGCCATCCAATCGCCTTCTGCATTCCCTTCCTTTTTAAAAAAATCTAATTGTAAAGGACTGATGTAAGGGCAGACGCTAAAATTATCGCTGAGCGCAATGTTATAGCTAACCGATTCTGGAATGATAGTCGTAATAATCCCAACAATAACACCAATTGCAACTGCGTCATTTCTCTCGTCTGCTTCTGACGCTGCAGCAGCAGCTGACAAACCAACTATATACCCAAAAGAAGGGGCGAGGGGCATATGGAAGTAATTTTTACCTCCAAGAAAACTGTATTGAATACCAATATTATTTTCAAATTGAAAATCGAATTCTATGCCGCCATATTTACGTGGCGTGTAGTTGTCCATACTTAAATACCCAACGCGCACACCGAAGTAAGATTCTTTGCCTTGAGACATGAGATTAAGGCTTATGAAGAGAACGAGAACAGTTAAAACATTTTTCATCAGAGTGACGCGAGTTTGGTTTTATTGTTTGGATTAAACCAACTACCGTGCCACTCAAAAAGAAACGCACATTATCGAATACTAAAATCTAGGTTTCTTAGTTGTTTGAGTTAAACTTGAGCAATACTTAACAACTCGGGTACAGTCGCATTCCAGCCATAGACATCTTTTATCTTTTCTTTCAATGTTTCAGAAGCATTGGGTTCCCCGTGGATGATAAATATTGTTTTGGGCGGAGATTCAATTTCACTTAACCAATCCAATACTTCCGATTGATCGGCATGAGAAGACAACACTTCGATGTGCTCGACATCGGCCTTGACATCAAACCATTTACCGTAAATTTTCACCTCTTTCTCACCATCTAAAATCTTTCTGCCGCGCGAACCTTCTGCCTGATAACCTACTAAAAGAACCGTTGTTTCTGGCTTTTGAATCGCATATTTCAAATAAGTTAAGACACGTCCTCCTGTAACCATGCCGCTGCCCGCAATAATAATTTTAGGGGTTGGGTCGTCTATGGTTTCCCACGTTTCTTTGTAAGCGCTCACGATTTTAAAAGCTTCGCACATATGCACACATTCTGCATGCGATAGTTTATGCCAGTCTTGATTGTTTTCAAAAACAGATAAGACGTTAGCGCCCATAGGGCTGTCCATAACCATCGGTATATCTGGAATTTCCTTTTCCGCTTTAAGCTGCCAGAGTAAGTACATAATGGTTTGAGTGCGTTCTACCGCAAAACTCGGAATGATTAAAGAGCCCCCTTTTTCTATTGTTTTTAAAACGGTTTGTTTCAACTGTTCTTTCGGGTCGTCAGTCGGGTGGAGGCGATCACCATAAGTGCTTTCCACAAAAAGATAATCCGCTCTTGTGGGCCGTTTAGGTGAGCGCATTAAGAAGTCCTGCTTTCTTCCAATGTCTCCAGAAAAAACATACACTTTGTCTTGTAGTGTTAATTCAATAAACGTAGAGCCAATGATGTGGCCGTTGTACATAAACTTTGCACGGATGCCTTCGGCTAAATCTATGTCTTCACCTTCGGGTACCACCTTGAAATGCGCAATGGCTTTTTCGGCATCTTTTATGGTGTACAAAGGTGCTGCAGGTTGGTGCTTAGAGTAGCCTTCTTTGTTTGCCTTTTCGGCTTCTTCTTCATGAATTTTAGCACTGTCAAGCAGGATAATTTGAGCAATGTCCAATGTAGGTTTCGTGCCTAAGATTGGTCCGTTGAACCCAGTTTTAATAAACCGAGGGATAAAACCAATATGATCGAGATGCCCGTGCGTGAGTAGTAAAAGATCTACAGCATCTGCATTTACCGGAAGGGACTCCCAGTTTTTTTTGCGCAATTCTTTTACTCCTTGAAACAAGCCGCAGTCTATCATGATGTTTTGAAACCTGCTCTCGATTAAATATTTGGAACCCGTAACGGTTCCAGCAGCGCCTAAAAAATGAATTTTTACAGGTGAAGAAGCAGACATTAGTGTGGATTTAAGTTCTGTATTTCGTTTAAAATATGAGCTCTTCGCTCAGGGCTCATATTGATGGATTCTAAAACTTTTGGATTATTCGCAACATCAGAGCACAACACTTTACCCATGCCTAGTAACTGCTGTTTTTCGGCTTTTGTCATTTTTGTTAAGCAGGTAATGGGATGCAAGCCAGATTTGTCAATTAAATCTTTAAGGTTATTGTCAACCGGAAAATCCCAACTCATGGTTTGCAAACCGACACAAGAAGCATAGTGCTTGGCGTCTACAGAAAACCGTGTATTGGTGGCGATGAGGCATTTGTAATTTTTTGATTTCCCTTTTTTTTGCGCGATTTGATTTTGTATATCTCGAAAACGTGAATGAATGTAAAGGGGCACCTTAACATTGCAAATGCGTTTCGCATCGTTGTGAAATTTACATTCTACCAGCACAACTTCATTTTCCTTTTCAGCCACCACATCAATTTCGTGTGTGACACATTTTCCTTGTAAAATTTCACTCACTTTTGTGGTGTAGCCTTGGTATTTTAGTAATTCAGCCACAAGTATTTCGAACGCGAACCCTTCTGGACCAAGCTCTAAAAGCGCCTTTTTTAGTTTGTACTTAGCTGCGGTGCTGTCGTTCCTTTTTTTAAGAATGTAGAAGGCTCTCTTGTAGATTTTCTTTGTGGTTATGCCGTTATATAGCATGCTGTGTACTTCAGATAGAATCTCTTCAACAACCTCTTTATTGGCTCCAGATCGCAGTAAAGAAGCCTCAAGCTTGTGTTTGTCAAAAGGTGCTATTTTCCCTGAAGCCTTTACGACTGTAACTTTTTTATGATTCATTTTCTGTTTTGAAGAATTTAAAAAGGTTCTCTACAAGTTACAAAACGAGATAGGTATCAACCTGCCTAAAGTCATATGGCTAGCATTAAGAATACCAGAGTTTGGGGCAATGATGGCTTCAGGTTGCAAATCTCTTAGTTGCTTGTGTAGGCAGAAATAGAGTAAGAGTGAGAATATGAATTCAATGCACTTATTCTAAAAAACAACAATTAATGCTATAGATTATTAAAAGTTTACTTTCCAATACAAAACTTCCCAAAAATATTCCCCAATAAATCATCTGCTGTGACTTCACCAGTGATCTCACCTAAGTGAAATAAACATTGACGAATATCTTGTGCCAAGAGGTCGCCAGGGAGCTCATTCGCTAAACCGACTTGAGCACGTTGCAAGGCTTCGCCCGCTAACGTTAAGGCGCCTAGATGGCGCGTATTGGTCACAATGGTTTCGTTGTTGTTTATATTGTTCAAGCCTGCTGCTTCTACTAAGGCGTGTTCTAATTCTAAAACACCTTCTTCCTTTTTAGCCGACATCACCAAGAAGTTGGAAATGGCTTTAAAGTCTTCAGAGAAGTCTTTGGCGTTGGCTTTATCGTTTTTGTTGCTAATCACTAAAATGGGTTTGTCTTCGCCTTTGGCTGCAATTTGGTCGTATTCCAATTTTGGATTTTCAGACGTGGCTGCATCGAACAAAAAGATGATTAATTGTGCTTGGTCTATTTTTTCATAGGCGCGCTTTATGCCCATGCTTTCTATCACGTCTTCGGTTTCACGTAAACCTGCCGTGTCTATAAAGCGAAAGCTTACGCCACCCAAATGCACTTCGTCTTCTACGGTGTCGCGCGTGGTTCCCGCAATTTCGGAGACTAAAGCTCTTTCTTCGCGTAACAACGCATTCAGTAGGGTAGATTTCCCTGCATTAGGTGCACCTACAATGGCAACAGGAATTCCATTTTTAATGGCGTTCCCCATCGTAAACGACCCAATCAATTTTTGAATATGTCCTTGTATAATGTTCATTAAATCTTCCAACTGTTGGCGGTTGGCAAATTCTACGTCTTCTTCGCCAAAGTCTAATTCAAGTTCTATAAGCGAAGCAAAGTCTATCAATTTGGTGCGTAACACTTGCAGTTCTTTGCTAAAGCCACCACGCATTTGGTTCATGGCTACTTTATGACTGGCAGCACTTTCACTTTCAATAATATCAGCGACAGCTTCTGCTTGCGAAAGGTCCATTTTACCATTCATGAACGCACGCATACTAAACTCACCCGGGTCGGCCATGCGCACGCCTTGTTTTAACAAGACTTGCAACAAACGCTGTTGAATATAAGTAGAGCCGTGGCAAGAAATTTCAACGCTGTCTTCGCCTGTAAACGATTTTGGGTTTCTGAAAACAGAAATTAAAACTTCGTCTATTAAGTCAACCTCATCGTAAATGGTGCCAAAAACAGCGGTATGACTTTCTACATTGGCGATAGTCTTTTTCTTGTTTAAGGGCTTAAACACTTGACTCACCAAAGAGAAGGTATGAACTCCGCTAACGCGTATAACAGCAATGGCACCCATGCCTGCCGGGGTAGATAATGCACAAATTGTATCGTTTCTAAGCATGCGGTAAAATTAAGATTTCACATGCCTTTTAAAACTCAGTTTTTGCTCTATTTTTGCGCCACTTAAAAACGAGAATTATACCCAGTCATGAGTGTATTAGTAAATAAAGATTCTAAGATAATAGTACAAGGTTTTACTGGAAAGGAAGGTACTTTCCACGCTACTCAAATGATAGAGTACGGTACTAATGTTGTTGGTGGTGTTACTCCAGGAAAAGGAGGCATGAGCCATTTAGATAAGCCAGTATTCAACACTGTAGAAGGTGCTGTAAAAGAAACAGGAGCAGATGTTTCTATCATCTTCGTACCACCAGCATATGCTGCAGATGGTATTATGGAAGCAGCTGAAGCAGGTATTAAAGTCATTATTTGCATTACGGAAGGTATTCCCGTAAAAGATATGATTGTAGTGAAAGACTACATAGACAGCAAAGCGTGTACGCTTATCGGACCGAACTGTCCTGGTGTTATTACTGCGGACGAAGCGAAGGTTGGTATTATGCCAGGGTTTGTTTTCGAAAAAGGTAAAGTAGGTATAGTCTCTAAGTCGGGCACTTTAACATACGAAGCTGCCGACCAAGTGGTAAAAGCAGGTTTAGGTATTACAACGGCTATCGGAATTGGTGGAGATCCGATTATTGGAACAACTACAAAAGAAGCGGTCGAGCTATTGATGAACGATCCCGAAACAAAAGGTATCGTAATGATTGGTGAGATTGGTGGTAACCTTGAAGCAGATGCTGCAAGATGGGTTCAAGAATTTGGCACAAAACCTGTAGTTGGTTTTATTGCTGGTGAAACGGCACCCGTAGGAAGAACTATGGGTCACGCTGGTGCGATTGTTGGCGGTGCTGAAGATACGGCTCAAGCTAAGAAAGCTATTCTTAGAGAATGTGGCATT
>ERZ767310.498-NODE-498-length-24304-cov-4.199142_pt1 | contig 24304 bp, 23 predicted proteins | sample MGYA00374954_ERZ767310 | MGnify/ENA primary metagenome ERZ767310 (study PRJEB28948, sample SAMN06267188) | marine metagenome | isolation source: Columbia River Estuary | place: USA:Columbia River Estuary, USA | collected 2013-07-23 ...
GAAATCTTGGTCATAAACTTTTATTTGACAGTCGTACTTTTCTGTTCTTTCTAATAAATAGCTAATAAGACTCGATGCTGAACGGCCTGCCCCTATTATTGATATTAATTTCACAGATTGGTACTTTTAGTGTTATATATAAAACAAATATATCTGTGTTATCTTAATATTCTGTGTTCTTTACAGATTATTTTTAGAGAATGAAAATGACTAGAATTCTAGGTGCTGCATTAGTCTTATTATCAGTAAAATCGATGTTTAGTCAAGGTGAAATTTCGATAAAAAATCATCCAGAAGTTCACCTTGTCTTGAATAATAACTACTCAATTAGGTATGACCAAAATTTAAGGCTATTCTATGAAAAAGTCGATTCTGTTACTATCGGAATACAAACAGAGGGTTATATGAAAAAAATAATTTCTTTGGAGGGTTCTCAAAACTATGAAGTTTTGAAATCGAGCAGAGGTTTGTATCGATTGAGATTAAGAAGCAATACTCAAATAGAAAACTTTACTGAAATACTCCTAGATACATTAACAATTCACAAACTTAATAATGCTTCTCTAATAGCTGAACTAGAAAAACAAGAGTTCGAATATGATAAAGTGAATTTACTCTGTGCGCATCTAAGAAAACAAAAAGAGAATAATGAAAATTTGGTCGAGTACCTGTCCGTCTTAAGTCATGATTTTTCAAAATGGCAGGTTATCGAGGTTGTTTTAAAGGAAAAATTAATGCAAATTGATTATAGTAAAATCAGTGAAACTTTCGATTCAAACATCTATAAAGAGCGTTTAGAATCATTATTAGAAACCAAATGAAATTAAAACTAACTAGCATTTTAGGAGCAGCTGCTATTATTCTTGGCGCTTTTGGAGCACATGCTTTGTCTGAAACCCTCACAGAAACTGAATTAGCGAGCTACAAAACGGGTGTTCTTTACCACTTAGTGCATTCTGTTTATTTGTTAGGTTTGATTGTATTAGGAAAGAATTCAAACATTAATCTGACTTTTTATCTAGCATTCAGTGGCATATTGCTTTTTTCAGGGTCTATTTACTCACTAGCCTTAGATAGTGTTTTTGGGCTGGATTTAAGTTTTTTATGGCCTATTACACCTTTAGGTGGGTTGCTTCTAATAGCATCTTGGTTATCTCTATTTAATGTTGACATAACAAGTAATTAACATTGATGGTTAATAAGATGATTAAAATCACTTGGTCGGTTGCCTTTGATTTCTAATTTTGCAGCCTTGAATTTGGTACTATCCAATTTATAAAACATGAACGCAAAAGGAATTAAACCATTACATGGTAGCCTCGAGAGTTATGGCATTAAAAATGCAGAAGCTCATTGGAATTTATCTAGCGAAGATCTTGCAAACATATCAGTAGAAAAAGGAATGGCTACAAAAGCTTCAACAGGAGCGTTGGCCGTTAATACTGGTAAATTTACAGGTCGGTCTCCTGAAGATAGGTTTATTGTTAAAGATCACTTAACTGAAGATTCTGTTTGGTGGGGGAAAATAAACAAGCCATTCGATAGTGAAGCATTTGACAAACTTTACGACAAAGTAGCGAACTACCTTTCTGACAGAGAATTGTATGTAAGAGATGTTTACGCTTGTTCTGATGAAAGATATCAAGTTCCGCTTCGTGTCGTGAATGAATATCCTTGGTCGAACATGTTTGTTTACAACATGTTTATTAGTCCAAACGAAAAGCAATTAAAAGACTTTGATCCAGAATGGCATGTGTTAAATGCTCCTGGCTTCTTGGCAGATCCTGAATTAGATGGCACGCGTCAAGGTAATTTCTCAATAATCAATTTTAGTAGAAAAGCAATTATTGTTGGTGGAAGTGGTTATACTGGAGAAATCAAAAAAGGAATGTTTAGTGCACTTAACTTTATATTACCTCATTTAAAGAATACGCTCTCAATGCACTGTTCGGCAAATGTTGGCAAAGATGGTGATACTTCTCTTTTCTTTGGTTTATCAGGCACAGGTAAAACAACATTATCGGCAGATCCTGACAGACAGTTGATTGGAGACGATGAGCATGGTTGGACAGCGGATAATACTATTTTTAACTTTGAAGGTGGTTGTTATGCAAAAGTGATAGATCTTTCTGAAGATAAAGAACCGGATATTTATAGAGCAATCAAATCTGGTGCTATTCTTGAAAATGTAATTTTTAAAGATAATACTACTGAAGTTGATTTTGAAGATTCTACCATAACAGAAAACACTAGGGTTTCATACCCGATATCTTTTATTGATAATATTCAAGAAGGTTCTATTGGGGAAAACCCAAAAAACATCTTCTTTTTAACATGCGATGCATCTGGTATTCTGCCTCCTATTTCAAAATTAACTCCAGGTCAAGCGGCTTACCATTTCATTTCTGGCTATACCGCTAAAGTAGCTGGAACCGAAGAAGGTATTACAGAGCCTGTTGCAGCCTTCTCAGCTTGTTTTGGAGCGCCTTTTATGCCATTGCATCCAACAGCTTATGCAGAAATGTTAAGTGAAAAAATGCAGGCAGCAGGAGTAAACGTTTGGTTAATCAATACTGGATGGTCTGGTGGTGCATACGGTGTAGGTTCAAGAATTAAATTGAGATATACAAGAGCAATGATTACAGCAGCCTTGACTGGTGAGCTTGATAATATAGCTTTTGAAGAGCACCCTACTTTTGGTTTATCATATCCAACAAGTTGCCCTAATGTTCCAGATGAAATACTGAATCCAAGGAATACATGGAATGACAAAGATGCTTATGACAGTAAATCTTTGGGTTTGGCAAATAAATTTGAAGAAAATTTTGCACAATTTACCGAAGGGTGCAGTCAAGAAATTTTGAAAGGTGGGCCGAGAGTTACCTCTAATATTTAAAAAGGAATTGAAAACATTCTGATTTAATTCATTTAAAAAGCTTTTTTTTAAAATTTTAGTTATTAAACGAATTAACTAAAAAAAGTTTGTTAATAAATGCTGTATAATACGTCCTTTGGTTTGAATGATTTGAGGTGTATTTTAGCGCGAGTTTAAATATGGACTATTAGACAGTGTTTGAGTAAATATGAGCTCAAAAATTTGTTAATGTAAAATCTGAGATAACTAGTTATTTAACTAGTATTAATTAAGAAATAAAAAGTAACCCAATGGATATATTTGATAAGATAAGTGCAAACAAAGGGCCGTTAGGAAAATACGCTGATGTTGCCGAAGGGTATTATATTTTCCCAAAGCTTGAAGGTGAACTTTCAAATCGAATGATTTTTAATGGCAAAGAGAAAATTGTTTGGAGTTTGAATAATTACTTGGGTCTTGGAAACCATCCGGAAGTTAGAAAAGCAGACGCTGATGCTGCAAAAGATTGGGGCATGGCGTACCCGATGGGCGCTAGAATGATGTCTGGTAACAACAATAACATATATAAACTAGAAGAGCAATTGGCTGATCATGTGCAAAAGCCTGCTGCGTTACTAGTAAATTTCGGTTATCAAGGAATGGTATCTGGAGTTGATTGTCTTTTAGGTCGTAACGATGTTGCTGTTTATGACTCTGAATCTCATGCTTGTATCATTGACGGATTGAGAATGCACATGGGTAAAAGATTTGCATTTGACCATAATGATATGGCGAGTCTAGAAAAAAACCTACAAAGAGCTGAAAAACTAGTTGAAAAAACTGGAGGTGGCATCTTAGTGATTTCTGAAGGTGTTTTTGGAATGCGTGGTGATCAAGGTGACTTAAAATCAATTGTAGCTCTTAAAAAGAAATACAATTTTAGATTGTTTGTTGACGATGCTCACGGTTTTGGAACTTTGGGTAAAACTGGAGCTGGAGCTGGAGAAGAGCAAGGTGTTCAAGATGAAATAGATGTTTACTTTTCAACTTTTGCTAAGTCTATGGCAAGCATTGGAGCTTTCTTTGCGGGAAGTAAAGATGTTATGCAGTTTATGAAGTATAACATGCGCTCTCAAATGTTTGCAAAGACACTTCCTATGCCTATTGTTGTTGGGAACATAAAACGTTTAGAACTGCTTAGAACTCGTCCGGAATTAAAGGATAAGCTCTGGGAAAATGTGGAAGCGCTTCAGTCTGGATTGAAAGAAAAAGGTTTTGACATCGGTAACACAAACAGTTGTGTAACCCCAGTTTACTTGAAAGGTGATCTGAATGAAGCTACGAATTTGATTTACGATTTGAGAGAAAACTACAGCATTTTCTGTTCAGTTGTTGTTTACCCAGTAATTCCTAAAGGAATGATGATATTAAGGTTAATCCCTACTGCTTCTCATACTTTGGAAGATATTGAAATATCTTTATCTGCTTTTGAAGAGGTTTACAAAAAATTGAATAACGGTGATTATGCAAAAGATTCTTTTGCATCTTTTACATTGCAAAATTCATAAACAATAAAACATACTTTAAAAGGCCCTCAAAAATGAGGGCCTTTTTTATTTTAAAGTAAGTCGTTAGCCAGGTTAGCAAGCTCACTCCTCTCCCCTTTCTCGAGAGTAACATGGGCATGTAGCTTTTGACCTTTTAACTTATCTATTAAGTAGGATAACCCATTTGATTGCTCGTCTAAATATGGAGTATCTATTTGTCGAATGTCTCCAGTGAAAATGAATTTAGAATTTTCACCGGCTCTAGTAATTACCGTTTTAATTTCATGTGGAGTTAAATTTTGAGCCTCATCAACAATGAAAATAATGTTACTTAAACTTCTACCGCGTATATAAGCTAAGGGAGTAATGACAATTTTCTCTTTTTCTATCATTTCAGTGATTTGCTTGTATTGCTTATCACGATCTGAGAATTGATTTTTAATAAACTTTAAATTATCCCACAAAGGTTGCATGTATGGGTTTATTTTTTCCTCTGCATTGCCCGGCAAGAAACCAATGTCCCGGTTGCTTAATGGCACAATTGGTCGAGCCAGATAAATTTGTTTAAAATTTCGTCTTTGCTCTAGACTGCCCGCAAGGGCAAGTAATGTTTTTCCTGTGCCAGCAACTCCTGAAATGGTTACCAATTTGACATCTGGATTAAATATTGCGTTCAAGGCAAAGGTTTGCTCTGCATTTCTTGGTTTAATGCCGTAGAAAGCTCTTTTCTCAACATGGTCTAAAGATTGGGTGATTGAATTGTAATAGGCTAATGAAGAGCTTTTAGACGCCTTCAAAATGTAATACATGTTAGAAGTCGGCTTGAACTCCGGAGCGACATCTTTTAAATCTTCGACTGGGATAGATTTATTTTTATAAAGCTTATCCACTAACTCCTGTGAAGCTTCAGGAAGTTCTTTCTTGCCAATAAACTCATCATTAAGGTCACTTACTTTGCCTGTTTGATAATCCTCTGACCTTAAGTTCAATGCCTTTGCTTTCAATCTCAGATTGATGTCCTTAGTTACAAGTGTTACAATCTTTTTTGGTTCATCTTCTTGAAGCTTTAGTGCAGTGTTTAAAATCTGATGATCCATCTTATCGCCACTGTAAATATATGTAGCATCAAGAGTGGGATGCTCACCGCGCATTATAACTTTGAATTTACCTCTCGTTTTTCCATTTAGAGGAATCCATTCAGTCAGCGATTTGTCACCTGCTTTCTTATCTAGAAATCGAATAAATTCTCTTGCTTCATAATTTTTAGAGTCATGTCCTTTTTTAAACTCATCCAATTCTTCTAGAACAGGAATAGGTATTGCAACATCATGTTCTTCAAAATTCAAGATAGAGTTATGGTCGAATAAAATCACTGAGGTATCTAAAACGAAAATTTTCTTTTTAGTGACCTTTCGTGGTGTCTTAGTTTTTTTCTCTGTCATTTCACAAGGTTTCTCTTCGAACTAAATTTATAGTTATTGCCATTAAATATTACAGAATATGCAACTATTCTTCTTAACATTTTTTAAGCCTACCTGTTGATAATTATTCAAGCAGCAGCTAAGTGTCTCGTTTTAAAATCCTTAAAAAATATCAAGCTATTTATTATTGGTTGCACCTAAACAGAAAAAACCTACAATCCAAGTAATATCCTACATTTGCTAGCCATATTTTTAAAAAAATGAAATTAACCACAGAAGTCGTTTCATCTGTTTTTCCTCAATTCACTAATAAACAACTGATTCAAGACATTGCAAAAAAGGCAAGTCTAATGGAGTTTGAAGAAGATGAAATAATCATAGATCCAGGAATGCCTATTCCATTTGTGCCATTAATCATCAGCGGTAGTCTACGAGTATTAAAACAAGATGAAAAAACAAAAAATGAACTTTTACTTTACTATTTAAAAGCTGGTGAAACTTGTGCTACATCATTGTCATGTTGCATGCATAAAGGCGAAAGTGAAGTTGAAGTCGTTTCTGAAGAAAAATCGGTTTTACTAGGAGTTCCAATTGAATACTTAGATAAGTGGACACAAGAGTATCCAGAATGGCGCGACTTTATTATGATGACTTATCAGAAAAGGTTTGACGAATTACTAGAAGCAATTAATACGATAGCCTTCTCGCAATTAGATGAACGATTAATTAAGCACTTGAAAGAGTTGTCGTCTATACAAAAATCAAAGTATGTAAGCACTTCACATCAAGAGATAGCTACAAACTTAAATTCTTCAAGAGAGGTTATTTCACGATTGTTAAAACAGATGGAGAAGCGGGAAATGGTGAAATTATCGCGTAATGTTATTGAGCTTACAAATCTCTAAACATCAAATTGTGAGTTTTATCACAATTCGGTAGCTGCAAGAAAATAATTTTGCAGTGTAAAATTTTAGAAAATGAAAGTAGAACAGTTATATACTAAATGTATTGCCGAAGCGGCATACTTCATCGCCTCTAATGGCGAAGCAGCTATTATAGATCCATTAAGAGAGACACAACCGTATTTAGATTTACTTGAAAAAGAAGGTGTAAAATTGAAATATATTTTCGAAACACATTTTCATGCAGACTTTGTTTCTGGCCACGTAGATTTAGCAAAGAAAACAGGTGCCACTATCGTTTATGGTCCTATGGCCGAAGCAGGTTATGATTTGTATTCTGCAAAAGACAACGAAGAATTTAAGATTGGTGATTTAACAATCAAAGTATTGCACACTCCTGGTCATACTATGGAGTCTTCTACATTTTTATTGAAAGATAAAAACGGAAACAACAATGCCATCTTTACAGGAGATACGCTTTTCTTAGGTGATGTTGGCCGCCCTGACCTTGCGATTAAATCTGATGTTACCATGGATGATTTAGCAGGACATTTGTTTGATTCATTAAGAAATAGGATTATGCCTTTGGAAGATAATTTAATTGTTTATCCAGGTCATGGCGCAGGTAGTTCTTGCGGTAAAAGTCTCTCAGATGAGACTGTTGGAACGTTAGGTGAGCAAAAGCAAACGAACTATGCGCTAAGAGCTGATATGACGAGAGATGAGTTTATTAAAGAGGTGACAGACGGCATCCTTCCTCCTCCTCAGTATTTCCCTAAGAATGCTATGATGAACAAAATGGGATATGAAAGCATTGATGACGTTATGGGGCGCGGTGTTCAAGCGTTAGATGTTAATGCCTTCAAAAAGGAAGTAGAAAACGGAGCAATCATATTAGACACAAGAAACCAAAGTGACTTTGTGAAATCGTTTATTCCAAAGTCTCTTTTCATTGGTATTGATGGTTCTTTTGCAATGTGGGTAGGTGCTTTAATAACAGACATTAAACAAAAGATTGTTTTTATTGCTCCTGAAGGAAGAGAAAGTGAAGTTGTTATGCGATTAGCTCGTGTAGGTTACGATAATGCTGTTGGGTTTTTAAATGGAGGCATTAGCGCTTGGAAAGACGCTGGTGAATCTATTGATGAAATTAAGAGCGTTACTCCAGAGCAATTCTCTAAAGACTATGAGCGAGACATAAATGTAGTTGATGTTAGAAAGATAGGAGAATACGACAATCAGCATGTTGAAGACGCAAAACTTCTTTCTTTAGATTACGTTTACGAGCATTTAGATGAACTGAATAAAGATGAAGAGTATTATGTACATTGTGCAGGTGGTTACAGATCTGTAATTGCAATTTCAATTCTTCAACCTTATGGTTATAAAAACTTGATTAACGTAGAAGGTGGATTTGGGAAAATAAAAACTCTTGAGAATATTAAACTTACTGAAACAGTGTGCAGTAGCACAAAATAAATTACAAATACATAAAATGAAGAGGTCGGTTTTAACCGGCCTTTTTTATGAATAATTAAATAGTAAAACATCGGCTGTTACTCATTATTTTAGCCACAATTAAAGCAAACAAAGAATGTCTGAATTTATAGATGAAAAGAGAGAAGCTGCCAGTGAATATGAAGCAATTATGGCATCTCAACATGATGATATGAAAGCTTTTAAAGAGTCATTAAATAAGCTCATTTCTGTAGATTCAAATTATCTAGACAGTTACAACACTCTATACAGCATCGCATTAAGCGAAGAAGATTTTTTAGGTGCTGAAATAATGTTAAACCGTGCGTTCGACAAGGCTTTACAACTTGTAGGAAATTCTGATGGAGAAACTTGGCCTAAAGAGCTGTCATGGCAAAATAAGTCCAATCAGCATATCATTAGAACATTCTTAAATAAGTCTATAGATTTCTGGATGGAGGACAAATGGGACGAAGCAAAGAATATTTTAACATTTCTTAATAATACGAATCCTAAAGAAGGTTTAGGGTTTGATTTTTACCTACTTGCAGTTTCACATAAAAGAGTTTATTCAGACTTTTTAGATGAATACACAGAAAATGGTATTCCTAATAAAGAAGGACTTGCTTGGTTTGAAAGAAACAGTAAAGCCTCCAAATAGCCGGGTTTTGCTTTTTTCTAAATTTGCGGTATGGAAAAGGAGAACTCAAATAATGCTTTAAGACAATTGATTGAGTCTACTTATTTACAAAACTTGACTTTGTCAGAACTTGCTGAAAAACACGGGGTTTCGTTAGCAACATTTAAAAGACACTTCACCAAAGAATACGCTACTAGTCCTCATTCGTATATCAAAACAAGGCGCCTAGAAAAAGCTAAAGAGCTCATTCTAAATACTGATAGAAGTATCTCAGATATATATAAAGAAATAGGCTTTGAAGAAATCGCTCATTTTAGCAAATCCTTCAAAGCCCACTTTGGAGTTAATCCATCACGGATTAAAAGTTTATTTAATTAGTATACAATTTAAGGTTTAAGCGCACTTTGGTGGCAAATCTTCTAGAAACAATTAAATCCTCGCCTAACACAGTGATCTAACATGGAGGAGATCTTTCAATAAAATATAATTTTATCTAGCTTGTAGGAGAATTCTTCTCTAGCTGGTTCAATTCTTTGAGCCTAACTTCACGTTTCAACTTTGCTTCAAGTTTTTTATTCTTCTTTTTCTTGATAAGAGAATTATGCTTGTTTTTATTACCAGCCTTTTTAGCAATCCTGCTTTTACCCATGGTTACGCTTATTTATTTTTCTTTCTCTGCCAGAACCGCTTTCCCTTTTTAATTTTCACTTTTTCTTGAGAGAACTCATATAAAGTAATAGACTCTGTAAATTCTTTTCGAGCAAATCTCTCTTTGGCATTTAATGTTGAAGAGTTATAATTATCCTTAGTCCCTATTCTTTCTGACTCAGACGCATTTGTTTTGTATAATGATATTTGGCTAGGTTCAATAGTGCCAATTGGTGTTATCTCGCCACGAATAATATTATGAAGAGATAAATGATCCACTCCAAGTATTACATAAAGCCCCCCGAAAAAGCTATTTGAAGTAACTTCATTTGCAGCAAAATTTTGACTGTTAGTCATCGGGTAAGCAATAGCTGATATACCTAGATTTTCTAATCGATTCCTGAAAAAGGTGTTATGCGGACCGTTGACCCCGTGTGAGCCATCAATAACCAAGTTCTGTGCAATGTTACCTTCAAATAAATTCAAAAAAGGATGGTTGCCATGTAATACAATGTCACCGGCAGAACCGCTAGGAAAAAAGCCCTGTTCCCAATAAGGGTCTGTAGAATAATTATAAGAAAACACATTGCCATTCGCACCTGCTTGTACGAGCATTGAATGGCGCAAGTGCTCAAATACATTATCTTCAATGAGATTGTCACTAGCTGCAAAATGAGTAACGACTCCATAACCTACTCCACCGGAGCCATAGCTAAAAGCATGATGGAAATAATTGCCTTTAACTGTTATGTGCGCGCTATGACGTATATCTACATGTGCATAGTTAGCTTTATTGCTTTCTATGCCACTCATAAAGCAATTAGCAGAATAATCGAAAAGAACTTTTGAAACCTTTTTTGAAGACTTATCGGTTCTTAGAATCTTAAAATTTTCAATGCCCGAATTAGTTACAGGTTTTAAAGGTAATACGTCTGCAATGTCTAAATTAGAAATTGCCAAACGCATAGAGGATTTCAATAATTGGGCACCAGTTTTTTGTCCACTGCAATATACAATCTGACCATAATGATTATAGGCCCAACTGCTCTCTAATACACTTTTATCTTTGTAGCGAACAAATGCATAAGTTTTAGGCACTAAATTACTTGAGGTAAAAATCTCGTTGCTCTCTAATTCCGTCTCTTTTGTTAATGGTAAAGCTTTACCATTTACTTTTCCTTTAAATGAAATGCAAGCCCCATTGCCACCAAGGCTAAATCTAAAGACAGTTTCGCTAGAGGAAACCCCTGCCAATACAATGTTTGAAGGAATATTGATTGTATTTGTAAAGAAGTATTCTTTAGAATTGAAATTAAGCACACCACCACCTTTTGCAATTAAAGACTTAATAGCTTCTGCAACAGCCAAGGAATAGTTTCCGTTTGATTCCACAAAAGACTCGAATTCATCAATATTAGAACTATTGGCATACTCAATAGATTCATGCAGACCTGCTCGGGTCCAATCCGTAATTCTATCATTAGGAATGTCCTGGGCTTGTAAGGAGCCGAAGAATAGAAAACCAAAGAACGCTAAAAGTGATTTCATTAAGATGTATTAAGGAGACAACAAAAATACATTTGTATGGACTTACAAGGTAAAAAGACTTGAAAATGGTACTTCCTTTTTAATTCATCACCCTTCGACTGTTTCCAATGCGACTTTAAACATATTTGTAAATGCTTTCTCCCTTACGTCAGGTAAGGCAGAGGTGCCAGTAATAATATTATCACTTACAGAAAGTATGGCGAGTGCTTTAATACCAAATCTTGCTGCTAAAGTATATAGCACTGAAGTCTCCATTTCTACTCCGACAATCCCGTGGGCCGTCCATTTCTCCCATCTATTTTCATCTACACCATAAAACGTGTCTGTACTAAAGATAGAGCCTACTATGGTGTTGAACTTATTTTCTTGAGTAATCTTAAAAGCACTTTGTAGCAACTCAAAATTAGCGGTAGGCGCAAAATCCAATCCTTCAAAAAACAATCGGTTTACGTTTGAATCACTACTAGCACTTTGCGCCAAGACTAAATCACCAATGGCCAAATCCGATTGTATAGCGCCTAAAGTGCCTACGCGAATTACATTTTTAACGTTATAGTTTTTTACTAATTCATGCACATAAATTGCTGTTGATGAAATCCCCATACCAGTTCCCAACATAGACACACGTTTTCCTTTGTGAAATCCAGTATAGCCAAACATTCCGCGCGTTTCATTAAAGCAAAGCACTTCTTCTAAAAATACATTTGCCATATACTTCATACGCAATGGATCACCAGAAATCAACACTGTTTCGGCTATTTCATTTGTTTTAGCGTTGATGTGAAAACTCATTTTTTACGATTTAAGTATTTGCAAGCTAAGAGAAACGTTCCTGGAAAAAGCTATGATTCGTCATATCTAGTTTAAACTAACTTTTTACTTTTCATATATGGAAAAATTACCGTTTTCTACAACTGATTTAGTTTTAAATAACAATGGAAGCGTATATCATTTAAATCTAAAAAATGAGCACATTGCTGATACCGTTCTGCTTGTGGGCGATCAAAATAGAGTTAAACAAATTAGCCGTTATTTTGACGCCATAGAATACCACACAGAAAACCGTGAGTTTATAACAGAAACGGGGCTTTATAAAGGAAAGCGTATTACTGCTATTTCTACAGGGATTGGCACCGACAATGTTGACATTGTGATGAACGAACTTTTTGCTGCCACTCATATTTCACCTGAAACAAGATGTTTAAACACTGAACCCAGAAAACTTAAAATCATTCGCATCGGTACTTCGGGAGCACTTCAGCCTGAGATTCCGCTTGGCTCATTTGTGGTCTCAGAATACGGTTTGGGTCTTGATGGCCTTTTACATTATTACACCGTTGACTTCGACAAAATAGAAACAGAGCTATCGGGTGCTTTTTCAAAACAAACAGATTGGCCAGAGAAATTAGCTCAACCCTATTTTTGCGGAGGCTCCTCAAATTTACATGCTAAAATTGCACATGACATGCAAACTGGCATTACCGCTAGCGGTACTGGTTTTTACGGGCCTCAAGGGCGAAATTTAACTTCAGAGAAAACGGTAGATGTCTTCGGGAAATTGGCAGGGTTTAAATACAATTCACACAAAGTGACCAATTTCGACATGGAAACTTCTGCACTTTATGGTTTAGGAAAAGTATTTGGATTTGAATGTTTGACGGTCAATACCATTATCGCAAATAGGGCAACAAAAGATTATTTAGAAGAACACCATATCGCTGTTAACAATCTCATAAAAACAGTGCTCGAACGAATTTAGTTTTTTGTGTAAGTGTTCACTAAATCGTCTAATAAACTGCTTGCTCCGATTCTAAACAGTGTTTTATTTGCCCAAGCAACGCCTAACTCCTCTTTTAAGAGCTGAATCCATTGTTGCGCTTGTACCGTATTACGTATCCCTCCCGCTGGCTTAAAACCAACTTTGCAATCCGTTAAAATGTGATATTACCGAATAGCTGTCATCATTAACAAACCAGCAGCTATAGTGGCATTTATCTTTTCTAAACCTGTACTGGTTTTAATAAAATCGGCACCAGCCAACATACATACCCAACTCGTTTTAGAAATTAATGCATGGCTTTGTAGTTCGCCTGATGCGATAATAACTTTTAGATGTGCCGAACCGCAACTTTTCTTACAAGCCCGTACTTCATTGTAAAGGGCTTCCCAGTTTTCGGTTAATGGATGTGTTCTATTGATAACCACATCAATTTCATTTGCACCTAAAGCCACAGATCTTTCAATATCTGCACATTTTACTACAACATCCATTTGACCTGAAGGAAAACCACCCGCAACACAAGCAACGTCTATTTCTAAATCTTTTAAACTCGAAACGCATTGCGCCACAAAAGGCTGAAATACGCAAACTGCTGCCACTCTCACCGAGTTTCCGGCAAGAGGAAGTATCGCTTTTTGAAGAAGGGAATCAATTGCTTCAGGAGTGTCGACTGCATTTAGACTTGTTAAATCGAGACAAGAAATAAGATTGGTAATCCTTACAGTAGATCGAGTATTTAAAAAACTCAACTTTTCTATTTCACTTATTCTTTGAAAAATTTCATCCTCTCTTAAAAATAGTGCAGAAGGAAAATTAGTAGAAAATGGACGCCCTGTGTTAGCCATTAGAATATATTTTAGATCTACAAATATGCTTCAACTTAAGCAAAGTAAAGTTGACGAAAAACAGGGTTTTTATCAGTAACTTATTCTTTCATTTATTGAATTACACATCTTCCAACAAAAAAAAAGCTCCTCATTTTCATGAAGAGCTTTTTGCTAATAAGCGGTCTGGACGAGACTCGAACTCGCGACCCCCTGCGTGACAGGCAGGTATTCTAACCAACTGAACTACCAAACCAATAAAATATAAGAATCAAAAACAAATCTTTGCGGTCTGGACGAGACTCGAACTCGCGACCCCCTGCGTGACAGGCAGGTATTCTAACCAACTGAACTACCAAACCAAGATTCTTATAAAGAACTTGCACACCTTGCGGTCAATGCGGCTGCAAATATAAATTCATTTTCTAGCTACACAAGCTATTTCCAAAGCCTTTTATTTAATTATTTTTAAATTAAATTTTAAGTTTGTTTCGAGCATTAAGATACTCTAAATCAATATTTAAGTGAATTTAAAGGCTCTTTTAATGACTAAAACTTAAATAATGTTTAAATAATATTTGGAATAGTTAAACAGTTTTGTTTATGTTTGTGCCATAATAATTAAACAAATATTAAATGAAAACTTTCCAATTTAAGCTAGGAACCATTTTATTAGCCGGTTCGATGATTTTTTCTTCATGTGAAAAAGAAGAAGTAATAACAACTCCAACTCCGGAATTGTTAACGATTGCTGCAACGGCAGATCAAGCAGGTAATTTTACAATACTATTAGATGCGCTTACGAGAACTGGTTTAGCTGCAACAATGGCAGATCCGAGTCAGTCATTAACCGTATTTGCACCAACTGATGCAGCGTTTATGGATTTATTAAATGAATTAGGTTTATCAAGTTTAGACGAAGTAGAGTCAGCTTTAGGAAACGATGGTCTAAAAAACGTTCTGTTATATCACGTTTTGGGAGCTGAAGTAACAAGTTCTATGGTGACTACTGGATACGTATCATCTTTAGGTACAAATGGAACAATGGATCCATTATCGATTTATGCCAATACTTCAAATGGAGTTATGTTGAACGATAGAGCCACAGTAACGACTGCTGACGTTATGGCCTCTAATGGTGTGATACACATCATTGATAAAGTGATACTACCACTTACGATTTATCAACTTTTAGAAATAAACGCAGATTATGCAACTTTAACGGCTGCATTAGGAATTGCAGATGGTGACTTAGATGTGTTGACAAATGATGCGGCAGCTGGCCCATTCACATTATTTGCTCCAAACGAAAATGCATTCGGTATGTTGCTAACTGAATTAATGATCGCTGATGTTTCTGCGTTGGTTGCTGCCTTAGGTACTGACGGATTAGCGGATGTATTAACATACCACGTGGTAGCTGGTAACATCAATAGTGATGAAGTTCCTTCAGGAGCGGTTGCAACAGTTAATGGTGACGATATTACTTTTGATCTTTCTAGTGGAGTTATGATAACTGATGCGCGAATGAGAACATCAAATGTAGTAGAAGTAGATATTCAAGGTACGAATGGTGTGATTCATGCGATAAGCAAAGTGATCTTACCAACACCATAATAATTTAGTGATTAGTTGTTTAGATTTAGATTTAAAAACCCATCCTTATAAGGATGGGTTTTTTTTTTAAAACAACTTTTTTCGCTTGATTAAAAAAGGAAGCAGAACTTCATCAAAACTCTTGTTGATATCTACTTCAACAAAGTCAATCTTATACTGGCCACATTTCACTTTCAAGTCCGTTACTCTTTTTGTCAACTCCGTAGCTAACTCCTTTTTGTACTGTTCTGGATTCAGCCTAACTTCTTCCCCTGTTTCCATATCTACAAAACGATATGGTTTGTTGTCAAATGAAAAATCAGCTTCTTTCTTTTTATCTAGAACATGAAAAAGAATGACTTCATGCTTATTGTGTTTCAAATGTTGAAGAGCTCCAAAGATATCATCGACCGAATGATCTGCGTTGTCGAGCATATCAGAAAAAATAACTACAAGACTTCTGCGCTGTATTCTCTCAGCAATTTCATGAAGTGTATTGACCAAGTTCGATTTTTTACCTGGTTTAGGAACTTCTCGTTGTAATTGTTTTGACAACTCATTGTACATCTGCATTTGATGCTGGGTTGTCGACTTTGAATGTGTATGGAGTAACACTTCCTCTTCCGCTAGGCTTAAACCAAAAGCATCACGTTGCCTTTTTAAAAGGTTCATTAAAGCTGCCGCTGAAAAAATTGAGAAACTCAACTTAGAGTTATCTTCAATAGTTCTTTTAGCCGTTGAAGGAAAAAACATGGAAGCAGATACATCGAGAATAATTCGGCATCTCAAATTTGTTTCTTCTTCATAGCGTTTCACATACATCTTGTCGCTTCGAGCATAAAGCTTCCAATCTATATGTCTTGTAGATTCTCCGCTATTGTAAGATTTATGCTCTGCAAATTCTACAGAGAATCCATGATGCGGAGATTTGTGTAACCCCGTAATAAAACCTTCAACAGCTTGCTTTGCTATGAGTTCAAGGTTCGTAAACTTCTGTATTTCTTTTTGCTGAAATTGCATAAGGCCAATAAACAAAAAAGTCCCATACTCTTTACGAACATGGGACTTATATTATTTTGAATGGAAGAATCTACATTGCCTTATCAAGCTTCGCAGCTAAAGCATTTTTAGAAGCTACTCCAACTTGTTTATCAACAATCTCTCCGTTTTTAAAAACTAAAAGCGTTGGAATGTTTCTGATACCAAATTTGGAAGCTACTTCTTGGTTTTCATCAACATTCACCTTTCCTATAACAGCTTTACCATCATAGTCACCAGCTAATTCTTCAACAATTGGTCCAACCATTCTACAAGGTCCACACCATTCTGCCCAGAAATCAACCAATACAGGTTTGTCGGATTTCATTACCAATTCCTCAAAATTTGAATCATTAAACTCAAGTGCCATTATCTAATTTTTTATTGTTAATCTTTAAATTTTGCCGCGAATGTAAGATAAATATTTATCTATTATTCACTAGAAATCCATCAAAAGACGGCTCATTATTTATTGCCTTTCACAAGGGTTTTTATATAACGCGTCAATTCTTCTTTAAATGCGCATTAGTTTAATTTAATGTCAAATGGAGTTATCGTTCGCAGACGGTCAATTAAGTCATGCGTTAACCCCACTTTATAATGATAGGTGTTCATTTCTAAACTCAAAGGCCTTTCTTCATGACTATCTGTAATAACCAATTTGATGGTTTTACTTCCTCCATGATTCGTTAGGATATCTTCCAATTCATTGATGACATTTACCGTTAGGTCTTCTAGGCGTAATCTAAATTCTACGCCTCCCGCCATTTGCTCGAGAACCTCGCTTAACAACATGACGCGATGCAGGTTTACGCGGTGATAAACTTTTTCTGTGTCATCAGCCATCTTTCTGCGCGTTGTTTTCACCACACCTGTTAAATGTAACATCATGTCCTTTTGCAATAGATGTTTAAACTTATGGTAATCTTCTCCAAAAAGGCCTAATTCATAAGTGTCTTTGTAATCTTCAAAACTGATAAAGCCAAACTCATCTCCACGTTTTGAAACACCAGATCTAATGTCTGAAACAATCACGGCAACCATAAATTTCTTTCCAGAGATTTGTTCCAAATCCTGAAATATTCCTAAGCCAGCATTCGTGTAATTCTTCAGCTCAAGCTTGTACTCATCTAGCGGATGGCTTGACAAATACATGCCGTTCACTTCCTTTTCCGCTTTAAGCGCAATAATACGCGGCCATTCTTCAACTTGTGGAATTGGGGGTTCTGGTATCTGAACATCTGAAGCTTCTCCAAATAAAGAGACTTGTGAAGACTCTTCTGCTTCTTTCACAGAATTTGCAAACTTCATAGCTTTTTCAAGGAATGTTCGGTCGTCTCCATTTTTATCAAAATACACAGCACGATGCTCATTCTCAAAACTGTCAAATGCACCACCTTTAGCTAAGCTTTCTAATGTTCTTTTATTTACTGTTCTCAAGTCTATACGCTGAAGCATATTAAAAAGACCTTTGTATTCTCCGCTCTTTTCACGTTCGCTTTTAATCGCAATAACTGCGGACTCTCCTACTCCTTTCATACCGCCCATTCCAAAACGAATTTCTCCATTTGGGTTAACAGTAAAACGATACGCACTTTCATTTACATCGGGTCCAAGCACTTTAATTCCAGAGCGCCTGCATTCTTCCATAAAAAAGGTGACGGATTTAATATCGTTCAAGTTGTTACTCAATACCGAAGCCATATACTCTGCTGGGAAATGCGCTTTTAAATACGCTGTTTGGTATGCAACCCAAGCATAGCAAGTACTGTGTGATTTATTGAAGGCATACGAAGCGAATGCCTCCCAGTCTTTCCAAACCTTTTCAAGAACTTTCGCGTCATGCCCTTTTTCTGAAGCCTGTTCAATAAACTTTGGTTTCATTTTGTCGAGAACAGATTTTTGCTTTTTACCCATGGCCTTGCGTAAAACATCAGCTTCACCTTTACTGAAACCAGCTAGCTTTTGCGACAACAACATGACTTGCTCTTGGTAAACTGTAATACCATAAGTCTCCTCTAGGTATTCTTTCATGTCTTCGAGATCATATACAATCTCCTCGTCACCATGCTTTCTGCGAACGAAAGATGGAATGTATTCCATAGGTCCTGGTCGATATAGAGCGTTCATCGCAATTAAATCTGCAAACACCGTAGGTTTTAAATCTTTTAAGTGTTTTTGCATTCCAGGACTTTCATATTGGAACACTCCGATCGTCTCTCCACGTTGAAATAAAGCATAGGTCTCTTCATCGTCAAGCGGAAAGCTGTCTGGATCTAAATCAACATTATGGCGTTGTTTCACCAAACTACACGCCTCTTTAATTATAGTAAGTGTTTTAAGTCCTAGAAAATCCATTTTTAGGAGTCCGGCATCTTCCACAACAGAATTATCGAATTGTGTGCACCACATATCCGAATCTTTTGCGACAGATACTGGAACGAGTCCTCTTATATCATGTGGCGTTATAATTACTCCACAGGCATGAATTCCGGTGTTCCGGACTGAACCTTCAAGCTTAAGCGCTTGTCTCACAATTGTTCCTTCCAGATTTTTATTGTCCGCCAAAGCAATCAGCTCCTTTGCAGGAGCAATTTGATCACCTTTAATCTTTTCTCCCATGGTCTTGTCGTCCATCTTGAAAAGCTTATTGAGCTTAGTCATATCTGGAACAAGTTTGGCGATTTTCTCAGTATCGCCAAGAGGCAGTTCTAAAACACGACCACAATCCTTTATAGAAGATTTTGCAGCCATCGTGCCATAAGTGATAATCTGAGCCACTTGGCTCGCGCCATATTTATCAATTACATATTGAATAACGCGTTCACGTCCTTCATCATCAAAGTCAATATCAATGTCAGGAAGCGAGACCCTTTCTGGATTTAAGAAACGCTCAAAAAGTAAGTTATATTTAATAGGGTCGATGTTGGTAATATTGGTACAATATGCCACAGCTGAACCTGCAGCCGAACCTCTTCCTGGGCCTACCGAAACACCCATTTGCCTAGCCGCTTCACAAAAATCTTGTACAATTAAAAAGTAACCTGGATAGCCCGTTCTTTCAATAGTCTCCAATTCAAAATCTAGACGTTCTTTAATATCATCTGTAATTTCTTCGTATCGCTTTTCTGCACCCACATACGTCAGATGTTTTAAATAGGCATTCTCTCCTCTTTTGCCACCATCCTCCTCATCTTTGGCGTCCATGAATTGTTCAGGAATATCAAATGCGGGGAGCACCACATCTCGCTTTAACTGATACATCTCGACCTTGTCGAGAATTTCCTGAATGTTTTCGATCGCTTGGGGCACATCGCTAAACAACGATTTCATTTGATCTTGAGGCTTTAAATAAAATTCCTCATTTGGAAAACCATATCTAAACCCACGACCTCGACCTTTAGGCGTGCTTTGATATTCTCCTTCTTTCACACAGAGTAATATATCGTGTGCATCTGCATCTGATTTTGAAGCGTAGAACGTGTTATTGGCAGCAACGAGTTTAACATTGTGTTTCTCTGCAAAATTTACAATAACAGCGTTCGAGTGATCTTCTTCTTCTAAACCATGTTTAGAAAGCTCTAAATAGAAATCATCATTAAAAGTATCCTTCCACCAATGCAAGGCTTTTTCAGCTTGAGCTTCACCTACATTTAAAATGAGATTTGCAATCTCACCCATAATACCTCCAGATAAGACCATCAGTCCTTCTTTGTATTCTTTAATGAGTTCTTTGTCTACTCTTGGTACATAGTAAAAACCATCAATATGACCGATAGATGACAACTTTGCTAAATTGTGATAGCCTGTTTTATTCTTGGCCAAAAACACCATTTGCGAACCATTGTTCTTTCGTGTTCTGTCTTTATGGTCATCAGTAACAAAGAGTTCGCAACCTATTACTCCTTTAAACGGGAAGTCTTTCAAAGGCTCATCTAACTCACCTTTTTCAACCAAAGCGTTATGATTTAAAGCTTCCAAGTTTCCTGGAATACTCAACACTTTTTGGTTGAAATTAAAGGCTGCCATTAAATTTCCTAGATCGGTAATGGCGACCCCTGGAGCTCCATCTTGAACAGAAATATCTACCAAGTCATCCACTTTAGTGGTAGACTGCAAAATTGAATATTGTGAATGATTATGAAGATGCGCAAACTTCAAATCGTTTAAAGCACCTAAAGAATCATCTCCTTTTTTTACTTTTTTAATTTCAGCGCTGCGAATAGCCTTTTCTTCTACCGCTAAACCTATCGCCTTGATTTGTTCTGGGTTCGCAGCTTTATATTTTTCGAAAAAACCTGGTGTAACATCTAATTGTGCTGCTGTGAACAGGCCTCGTCTTACCAGCTCTAAGAAACTTCGTGAAGTCGCTTCAACATCAAATGCTGCGTTATGTGCTTCATTAAAACTTTCGTTGAAAAGAAAATCGTGGAGCTCCATTAATTTGGGGAGCTTAAACTTTCCACCTCTTCCTCCTGGAATTTTACAATAGTTAGCCGTGATTTCAGAACAGGTGTCTAACACTAGTTTATCGTGCAGAACTGTTTCGAAGTTTTCTCTCACAGCTTCGCAGCCGACAATATTTACATCGAATTTAATATTATGACCAATATTATATTTCGCACGTTCTAAATCCTTTTCAAACTCCTCTAAAACGAATCTTAAATCATGCCCTTCCTCTAATGCTTTTTGTGTAGATATTCCATGAATCTTAGTTGCATTAAAAGGTATGTCGAAACCTACTGGTTTTACGATGTAGTCCTTTACTTCAATCAGCTTCCCTTCATCGTCATGCAACTGCCAAGCCAATTGAATCATTCTAGGCCAGTTATCTGTATCAGTATATGGAGCTTTGAAATTCTTGGGAAGCCCCGTGGTTTCTGTATCGAAAATTAAAAACATCTATTTAAATAGTATTTAGAGGAGAGTGCTAAAATTAGCATTAAGCCTTTCGAAAAAAAGCGTTGTTTATAAGTTTTGAGACCTACTTATTAACGATTTTTATACTCTAAATTTTGATGGACAAAAGGTTTGGCTATCAAAGAATTAAGATTATTTTCGCGCCCTTATAATTATCAATATTTATTCAACTGGGTTTAGGACCCTTTTAAAAAGAATTAATTATGGCAACTAGAATTAGATTGCAACGTTTCGGGAGAAAATCTCGTCCAATTTTCCACATTGTAGTAGCAGACTCACGTTCAAAACGTGATGGTAGAAAGATTGAAAAACTTGGTGTTTACAATCCTAATACGAATCCAGCAACTATCGATTTAAATTTTGACAGCGCTCTTACTTGGGTTATGAAAGGTGCTCAACCATCTGACACGGCTCGTGCAATTTTATCTTACAAAGGTGTAATGATGAAAAAGCACTTATTGGAAGGCGTTAAAAAGGGCGCTCACACCGAAGAACAAGTTGAAGATAAATTCAACGCTTGGTTAGCTGATAAAGATGGAAGAATTTCTACGAAAGCAGAAGGTCTATCTAAAGCTGACGCTGAAGCAAGAGAAAAAGCATTAGCTGCAGAAAAAGAGACAAACCAGAATCGTGCTGAAGCAATCGCTGCTAAGAACGCTCCTGTTGTTGAAGAAGCACCAGCTGAAGAAGCTACAGAAGAAGCGGAAGCTCCTGCTGCTGAGTCTACTGAAGAAACTGCAGAGTAAAAATGCAAAAATCGGATTGCTTCCTACTCGGTCGCATTACGAAAAAGTACAGTTTCAAAGGCGAGTTAATTATCCATTTGGATACTGATCAACCTGAGAAATACAAAAAATTGGAATCAGTCCTCCTTGATTATAAAGGAGAATTGGTTCCATTTTTTATTACTGAATGTTTGTGGACAGGTGATCAGAAACTACGTGTTCGTTTCGAAGATGTAGAGAATGAGTCTGACGCTGAACGTTACATCAACATGGAATTGTACCTCCCCTTGAGTTTTTTACCAAAGTTAGAAGGCAACCAGTTTTATTTCCATGAAGTAGAAGGATTTAAAGCTGTTGACGCAGTTCATGGAGACGTTGGAATCATTGAAGCCGTCTCTGACGAAAACTATCAACCCTTGTTTATTATTAAACATGGTGAAAAGCAAATTCTTATCCCTGCAATTGATACTTTTATTTCTGAAATAGACAGGACAGAAAAAACTATATTTCTGAAAACTCCTGAAGGTCTGATAGACCTGTTTTAGAAAGGTATTATTTATGGCAAAATTTAATGCACCGCAGTACGATCCGCGGATGTTAAATAACATTTTTATTTTTTTCCTTGTTGGGCAAGTAGCTCTCGCTATTTCTGTGATTTATTATATCAATTCAAACGGAGCTCTATTTAGTTTTAATCCTCGAGACATTCCTACTTTTTCGCTTCCTGTAATGGTGCTCTCCACCAACTTTATAGCGCGTAAAATATTTCAGCAACAGTTTAATCGAATCTCAGAGATTGAAGATCTTCAAAAGAAAATGCAGGTTATTCAATTGGCTCACGTTATAGAATGGATTATGGTTGAAGTTGGAACTCTAATCTTACTAGTTTTTGCTCAATTAGAAGGCAATCACTTCTTTTCAGTTTTAGCAGTATTTAATATCCTATACTTCTTTACACTAAGGCCTAAAATATTAATGCTTAATGAAGAGTTTTAATATGCCTAACCCCTATTTTAAGTTTAAACAATTCACCATATTTCATGATAAGTGCGCCATGAAGGTAGGCACAGACGGGGTTTTGTTAGGCTCATGGGCAGGAACAGGATTGAGTCCAAAACGTATTCTGGATATAGGAGCAGGAAGTGGACTGATAGCATTGATGTTGGCCCAACGTTTTAAAAGTGCTGAAATAGATGCTGTGGAAATTGAAACGCAATGTGCACAGCAATGTGCAGAAAATGCTTTAGCGTCTCCTTTTAAAGAAAGGATTAATAGCACAAATTCGAGCATTCAGGAGTTCGCTTTAAAAAACGAAGACAAGTTTGACTTGCTTGTTTCTAACCCACCATTCTTTATTGATTCGTTTACTTCTGATAATGATCAGAGAAACACAGCACGTCATAACCATTCTTTAAGACAACATGACCTACTTAAGGTTGTAACCGATTTATCTCATCACAAAAGTGTATTTGCCATAATCTTACCTGTTAAAGAAGGAGATTTATTTATTCTGAAAGCAAGAGAATACCCGTGGTATTTAAATAATCAGGTCTATATAAAAGGAAGTCCAGAATCTAAAGAGAAACGCGTGCTTTTAGAATTCACAAAAAGTCAAAACCCTCTTGTGAAAAGTCAACTTATTGTGGAAGAAAAAAGAGGTGTTTACACAGAAGGATTTACAGCATTAGTCAAAGACTTCTATTTACATCTTTAAAAGAAAAAGCCTCGATTAGTAAACTAACCGAGGCTTCAAGTATTGTTTAAAGAGGTTTACTTAACCTTCACTAATTCTACATCAAATATCAAAGTTGCATTTGGAGGAATTACTCCACCCGCTCCTTGTGCACCATATCCTAAATGTGGAGGTATGATAAACTTCGCTTTCGAACCTTCATTCAACAACATGATTCCTTCATCCCATCCTGGTATAACTTGACCCACACCAATTTCAATATCAATCGGTGAATTTCTATCAAATGAAGAGTCAAATTTTTGACCATCCGTTAAGAATCCAGCATAATGAACAGACACTCCCTGCCCTTTAGTTGGCTTTGGTCCTTTTCCTTCAGTTTCTATAATATAAGCTAATCCAGATTCTGTTTTAGAAGCACCATCTGTCAAAGATTTAAATTGAGCTTCTTCTTTTTCTTTAGCTTCTCGCCTCGCTGTTTCTGCTACCGCATTACCGCCATCGAATGCTGCTTTTGCATCAAAAGCTACAGCTGCAGCGCCTACCCTAACCATTTCTAAGCTTTCTAGCTTATCGTCTTGTGCAATTTGATCAACAACATCTTGTCCTTCAACTACATTACCGAAAACTGTATGCTTGTTATCTAACCAAGCTGTTTCCACGTGTGTGATAAAAAATTGAGAACCATTTGTTCA
>ERZ767310.499-NODE-499-length-24289-cov-5.173517_pt1 | contig 24289 bp, 18 predicted proteins | sample MGYA00374954_ERZ767310 | MGnify/ENA primary metagenome ERZ767310 (study PRJEB28948, sample SAMN06267188) | marine metagenome | isolation source: Columbia River Estuary | place: USA:Columbia River Estuary, USA | collected 2013-07-23 ...
TAACGTTCGTGCGAACAAAAGCAGAAGGATCAGAAATTGAGCGATCCACGTGGCTCTCAGCAGCTAAATGAATGACTCCATCCGGATTGAATTCTGCAAAAACTTCATTCATTCTTTCTGCGTCTACAATATCCGCTTTCACAAACGTATAATTAGGCGCATCTTCAATATCTTTCAGGTTTTCTAGGTTGCCCGCATATGTCAGCGCATCTAAGTTTACAATATTGTAATCTGGATATTTGTTTACAAAAAGTCTTACGACATGAGAGCCTATAAACCCAGCTCCTCCTGTAATGAGGATCGTCTTTTTCATTTCACTAATTTTTGTTGCCAGCGCCATGCATCACGCATGCAATCTTCTATATTTTTTTCGGCCTTCCAACCTAAAGTGTTGTTTGCTTTTGTGATATCCGCGTAAGCCTCAATAACATCTCCAAATCGTCTTGGCGCAAAGGCCCAGTTTAATTTTTCACCAGATACTTTTTCAAATGCATTGATTGCTTCTAAAACAGAAGACCCCATTCCAGTCCCAATATTAAAAACTTCGTAGTTACTTGAATTCTTATTCTCCATCAAGCGATTTAAAGCGGTTACATGCGCTTTCGCCAAATCTACAACGTGAATATAATCGCGCACTGCTGTGCCATCTGTCGTGGGATAATCGTTTCCAAACACCTTTAATTCTTTGCGAATTCCGGCTGCCGTTTGCGTAATAAACGGAATTAAATTCATTGGCACGCCTAAAGGTAACTCTCCAATTATAGCACTTTCGTGAGCTCCAATAGGGTTAAAGTAACGCAAGGCAATGGCCTTTAGTTCTGGATGAGCAGCAATCGCCTCTTGAATGATTTCTTCGCCAATCTGCTTTGTGTTTCCGTAAGGAGATTCGGCAGGTTTTATAGGTGCATCTTCGGTAATAGGCATTTCATCAGCCTGACCGTAAACCGTGCAGCTCGAACTGAAAATAATATTGTTATGGCCTTGATCTCTAAAATTCTGTAAAAGATAAACTAGCGAGGCAATATTGTTATTGTAATACTCTAACGGTTTGGCAACACTTTCGCCAACCGCTTTAAAAGCGGCAAAATGAATACAACCGTCAAAGGTATATTTAGAACAAAGTAAGTCTACATCGCCCTGATTAGCCATGTCTAATTCCTCAAATATTGGTCTAACGCCAGAAATGGTTTCAATCCCGTCTAAAACTTCTATTCTAGTGTTAGACAAGTTGTCAACTAAAATGACTTCATGACCTCCAGCTATAAGCTCCACAGCGGTGTGCGAACCAATAAAGCCTAAACCACCTGTTAAAAGGATTTTTGCCATGTATTAGTTCCGTATAAAAGACTTGAAATCCTTGTGCTCTTTTTTGTAAAGCTCTTCTTCTGGAAGTGATTTAAAATACTCGTAAGTAATTTTTAAACCTTCTGCTCGAGAAACTTTTGGCTCCCAACCTAAAATTGAACGAGCCCTATCAATGTTAGGCTGACGTTGTGTTGGATCGTCAACAGGTAAGTCTTTATATATGACTTTTTGTGTTGTTCCTGTTAGTTTAATAATTTCTTCAGCAAACTGACTTATTGTAATTTCATCAGGGTTTCCAATATTCACTGGTTGTGCTTCATCGCTTAAAAGCAAACGGTAAATACCTTCTACCAAATCGTCTACGTAACAGAAAGAACGCGTTTGAGAACCATCACCAAAAACAGTTAAATCTTCTCCGCGTAAAGCTTGACCAATAAAAGCAGGTAAAACGCGACCATCGTTTAGGCGCATTCTTGGCCCGTAGGTATTAAAGATTCTGACAATTCTCGTTTCTAAACCATGGTAGGTATGGTAACCCATCGTAATAGCTTCTTGAAAACGTTTGGCTTCATCGTATACACCACGCGGCCCAACGGGGTTAACATTTCCCCAATAATCTTCCGTTTGTGGATGTACATGCGGATCGCCATAAACTTCAGAAGTCGAGGCGATAATCATTCTTGCGCCCTTAGCCAAAGCCAATCCTAAACAGTTATGAGTTCCTAGAGAACCCACTTTTAAAGTTTGAATAGGAATTTTTAAATAGTCAATCGGACTTGCTGGCGAAGCAAAATGAAGGATGTAATCGAGTTCTCCTGAAACATGAATAAACTTAGAAACATCATGATTAAAAAACTCGAAGTTTTCTAATGGAAATAAATGCTCAATATTTTTGAGATCTCCTGTGATCAAATTATCCATGCCAATGACATGGTAACCTTCTTTAATAAATCTATCGCATAAATGCGAACCCAAAAACCCAGCGGCTCCAGTAATTAGAACTCTCTTCATCTTTATTTTTTATTTGGTATCAATACCAATACAGTAATAGTCAAAACCTCTTTCGGCCATTGCCTCAGGAGAATACAAGTTACGGCCATCAAACAACACTGGGCTACTCAATTCAGCTTTTACCTTATCAAAATCTGGAACTCTAAACTCAGCCCATTCCGTTACCAACAATAATGCGTCCGCACCTCTTAAAGCATCGTATTCAGTTGTAGCATACGTAATCCTTTCACCCAATTGGTGTTTTGCTTCTTCGGCCGCCACAGGATCATAAGCAGATACAGTTCCACCAGCGGCAAGAATTTTTTCTGTTAAAACTACCGAAGGAGCTTCACGCATATCATCTGTGTTAGGCTTAAAAGAAAGGCCCCACATGGCAAAATGCTTTCCAGAAATATCTCCGTTAAAGTGTTTTAATATTTTATTGAACAACACTTCTTTTTGTGCGTAGTTCACAGCTTCAACAGCTTTCAAAATTTTCATTTCGTAACCGTTTTGATCTGCCGTTCTTATTAAAGCTTGCACATCTTTAGGGAAGCAAGAACCTCCATAGCCAATACCTGGATAAATAAATTTAGTTCCAATTCTTGAATCTGATCCGATACCTTTTCTAACTAAGTTGACATCTGCGCCCATTACTTCACAGAGGTTTGCAATGTCGTTCATGAAACTAATTTTTGTAGCCAACATGGAATTAGCTGCATATTTAGTCATTTCGGCAGATGGTATATCCATAAATATTACTGGATGTCCGTTTAATACAAAAGGTCTGTACAAACGATCCATAATATCTTTTGCTTTGTCACTGCTTACACCAACCACAATTCTGTCAGGCTTCATGAAATCGTCAATGGCCGCACCTTCTTTTAAGAATTCTGGATTAGATGCCACATCGAAATCGATATTTACACCTCTTGCGCTCAAAGCAAGATTTAACTCGTTTCTCACCTTTTCTGCAGTTCCGACAGGCACAGTACTTTTTGTAACCACAACCATGTGCTCACTCATGTTATCACCAATAGCTTTCGCAACAGCCAATACATATTTTAAATCTGCAGAGCCATCTTCACCTGGAGGAGTTCCAACAGCAATAAAAGCTGCTTCCGCACCTTGAATACTTTCTGCCAAAGAAGTAGAAAACTTTAACCTTCCTTTTTCGAAATTTCTTTTTACTATTCCTTCTAAACCTGGTTCGTAGATTGGTAATATTCCATTCTTTAGGTTTTCAATTTTCTTTTCGTCAATGTCAATACAAGTAACATCAATTCCAACATCACTTAAACAGGCTCCGGTTACTAAACCTACATATCCTGTTCCTACAACGGCAATTTTCATACTGTCTTGTTTAAAAACTCTAGCACTGAGCTAGTTATTAATTTAATTTGATCTTCTTCTAATTCGGTGTGCATAGGTAATGAAAATACCTGCTCACATAATTCTTCTGTCACGGGGAAAGCTCCCTCTTTATATCTATTGTCTTGATACGCACTCTGCATGTGTAACGCCACTGGGTAATAAATCATACAAGGAATTCCTTTCTCATCCATATGGGCTTTTAGTGCGTTTCTATCGGCTCCTTTTAACTTTAAGGTATATTGATGAAATACATGCGTGCTATTCTCTGCTCTTGCAGGAACCGTAAGCATTGGATTATCCTTAAAGACGGCATCGTAAGCATCTGCTGCATTTCTGCGTGCACCATTGTAGGTGTTTAAATGGCGTAGTTTAATTCTCAAGACTGCCGCTTGAAGACTATCTAATCTTGAGTTTACACCGATTGAATCATGGTAATACCTTTTACTCTGACCATGATTAACAATCATAGTCATCTTTGCAGCGAGATCATCGTCATTGGTAAAAATGGCACCGCCATCACCAAAACATCCTAAATTCTTACTCGGGAAAAAACTTGTTGCACCAATATTGCCTATCGTACCAGCTTTTTGAGTTTTTCCATTGGCAAAAGTGTAGTCAGAACCAATAGCCTGAGCAGTATCTTCTACCACAAATAAATTGTGCTTTTCAGCAATAGCCATTACTGCATCCATATCGGCACATTGTCCAAATAAATGCACAGGTACAATCGCTTTCGTTTTTGATGTAATAGCCGCCTCCACTGCTTTTGGATCTAGCATAAACGTATCGGTATCCACATCAACTAAAACAGGAGTTAATTGTAGTAAAGCAATAACTTCTGCTGTAGCGACATAGGTAAATGTTGGCACAATAACCTCATCTCCTGGTTTTAACCCGAGGCCCATCATTGCTACTTGCAATGCATCTGTACCATTAGCACACGGAATGACATGCTTTACGTTCAGATAATCTTGCAGCTCGCTTTTGAACGCTTGAACTTCCGGTCCATTTATAAATGCAGCCGAATTCATTACACCTTCAAATGCTTTTTCTACTTCGGGTTTAATCTTACTATATTGAGTAATAAGATCAACCATTTGTATTGGCTTCATACCTTAATCCGTTAAAAAATTGGCCGCAAAAATAAGGTTTCAAATGGTTCTTGTTGGTTTATACGTTTAGTAAATAAGAAAGCAATTATCTTCGCACCCAATGGACAAGAAAGTAATCATACTCACTACGCTATTTCTTTGTGTTATTTCTTCGGCTTTAAGTCAAGTGAACGTCAGAGATTCTACTGCACGTGGCTTTATATTTAACTTCAATCTTGGTTATAATTTCCCCGCTGGAGATGTCAGTGAACTCTACAGTCCTCATATGTCTTTTGGTTTCGATGTCTTTTATAAAACAAAAAGCAATTGGCTACTTGGGGGAGGACTAGATTATATGTTTGGCACTAATGTAAAAAACCCGGAACTTCTATTGGCAGACTTCATTACTGAAGACGGTAAAATCATTGGCACAAATGGAGACTACACATCGGTAAAACCATTTATGCGCGGATGGGTCTTTCAAGCAAAGGTTGGAAAAATTTTTCCAATTATCGGCCCTAATCCCAATTCAGGATTATTGGTTCAACTTGGGGCAGGTTACATTCAACATCGAACACAACTAGATCACTTCAATAGCGTATTGCAACTTAACGAACCGTACGACAAAGGTTACGATCAATTACACACTGGATTTGCATTAAGTGAGTACATCGCTTTTTTTCATGCCGGAAATAAGCGTACTGTGAATTTCCAACTAGGATTGAACTTCACACAGGGGTTTACTCAAAATGCACGTGAGTATAATTACCACACCCGAAGTTTTGATTTAGACAAAAAGCTGGATCTATTCTTTGGAATTAAGGCCAGTTGGTTTCTGCCTATTTACGACAAAAATGCTCAAAAGTTTTTCTACAATTAAATGAAAGTGCTTTACGGTATATTCATTCGAATTTATGGACTAGCTATTCACATTGCTGCTTTTTTTAATCCTAAAGCCAAACAATGGATTGAGGGTAGAAAAAACTACTTCGGAAAACTCAACGCAGTTGATTTTACTGGAGATTGGATTTGGTTTCATACAGCCAGTTTAGGAGAATACGAGCAGGCAAAACCTGTTATTGCAAAACTTAAAAAACGAAACTCGAACCAAAAGTTTATTGTCACTTTTTTTTCACCTTCAGGATATGAAGTACGAAAAAACGACCCTTTAGCAGATACTGTTTTTTATTTGCCGTTAGACACAAAACACAATGCTCAAAAATTCTTAGAGATTGTAAGTCCTAAAATGGCGGTTTTTGTGCGGTATGAGTTTTGGCCTAATTATTTAGACGCCTTATTTGCGCGCAGTATTCCCACTTTTGTGATGGCAGCCAATTTTAGGGAAAGTCAATTCATGTTTAAACCGTTGGGGAGTTTTATCCTAAATCGAATTAAACATTTAAACGCTGTTATGGTCCAAACCGAAAAAGCAAAACAGCTTTTAGTCAGAAATGATTTTGACGAATCGAAGGTTTCCGTATCCGGAAATAGCAGAATTGATCAAGTGATACAGATTGCTGAAACAAATCCAGAAAATGAAATCATTAAGAAGTTCACATCTGGACATTCCACATTAATTTTAGGCAGTTGCTATGCACAAGAAGAATCGTTTATCTATAATCTTCTTCTTAAACATCCTGAATTAAAAGTAATAATGGCTCCACATTATATTGATGATGAAAATGTGAGACGACTTCAAAAAGCCTTGCCAGTCAAATCCGTTCGCTACAGCGAGATAGCTCGACAATCATTGAACGAGAAGTTTCAGGTTTTAGTTCTTGATACTATGGGCATGCTTTCTTCTATTTTTAGGTATGGAAATTTTGCACTCATAGGAGGAGGTTTTAAAGATGGCATTCACAGTATTCTAGAACCGGCCTCAAGTTTCTTACCTCTTTTCTTTGGGCCGAGACATCAGCCTTTTCCTGAAGCCAAAGCATTAATTGAATCTGGAGGAGCATTTGAGGTAAATTCTGTTGATGAATTCGAAAACGCATTTGAAAGTGTTTATCAAAATCAGAAGTTTTATGATAATTGCTCTCATGCCATTAAGGGCTACATGGATTCGCAAAAAGGAGCTTCTGATAAAATTGTGGCCATTCTAGAGCAAGTCTAAAACTACTCTTTACTCACTTTAAGTTAAATTTTCCACTCCTAAAGCACTTCTCTTCGACTGACTTTCAATAGTTTTTCGATGCAAGATTTTATGTAAACTTGCACGCCTTAATTAAAATTTAAGAACATGAAGAAGATTCTAGCCATTTTTTTGGTGGGTGCGCTATCACTAGGCACCAAAGTAAAAGCAGACGAAGGAATGTGGTTGTTGAGCCTCATCTCTCAGCTTAATTATGCTGACATGCAAGCAAAAGGTTTAAAACTTACTCCAGAGCAATTGTACAGCATTAACAATGCAAGTATGAAAGATGCCATCGTTTCTTTAGGCGGTTTTTGTACAGGTGAAATCATCTCAGGCGAAGGCCTTATGTTAACAAACCACCATTGTGGTTTTGACGCCATTAGAACACATAGCACTGTAGAAAACGATTATTTAACCGATGGATTTTGGGCGATGAATCGCGCAGAAGAAAAATCGAATGATGGTTTGTACGTGCGCATCTTGTTAAGAATGGAAGACGTTACTGATAAAGTAATGGCTGAAATGACTGACGAAATGAGTGAAACGGAACGTGCAGCAGCAGCTAAAAAAATTGGCGCAGCTTTAGCCGAAGAAGCCACAAAAGGCACGAAAAACAAAGGCTTAGTCAAAAACTTTTTCCATGGAAATGAGTATTACCTTTTCATTTATGAGCAATTTGATGATGTTCGCTTAGTTGGTGCTCCACCGAGTTCTGTTGGTAAATATGGTGGTGATACTGATAATTGGATGTGGCCTCGTCACACCGGTGATTTTTCAATGTTCCGTATTTATACTGCTCCTGATGGATCTTCTGCCGCTTACGCTGAAGAGAATATTCCATTAAATCCAAGACATCACTTACCTGTTTCTATTGATGGTGTAAAAGATGGTGACTTCACAATGGTTTTTGGTTTCCCAGGTTCTACTGACCGTTACCTTTCTTCTCACGGAGTTCAGCAAGCAATTGACAAATACAATCCAACGACTGTTGAAATTAGAGATTTGAAATTAGCCACCATGCGCACTTATATGGAAGCTGACGATGCAACAAGAATTCTATTAGCATCTAACTATGCGCAAACTGCTAACTATTGGAAATACTATATAGGACAAACTGAGCAGTTGAAAAACAACGGTGTATACGACAAGAAAAAAGCGATTGAAGACGAGTTCATCAGTTGGGTAAATGCAGATGCAGCACGCAAAGCGACCTATGGTGAGACTTTAGATTTATTAGCTAAAGGTTACGCCTCTACTGACCCTACTGTTGTTTCTGGACGCTATTTATTCGAAGCAGGAATAATCGGGCCACAATCCACAGTTTACGCTTGGAGAATGGACCGCATAATGGGCATGTACTTCGAAACAAAGAATGGTATTAAAGCGGCTCAAAAAGCAGCAGAGACTGACGAAGAAAAAGAAAAAGTAGCTTCTGACGCAGCTACTAAAATGGAACGTCTTTTAGGTGCGGCTCAAGCGCAAACTGAAGAGCATTTTGGCGAGTACCACCAGGCAACTGACGTGGCATTGATTGCTAACCTTTGGGAAATGTATTACAAGAATACAAGTTCAGAACAGCAGCCATCTTTTTTCACAAATGTGATTGCTAAAAAATACAAAGGAGATTTTACAGCCTTTGCAAACGGGTTAGTTGAGAAATCAATTTTTGTTGACAAAACAAGAATGATGGAATTTTTAGCTGAGCCAAATGAAAAAGCTTACAGCAAAGAAGAGCTAAATGTAGCTTCTGCTGAAATGTTAGGTATGTACTTCGCTAGCGAAGAAGCAAATGCCGAAGCTGGTCAAAATCTAGATAAAGGTTACAGATTATTAACTGCCGGTTTACGTGAAATGAACCCAGACAAGAAATACGCTCCTGATGCGAATTCTACAATCCGAATGACTTACGGAACTGTTGGTAGCTATTATCCAAAAGATGGTGTGTTCTACGATTATTACACAACAATTGAAGGTATCATGCAAAAAGAAGATCCAAACAATGATGAATTTGTTGTTCCCGCAAAGTTGAAAGAATTGTACATGAATAAAGACTATGGTCAGTATGCAAATACTGATGGCCAAATGCCAGTATGCTTTATTTCTAACAATGACATTACTGGAGGTAATTCAGGTTCACCAGTAATTAACGGAAACGGAGAATTGATTGGTTGCGCATTTGACGGAAACTGGGAAGCAATGAGCGGAGATGTTTTCTTCGAAACGAAATTGCAACGTACTATTTCTGTGGATATTCGTTACGTATTATTCATCATCGATAAATATGCTGGTGCTGGTCACTTGGTAGACGAAATGACTTTAGTAAAAACAGCTTCTGTTGAAAAAACAAGTGTTGAAGAAATGCCTGCTGAAGAAGCGACCAACTAAGCTTCAGGTATTATGATATTGAGAAAGGCGCCCTATCGGGCGCCTTTTCTATTTGAACATGTTCATAAATCGCATTAAAAAAACAAAAAGCGTGTTTATACATTAAATTTGCGCTTTCAAAATTTCATATATGAAACGTAAGACCATAGTCGATCTAATTGCCGCAGCAGTTGTAATCGTTTTGGCGATTGCTATTTCTAACTTAATGGCGAGTAGCAAGACCAATCCAGAAAGGATAAACAAAACCGTTCGTAAGACGATTACTGTAATGCCATTTTCGGCAGGGGAAATTTCTTTCGAACTTCCTGTTTACGGCAAGCTAACTCCAATTAAGAAGTCTGAGCTTTATGCTGAAGTCAATGGAATTTTACTTCCTACGTCAAAAGATTTTTTAGAAGGGGTTTCTTTTAAAAAGGGAGAAACGTTATTGCACATAGACGACACAGAAGCGAAAGCAACTTTAATGTCTCAAAAAAGTAATTACCTCAATGCTATTTCTAAAGTTTTACCCGATGTTAAACTCGATTTTCCTGCGGACTATGATAAGTGGAAAACCTATTTAGAAAAACTAGACCTACACCAAAATACCCCTCAACCTCCAGAAGCATCAGAGAAAAAGGCAGAATTATACCTCACTTCTCAAGGTGTGTATTCAGCATATTACAATCTAAAAACAAGTGAGGCAAGGCAAGCCAAATACACGGTAAGAGCTCCATATAATGGGATTGTAACGGAAAGTAATATTAAGCCTGGAACATTGGTGAGACCAGGTCAAAAAATTGGAGAATTCGTAGCCTTAGGAGATTACGAGTTGGAAGTTTATATCAGCGACAGATATTTAGAGTTTATTAAAACCGGAAACACAGTTATTCTAAAAGCGCCAAAAGGTGAGCAAGAATGGAAGGGGCGTATTTCTAGAATTAACCACAGCATAGATAGCGAAACACAAACGGTTGGCGTTTATATAAGAGTAAGTGGAAAAGATCTGAGAGACGGCATGTACCTTAACGGAAAACTCAGCGGAATTCATTTTGACAATACCATGGCTATCCCCAGAAAATTGGTTTTTGACAACAATTACATTTATACGATTAAGAACGATAGTAGTATCGTTAAAAGCCAAATTGATGTTATCGAGTTTTTAGAAGGCGAAGCCATTATCAGCGGTTTAGAACCGGACGAAATTTTGGTTTATGACAATATAGCCGGTGCTTACCCTGGAATGATTGTAAACACAAAACCAGCTAAATAGATGAGGAAGCTCGCTGCGTTTTTTATAAAATATCCGGTAGGGGTCAACACCCTTCTTTTCGGAATCTTTGTGTTTGGTTACGTAGGTTATAAAACTATGAGCACCACCTTTTTCCCTGTGGTAGAATCACGAAACATAGCCATTCAAGCGGTTTACCCGGGTGCTTCACCCGAAGAGATTGAGGAAGGAATTGTTACAAAAGTTGAAGAAAACTTAAAAGGCCTTACCGGAATTGAGAAATTCACTTCGGTCTCTTCAGAGAATGCAGCATCGATAAACATAGAAGTTTTAAAAGGCTACAATACAGATGTTGTTTTAGAAGACATTAAAAATGCAGTAAATCGTGTGCCCTCTTTTCCTGCTGGAATGGAGCCAATTTTGGTTTATAAAAAAGAGAGCCTTAGATCTTCCATCAGCTTTGCTATAAGTGGAGAAAATGTTGACTTGCTAACCTTGAAATCTGTAGCACGAAGAATAGAACGCGAGCTGCGTGCTTCGCCTATGGTTTCCAAATTAAACTTGGCCGGCTTCCCAGATGAAGAAATAGAAATTGCATTTTCAGATAATGCATTAAAGAATTTTAAAATCTCTTTTCAGGAGGCGGCCAATGCAGTAAAAGCCGCAAATATTGACATCACAGGAGGAACCTTAAAAGGTGAAAAAGAAGAAATTTTAATCCGTGCTAGACAGAAAAAATATTTCGCTGAAGATCTTCAAAACATTCTCATTAAGGCAATGCCTGACGGCAGAACAATTGTCTTAAAAGACATCGCCACGGTAAGAGATAGATGGAGTGATGATCCGAATTTGACAGAAATGAACGGAAATCCTTCCGTAGAAATTAATGTTCAAAACACAAATCAAGAAGATTTAATTGAAACTGCCGATTACGTAAAGGAGTACATCAAAGAATTCAATTTAAAGAATGATGTTATACAAGCGGAAATCATTAGCGACCAATCTATTACGTTGGTTCAGCGTAAAGAATTACTGCTCGAAAATGGTGCGGTTGGCGTATTGCTTGTTTTGATTCTTCTTTCCCTTTTCTTGAACATTCGCTTGGCGTTTTGGGTTGCCTTGGGTATCCCCGTGTCGTTTGCAGGAATGTTCATTTTAGCAAGCTATTTTGGTGTTTCAATTAACGTTCTTTCCCTTTTTGGGATGATTGTGGTTGTTGGTATTTTAGTAGATGATGGAATTGTAATTTCTGAAAACATATACCACCACTTCGAAAAAGGTAAATCTATTCAACAAGCGGCTATAGAAGGAACCATGGAAGTTTTTCCAGCCGTTTTCTCTGCCATCATCACAACGATAGTTGCTTTCTCTTCCTTCTTCTTTTTAGATGGTCGATTAGGTGACTTTTTCTCTGACATGTCGTTTATCGTAATCGCCACGTTAGTGGTTAGTTTGTTTGAAGGCATGTTGTTTTTACCTGCTCACATTGCACATTCTAACTTGTCAAGAAAAACTAAACCTAATCTTCTTGAGCGCTTCACCAACAAGGCTATATATATTTTAAGAGACAAAACTTACGAGCCAATTCTTCGCTTTTTTCTAAAGTATAGGATTCTTGGAGTGATCTCTTTTATAGCTCTGTTCATCATTACAATTGGCGGATTTAGAGGCGGAATATTGAAGTTTACTTTTTTCCCTCCTATCGGTAGCGATCAGATTGCAGTAAATCTTAGCATGCCTGCTGGTACAAGAGAAACGGTTACAGATTATTGGCTCGACCACATGGAAGCTGCAGCATGGCAAGCTAATGAAGAATACAAAAACGAAAGAGAAGATGGCTTAGACATCGTTGTAGCCGTTGAGAAAAAGCTCGGCCCAAGTAAAAATAAGGGCTCACTAAGAATAATTTTATTGGATAGTGAAGCAAGAGGCACGCCTGATTTTGAGATTCAAAATAAAATTAGAGAAATAGCTGGACCGATATACGATGCTGAAAACCTGAGTTTTGGTGGTTTCAGTCCATTCGGTAGACCAATTGCGATTTCATTATTGAGCACCAATTTAGAGCAGCTTAAAGCTGCTAAGAAGGAATTGAAACAGGCGCTTAACAACTATAGCGGACTTAAAGATATTACGGACAACGACCAAGAAGGTGCGCGAGAAATAAACATTGAACTACGACAAAAAGCCCGTTTGCTGGGTCTAACCACTCAACAAGTTTTAGGCCAAGTTAGAGCAGGGTTCTTCGGTAGCGAAGTGCAACGTATTCAACGAGGACGCGATGAAGTTAAAATTTGGGTTCGTTTAGACGAAGCGGACAGAAATAACATTTTTCAGCTCGAGGAATTTTTGATTAATACAAACAACGGAGGTTCTTATCCATTACGAGAAATTGCAAATTTTGATGTTCGAAGAGGAGCTATTGCAATAAATCACTTGGACGGTCAACGCGAAATAAAAGTTGAGGCGGACATGAAAAACCCAAACGCCTCGGCACCCGAAATTCTTGCCGATATCAATGCAAATATTTTACCGCCTCTTTTTACAAAATATCCTGATGTAAGCACCACTCAACAAGGACAAGCTTTAGAACTTAAGAAAAATTCTGATTCAGCAAAAAAGGTAATGCCCATTATATTCTTCTTGATGATTTTGGTGATCACTTTTACGTTTAGATCATTCATCCAGACAATTTTAATTTTCTTACTCGTTCCATTAAGTTTTGTAGGCGTAGCATGGGGTCACTTTTTCCAAGGTAAACCATTGAGCATTTTTTCAATTTTAGGAATTATTGCATTGATTGGAATTATTGTCAACGACAGCCTGGTGCTCGTCAGTAAATACAATGGTTTCTTAAAAGATGGAATGAGTTTTAAAGATGCTGTACACAACGCTGGTGTCAGTCGCTTTAGAGCAATTTTCTTAACCTCTATAACCACAGTTGCGGGTTTGTCTCCATTAATTTTCGAAACGAGTTTTCAAGCACAATTTTTAATCCCAATGGCAATTTCAATTGCCTATGGTATTGCTTACGCAACAGGCTTGACACTCATTTTATTACCTATTTTCTTGTCGTTATTAAATGATGCTAGAGTTGGTATTTCTTGGGTGCGAAACGGAAAAAGACCAACCCAAGAAGAAGTAGAACCCGCAGTAAAAGAATTGAAAAATGAACATGAATTGGATGATAGCATGTCTACTCATTTGTAGTGGATTTGTAACAACTGCTCAAGACTTACTCACTCTAGATTCTGCGCTTGCAATTGGTCTAGAAAGCAATTTTGATATACGCATAGCACGCAACGATCAGTTTGTGGCAACGAACAATGCTCGACCTGGTAACGCTAATTTATTGCCAACTCTTTCTCTTCTAGGTGGAGTAAATTATTCGAACTCAAATGTAAATCAAGAATTAGCTGATGGCCGAGAGATAAATAGAGATGGAGCTCAATCGGTTTCTTCAAATGCAAGTTTAAATCTAAACTACGTTTTGTTTTCTGGCATGGGCAATATGAATACGCTAAAGCAATTGAATGAAATTCAATCTGCTGCAGAACTAGATTACCGTTTAACGGTTGAAAGAAACCTTGTAAATATTGCAAGCGACTATTACGAAGTCTCTCGTCTTTTCCAAAATTCTATAGTAACAGAAGAGGCGATAGCTGTGAGTCTAGATCGTTATGAAAGGGCTAAGGAACGAAATGTTCTCGGTAGCGGATTAAAACTCGATTTACTGAACGCTGAAGTCGATTTAAATAGCGACAGTGTAAATTACTACACCAACCTTACTGAACTCAATAATGCAAAACGGAATTTAAATGCCACAATGGGTATTAAACCTTCTGACAATTTTGAAGTAGATACAAGCATCTTTTTTCAACCGACTCTTAATCTAGATGAACTTAGAAATTATGGTCTTGAAAATAACGCTCAGCTTTTAATTTCAGAGCGCTTAAAATTTGCTACCGACTATGACTTAAAAGTAGCTAAAGGGGGTTATTCTCCAGAAGTTTCTTTGTCTGGTTCTTACGGCTACAACAGACAGGATAATCAAGCGAATTTTTTGACTTATGCCCAAAACACAGGATTTAATGGAGGTGTGAGTTTACGCTGGAATCTTTTTGAAGCTCAGCGAAGAGACACGCGTGTTCAGAATGCGAAACTCAACGTTGATAGCCAGAATGAACTCTTAAGACAAGCGCAAAATGACTTCCTAACGAATATTACCAATGCTTACAACACTTACGTAAATAGTCTTTATGTAGTGAACATGCAAAAACGCAACGTAGTTACTAACGAACTTAACTTCGAACGCACACAAGAGTTATTCAGTTATGGACAGATTACAAATGTTCAATTTAGAGATGCTCAGCTCAACTTGTTTCAGGCGAAAGCCACATACAACAATGCGCGTTTTCTAGCTAAAATCGCAGAGATTAACTTGATACAATTGAGTGGTAAACTTTTAGAATAACAGATTTACTTTTAGAATCTGATAATATAATAGTCCTTTTTTATTCAGGCTTAGTTCCTTTTATTTGTAACCAGAATATAATCCAAAACACATGAGAACCACACTGCTATTTATTGCCTTAACCATATTGACATCAATTGGCTTTTCTCAAGAAACCATTCAGGTCGGTAAAGAGTTTAATATCAGTTCAATTCCAAATGAAGCCGTAATTTATGTCTATTCTGGACCTTGGAAATCTGAAAAACAACTTGAAATAGAAGCATTAGAAAATGACCTTTCTTCGATGTCTTATTTTAAGAAGTTAGGTTCAGGTTCTTATCCAATTGAAATTGATGACTACGATGATTTATTGACTCTTGTTGCAGTTAAGCAAGGTTACTTGCCAGTTGTTAAAACATTTGCTTACAATAAAGAATTGAAAAAAGAGATGCTCAGTTTGAAAATGGAGTTGACCACTAGAATTTTCAATTTAGACGCTTCTCCTTACGATGCTGATATTTTTGTAGATGGCGAAAAAATGGCACATCCTTATCCTTTTGTGATGCACTTAGGTGAAAACACAAACAAAACAGTAGAAGTCAAAAAGGAAGGTTATTTAACTAAAACTGAAGTCTTCTACAATCAAGAAGGAAAAACAGAAGCTCCTTTAAAAAGGAAAACAATTACTCTAGACACCAGAGTAGTTCATTTCGAAACTACACCTGCAGAAGGCTCTTACATCTATGTAGATGGTGTAAAAGTTGGAGAGGGTAATGCACAAATTGTTTTAAAGTCCGGAACTTGTGTTTTAGTGAAAGCGGATAAGGAAGGATTCGTAGAAATAGAAAGAACCTATTGTAATAAAGAAGGAAGCCCTGAGCCACCAGTAAGTGATAAAGTTTCATTATCTGATAGAAAAATCACTATTCGTGTTCCTGATGGTGCAACGATCCGTGTGAACGGAAAGGAAGTGGGAACAAGTGAGTACACCATTAAATTAGTGAAAGGTTCTAAAGCTAAAATCGAAGTTGAAAAGAAAGGATTCGTAACGTATATGACGACTATTCATAACGATGAATCTGAAGTTGCTCCTCCTGCTGTTATTGTACTTTCTGAAAATACTCCTGAATTTCCAGAAGATGAATCTTTTAGCTCATCTACTGAGTCTGACGTTGCAAACAGAGATTTTGTAATGAGCACTCCAGATGGGATGTCAGAAGAAAATGCTTGGAAAATAGTTGCGCAGATCATTCAAACTTACTTTGATGAGTTAGAACAAATCGACAGAGAAACAGGCTATTTAAGAACGGCTTGGGTTTATAAAAGATATCCGAACAGAACTGTAAGAACAAGGGTTATTGTTAAGATTAACAACCGTGAGCCTTTAAAATACAGCCTAAAAATATCAAGTGAAGAATGCAGCGACAGAGCCAAATTAGATTCTAGAGATGACGATGACTTTAGACCTTGGGATCGTGTTCTGAATAAGTACAAAGAGATAATCTCCGAAATGCAAGCGAGATTGAAGTAAATCAAAAAAGCCTCCTAATTAGGAGGCTTTTTTGATTAAATCTTAAATCTATAATTTAGAGAAAGAAGAAATTGTTTTCTATCCCCTACAATCCCCGTTTCGCTTCTTAGCATCCAATTTTTATTCAGCTGAAATTGAGCCCCGACAACCATATTCCACATTTCGGCAACCTGCTTGTCCATACCGTATTTAATTATAGCTTCGCCATCAGCTGCCTGCATCCTTTTGCCAATTTGATGAACAACTATGTTCTTTGGTTCTAATTTTTCTTGCGGAGTTAAATCATCCCAAAGAGTCACAACTTCGTCACCTTTTGCATTCAGTTCTTCAATAGGAATTGCCTCTCCGAGTTTAATTTGTCCAACTGTTTCAGATTCCATTTTGGCACGCATACCACCTATCCAAAAAGCAACATTTCTATCCGGTCTTGATTTAAAAGTAAACGTGTGTCCCATGCGTACACCTAATACATTTACACGAACCGCTTTGTCTAATAAAGTCGGCTTATTCCAAGTCCAATTCCCATCCACAGAAACCCATACTGGGCCAATCCCAAAAGCCGTCATTACACCAACACCAGCAGTAGTTATATCTTGAGTTACAGTACTATTAATAAGAACAGGTTTTATCACACTAATATCCGTAGTAGATTGACCTACACCAAAAATTCCGTAAACATTTAGAAAAGGAAATACCCAAATGTCCGGTCGAATATTCGCAGTGTAACTGACGTTTGAGTTGTCCCCAAATTGGATAAAGTCAACTGGAGTCAAGTCAAGATCGATGTCGTCTGTTTTTAACCCTATCTGAAAATTGTCAATGATGATGCTTTGCTTCATCCACATATAATTCGCCATTATACCAACAGGATAAGGAATATCAAAACCCTTTTTATAAGCGCCTTGGCCCCAAATTGGAAAAATATAATCGTACTTATATGTCTTTAGACTATCGTTATAAGTCTGATACTTACTCTTTACTTTTTTAGATGAATACTGAGCGTTTGCAGTATTCAAAAGCAAAGCTGATACTAAAAAAGTAAAGAGGATGTAATATTTTTTCATAGTCATATTTGCTTTTAACTGCTGGCTAAAATACTTCAAATTCCTTGAATCTTACTTTCTACTTTATCCGGATTTCCAAAGTGAGTAATATTTCCAATCCCAGTCAATTTAGCCTCTAATTTTTTTGAGGCAAAAACGGAAACACTGCCTATTCCCCTTGAAACAGCTGTTACTGTTTCTGCTTCAAGCTTTCGCGCTTCTATTTTACCTGCACCATTTAAATTACAAGAATGCTCTTCGGCAGATCCCGTAAGTTCGAGAGTTCCAGCACCATCTAACTTAGAGTAGATAGTTTTTACATCCACATTCAAAGAAACAGTGCCAACACCATTGTTAATCACCCTAAAGTCAAAACCTTCAAGCACACCTATGTTACTTAGATTACCCATTCCATTAAATACAATTTCGTCAAGACTTGAATATGTTATTTGCGTTTTCAAGTCGGGAGATTCTAAACGCATTAGAGATTTCAACCCTAATCCTATTGAATCTTTCACACGTATTCTGAGCGTACCATCAATTATTTCATGTTTTATTGCCTTCTCAATTTCAAATTTTGATGAGACTACAATTTTTGGATTATCTCCATGCTTAAGTGTAACATTGCCGAACCCATTATAGTTTATTTTGGAAAACTCGCCTAACTTAGATTCAATAGAAAAAGACTCGACTTGCATGATTGTACGTTTTGATTGGAATAGCAAAATAAGATTTAAGTTTTGAAAAAACGGATAGAAATAAATAACAATGTTTTTTGGGCTCATGCAAACAAAACTCTGTTTTGGGAGGAATTAGACGCTCTAATTATTTCAGATCTCCATCTGGGAAAAGCGAGTCATTTTCAAAAATCAGGGCTCCCTATCCCAGCTATTCTTGGACATGAAGATTTAAACCAGATCGCCAAAATAATTTTCGATCAAAATCCATCTCAAGTCATTTTCTTAGGCGATTTATTTCACTCCAAACAAAACGAAGAGTGGTCATGGTTCATTAAATGGATGGATCATTTTCCAAAAGTAAAATTCACTTTAGTTGAAGGCAATCATGACAGAAGCATAATATCAATATTGCCAAAAAATTTAAAAGCAACTGATCTACTCGAGCACCAAGGCGTTTTGCTTACGCACGAACCATTGAGTAAAATTGAAAAAGATAAATTCAACATTGCAGGCCACATTCATCCGGGAGCAATACTAAAAGGTCGTGGCCGACAAAGCATTAAACTCCCTTGTTTTTGGAAAGTTAAAAACCAACTCATTATGCCCGCCTTTGGCAATCTTACTGGTGCTGTTAAAATGCCCGCTAAAAAAGCAGATATCTACGCGGTCTTTGAAGACGAAATTTTTAAAGTCTAATTAGGTACATTGAGATAATACCCTGCTGATTTTCAATTTGAAGAAAGTACACTTCTTTTGCAAAAGAAACCTCTAGCCTAAAGTTCAGATTTAAGATTTTATCCTTAAAAATTATTTGATTAACCTCATTGACCAAATAAATATTTCTTCCTATTTGTGATGAAATCGCTTCAATTGCTAAAGACGATTGACTCTTAGCAATAACTGTGGGATAAACTAAAATATGTGACTCTAACTCAGCAAATGAAAAATTACAAATTTGAGTTGTTCGAACAGAATCAAGCCATAAATAAGCATTTGTTAAAATTTGATTTCTGTTTGGTTTTCAATCGTGTGCCATACTCCTAGAATTAAAATAGAATACTTTTTATTTGGATCTGTTTGAAGTGGAAAAGAAACTTTTTCACGCTGTTTCGCGCATAATTTTAATCTTGTAAAAATCAAGATGAGGAGTAAATGTTTTTTCATAATTAAGAAGGTGCAGAATATGAAGGGACTCCTCATTTTCCCCTAAAAAGAATGGAGACTTTAACTGATTCCATACACGGGACAATCATTCAATTGATTATCAAATTGCTTACTGACGATCGTTGTTTTTTAACAGCCTATTAACAACCGAAAAATTGCATGTTTTGTTAATTTACCGCCCCATTTAAAAAAATGGATAAACTCAAAGTGAACGAACATTTACATTCGATGGAAACGAATACGAGCACAGTAGACATTGCAGAGCTGAATGAGCGCATTGCTCAAGAAAGTGCCTTTATTGAATTGTTGAACATGGAGGTCCAAAAGAAAATTGTTGGGCAATCGAAAATGATGAATAGTCTTTTAATTGGCCTTTTAGGAAATGGACATATTTTATTAGAAGGTGTTCCAGGACTTGCTAAAACATTGGCCATTAAATCCTTGTCAGAGGCTTTAGACGGTGACTTTAGTAGAGTTCAGTTCACACCAGATTTACTTCCAAGTGATGTAATTGGTACACAAGTTTATAACATCAAAGAGCACGAGTTTAGCATAAAGAAAGGGCCTGTTTTTGCCAACTTCGTTTTGGCCGATGAGATAAATCGTGCTCCAGCTAAAGTTCAAAGTGCGTTGCTCGAAGCCATGCAAGAACGTCAAGTGACGATTGGCGGTGAAACCATGAATTTGCCAAAGCCATTTTTGGTGTTAGCAACTCAAAACCCAGTTGAGCAAGAAGGAACCTACCCACTTCCGGAAGCGCAAGTTGACCGTTTCATGTTGAAAACTGTGATTTCTTATCCAGAAATGGATGAAGAGCAGCTGATAATGCGTCAAAACTTAATGCAAACAAATGAGCCGATTAAACCTGTTGTGAGCATTAAGCAAGTTATGAAAGCTCGCGAATTAGTGCGCGAGGTGTACATGGACGAAAAGATTGAGAAATACATATTGGATATTGTTTTTGCTACACGCTATCCAGAAAAATACAACCTAGCTAAATTGAAGCCGCTTATTAGTTTTGGCGCATCACCTCGTGCAAGTATCAACTTGGCTTTGGCAGCTAAAGCCCAAGCCTTCATCCATAGAAGAGGTTATGTTATCCCTGAAGATGTTCGCGCATTAGCGTATGAAGTTTTACGCCACAGAATCGGCATTACTTACGAAGCGGAAGCAGAAAACATAACGTCTGAAGAAATAATAACTGACATTTTAAACAACGTTCTTGTTCCCTAACTCGCTTTCACGAAAGCATTGCCTTCGCTTAGCTTCAGCGGAGCAAGGCTTCAGCGAGCAAAGAGTCATAAGTTGAAAGTCCAGGGTCTCAAATTTTGAGTCACAAGTCTAAAAATTTAAAAAGTTGGATACAAAAGAATTACTAAAGCAAGTACGGAAAATTGAGATCAAGACAAGACGTCTTTCAGATCACATTTTTTCGGGTGAATACCACAGCTCCTTTAAAGGGAGAGGGATGAGCTTTGCGGAAGTAAGAAAGTATCAATACGGTGATGATGTACGTGCTATCGATTGGATGGTAACCGCTCGTTTGAACGAACCCTACATTAAAACATTTGAAGAAGAACGCGAATTGACTATGGTTCTATTGGTGGATGTTTCGGGTTCAGAATTTTTTGGTTCACAAAAAAGAAAGCGAGAAGTCATCACTGAGATCTGTGCTACGCTTGCGTTCTCTGCCATCCAAAACAATGATAAAGTTGGTATATTATTCTTCAGTGATAAAATTGAAAAATTCATTCCTCCTAAAAAAGGAAAGCAGCACACGCTGCATATTATTAGAGACTTAATAGAAATAGAACCTGAAGGAAAAGGAACTGACATCGGGCTGGCTTTAGAGTATTTAGCTGGAATTATGAAAAAGAAAGCGATTGTCTTTTTGCTTTCAGATTTCGTGAGTCCTACTTACGAGAAGCCTTTAAAGGTGATTGCCAAACGACATGATGTGACGGGTATTCGCGTGTTCGATTCAATAGAAGAAAATATTCCAAACTTAGGTTTGGTTTTAGCTAGTGATACTGAAACAGGCGAAGAAAACTGGATAAACACCTCTTCTAAAAAAATTCGTACAGCATACAACGGCATTCACTTAAAAGCAAAAGACGATTTCAAAAATCACTTCGCGAAAAGTGGCGCTGGCCGGTTTTCAGTGAATACAAATGAATCGTATGTCAAAAAATTACTCACCTATTTTCAGCAGCGTTAATGCATAAGAAACTATACATATCGCTTGTTATTGCTTGCTTTTCTCTTTTCGGATTGCAAGCGCAACCCTTCATTTCTGCTGAGTTGGACACGGACAAAACATTGATTGGGAAGCCTGTTCAACTGTCGTTGACTGCAGAATTTAAATCTGGCTTGGAATATTCTTGGCCAACATTTATCGATTCCATAAATGGTTTAGAGATTTGGGAAAGCGGCCAACTCATTACAAAAGATAAAAAAGGCATAACACATCTTTCACAAACATTTAATTTGGCCTCTTTCGATTCTGGCTTCTACATTATAAAACCGATTCCATTTGCTTTAGGCTTAGACACATTATACACTGACCCTACCTTGGTCCAAGTCAATACAATCAAATTAAAAGAAGAACAAGAAATCTACGATATTAAAGAACCTCGAAGCATTGACTTGCCTTGGCTCTATATTTTATTGGCTGCTGCAGGAGTTCTCGTAATTATCATTGCATTGATTTATTTCTTGAAAAAACGTAAACCTAAACTGGTAAAGTCTCTTTCCCTAGTCACCGATAAGCGTACCCCGCTAGAGCGTTTTAACGATGACTTAAAAGATATCCGTTCAAAGAAAAGCTGGGAAACGAATAGCAAGCAATTTTATTCTGCTTTATCGGAAGCTGTAAAAACCTATTTAGAGGTGGAAGAGCGCATTGCAGCTTTAGAGAGCACCACACAAGAAATTAAACCTGAAATTATGGCTTTGCAGTGGGCCAGTCAGTACAAGGTTGAAACGATTGAAATGTTGAAAGAAGGCGATATGGTGAAGTTTGCAAAAGCGACTTCTTCTCCCGAAGCCCAAACACAACATTTACTGAATATGGAAACACTTCTTCAAACGTTAACCAAAGAAGAAGCAGCAAGGCAAAGCAGTAAAAACCAAAATGTATGAGTAGTCTAGAAAATATACATTTTGACGACCTCTTTTGGCTTTGGGGCTTGATTTCCATTCCCATTCTCATCCTGTTTTATTTCATTAGAGGCCAGAAGAAAAACGTTTCCACTCAGTTGGCGAACAGCGCTAAATTGAAAAACAAAGGCAGTTGGCTTTTTAGATTTAAGCCCTTATTGTTCGTATTGCGATTGATAGCGATAGGCTTGTTCTTTGTTGGAATGGCGCGCCCTCAAACTACAGACGTAAACACCAGAAATAAAGGTATTGAAGGCATCGACATTATTATGGCGCTCGATGTTTCTACCTCTATGAAGGCGGCCGATTTTAAGCCAAACCGATTGGAAGCATTGAAAGAAGTAGCGGCTCAATTTGTGGATGGCCGACCGAATGACAGAATTGGAGTGGTGATTTATGCAGGTGAAAGTTTTACGCAAACGCCCCTGACCTCAGATCATAAAGTGGTTAAGAATAGCCTGCTCGACTTAAGGTTCGATTTAATTAAAGACGGCACTGCCATTGGCATGGGATTGGCTACGGCTGTGAATCGACTAAAAGAAAGCACGGCTAAATCTAAAGTTATCATCCTCATTTCAGATGGAGTTAATAACTCTGGATTTATCAACCCACGTGATGCTGCCGACTTAGCTGAAAAATTCAAAATCAAAGTATACTCGATTGCCGTGGGTAAAGATGGTTTAGCGCCTTTTCCAGTTAAAGATCCCTTTACGGGAAGAACTGTTTACCAGAATTATCCAACTGAGGTAGATGATGATTTACTGAGTGAAATTGCAGAGAAAACAAACGGAAAATTCTTTAAAGCAGACAACAAAAAAGCGCTTGAATCCATTTACGAGGAAATCAATCAAATGGAAACCACAGAAATTGAAGAGATTAAATATTACCACTACGATGAGTGGTTTTACTATCCTGTTTTCTTGGGATTTGGATTGCTACTTCTCGAATTCATATTACGTCACACCCTTTATAAAAGCTTTGTGTAATGTATAAATTCGAACATCCAGAATACATATGGTTTCTCGCTGCAATTCCGGTTGCAATTGCCATTTTCTTGGTATTTAGAATTTGGCAAAAAAGCGCTCAAAAGAAATTTGGGGCCTTGCTTCCAGAAATGGCAAAAGGTTTAAACCGCACTCGCCCTTATTTTAAAACCACATTAATCATCATTGCTTTTGGCTTTTTAGCGCTTTCGCTGATGAATTTGAAAGTCGGCACGAAAATGGAAACCGTTAAAAGAAAAGGCATTGACATTGTCTTTGCTATTGATGTTTCTAAAAGTATGCTTGCGGAAGACATTGCTCCTAATCGATTAAGCAAAGCCAAATTCCTTACGGGAAAAATTATAGATCAATTAAAGGGCGACCGCATCGGGTTGATTATTTATGCTGGTGCTGCATATCCCCTTTTGCCAATCACTACAGATTATGGAACGGCAAAATTGAAACTCGATTTAGCATCTCCAGATTTAGTCCCAAGTATGGGAACTGCTTTAAGCGATGCCTTGAAATTCTCGCAACAGTTTTACAACGATGAAAGTCAAAAGAACAGAATGCTGATTGTGCTTTCAGATGGTGAAGATCACGAAGATGGTTGGATACAAGAAGCGGAGCGATTAAAGGAAAAAGGCATACAATTGGTAACGATTGGATTGGGTACTAAAAAAGGAGCGCCTATTCCGATAAAAAACAAAAGAGGTCTTATTAGAGATTATAAGAAAGATTACGATAATGAAATTGTAGTTACCAAAAGAAACGAAAGCACTCT
>ERZ767310.517-NODE-517-length-23814-cov-7.056989_pt1 | contig 23814 bp, 20 predicted proteins | sample MGYA00374954_ERZ767310 | MGnify/ENA primary metagenome ERZ767310 (study PRJEB28948, sample SAMN06267188) | marine metagenome | isolation source: Columbia River Estuary | place: USA:Columbia River Estuary, USA | collected 2013-07-23 ...
TTACCAATCAAAAAGTAAAAATGAAAATTGGGATGGGTGGAAGTTGGATTCAATCAAACTATAATAATATTTACTGGAGCACGGCAAGGGATATGGCTAGGTTTGGGTTGTTGATATTAAATGAAGGTGTGTGGGATGAGCAAGTGATTTTGAATGATGCAAATTATTTTTCAAAAATGATAAATACATCTCAACAAATTAATGAATCCTATGGATATCTTTGGTGGCTCAATGGTAAAGATAGTTTGATTCCTCCAGGCATAACGATTCCAATACAGACTTCTTTGGCCTCCAACGCGCCTGATGATTTAATTGCAGGGATGGGTAAAAACGGTCAATACCTCGATGTTATTCCTAGTCAAAATCTAGTAATAGTTCGCATGGGTGAAGCTCCTAATGCCGATAATTTAGTCCCCATTAATTTCCACAACGAAATGTGGAGTTATTTAAACGATATTTTATTCTAATAATCCTAAATCCTCCCCAAAATAGTTCGACTTCACTCCTATTAGCTCCACTTTTTATTCCCTAAAATAAATTTTATTTTAGGGAATATTTTTTAGTAGTAATTTTTAATGAATTTCTTTAAAAATTATAGCCAGAAATTAAAATACAAGTGAGCAAAGAAATAACCACCCCACACCATTGAAAAAAAGATAATCTCTCTCTAAAAAATACCATTGAAACTAGTAGTCCACCAACGGGATGAAAGTTGGATATTAAATTCACCTTGTAAACCTCCATTAATGTATAGCTATAAAAAAATAAAATCACAGCAATTGTAGATAACACACTCAAAGCAATAATTTTAAAATCACAATACATTTTAACATCTATAACTAGATTTTTTTTACAATAACAAAACAACATAAAACCACAAAGAATGACTAATTCCTGACAAAAAATCGTCGCGCTGTAACCTATACTATCAATCGGTATTCCTGCAAGTGGATAAGCAACTCCAAAACAAATGCAAGCCAACACACCAAATTGTAATCCTTTTCTAATTTTTAATTTAAATTGATTAAAACACGATACAGCAAATACTGATAGCGATATTTGCGTCAAATATTGAGGCCAATCAACAGAATCATCGAATAACAGTAATGACGATAATTGAGATACAAGTAATGTGATGATATTCAAAAAAAGTATGTTTGCTGTTGATTCAAATTGGAAGGCCTTCACTAAAAAATATAGACCAGCACCTGCGATTACTCCACTCAAAATAGCAACACATATTATGGAGAGATCATAATTTTGATTGTTGTAATTCAAAAAAAAGAAGCCGGCCAATAAAACTGTTGTCAGTAATGTGCGGTGTAATAATACCTTTAAATATCCGTACCTAAGGACGTTTGGACGCCATAAGGCATCTGCAACCCCAAAACACATTACCCCTAAGATAGCCGTAATCATGATTTAAAATAATTTAATAGATAATTCTCTGTAAAAAATTCTGGAAAAAAACTTACAGCAACTTCCATGTACTTTGTTTTGTGAATGTCTTTATCAATCTTGGATAGATGATATTTCAGTATGTGAACATATTGCATTAGTAGTATTGAGTAGGGACGATAAAAATTATCAAACGATACAGATTTTAACCAGAGGTTCAGTTGTTTTGTGTCATTTTGATATTTTAACAACATTATTAGCATGAGTGTATAGTGCTCATGATGCTCAAATTTGTAAAAATTATTGTAATCTGTTTTAGATTCAAATCGTTTCGAAACCCAAGCCATAACTTCAAAATTTTGAGTCACTAAAGCAGTAGTTATAATTTCAAAATAAAAATCAATATTAGTTTTATTATCAAACTTAAGGTTTCGACTGTAGTTGTCCAAATTCGCAATGCAATCTGAAGGTTCTAAGAACAATAATTGAGCCATAATCCTGCTCTGTAAAATAGGGTGATATTTACTATCAAAATTTAACTCATACAGTTTGTTAATTTTATCGGTTAAGTAGAAATTTAAGTTTAAAACAGCTTTAGAAAACTGTATAATATCTTTTCTTTTACTTTGATTTTTAATAAACTTTAAAAACTCTCCGTAATGACCACTCAAATTATTATAATCTACATATATGCAAAGAACCAAATCAATAAAATTATCATTTAAGATAAGAGATTGAGCCTCCAAAGATTTAATATCAATGGTTTTAATAATAGGCCCTATGCAATTTCCAAAATACGCCACATCATCAAAATCAAATTCGTTGAATGCCATTCTGGGTGCGTTAAATATTTGATTTATCAAGGTGTAATTTCTAACCAAAATAAGCTCTCTCACGATTTGAACCAATTTTTGAACAAACTGTCGTTTTACATGTAAATTGACATCAATATAATTGAGTATTTGAGTCCTTGATTGGTTATGTAAATCTGCTATTTCGAAGTCCTGTTTCCATCGATTCTTGAGATTGTAATTCAATATAAAATCGTTGTAATCGGTAAACCCATTAAAAATAGCCAGCGCATTAAGAGTGTGGTTACTAGGCTTTACAGACTTAACGATGCCAAAAAATCGCCTAAGCGTATTGTAACTCACCTCAATACCAGTTTCAATGTAAACGATGTCACTTAAACGTTTTGAAGTATTATAATTGGAAATTTTAAAACCTGCCTTTTTTTGGGTGATTATTTTTAAATTCTTTATCATGTCATAAATGTACAAAATATGTACAAATATTTTTTTTTAATTAAACTAAATTGGATTAAAATACAAATCATGAAAAAATATATTTGGGCTCTTTTTATTGTAACCCTAGTTGCTTGTGACAGTGAAACTAAAAGTAATAACACAGACAATGCGTTGAATGAGCGATTAAACAAAGTAAAAGAGGAAAATGCAAAGTCGTTAAATTTAGAGGCAACCATTAAAACCATCTTTGTTTTAGATGAGGCCATAAAAAACGTCAGAGATGTTAACGAGTATAAAGAGTATCTCTATAAATTTGATATGAGCGGTGTAGCACCGGAGGTTGTGGAATGTTTTATAAAATTAGTTCCAATTTTGGACAATTTATATGACTCCGAGATTGAAAAAGAAATTAATGAATCTATTTGGACTGCTTTTTCTGATTTTGGAAGTATAACAGGGGTTGCTGTTGCGTCTGGGTTGCAAATATATTCTGGCGATGTTGTCAAAGGTGGACTTAATTTAGTAAAAGCAGGTACTGATGCTCTGAATACTGCTGGTGCAAGATACGAGAAGGAGGTTGAGATTACCAAAAGAATTAATAAGGTTAAAAATAAATACTTAGATTATATTAAGTTCTCTAGTCCGATATTTTTAAAATACATGACAGAGTGGGATAAGCTTTGTGCTCAAAGAGACCAAGCCTATATTTCTTTGTACAACTCCAATTACAACAAAGTCCTAGAGTTTTCCGAAGAGGCTCTAAAAATATCATCAACAGATCGAGAGGCAACTTTATTGAAAGGTTTTTCTTTATTGAAGTTAAATAATTTTGATACAGGAAATTCTGAAGGCCAATTGTCAGATAATATAGAAATTCAAAACTTATTGGATAATTACTTTAATAACTTTCCTAAATCAACAGCACCAGCCTTTATTCTAAAAGGGATGTTTGAGTACAAAAAGGGAGACATTGAATCCGCAATGACCTCATATGATGAGGCCTCAATATTATATCCCAAACAAGCCGAGGAATTACTTGATCTTGCGAATATTTTCAATATTAGGAGTTCAATATTTAGATCGGTTGAATCTGAATTTATTTCAAAATCGTACATGAGTATGATGGAAGGTTTTGGAAATTTTAGTCCTAATTTTCAAAAGGCAATAATCCACAACGATTTGGGAAACACAAACAAAGCACTTGAAGAAATAAAGCGTCACTTCTTTAGACGTGGCAACCAAGTGGTTCAAGACTATCTCCCTGGGGACTTAAATTTTTGTAACAAATATTTGACTGATATATTTTCAAAAATGTTTGTAGAGCATCCCTTTGTTGATATTGAAGTTTCAAAAGGTTCAATAATTGACCCGAAAAATTCATTACGTGTTAAAATGATCAATAACTCTGACCGCTTTATAGAAAATGTACGGTTGTTTTTATGTATTCACTTTACAGACACCTACAAAGATAGCTATCAAGTATTCAGAGTTCCAGATGCTCTGAACAATTTAGATGCGTTTAGTGAGAAAAAATTTGATGAACCTCTAGTGGTTAATTACAAGTGGCTGGATAGCGAAAAAGAAGTTCCTGAAGATATTGTACGGGTAAGAGGGGTGATCATTACCGATGACATCGTATCTTGGATTGATGAGGAGGGCTTTAAATTCAAAGAAGCTCAAGAGAATTTCAATAAATATGGAATTGAAAACACCAATTTTTCTAGTGAAATGCTGCAAGAACTTAATCAAGCTAAAGTTCTAGTCGATAGAGGTTATGTTTACAACGATATTACATTTTCTATAACCAAGAAAATTATTGAATTTGATCCTTACGTAACCATAAATAATATTAATTCTATAAACCCTATCAGACCTTCGGAGAAGTTAGTCGATGGAAATCAATTGGTATATAAATTTAGAACTCGAAAAAAAATTGATGAACTGAAAGATATCTTATTGGTAACTAACCAAGGAAGTTTGAATATTCCTATACCAAAAAAATAGAAATATGGCAATAATTGATGTATTAAAATATGAAGGGCCAAACGATGAACTAGTTTGGAAATGGACTCCAAAACAGGGAAATTCTAAGCGCGAAAATCAATTGAGAATTGGAACACAACTAGTGGTCAATGAAAGTCAAGAGGCTTTTATGTTCAAAGGGGGTAAACTTCTTGATGCTTTTGGTCCTGGCACCCATACCTTGACAAGTTATAACTTACCTTTTCTAGCTGACTTGATTGGAGAGTTTTTTGGTGGAAACAGTCCTTTTTCTGCTGAAGTTTTTTATGTCAATAAAGCCGTATCACAAGACGCTAAATGGGGATTGATTCCATTTAATCTCATTGAACCTAATTTTAAAGTCCCCATCCCAATTACTTGCAGAGGAAGTTATTCACTTAAAGTTGTTGACTCTCGGTTGTTTCTCACACAATTGGTTGGGGTAACCAAAATCTACGACCAATCAGTGTTGCAAAATATGTTCAGAGGTATCATAACAGAGTCCACAAAAGACGCTATATGGAAACTGTCAAAGGAATTAGAGTTAGGGCCTTTAGAACTGGAATATATGGTGAAGGAACTTAGTAACAGTATTCAACCCAATATTGAACAAGCCTTAACCAGTTATGGTATACAAATGGACCTTTTTAGCGTAGAAGGTATTTCAGTCGTTGACGAAGATCCAAAAGTAAAGAAAATTGTTGAAGACTTTCACCGCATCATGTCTGAAGACATGGAAGAAAAGCTGCGTCTTAAGCGTCGTGCAGAACAACTCAATGTCTATAAGGTTGAAAGGACCTTTGACACGACTGAGGCAGCAGCAACCAATATTGGCGGTGGTGAAGGCGGAGACGGTTCCGGAACATCTGGAATTCTAGGAACCATGGTAGGACTTGGAATGGCTATGCCATTAGCAAATCAAGTGGGCGGTATGGTTCAAAACCAAATGAATACCAGCGGATTGACCAATTCCACTCAGTCCTGCTCTAATTGTAATGCAAACATAGGGATGAATACCATTTTCTGTTCAAATTGTGGTACCCAACAAACTCAAACCGATACTTCTGTCCCTGACCAAGATTTTTCTATTCCTACTGCTACTTGTGATAAGTGCAAAACTAAATTTTCATCTAAATATAAATTCTGCCCAAGTTGCGGTGATGTGTACAACCCCTGTCCAAATTGTAAAGAAGACCTTGAGGCTAGCGCAACAATATGTCACGCTTGCGAGTACGTTCTTCCAGTGAATTGTGCTTGTGGCAATCAATGCCCACCTGATTCTAAGTTTTGTTCAAACTGCGGCAACAAATTGAACACATAGATGAGTCCGTTTTTTAAAAAAATAGTTAGTTCACAGGGCTTTAATTGGATTGTAGCCTTCATTATTCTTATCAATTGTATTCTAATTGGTGTAGAACAATCCTTTCAGTCCGAGATCATCACTTGGATTCAAGATTTCTGCATCGTTCTTTTTGTTGCAGAAATTATTTTCAGATGGTTTGCTCGAGAATCAATTTCAGCCTTTTTTAAAAGTATTTGGAATCTAGTTGATTTAGTTCTAATTCTGGTATCATTAGTGCCAGAAACCTTGTTTGAAAATTCAGACTTATTAACGGCTTTCAGAATTGTAAGAGTAATCAGAATCATCAGGTTGGTAAAGGTGTTTCCGGAAACTATTGCCATGTTTAAAGTCATTAAAAATTCATTTGGTGCTCTTTTTAGAATAATATCTTTACTCATTATATTGATGTATTTTTATGCTCTAGTGGGAATAATTCTGTTTAAAGGTAAAACAGAAATACTTAACAACTACAACAAAACTTTCGATCCTTTCGGTAATGTTGGTGAAGCGTTATTTTCATTGTTTAGAGTAACAACTGGTGAAGATTGGACTGATCTTCGCTACGATTTATTGAGCTCAGATGCACCCTTTTGGGTGGTAAATATTTATTTTGTGTCATGGTTGATATTCTCCGCATTTTTCCTGCTCAACATCATAATTGCTGCTGTCGTTAAAAATTACGACTCCGTTTACAGTAACGATAAAAATGCCAAGCAAGATGAAGAAATACGACAACTAAGAACAGAAATTAGCGAACTAAAACAAGTCAAGGATGAAGTGTAATCAATGTAAAAATCCCGTTACAGAAACTGATATCATTTGTCAATGGTGTGGTGCAGAGCTAATAATGTATAGCAGCCAAGATGAAAATCATCCAATCAAAAAGCTTCAAGATGATTTACTAGCAATTGAACAAAATGTGCGTGAAAAAGTGCAATTGAAACTGGACAATAAAAATAATAATCTCTCTACTTTTGATAAGATTTTTGGCACAAAACCAGACTTTGATTGGGACGAAGATCTCGAGAATCAAGCAATCCAAAAAATTACAAGATCCCAGGCTAAATTTATAAACACCTACATCCTGCCATCTAATCCTAAAGTGTTAGAGGAATTACTAGAAATAGCACTGCATAATTATAAACAATACAAACCAAGTTTTTGGGAAGACGAAGAAGAAAGTCACACACAACTTTTATCGAAGGCTTGGCTTAATCTATCAAAACGTTGTAAAAAAAGGTTGGGGGTGAAGAATACGGACACTATGACCCAAAAAATAGCTCGACACCTTGCCTATAGTCCCAACTTAAGATGGACTATTATCATAATATTATTTTTTATTGTGACGATGAGCTTTTTTGCAACTTTGAAATATTTTATTGGTTAACGGTTACTTTATTAATGCTGTAAGGGGATTCATATTTTAGCAATTATCGAGAACAAATAAATTCAAATCTTCAACAAAATAGTTCGACTTCACGACCTTATGATCTGAAATTATTATTCAAAAAAAACTCTTTAGTCTTGATGATAATTTCTTCAACAAACCACTACCCTTATCACAAAATGAAATAAATACTACAAATCAAGGTCTGTTTGGGTAGATATTTTAGGAATCTCGCGTATCTGCATTTCTTTTTCAAGATTATCTACCTGCTGTTTTAAATCTTTGGTTAGAATCTTCTTGTTTCGTTTTTCCATTGGGGGATTTAATTTCTCAGCATTCTCAAATTTAATTACGTTTTCAAGAATATCTCTGGGTAATTGAGATCCTGCTTTAGTTAGGGTATCTAAAAACTCACGTGCAAAAAACTCATCTACCTGAATACGCCTTTTTGTAGTATGAGCGAACTTACCAATTATTCTACAAACGTTATCACGTTCCTCTGGACTCAATTTGTCTGCAAACTCATACTCTTCAATTTTTTTCAAACTAAGCACAATAGGCTCAAGGGCATCTTTGGTGATTACAAACACATTGTAATCACCAATATTGTAATGAAACTGATTAATTACCTCTAAAGTGTTGGAAGGTATCACCAAAAATAAATCATTCTTTACATTGTCATGCTTTGCATATTTTTTGAGATTTTCGGTTTGATTTTTTATGTACTTAGGAAAATTAGATAAATCATCATTGGCTGGGCTTTTAGCATCAAAAACAATGAGTTGATCCATAATCTCTATGGAGCTATCTGGCTTGTTTCTTGGGTGTGGAAAATCTTCCTGACTAACGTAAGTTATGACATTATTTCTACATATGAGTTGTAGGTGGTTTTGAACATCTTTTTCATGGTCAGACCATTTTAATTTCATTTTATTTAATACATCCTCTTTTTCTTGAACGCGCTCATCATTAAGGCGTGATTTCTCCGCTTCTAATGATTCCTGGAGGGTAAGGGCATTAGCAATACTTTTGGTGACTTCTTTTTGACGCCCCTCCTCTGCTTTTTGATAGGATATGTTTTCATTCTTAAGTGTGTTACGCTCTCTTTCAACAATTATAAAACGCTCTTCAATCGCTGCCTTTTCAATCCTTATTTGATCAAAATTTTCTGTCCTAGCAGCTGCAATATCTAGTTGTTTATTAAGGTTTGTTATGATAGTGCTTCTCTCACTCAGCTCTTTTTCCAATGCAAGTATCTTTGCATTTTTTTCTTCAAGTTGATGTTCGGGGTTTGACTTTAGCTTCTTTAAATAGATCGCCAAACCTATAAAACCAAATACTATAAATGCTAATATGAAATACTCCATATGATTTGTTATTAAAGTGATTTATATGAAAACCTAAAATTAGGTAATAAATATAAAATTAAGTCCTAAAATTATTCAAATCTGTAATACAAAACAAAAGGAGTATGTAATAATTATATGTTATTTAAGAAAATTAGAGGATATAATATGCTATTTCAAGTAAAAAGTGGTAACTCAATCCAAAAGAAAATTGCGCAAACTATAAAGAGAGCTATGGTTGTGTAAATAATTATTTGAAAATAACGTCTCACTAATATTGAATCCTTACTTAAAACTCTCGTACAGAGCGTACAAAGAAATCGGAGGAACTCAAAGTATATGTAGTACTATTGAACTGACCCCCAGAAAAAAAGTTTTGTCTCCAGGCAGTTTCTTCTGGAAAATCAAAACCACCACCGCCAGAGTTTGCAGCACTTTGTGTAGATGACCAATATGTTTTTGCGCCAAATGAGTTTGAAAATCCAACTGTTTCACCAGCAGCTTGAATAGCATTTTTATAAGAATACATTTGAGCTAACTCATACTTTGTGGGTAGCCTCCAGTCTACAAAACCTTGGCCAGCTTCTGAATGATTGGAAGGATTGGATATTAGATTTTGCGCATTGTACCACGATGTAGGTGCGTCACTTTGATCAACTAATTCACAAACTAAACCATGCTTACCGTCTGTAGAAATCATAAAAACATAACCCCCAAGTTCTGGCCAATATCCAATCGAATATGTTGGCGATGCAACACTCTGAGCTACCTTGGCATGCAATGCAAACGGAACGCTCATTAATTGGCTTACGCCTGTAATGGTGTAATTACTCCCTGCTTCTGGGTCGGTCTCAGTTTTTATAAAATAGGGGCCAGCACTCCAATCTATTGCACTAAAATCATTTGAACTGCTGCCGTCACCAATTTCTAAACTTACTAACCCATTAACATTTGAGGATGGCGTGTGGGTTTCTTGATATACCACTGTTCCTGTCGCTGAGGTTTGTAAAATACTTATACGCATACCTATAGTTTGTTCACTCACTAATTCTCCTGCAGCATCTCTAACAATTGCTTGGTAACTCATTTTTTCTGGTGCTTGCGCAAAGCCCATTGTACTTATTAATATTACGGTTAGGAAGTTGTAAATTCTATTCATCTGATGTTTATTTTTTTATGATTTTAAACGTTTTTAATTCACTATTATTTTGGTTTATTTTCAATACATAAGCACCTACCGAAAGACGCTCCAAGCTTAACTGAGTGTGTATACTATTTATTTTTTCGTTTGATACCACTTTCCCTTGAATATCCGTAAGAACATAGCTTAAGCCTGTGAGCTCATTATCAATAATATTAAGCATAATATAATCAGAAGAAGGGTTAGGGTAAACAACAGCATCCAAATTAATTGTTGTCAGTTGTGGATTGCTTAATGTAAATAATTCAAAACTTTGTTGAACGCCTTGACTGACACTGCCATTGTCGGAGGAGTTTGCGCTGTAAAACACCTGACCCAAAGTATAGCTGGAAGTGCCTCCGCCACCGCTAGCATCTCCACCAGAAATCGACAGCGTATCTTGTGATTGTGCAGAAATTGAAAATAAAAGAACTGACAATAAATATAATGTTGGTTTCATAAACGAAATGTAATTTTATTTTAAATTTACTTTTAATTAAAAGTAATGAAAAATATAACTAAACAAGACTTGAATCCAATTTAATAGAAGATAATTACTAAAAAAAATAAAACTGCACGCTTTGCACTGATTGTTTTATACGAAACCAAGTAAAAACAGATAAGAAACAACAGCTCCATATTAACAAATTGCTGTTCAAACAATTGGTGAACAAGCTGTGTTTTCTTGAGATTATTATTTTTGATTAACTTACATGAAACTAAATAATTTAATAATGAAAATATCACTAATTATACTTGGAGTCTTAGCCTCTGCGTTTGTGGCTATCCAAATCTTTGCGTTGAATAGTCAGAGGAATATTGAAACCTACCCTTACACTGTTATTAAAAAATACAAGACCTTTGAAACTAGAGCTTATGAAGCGACTTTATTCACCTCAGTAAAACTCTCTGAAAGTGACTTCAAAAAAGCTTCTAGTCAAGGCTTCTCTATTTTGGCAGGATATATTTTTGGCGGTAATGATAGAAATGAAAAAATAGCCATGACCTCTCCGGTGAGCATGTCTTTGGAAGATTCGACAACAATGATGTTTATGGTGCCAAAAAAATTGCACAAAGACATACTACCCAGACCTAATCAAGCAGAAGTAGAGTTTAAAAAAGAGCCTGCAAAAACAGTGGCGGCACTACAATTTTCGGGTTGGACTAACAACAAGAAAATAAAGAAATACAAACAACAATTACAAACAGCTTTGTCCAAAGAAGGTATTCCCCACACCAACCGCTTCTATTTTTTTGGATATAATGCGCCTTATGAAGTTTTTAATAGGAAAAATGAAATCATTGTGGAACTGTTTTAAAATACTAAATCAAAAACATGAAAAAACTTTATAAAATTTTAAAGGTTAGTGCTTATGTTATTGGCAGTTTAGTAATTGTCGTTTCGGTACTATTTGGATATCAAGATATACCTTTGGATGATCTAAAAGAAAAATATGCTAAATACCCATCTACCTTTACTTCAATCGATGGTATGGAAGTGCATTTCCGAGACGAAGGTGATCTCGCAGTCTCCATTCCAATTGTTTTAATTCATGGCACTGGTTCAAGTCTACATACTTTTGATGATTGGATCGATAACTTAAAACACAAATACCGAATCGTTAGAATGGATCTCCCCGGGTATGGATTGACAGATCCTTTTCCAGACAGTGATTATTCAATTGATAATTATGTCCATTTTGTAAAACAGTTCTTGGATGAGAGAGGGATTGAAAAATGTATAATTGGCGGAAATTCGCTTGGTGGACATATCGCATGGCAATTTACAGCCGAACATACAGAAAGAGTGCAAAAACTAATCTTGATAGACGCTTCGGGATACCCGAACAAAGCAAAGAGTGTACCCCTGGCTTTTAAGATTGCTAAAATCCCAATTCTGAAAAACTTATTCATGTTTATTACACCAAAATTTATAGCGCGCTCTAGTGTTGAAAACGTATACTACGACAAAAGCAAAGTAACCGATGAACTTGCAAATCGCTATTTTGAGCTCACTCTACGCAAAGGAAATCGACGAGCATTTATTGAACGTCTAGCTGTAAACAACAGCTCAGAGTCCTACAAAAGAATACGCAGTATAAAACAACCAACACTTGTCCTTTGGGGAGACCAAGATTTACTTATTCCTGTAGAAAATGCAGAGCGTTTTCATCAAGATCTACCCAATGATACATTAGTTATTATGAAAGATGCAGGGCACATTCCTATGGAAGAACTACCGCTGCAAAGCTTGAGTGTTGTCGAATCATTTCTAGACCAAAATAACGACTAATTAAGCCAGTTTCAAATAGCTTTAAGCTTAGAATTCTAGTTCAAACAGCGGTCACATTGACCCAATACTAAAACTTGAGAATTAATAACTTTACGATTGGGGATTTCAGGAAGGTTAACTTGAATTTCTAAACAATCTACTGTACCACATTCCGTGCATTGAAAATGAGGATGGACATCTGAATGATTAGACTTAGAACACCCCTTACATTTAGCAAACCATTTAATACCCTTAGCATCCAAAAAATAATGAAGCAAACCATCGTCTTCTAGTTTATCTAACAAACGATAAATTGTGGTTTTGTTGACTTGAGAACCAAGGCGCTTGATTAATTCAATTGCTGAAATAGAAGATGACTCTTTTTCAAATTCACTTAATAAAAGTTTCACCGCCAAAGTTTGTCTAATTATGCCCATTACAACAAATTTATTAATTCTTTGTGGCTTCAACAAATGCAATGATTATATTTGCAACCTAGTTGCATTAAAAACAAATTGATGAATTTAAGTTTAAAAAAGCCCGATACAATTGGCGCAATAGCCAGTTCTTTATGTGTAATACATTGTCTTATGACTCCGTTATTGTTCGCAGTACAGAGCTACTCTTCAGTTCATTTGAATACAGCACCATTGTGGTGGAAAAATTTAGATTTCCTTTTTTTAACAATATCTGTATTTGCTGTTTATCGATCTACAAAAAATTCAACAAACACAAAAGTAAAATATGCATTATGGCTGAGCTGGACCTTATTGTTTCTACTGATTGTGAATGAAAAAACAGCTTGGAAAGATTTAGCTGAGGTCACTACATACATTGCAGCTCTAGTGCTGGCCATCTTTAACATTTACAATCTAAATTATTGTCAATGTAAATCAGATGTTTGTTGTCATCAAACAAAAAAGTACTAAACTATACTTTTTAATTGTGTGCTTCAGTGAGTGATTAAAAAAACTTTAAATTTAGGCTTTATCATTGAAAATTACCCCTATTCAATATAAAATGAGTAGTAATTCCTTAATTTAATAAACAGTGCAAGCTAATCATTATTTATAATTGCGAATATTTACTATTTTAGCTATAATAATTAATTAACCAAGGCCTATTCACATTTATGGAAGCACTACCCAAAAAAGGGATTCAAGGACTAGTTGAGAATTGGAAGAGTGATTTAATTGCTGCAGTTAGTGTTGCACTTATTGCCTTACCCCTTTCGTTAGGCATTGCTCTAGCAGCTGGCGCACCTGCCATGTCCGGTATATTCTCAGCAATTGTTGGCGGTGTAGTAACCACTTTATACCGCGGTGGTCATATTTCAGTGAATGGCCCTGCAAAAGGAGTTATCGGAGTTATTCTTTTAGGCATAACACTTATGGATGATGGTTCTGGGCAAGCTTTTAATTATGTTTTGGCGGCTGTAGTCATTTCAGGATTAATTCAAATGCTGTTGGGCATATTAAAATTAGGGCGCTTAGCAGATATTTTCCACAGTTCAGTAATTCATGGAATTTTAGCGGCTATCGGCATTATTATCTTCGCAAAACAAATCCATGTCGCCATGGGGACGCATTCGGACAGCCCCAGCATCATACAAAACCTTATTGATGCTGTAGTGTTCTTACCAAAAGCAAATCCATTTGTTTTACTTATCGCAATAACAGGATTGTTTTTATTGTTGTTTCATTCAAAAACAAATTCAAGATTTTTTCACCTCTTACCGGCGCCTATGTGGGTGATTGCCCTTTCAATTCCTTTTGTGTATGCCTTCAATTTCTTTGATCAGCAAACCCTATCATTTTTTGGAAAACCTTTTGAAGTAGGACCTCATCTTTTATTGGATATTCCCAACACAATTACAGATTCAATAATGCATCCAAACTTTAGTAAAATCAATACAATTGAGTTTTGGACAACTGTATTTTCAATTTTGATTATCACCAGTATAGAATCCTTAGCCATCGCAAAAGCAGTAGACAAGATTGATCCTTACAAACGAAAAACAGATTTAAATAAAGATTTGACTGGAATTGGAATAAGTACGGTAGCGGCTGGCTTGATTGGAGGATTACCAATCATTGCTGTTATTATTAGAAGTACAGTGAATATACACAATGGTGCGAAAACCAAATGGTCCAATATGTACCAAGGACTCTTGTTGTTGGTCTTTATTGTGATTTTAAGTCCGATAATGAGACAAGTACCACTCTGCGCATTTGCAATCCTATTAGTCTACACCGGATTTAAACTGGCATCACCTGCAGTATTCAAACAAGCCTACAAACAAGGAACTGAGCAACTTATATTCTTTGTCGGAACCATGATTTTAACTCTATATACTAATTTATTGATTGGTTTGCTCGGTGGATTAATATTGGCACTGGTCACGCACATGTTATTGGCAAGAGTATCCATTGCCCAATTTTTTAAAATGGTGTACCATCCGAGAACAAAATTGTTAAAACGACAAGACGGGAGTTTTGATTTAAAAATTAGAGGAATAGCAAACTTTTTAGGAATTCTAAGAGCCAATAAACTAGTGGCACAGATTCCATCAGGTGCAGATGTTAATATCGATTTATCTGAAACAAGATTAGTAGGGATTACCTACATGGACTTTTTAGTAGAATTCTTAAAAAATCAAAGAGCTTCGGGCGGTAAAGCTTTTATCACAGGGCTGGATGCACACGTCTCCTCTTCCACATACAACAGGGCACTTAAAATTAGTTTGACCAGCTCTGCTACCAAATTATCACAAAGACAAAAGCGCTTACGAAATTTAGCAACTGAAAGAGACTATCAATATACTAGTCAAGTTGATTGGGACACCGTATACCTCAAAAAATTTCATTTTTTTGAAATTAGACCTATAGAGCGTAAATACAATTGCCTTAAAGGTACATTTGAAGGCCTCGATGCGTCTTGGGAAATTGCGGATGTTACCTTCAATGAAGGCCAAGCCTTTACTGCAGAAACATTCAATACCACTATGATGGTCTTAAAATTAAATAAGAAAATACCTGTTTTTGCTATGGAAAAAGAGGGTGTTCTAGGCAAAATTTTTGATCGAGTGGTAGCACTCACAGGATACAAAGACATAAATTTTGAGATGTATCCCGGGTTTTCTAAGAAATTCCTACTCATGGGAAATAGCGAGACGGAAATTCGTTCCTTTTTTACAGATGAAATCATTCGCTTTTTTGAGAATCACCAAATTTACCATTTAGAAAGTAATGGTGAAGCTCTATTTATTTTTGATAAAATTAAATTGGCAAGAACTGATGAAACCATAGCATTTATTGATTATGCTGAAGAATTAGCGACACTACTGAGCGGAAAAACCGCTTGATACCTACAACCAAAGTAATTAATCAGCGCCATATTATTTAGATCATATTTACGTGCATTTTTAGTTTAATTTCGAATTATTTACAAAATAAATCTTACAACTAGCTTCGCTAGATACTCATCAACAAAATATGAATACTGTACTTCATAAATCAAACACACGAGGGTCAGCCGAGCACGGCTGGTTGCAAGCAAAACACACCTTTAGCTTTGCCAGTTATTTCAATCCAGAACGAATGAGCTTTGGCGTTTTACGCGTATTAAATGATGATGTCATTGCTGCAGGAATGGGCTTCGGTACACACCCACATGATAATATGGAAATCATTACCATACCACTTGAGGGCGATTTGGAACATAAAGATAGTATGAATAATACAGCAGTAATAAAATCGGGGGATATACAAGTACTTAGTGCAGGTAGCGGGATTACCCACTCGGAATACAACAAAAATAAAGATAGGCCTGTAAAATTATTACAAATATGGGTTTTGCCTAACAAACACAATGTGAGCCCAAGATACGATCAGATTTCCCTAAATATTGAGGACAGACACAACAAATTCCAACAAGTTTTATCCCCAAATTCAAATGACTCGGGTGTATGGATTCATCAAGAAGCTTGGTTTAGCATGATCGATATAGACGAAGGTAAATCCATGAACTACAGGCTCAAAAATCCAGAAAAAAACGGAGTATATCTTTTTGTTTTAAATGGAAAAGCTACGATTAATAACCAATTAGTAGAAGATCGAGATGGGTATGGCTTGTGGAATACATCTGAAATTGAAATTGTAGCGAATTCAAATGCTGAACTCCTTCTTATGGAAGTGCCTATGAGCAATCGATAAACTGGCACATGACATTGAATGAAACAATTTAAAACTTTACAATCCGTTTGACTTGGGTTGAATTTTCAGAGGTGATTTTAATTAAATACAACCCACCATTAAAGCCGCCTACTTCAATTTGAGTCACATTCACCACAGACAATACCAATTGTCCTAGTACAGAGAATACCTCAACGTCATAATCCTCAGAATCATCCCCAGTAATATACAAGATATTTTGTACGGGATTAGGATATAAGGTAAGTGAACTGTTTTCTGGATCAACAGATGGCTCGAGACTGTTTATTGCGTTAGGACTACCATTAATGTTAATACAATTCCAACTCTCCGCTAAGGAATTATCCAAATCAGCAGTGATAAGCTCTAAAGTACTTCCCGTTCCATCTGCACAAACTGGCCATGGTGCCACGGATTGAAAATATACCTCATCGACAAGATTTCCATAAGAATTATATAAGCGAACAGCATCTGAACTCCCTAATCCATAACCTAATTCACCAACATACGGAATGTCAGGAAATACAGTAGTAAATTTCAACTCATCCTTAACAAATACTAAATAATCAAACGCTTGTAATTGTGTTCCAGCAGGGATTTCAAAAACATGAGCATCATCACTGTCTTTGACTTCCCAATTTGAAACATTGATTGCTGCAGAACTTGGATTGTACAATTCAATCCAATCTCCAGAGTCAGTTGATGGACTTGATCTATAATTTATTTCATTTATAACTACAGGTTCTTTAACCTCAATTGGCACCTCTTCATCATAGGAACAAATACCTGAGCCATCTTTCACAACGACGTTATAATTACCAACAGCTAGGTTAGAAAAAACATTAGAATCTACAAAATTTTGCCCCCCATCTATACTGTATTGATATGGAACTATTCCTGATGTAGGTGTAATTTCAATTGAACCATTTGAGCTTACAACTGAAGAAACTGCTGTTGTATTGATTTCTACATCAGCAAAATTACAAGCATCAATAAACAATGTCTCCTCATAGGTGCACAGTCCATACGCTCCACGAACAAAGACATTATAGTTACCATTAGATAGGTTTTCAAAAGTATTGTTATCAGAGAAACTTTGACCTCCATTAATACTGTATTGAAAAGGACTCAGCCCAGAACTGGTAATTATCCTAATAGAACCATCTTGCGTAGTAGGTGTACTAGTATGAAAGATTGAAATATCAGCTGTAATTGCACAGCCTGTTTCGTCAAGACAAAATACCTCTATGGCTTTAGATCCAAAGTCACCGTCATTTGATACAATTGTAGTCCCAGAATTGTCTAGCAACTGAAAATTTCCTTGACCAAAACCACAACAAATCCCATCGCCATAGGAATCGTACATATAGAGTGTAAAACAAGAACTATAATCCACACAAATTTCTTCAGAATAGAACTCTGTATTAAGTTGTAAAGTGCCTTGGGTAACTACTTGACCAGCACTATCATCAATGAGTTTCCAAGAGGTCTCTTGAGGGTAATTATCAGCATTAATCACAAGAGTGATCAGATCATAATTAGACGTTAAATCTGCACTAAATAGTGCTGAATTATTGGATGAATCATCATCCAATTGATTGTTGACCTCCAACAAGTTAAGACGGATATTGTTAGCTGTTTGTTGAAGGTTATTATCAATTGAAATGGTGACGGCAGCCTCTTCTTGAAATGGTATATTTACCACAGCATTTATTAGATCAACTGCAACATCATTAACCTCTACTTCAATTTGAACATCAGTTATAGTGTTTTCACCTAAATTGGACAATACAGCATCGAGTTCGATAACATCATTACAAACTACAGAATGATCTCCTATAGCGATAGCGGCGTCTAAAGCATAAACCTTACGCAGCACATGGCTTAAGGTATTGTTGTTTTCGTATTCATCATCAGGGTGACTCAAATTAACCGTGATGTTATAATCTCCAACAGTTGAAAAATCAACAGGAGTGGAAAATTGAACATCAGCAGAACTAAAGGGAGCAATGTTTTGATTAATAGCTATTGTCTGTATTGACTCATTGTCAACCACGAGTTCAAGCTCAAAACTACTCATATCGTTTAAACCATAATTAACGATGTTGACACTCACCAATTCATTGTTGCTTAAAGTTGATGATGATTGTGGGGCTACAACAGAAGCAACACCCAAGTCATAATCCCCTTTTATATCTGCCCAAAATGACACCCAAGGTCTAGCTTGTTTGATTGCTAATTGATCTTGTGCAGTAACCTTATATTCAATATCCATCCCAAAACCTTCAGCGCCATCAACCCCGTATAGCAGTGCAAATTCGTCGTGAATTATACTCAGAAAATCCCTCATCTGATCCAAGTAAATTTGATCCATCACCAACTCCCCAGGATTGACTAAATTTGATAATCTTAGCACTAAGTAGCCTCCTCCTTGTGTAGGATCTTCATATAATAAAATTTCTTCGGGTACTGAGTTCGGATCAGGATTAGTAATGAGCGATTCACCGACTTGCGTATTTAAGTAGAATGTATCTTCTGTATCATAAATAGGATCAATACTAATACCTACTCCATTGGATTGCTCGTTCTGAAAATTAGGATGACACAATACCCCCATGGCGGCCAAAAAGTGGTCCACACGGTAAAAATCCCGTTCTTCATATGCTCTAAAATTCCACATACTCGCGTAGACTTGTTTAATAGATTTAGATATATGCCCTTCGTCAATATATTGCGTTTTAGAAGTGTACAAACCTGCTCCACTGAATCCCGGTAAATCTTCATTATTCGTGCTCGAACGGCACCTAACAGCTGTTCCTTCTGGGAAATCATCATGCATTGCTTGTAAGTCGTCCAGCATCCATTGAGGCATTGGCGCGTCTTTTATCGATCGTCTAAACGTTTTTAGTCGATCGATCCGAAAGTTGATATCTGTCTGAAAAGTTGGATTGTCAATCATTACTTGTGCCTCTTGGTAAAAGTTATTGAATTGCATGAATTCGTCATAATAATAAAACGGAATACCAAAACCGTTTGGAATCGTTCCCTCAGGAAAGCCAAATGAACGCATGGTCGCTACATTGGAACACTTGGCGCCAAAAGAAGTGGACATTTCAAATGAAATATCATCTAAAGGCATAATTTGAGAGACACTCAAGTCCCTTACAGGAATTTGTGGTTCAGTTGGCCTAAGCTCCTCATACCAGTCATTCACTTCAGCCAAGGTGGCCTCACGAATTTCATACTGTTCATTTTCAACTTTGTAATATATATAACCCCCAAGTAAATTTGCAATAGAGTCTATAGATAAAGGATCAGCTATATAAGCATTTGGGACATTATCTTGAATAGCGCGCAGGTTGACATGCGAAAGTGGCGTTTGGATCACAGAAGTGATAATCCCACCAACCCTGGGTAATGAATTGGGTAAAGCATCGTAAAGTACTATATCACGACTTCCTGGTGTTTCGTTCAAATCTTGCATATGCTTAAAGAATCCATAACCCTCTGCCTCATGAAAAGGGATGTAATTGACTTCAGCAAAGACATCAGACTCCAAAACCACATCAACTCTTGAGCCCTCAAATTCGCTAGCATAATTATTTAAATGATTATTTTCATCAGCCTGACCTATGAAGTGGTTCATGTTATTTTGGAGGAAAGGCATACTTGCAACTAATAACTCATATGTTCTTTGGGTTTCTTCAAAATTATAGGCGTCCCCAAAAGAAAAATTGAACGAATAAGTACCTATAACTCCAGAAGGTAAAATATCATTGGGGTTAAAAACTATTTCTCCAGATCCATCATCCCCAGTTACAGAAGCTCCGATTCCACTCCAAAAACTTGCGTGAATAACATAAGTATTACTGTTAATAAAATACACCTTTGGTTCGTCGGTATCACGATCGAGTATACCAAACTTAACATACAATTGATCATCAAGAAAGGGGGCCCAACCCACATTGTTTACAGTTGCCAAATTCATAAAGGTTTCTGCATCTGGTATAGAAGTTGTACCATCAACGAAATCAATCGCAGAAGCATAATTGAAAGGCGAATCTGTAGGCATGTTATTAAATTCTGTAATATCATCAATACCATCTTCATCATAATCGTCAGGATTTGAAACATCATGTTCAGTGATGGAATACTGCTCAAGAGGATAAGCTCCAGAAGATTCAGAAATAATCATTGTTCCATCAACTCCAATTGTTAGTGAAGTCGCCCAATTGAATGTTGGGCTATGTTGTGCGTGAAGGATATAGTATTTACCCAACTGACCTTCGATAGATAGTTGTACTTGACCAAATCCGTTGATTGAATAATTATCAATAGGCACAACTTGTGAAAGACTACTATTGATAGTAAAAATCGAAGAGATAATTGCAATAAAAAATATCTTAGCTCTCAAAAGGTGATTGAAAATTGGTTATAAAGCGTTAATATACAAATGTTTAAACTAAAAGTGGTCAGAAGTGAAAAAAACTTGCAACTTACAAAGAGCAAAATTAATCCGTACAGTCAAAAGAAGAATACAGCAAATGGAGTTGCCCTTTATTTTTATAAACCACTACTTTGTAAATGCGCTCGTAAATAGACTCATCGAAAGAGCCTAAATTTTCGCCAACAAGAAGTCCCGCCAAAACACCTGTTGTATTGCTATGACCCACTACTAGCACATCTTGCTTGGCCTCTAATAATAATGATGAAAAAGCCTCGAGGTCTCCAGGATTATATATTTTGATTGGCAATCTTTTAGACAAAGCTGTTGGCAGAGCTGTATTTTTTGTACGTAAATAATCTGTGCTGTACACAGCATTTAATTGCACATCATAAAGAAAATTACGTAGGTGCTCCGCTCTTTGAACTCCACAGGAATTAAGAGGCGGATCGGAAGGATTATTAATGTTCAACTCCTTTTCAGAATGCCTAACGAGATATATAGTAAATACATCATCGCCTTTTTGCGCATTTGCTAGATCAACTCTAGAACAGCAAAACAAAAATAAAAAGCTAAGAACAACTACTTTATGCATCGTAAAAAATAATATTGAAATTTATGCTCAAAAAAATAAAAGCATTGAAAAAATGAAATTATTAATTCAAAACTTTACGAGCTATCAAAAGCCCATTGACATCAACACAACTTCCAAAAAAAGCATCACCACCCCAATCCAAATTGAAAGCCATTACATAAGGGTTGTAGCCTTGTTTGGTTGAAGACCAGTAAAAAAGAGATTCGTCAAAATTACCCATGCCTCTTGAGTGAACATGGTCAAAGATTGCAGCCATGGATCCACTACTTGGAATAAACCAATCAGAGTAACCATTGTATTCTAATTCGGTCACAATTTTAAAAGCATAATTATCACTCCCGAACTCAAAACCATCAATACTATTGTCACTCAAATTTCCTTGAACAATATCCTGAGTGTTTTGATCTCCACTCCCAATTTCAGCACTTGTATCCAAACTAAAAACATCCCCCCATGCTACATCACCTATTTCAGAGTAATCTGTAGCAACAATGAGACTGCCGTCATTTTCATCAACATAAAAGATATATCCCCCAAAATATTCAAGTCCGTACAATAAAGAAGAATCATTATTGTTTTCGTTCAAAATATCTAGAACGGACACACCATTACTTAAATTTTCAATAATACTCAGGTTAGAGTTATATAATGATAAATCTACTTGATCATCTTCATTACATGCTAAAAAGCTTAATCCAAAAACTAGAATAAATAATTTCTTCATAGGGTTAATTTTAAAATGTTAAAAGTTATGTTTTTCGTTAATATAATAGCTCATTTTATAGGACTAATAGGTTGTTTTAATCACAGTAATCTTCAAGATAACTTTCCAGTTCTTCTTCTGAACTAATTTCAATTGTTTGAAATTGCTGATTGTTTTCTGAATAATATTCTACTGTAATTGGAAATACAATATCAAAATCAAAAGTGCAATCATCTAAATTGTCACAATTATCTGCATACCATTGCTCAACATATTGCGACAGAGCTTCCTCGCTATTTATAGTTACAGTGTCTCCATTAGAATTTACTAAAACAATAGGGTAAACCAAATCAAAACAATCGTTATCAAAGAGGCCGTCGTGGTCATCATAATTTGACGCACAATATTCTTCAACATAACTTTCCAATTCCTCCTCTGAACTAATTTCAATTGTTTGAAATTGTTGATTGTTTTCTGAATAATATTCTACTGTAATTGGAAATGCAACATCAAAATCAAAAGTGCAATCATCTAAATTATTACAATTTTCTGCATACCATTCCTCAATGTATTGCAATAGAGCTTCCTCGCTATTTATAGTCACAGTGTCTCCATTAGAATTTACTAAAACAATAGGGTAAACCAAATCAAAACAATCGTTATCAAAGAGGCCATCGTGGTCATCATAATTTGACGCACAATCATCTAAAAAATCTTCTTCGGAAAATCCATCAAGGCCAGCATAACAATCATTTGGATAAACCAAAATAATTGTTTCATTGTAGATGTTGTTAATTTCAACACAGACTGGATCATAAATTTCATAACAGACATTGTCGTCGTCTTGATCAAAAGCACAAGCATCCAACAAACTAGCAAATACTTCATCATTTTGAATTGTCAATGATTCGATTGAATTTGTATCGTCATTAAAGACCAAAACATCAAATGGATAAGAAATGTCATTTATATACAGATCATCATCGGAGTTAATCAATACTTCCACTAATTCTTCGATGGAATTGATTGTAGTGATTGTGTTATTGCTTAGGTAAAAATCAATAGGAAACACAAACTCAAAACAAAAATCCATAACCATATTACCACTTGGGTTTTGCGTATCATCTGAGTCACCATTATCATTAAATTGTCCCATTAACTCAGACATAGACCTCATTAAGAAGGTATTGTCAGTATCCTGATCTTGTGGCATTTCATCAGTGTTTTCGCAAGTAAAAAGTGTAAGCGTGAAAGCTGCTAGAATTAGTAAAAACGCCTTAAGTTTTATTGATTTCATTTATTTAAATTTAATGGTTCATAGGCCTTAAATTATCTCAAGATTAGGGGCTCGTAGTTTTTGCAATAGTTACAAATTTAATTAATTTAATCATAGTAATTTTTTTAAGTTGTCAATATCATGTTAATTTCTAAACTTTAAATCATTAAAACTCACAAAATTTTTGCTGAAATCAACCATCAAAAGAGAAAAATACAACCTTCCTAAAACAAAATAACCCTCTGAATATCAGAGGGTTATTTGTGATCGCACTAGGATTCGAACCTAGGACCGCCTGCTTAGAAGGCAGGTGCTCTATCCAGCTGAGCTATGCGACCAATCAAAGATCTAGTCTTGATGTCGGGGTGGCAGGATTCGAACCTGCGACCTCCGCGTCCCAAACGCGGCGCGA
>ERZ767310.521-NODE-521-length-23778-cov-4.688741_pt1 | contig 23778 bp, 14 predicted proteins | sample MGYA00374954_ERZ767310 | MGnify/ENA primary metagenome ERZ767310 (study PRJEB28948, sample SAMN06267188) | marine metagenome | isolation source: Columbia River Estuary | place: USA:Columbia River Estuary, USA | collected 2013-07-23 ...
CTGTTACATCAGATTGATCAACACCGTCATCTGGTATTCCTGAGTCTCCCAATGCATCTTCTAGACTTTGACCTTTCTTGACACCGACTTTTTTTCCATTATCAGTTGTAAACCAATAGGTTCCGTCTTTATCATAATGTTCTTTACCTTCTTCCTTGTCTATAAAATCACTCATCATCATATTTTCTGTTTCTGGAGTTTCATCAATAAATTCTTCCTCTACTTCTTCTTCAACTGGCATTTCTTGTGGAACTTCTTGTGGAACTTCTTGTGGAACTTCTTGTGGAGGCATTTGCTGTTCTCCTTGCACATCTCCAGTGCCATCACAGTCTGGACAATCTTTTAATCCTAATTTTTCAACGGTTATTTTTCCTGCACCTTTGCAAAATGGACAGTTTCCTACTCCCTCATTTGTATATAATTTTCCCTCAAAAACCAAGTCCGATTCATGTTCTTTGTAATTTTCGCCAACATAAACTGGTCTGTAAAATACACCGAATTGATCTTGTATGTAAGTTTCGTTAAGTAATATTTGATCTAGTGATTCATTATGCTGTCCAAAACCTAGTCCGTCATCTCCATTCAAGCCTTCATCTTTAATTGCTTTTTCATCTTCATTATTTTTATAATCAAATTCTTTATTTGCCACCATCCCAACTGCTGGGCCGGAAACTGTGCCAATTCCTTCTTCTGTTGCAGTATTTATTCTAACTGCCAATTCATCAAAGAATTCAGCATCTTCATCTGTCCATTCTTCCCCTGAACTGTAATATGCATTAGCATCCTTCCATATATTAATCAAACTGTCTTTCTTATATTTATCCAAATCTCCTATAGTTACGCCTATTTTACCTGTGAATGATTCTTTAGTGCTTAGTGAATTTTCCTCATCTGGTTTGCTTTTTGTTGATAATTCGGTTTCTTTAGACTTATTAACACGCAAAATCATATTATTTCTTGTCCTTTTTTTCTATTAAAGTATTTTCTTTTTCCTTTTCCCATTCTGCCCTACGTCTATCTTCCCCTGCTTCCTGTCTTAAAACTATCTCAAATTCCACTTCATCCTTGACAAAAGTCCTACAATCACATTCTTTTCTTTCAGGTTTGCGTTCAACTATCTTTCTGCATGATGGCACATGACTGGAATACTTGTGTCCACATCTGAAACAAATACGGCTTGATCTTGGTATTTTTCTCGCCCATTCTGGTCGATTCATATTTTTTTCACTGGTTTTCTTCATTTACGGTTTCTCCAAGATTTGGTTTCTTGGGCTTTGTCCATTCTTTCTTCTCCAAATTCTTCCTCTAGTAAATCCAATAACTCCTCATCTTCAACTCCTGATTCTATGAGTTCTTTTTCACGATTAATTATATCCTTAATTGAACTTTTCTTTTTTGGTTCTTCATTTGGTTCTTCATTTGGTTCTTCATCATCCTTTGGTGTTTCTTCCTTTGGTTTATCCTCTTTTGATGTATCCTCAAACGGATTTTCTTTTGGTTCCTCATCTGATTTTTCCTCAAACGGATTTTCTTTTGGTATATCTTCTGTTTTATTATCAAATGGGTTTTCATTTGATTCTTCCTCAAATGGATTTACTGGTTCTTCAACAGGTTCTCCAGTTGGGTTTTGGAGTTCTGCATCAAACTCATCTTGAGTCATTGCAATGTCTAAGTGTGATTCATATTCCTCTTTTGTGACAATCTCAAATTCCAATTCAACTTCTGGTTGCTGTTCATCAGAATCTGGGTTTTGGTCAAATCTTAGATCTGGAACATCATTTCCTTGTTCATCAGTAAGATCAGTATAGTTTCTGCCAGTTTCTGGATCTTGGTGCAACAAGTTTGGATCTACTTCTTCCTCGTCTATTCCAGATAAAGTTGGATCATTTGCATCTTCATCAGTTAAACCAGTTCCGATTTCATCTTGTTCAATTGGTTCTTTTTCCTGTGGCACTATGTTGGTTCCACGTATGAATCCTTCTGGTTCAGTTTGCTGAACATCTTCTGGTTTCATAACCATGCCATCTTGCAATGGCTCTCCTTCTTCTTCAAGTGGGTTTGAACCATCTTGAGTTCGTTTCATAAAGTCATCTTCTGAAACGGTTTCATATTCTGGTTTAACGTTAAGTCCTGTATTGTCCATGATTGTATCTGAGTTGTTTTGTAACATATCTGAAGGATTTTCTCCTGTTTCTTCATCCATCTGCAATCTTACTTGATCACTGCTTCCAACTACGTCTTTGTCAAAGTCAGTTGTTGGTTCTTCTTGAAGTGGTGTATCATCTAACTGTGCTTGACCTTTTTGTGGTTGATCTAATTCTGGATTTGGATCTTCGCTTGTTCCACTTGTCAATGGATCTTCTCCGTATATTACATCTTTTTTATCTCCAAATTCTTCTTCCCATTCATATTCCTCATCATCTTCATCCATTGACTCTTTGGATATTTTTCTTTCTTCTTCCTCGTCATCTGGATCTCCTTCACTTGGAACTATTGGTTGTTCATCATCGTCATTTGATCCTATAATCTGATCTTTAGTATTGTCTGGAATTGGGTCACTTCCACCACTCATATTAACCATTGGTTCCTGTACTGGTCTTGCGTGTGGATCTTCTATTGCAGTATTTCCTTCTTCTGGTGTTCTTTCAAGTTCTTGTTTGGAATCAATCAAGTCATTGTATGCACCGTCACTGTCTTTGCTAATTCCACCATCTCCTGTTCCACCCTGAGTAAAGTTGCCTATATGCTTGTTATATTCATCTTCACTTACAGTTTCTAATTCAACATCTTCGTCTACTGTATTTGTAAATCTTCCTTTAGTATTATCTTCTGGTTGTAATGTTGCAATATCTTTAACAGTTGCATTTTTAATAGGTGCTGTTGGTGGTAGTTCCTGTTCCTGTTCTGCATCAACACCAAGTCCATATTCATCTCTGATTGATGGATCAGTGATTTCTGGAACTCCTTCTTGATCAACACCCTGACCAACATATAAATCTGTTGAAGTATTGACTGCATTTGGTGCTAATGGTATTCTTTCAAATGCCTTTAACATATCAAGTTTTTGTTTAGTTGACAAGGTTGATTCATTTGCAATCTGTTTAATCATTTTATCTACAAATACTTCTCCTTCGGGTTTTCTTTGGTCTAATTTTGGTGGAGATGGATTATCTGGTTTTGGTGCATCTATTGTGAATTCATCTTTGACACCTGTTTTTGGTTCACTTATTGGTACAGGTTTCACTGATCCTGCTGTGCTTGGCTCTTTCTCATCTTCTCCATCAACTGGAGCTGGAAGTGCTGGTATTGACGGATCAGTTGGTGGTTCTACTGGTGGTTGTCCATTAGGTGGCATTCCACCCATTCCACCCATTGCTCCTGCTTGTTGTTCTTTTTGCTCATTCTTGGCTTCTTCCCAAACATTGTCATCCAGTTGAATATTCAATTTTTTGTAAAGTTCACGTTTCTCTTTTGCTGAAACTGCTTCTGGATCCAATCCTCTAATATCTTCCATTGTAAGTCGTTTAACAATAGGTGTAAATGTAATCTTGACTTCCATTAAGTCAAATTCTTTGAAACCCCATGATTCAGCAAGTGGCTTGATTAATCTATCTTTCATTACTTCTGAAAGTTCACTTTGGAGATCTATCATTCTTTGATCTAAAACATCTAATGGTGTTTGACCTCCACTGTAACTAAATCCTGATGGATTAGTAATTACATTACTTGCAAAAACTGTTCCTATATCAATATGTGAATCCACATTCTTTCCGTATTCATTGTATTTTCCCTGTGGTTGTATTTGTAATTCTGCACTTTGTACTGGCTTGTCGAAAATCCAAATATATTGGTCAGTATTCTCATCTGCCATTTCAGATTGTATCTGCTCCATTTGTTCCCTAGGCATACCGTTTGCACTTACGACAAGTCTTGGTTTTGCCATCTTCTTCTTTATCTCAATTTCGGCATTTTGAAGAACTGCTTGTGCATCTAACAATGACATTGTATTTCTGTCTGCATTGATTGAATCTCCAGTAATTGGGTCTACTGTTCCTGTTATCGGTCTTGGACTTGCCAATGTATGGAACATTGATTTTCCAAATGCCTGTCTGTCTGGATTGTTAATTGAATGATGAATGAAAAATTGTGGGTCTAATTCTTTGAATACACCGTCTACAATCTGGACTAATTTTAACTCGTTTCCAAATTGATCCCTGAACATTCTGTAAATTGTCTGCATTGGGATCTGCTCAATGTTTCCTATTCTTCCGTCAGGAGTATATTGAAGTTCCATTATGGCAGAACCTGTAATTAATAATGAGTAAATATATTGTGAAAACTTTTTTTCAGCATTTGCTATATCCCACCATTTTTCTATGAACACGTTAAAGTATTCATTGTTGGATTTTATTGATATTTCACTTCCCCTGAATTTTTGGTGCATTACATCTACTGCCGTCTTAACTTGATCCCAATGATGATAATATTCGTATAATCTTTCAAAGTCTACTTCTGGAAACTCACCGACTAACTGCTTACTTGGGCCAACTATTGTTGCGTTTCGCTTACGAACAATACCACCTAAAAGACTGTTAAATGTTTGGAAAATCTTTGGTACTGCCATTATATATCCCTTATAAATGTTATTCGGTATATAGTATTTAAATTAGTTGTTTTAATCTCCAACTGTAAATCCCACCCATGTACCTCGAAAAGATGATCCACCATTTGCTACTGACTTTGTAATAATTGGTCTGATCTTCCATCTTCTGTTTGCATCAAAAATACTAGCAACATTTGTTGCAGTTGTATAAGTTAAAATACCGTTAGCTGCATCTTTTTTAGTTGCAGTGACTAAATCCAGTCTTTTTCCATTTGGCTTTTCAAATTCAAATTGATATGTTGCTCCAACATAATCTGCATGAGTAAAGTCTATTGCAGTTTTAGCACCAGAAGGATCAGAAGGATTTGTTGGTTGTTTGACAGTTATGTCAAAAGCAGTTCCTAAATCCCCTACTTTTACTACAGGTGTAATAGCACTCATACTAAAATGTTGGCTTTTTGATATTTAAACATATTAATTAATTGTCTATTGTACGCCACTTTCATCTGAAACTGTTGGGAGTATTCCTGATTCTCCATCAATTTCAACCAATATTACACTTATATCATCTACAGTTGGCATTATAACTGAATCTCCGTTTATTCCTTGACTTGGAGTAGTTATCAATACAACATCTACAGTGAATTTGACTGCAAAGATTAAACTAGCATCAACCTTGAATGTAATATCATCGACCTTTCTAAGATAAGCATCCACTGTGAATGAACTTGCTGGTCTTAATATTGCATCAACTGTGAATGTCTTTGGAGTTGGCTTTCTAAGGAATGCATCTATCTTGAATGTCTTGTCAGTTGGTTCCACGATAAATGCATCAACTGTGAATGTTTCAGTTTCTGATTTTCTAAGATAAGCATCTACACTAATTGTTACAGCAGTATCGGTATCTCGTAAGAATACATCTATCTTGAATGTCTTATCAACTGATCTTCTTATGAATGAATCAACAGTGAATGTTTCCGTCTTGTCATTTTCAATAATGAATGCATCTACTGATAACGTTGAATAACCAAATTCAGTTAAGAATGAATCTATTGTAAATACCTTGTCAGTTTGCTTCAATAGGTATGAGTCAACCTTGAATGTTGGAGATACAGTTCTTCTTAGGTATGTATCAACTGTAAATTCTTCATCTGTTTGTTTTCTGATGAATGAATCAACAGTGAATGTTTCATCAGATTGTTTCATAATGAATGCATCTACTGAAATTGTTGTGGTTACGGTTCTTCTAATGAATGCATCAACAGTTACTGTTTGTGATTTAGCAGTATCGCGTAGATAAGCATCTACACTAATTGTATGTTGTTTTGCAGATGTTAAGAATGAATCAATTGTAAATGCCTTGTCGGTTTGTTTTCTAATGAATGCATCAATCTTTACAGTTGCTTGTAATGGTTTATACAAGAATGAGTCAATTGTAAATGTCTTTGGTGTTGGTTTTACAAGGAATGCATCTACTGATAACGTTGAATAACCAGCTTCTGTTAGGAATGAGTCGATCTTGAATGTCTTGTCAGTTGTCTTTATGAGGAAGGAATCAACTGTAAATTCATATCTTGTTGGTAATATTGCATCCAATGTGAATGTTTCAGTAAACTCATCGCGTATGAAGGAATCCACAAGTGTAGTTGCAGTAAATTCATCTTGTATGAATCCGTCTACTGATACATTGAATGATTGTATTGCACGTAGATATGAGTCAATAGTAAATGTCTTTGGAGTTGGTTTTCTGACAAATGCATCAACTGTAAATGCAACATCATCAACTTTTCTTATGAATGAGTCAACTGTGAATACCTTGTCAGATTGTGTTCTTATGAATGCATCAACAGTAAATGCTTCCTCAAACTCTTTTCTAACAAATACATCTATTGTAAATGATTTTGCCTTTTCTTTCTCAACAAATGAGTCAACTGTGAAATTGATTGATTGTGTTGCCTGTACGAATGAATCTGTTGTGAATGCCTTGTCAGTTACCTTTCTAATGAATGCATCGACATCTGTTGTGATTGATTTGTTCAATTGTTGTATGAATGAATCAACAGTTGCATTGATTGATTTGGTTTCGCGTAGGAAGGAATCTACTGTAAATGTCTTGTCATTTCTGTCAACTAGGGTTGAGTCAATCTTGAATGCCTCGTTTCTGTTTGCCAATACTGCATCCACAACAAATGTTTCTGTGAATTGTTTGGATAATAATGCATCAACCTTTGCAGTTTGTATGTCAAATCCTTTGAGATAAGAATCTATTGTAAATGCTTTTTCAGTTAATTTTTGAACAAATGCATCTACTGTGAATATCTTGTCATCAACCTTTCTGACAAATGCATCAATATCTATTGTGATTGATTTCTGTTCTTGTGTGAATGCATCCAATACAAATGTAGTTGATCTGTTCAATTCTTGTACGAATGAATCTACTGTAAATGCTTTCTCAGATTGTGTTCTGACAAATGCATCAACAGTAAATATCTTGTCAGTTGCTTTGGACAAGAATACATCAATCTTGAATGTCTTGTCAGTTGCTTTGGACAAGAATGTATCTACTGTGAATATCTTTTCTGTTTCTTTTTCTACAAATGAATCTATTGTGAATACCTTGTCATTTGATGTTCTTAGATATACGTCAATTGTAAATGTCTTGTCAGTTGCTTTTGACAAGAATGTGTCAATCGTGAATGTCTTATCCTTAGATTCTACAAGATAAGAGTCAACTGTGAATGTCTTTGGAGTTTGTTTTCTGATGAACGAATCTACCTTGAATGTTTCCTCGAATGTCTCGCGTAGGAATGAGTCAACAAGGAATGATGTTGTTTGTTCTTCCTGTATGAATCCGTCAATTGTGAAGTTGAAAGACTGTTCTTCGCGTAGGTATACATCAATCGTGAATGTCTTATCCTTAGATTCAGATAGGAATGAATCAACTGTGAATGTCTTGTCCTTGGATTTAGATAGGAATGAGTCAACTGTAAATGTTTTTACATTTCTGTCAACTAATATTGAATCTACTTTTACCAATACACCTTTTTCTGTGGAACTGAGAATTGCTTGAATAGTGTGAAGGTGGTTGTTGTCAAATCTGTATGGAACAGGTTCAGTAACTAATGTGGCATTGACACTGAATGTCTCTAATCCAATTAGTAGTATTGTTGAATCAACCTTGAATGTTTCCTCGAATGAATCGCGTACAAATGCATCAATTGTTGTGGTTGTGCTGAACTCATCTTTTATGTATGAATCTACAGTGAAATTGAATGTTTGAGTTTCGCGTACAAATGCATCAACTGTAAATGTCTTGTCAGTTTGTTTTGTAAGGAATGAGTCAATCTTGAATGTTGGAGTTGATCTCTTGATTAGTCTTGCATCTACCTTTGATAGTACACCACTAGCAGTTGAGTTTATGATTGGAATTATATCGTGTAGGTGTGTATTGATATATCTATATGGAACTGGAACTGTAGTGAGTGTTGCATTGATACTGAATGTCTTGTCAGTTGGTTTTACAAGGAATGCATCTACATCTATTGTGTTCTCATATTGTTTTCTCAAATATGAATCGACTGTGAATGTCTCTGTCTTAGTTGCAAGTAGATATGAATCCACTGTAAATGCTTTCTCAGTTACCTTTCTGATAAATGAATCAACAGTGAATGTCTCAGCAAATTCTTTTCTAACAAATGCATCAACAATTAATGATTTTGTCTTTTCTTGCTCAATGAATGCATCAACTGTAACATTGAATGATTGAGTCTCGCGTAGGAATGAATCAATCTTGAATGTTATATTCTGTTCTGTTCTTAGATATGAGTCAACTGTAAATGTCTTTGGAGTTGGTTTTGATAAGAATGAATCTACAACAAATGTTTCAGTTGGAGAGTTTCTTAGATATACATCTACCTTTATCAACACACCACTTGCAGTTGAAGCAAGGATTGGAGTGATGTCACGCAAGTGATTGTCACTGTAAATCATTGGAACTGGTTTGGTTGTGAGTGTTGCGTTAATACTGAATGTCTTGTTGTTTCTGTCAACCAATACTGAATCTGCTGTGAATGTATCAGTCTGTTTGTATATTGCTATTGAATCAACTGTAAATGTCTTTGGTGTGATCTTTCTAATCAATGAGTCAACTGTAAATGTTTCCTCAAATGTATCGCGTAAGAAGGCATCAACTAATGTTGTTGTGGTAAACTCATTCTGTATAAATCCGTCAACTGTGAAATTTAGTGATTGTGTCTCGCGTAAGAAGGCATCTACAACGAATGTCTTTGGAATTGGTTTGACAATGAATGCATCAACAGTAAATGTTTCATCAGATTGTTTGAATAGATATGCATCTATCTTTGCAGTTTGAACATCAAACTTCTTAATGAATGCATCTACAACGAATGTCTTGTCGGTCTGTTTCAACAAATATGAGTCAACTGTTATCGTCTTTGGTGTTGTATTCATAAGGAATGAATCAACTGTGAATGTTGGAGTTGATCTCAAACTCAAGAATGCATCTATCTTAGTTAGTACACCAGAAGCAGTTGAGGCAAGAATTGGAGTGATGTCTCTAAGGTGGTTGTCACTGTAGATCATTGGCACTGGTTTTGTAGTCAATACCACATCAATGGCAAATGTCTTGTCATTTCTTCCAACCAATACTGAATCAACTGAAACTGTTGATGTGTTTCTGTCAACCAATATTGAGTTAATCTTGAATGTCTTTGGAGTTGGTTTTCTGAGGAATGCATCAACCTTGAATGTAATGTCATGTTCTTTTCTTACATACGAGTCAACTGTAAATGTCTCAGCAAATTCCTTTTGCACGAATGAATCAACAACAAATGATTTGGTTTGCTCTCCCTCAACGAATGCATCAACAGTAAAGTTGAAAGATTGTTGTTCGCGTAGGAATGAATCAACTGCAACAGTTGTATTGAATGTATCGCGTAGGTAAGCATCAATCTTTGCTGTCTGTATGTCAAATCCTTTGATGAATGCATCAATTGTAAATGCCTTTGGAGTCAATTTTCTGACAAATGCATCTATTGATACTGTTGTATCTTTTCTATTGATTAATATGGAATCTGTCTTTATCTGAACTCCACTTGCAGTTGAATTGACGATTGGAATGATGTCGTGCAAGTGAGTATTGATGTAACGATATGGAACTGGAACAGTTGTTAGTGTGGCATTTATTGTAAACTGTTCTGTGAATTGTTTTTCAACGAATGCATCCACAACAAATAGTTTTGTAAACTCATCTTCTACAAATGAATCAATCGTAAAGTTAAATGATTGGCTTTCGCGTAGGAATGCATCAACAGCAAATGTCTTGGTATATCTGTCAACTAGTCTTGCATCTACCTTTGATAGTACACCTTTTTCTGTGGAACTAAGAATTGCCTGTATTGTATGCAAGTGATTGTTGTCAAATCTATATGGAACTGGTTCTGTAACCAATGTTGCATTGACAGCAAATGTCTCTAATCCAATCAATTGGATTGTTGCATCCGTGACAAATGTTTCAGTGAATTGTTTTTCCACAAATGCATCCAATGTTGTAGTTGTGGTAAATTCGTTCTGTATGAATCCATCAATCGTAAAGTTGAATGTTTGTTCTTTTAGTAAGAATGAGTCAACTGTGAATGTTATTGGTGTTGATTTGACAATGAATGAGTCAACTGTGAACAGTTTGGTTGATGTTTTTCTTAGATATGAGTCAACAGTGAATGTTTTTGTTAGGGATTTTCTTACAAATGAATCCACAGTAAATGCTTTTTCAAATGAATTTCTTACAAATGAATCCACAGTGAATACTTTTTCAAACGTATCGCGTAGATAAGCATCTATCTTTGCAGTCTGTATGTCAAACTTCTTTAGATAAGAGTCAACTGTGAATGTCTTGTCATTTTCCTTTACAAGATATGAATCTACAACGAATGTCTTTGGAGTTTGTTTTCTGATGAATGAGTCAACAATAAATGCTTCAGTGAACTCTTTTTGTATGAATGAGTCAACTAATGTTGTTGTGGTAAATTCATCTTGTATGAATACATCAATCGTAAAGTTGATTGATTGAGTCTCGCGTAAGAAGGAATCAACTGTAAATGTCTTGTCAGTCTCCTTTGTTACAAATGAGTCAATCGTGAATGTCTTTGTTTTTCTATTGACCAATATTGAGTCAACCTTTACTAATACTCCAGAAGCAGTTGAATTGACGATTGGGATAATGTCATGCAAGTGGGTATTGATATATCTGTAAGGTACAGGAATTGTAGTTAGAGTTGCATTGACACTGAATGTCTTTGGAGTTTCCTTTGTAAGATATGAATCTAATATGAATGTCTTTCCAAATGAGTTTCTTAGATATGAGTCAACTGTGAAACTGTTGGATTTTGTCTCGCGTAAGAAGGAATCAACAGTAAATGTCTTTGTTTGTTGTTTTCTAACAAATGAGTCAATTATGAATGTCTCAGCAAACTCTTTCTGTACGAATGCATCCAATGTGAATGTATTTGTAAATTCTTTTTCAATCTGTGAATCTATTGTGAAATTGAACGTACTAGATGTTCTAATGAATGAATCCACTGTGAATGTCTTTGTTTGTTCTGTTCTAAGGAATGCATCTACCTTTGCTGTCTGAACATCGAACTTTTTGATAAATGAATCTACTGTAAATGCTTCTGTTGATCTCAACATTAATGTTGCATCTACTTTTGATAGAACTCCACTTGCAGTTGATGCAAGGATTGGTGTAATATCGCGTAGGTGGTTGTCGCTGTAGATCATTGGAGTTGGTTTGGTTGTAAGAACTGAGTCTATTACGAATGTCTTGGTGTATCTGTCTCTTAATTCTGAATCAACTGCAAATGTTTCTGTATTTCTGTCAACTAATATTGAGTCAACTATTGATGTTTTAGTTGTAACTTTTCTTATGTATGAATCAACAGTAAATGCTTCTGTAAATGTTTCTCGTAGATATGAGTCAACCAATGTTGTTACAGTATCTTCATTTTGTATGAATCCGTCAATCGTAAGGTTGAAAGATTGTGTCTCGCGTAGATATGAGTCAACTGTAAATGTCTTTGGAGTTGATTCCATAACAAATGAATCTATTATGAATGTCTCAGTGAATTGTTTGGATAGATAAGCATCAATCTTTACAGTTTGAACATCGAACTTCTTGATGAATGCATCAACTGTTATTGTCTTTGGTGTTGATTTCAATAGGTATGAGTCAACTGTGATTGTCTTTGGTGTTGATTTGACAATGAATGAATCTACAGTGAATGTTTCAATTGGGGATTTTCTTAGATATGCATCTATCTTAGTTAGTACACCACTTGCAGTTGAAGCCAATATAGGCGTAATATCTCTCAAATGATTGTCGCTGTAAATCATTGGTACTGGTTTTGTAGTAAGAACTGAATCTACTGCAAATGTCTTGTCATATCTGTCTCTTAACTCAGAGTCAATCTTGAATGTTTTACTTATTCTGTCAACTAGAATTGAGTCTGCCTTAAATGTCTCTGGAGTTAGTTTTCTTACGTATGAATCAACAGTGAATGTCTCAGCAAACGTATCGCGTATATAGGAATCCACTAACAATGTCTTTGTGAATTTATCTTCCACGAATGAATCTACTGTAAAGTTGATTGATTGAGTCTCGCGTATGAAGGCATCTACAACAAATGTTTCCGTGTCTGTCTTTCTTACATATGAGTCAACTGCGAATGTCTTGGTAAACGTATCGCGTAGATATGAATCTATTGTAAATGCTTCTGTTGTTTCTTTTTGTATGAATGAATCGACAACAAATGTCTTTGGTGTTTGCTTTGTTACAAATGAATCTACTGTGAATGCCTTGACATTTAATTCTGACAAGAATGAATCAACTGTGAATGTCTCAACAAACTCTTTTCTTAGATATGAATCTGCAAGGAATGATTTTGTTTGTTCTTCCTCAACAAATGCATCAATCGTAAAGTTGAATGATTGCTGTTCGCGTAAGAAGGAATCTATCGTTGCAGTTGCATTGAATGTGTCTTGCAAGTAAGCATCGATCTTTGCTGTCTGAACATCAAACTTCTTTATGTATGAATCAATTGTGAATGCTTCGGTAAATGTTGCAATTAATGTTGAATCTGATGTAAATGTCTTTGTTCTTCTGTCAACTAGAGTTGAGTCAACTTTTACCTGAACTCCTGTTGCAGTTGAATTGACGATTGGTATAATATCGTGCAAGTGAGTGTTGATGTAACGATAAGGTACAGGTACTGTAGTTAACGTTGCGTTTATGCTGAATGTATCAGTGAATGTATCGCGTATGAAGGAATCGATTACTACACTCTTGCTCTTTTCTTCCTCAACAAATGCATCTACTGTAAAGTTGATTGACTGGCTTTCGCGTATGAAAGAGTCAACTGTGAATGTCTTTGTATTTCTGTCAACTAGAATTGAGTCTGCCTTTGATAATATTCCCTTTGAAGTGGAACTAAGAATTGCCTGAATCGTATGCAAGTGATTGTTATCGAACCTGTAATAGACTGGTTCGGTTGTAAGCGTTGCATTGACTGCGAATGTCTCTGTTCCAACTAATAGCAATGTTGAATCAATCTTGAATGTTTCCTCAAACGTATCGCGTAGGAAGGAATCAATTGTTGCAGTTGCAGTATCTTCATTTTGTATGAATCCGTCAACTGTAAAGTTGAAAGATTGTGTTGCAATCAGTGTTGCATCTACTGCGAATGTTTCGGTTGCTGTAAGTCTAACTATTGAATCAACAGTAAATGTCTTTGGTGTAACTTTTCTGACAAATGCATCAACTGCAAATGTTTCTGTAGATGTTTCGCGTAAGTAAGCATCAATCTTTGCAGTTTGTATGTCAGATTTCTTTAGATAAGAATCAACTGTAAATGTCTTTGGAGTGACTTTTCTGATGAATGCATCTGATGTAAATGTCTCATCAAATTCTTTTCTTACATATGCATCAGCACTGAATGCTTTGGTTTGTTCTTCTTCAATGTAAGAATCAACAGTAAAGTTGAATGACTGCTGTGATTTCAAAAATGCATCCAATTTGAATGTTTTGTAGTATCTGTCAACAAGTCTTGAATCTGCTTTGAATGTCACTCCACTTGCAGTAGAGTTTATGATTGGGATAATGTCATGCAAGTGAGTGTTTATGTAACGATAAGGAACTGGAACAGTTGTAAGTGTTGCATCTATTGCAAATGTCTTAGAAAGTCTGCTGGATAATATTGCATCTAATTTTATCTGAACTCCACTTTCTGAAGAAGCTAGAATTGCTTGGATAGTATGCAAGTGATTGTTGTCAAATCTGTAATAGACTGGAACGGTTGTAAGAACTGCATCAACACTGAATGTTTCTGCTGGTGGTGGGGTTGATAACAATATTGGGGTAATATCTCTCAAGTGATTGTCAGAATAAATCATTGGAGTAGGCTTGGTTGTAAGAACTGCATCAATTTTGAAAAATTCTCCCTGTCTAAGATCTGCATCAATCTTGAATGTTACTCCGTCAGATCCAACAATATGACTGACATCTCTTTGGTGAGCATTGGATAAGGTAAAACCTAAATAAGGCATCTAAAATATACCTCTTATAGATAGGACTACGATAAATCTATAAGGCATCTCGTTACACCATTGAATTGGGATTTATCTAATACATTGTATTGCATTTATAAGAAATATTGCTAAAATGTAGTATTAAAATATAATTTTATCTTGTGCCTAGAGTCTCATTTACGTTTTCTACCTGATAACTGTTTCCAGATAGGTTAGTTTCGTCAAACTGCCATTGATTTAGATCTTCTCTTGACTCTATTACTGTTCCACCGTACTTTTCCACGATTTTCATAACCTTTCTTTCCTCGCCTGAAGCAAAGGTAAATTGGGCTATTGTAAACTGTGGGTTTTTCTCGTCATTTCTCCATGTGCAGTTGAACCCTTCTATGCGTGGAAGATTCTTTGCTCCAACTGACATTCCTGATGCACCTGAAAATAATTCTGAATATATTCGATTGTTGATGTCCTGAATTTCTGGAAGTTTTAATACAATTCGTTTACCCTCATATTCAACACTGTTCTTGTTTACAAAATTGGGAAATTTTACACTTACTTTCTTTATCTTACTTTCGTTCATTATGTGTTATATGCCTCACAGTATCTAACATGAACATTGTTGCCATGTATTCTTGATTCTATTGCAGGAGACATTTTTGTTTGTGGTAATTGATTTGCAGTTGAATTGGTTGCAGATAAGTTTCCATCTAATAATAATTCCACACTAGTACAAGAAGTTCCATTTGAAGAACTTGCCTCAAGTTTTACCGTATGCCAATCTGTATCATTTGTTTGACTCGTGTTAATTCTAGCACTACCTGTTCCACTTCCAACTGTTTGTAAATTTATATGAGTTGAACCACCAATTTCACAAGCCATAGAATTTGTATGAGAGAGTTTTCCTGCTGTTGGATCTGACCATGTAACTCCATCTCCCATTCCAACCAATGCAATTCCACTAGATGAGTTCTGCTCGTTTCTAACTACTGCAACACACTGACTTCCTAAATTAGAAAACTGTCTAATTGGAACTGGATTTGAAAAATCTCCTGCGTTAAATGTAATACTGTTATAACCTTTTATGGTAAATCCTTCATCTGTCATGGAACTTGTACCTGATGAATTTCCACTTGTATTTAAATTCCACAATGTTCCTGTGTCAACTTGAGTTTGATAATCCACTTCTAATTTTGCCTGACTTGTTCCTGTTAAATTAATTCCATAGTAACCTGTGTTTCCTAATACATCGGTTGATTGGAATCCAAAAAATACATCATCTCCATTTGTTATTGCATTTGCAACATAAGCCACACCTGTTGAATTGAAAGTATCTGTAAACGGAACTGGTGTGCCTCCATTACCTGAATAAGTTGAATCTGCGAATCCAGAATCAGCAACATATACAGTAGAACTGCCTTGAACATCACTAATAAAACTACTAACAGATGTATGTGAATTTGGAGCAGTTGACATTCCAACTAATTTCGGATTTGATTGAGCTCCGTAATATCTTTGAGATCCACCTGAATATCTAACTCCTGAAATTGTTGCTCCACTAGGAATTGATGAGAATTGACTTGCTGTGTATTGTTGAGCTCCTCTATAACCACCAGAATCTGAACTGTAACAATACCAATCACCTTGACCTGAACTACCTGATGAAAATGTACCATGAAGTGAAGAAGCTACTCTGTGAGAATCTGTTGTAAGTGAAAGTGTATTTGTTTGATACACTCTTGTTGTTGGGCCTAATTGTGAACCATCGAAATAACTCCAAAAATGTTGTTTTCTTATATCTTTAAGATCATTTGTCATTTCATAAACGGAATCAAATACCATTAGTTATATCCTCCAATAACTGCTATAAAAGTAAGACCCAATATACCTACACCAATCCAAAATGATATTGCTATATTTTTTTCAATCATGTGTTATAACACTCCATATATTTAATTTGACATGACCTAGCAGTAGTATCTGTATTTTGATGTTTTACTATTGGTTGAAGTTTTTGCGTTGGAATTCGTGTTGCGTGTGTTCTTTCCAATACACCGTTGATACTTCCTTCAACACTAGATGATTTACATTCTACTTTCATAGTAAACCAATCAGTTGACAAATCAACTGATGTTGGAAAATCTTCTGTTGTTCCTGCACCACAAGTAAGAAATCCAATCTTACCACCACCATATTGATTTGTAAATCTGAAAAATGCAGATTGTGAATTGCTTGACTGGTTGTTGTTTGAAAATCCGAAATCAGTATATACATTAGTATAAGATGATTTTCCTACAATTATGGCTACTGAACCTGTTGGACTAAATTGTCTTTTATCATTGAAGTTAATACCCATTTGATTTGAAGATCCTGTGCCTGTTGTGAGTTTAAATCCACCATCTGCTTCATCTGACATGGCAAAAGTATTAGTTCCTGCATTATTTGTTGTATGCCATCTGTCAATATCTAAACCAGTTCCACTAAAGTTTTCTACAACTCTTTGATTGGCTACTCCAACTACAGTGGAAGATATAGTTCCACCAGTTGCAGTTATTCCACTTGATGTTTTATATCTTATAATTACAATTCCTGATCCACCTGATCCATTTGTAGCACCAGATCCTGTTGATCCTCCTGCTCCTCCACCACCTGATCCTGAATTTGCTGTTGCATCATTTCCATCATTAGGGTATGCTGTTCCATTTCCTCCACCTGAATGTCCTACTCCACTACTTGATCCTCCACCTCCACCTGCATAAAATATTGGACTGCCTGTTTGAATTGACGAAGCCAAACCTAATCCACCATCACTAGAAGATGGAGCTCCACCACCAATTCCTCCTGCTCCTCCACCACCCGAAGCTGGATAAGGTGCAATTTGACTTGCTGTCGTTCCACCGTTATAGCCTTGACCTGCTGTTCCAAGTCCACCTGTTCTTGGTGCATCACCTGATCCTCCACCAGAACCTCCAGATAATAATGTCGCTGGTGCATTACCTCCACCTGCACCTGCACCACCAATAGATATAATTGAAGTTCCACTTGCAGGAACTATGCTTGAATTAGCACCACTGTTTCCACAGTTTGTAGTGGAATTACCTGTTCCACCTGCACCAACTGTAATAGTATAATTTTGAGCAGTTACACCGTATGTTGATTCTGCACTTGATCCTCCTCCTGAAGTAGCACCTGATACGTTAGTACGAAATCCTCCTGCTCCTCCTCCACCTCCAGCTCCGTTTCCAGAAGCACCTCCACCAGCAATTACGAGATATTCTATATCTCCACTACCTGTGACAGCGAATGTTGTATTACCTGTACTTGTAAACGTATGAACTTTGTATTTGGATGGTGTTAAATTTATTTTATCGAAAAGACTCATGTGTTATAGCACTCCATGTATCTTACATCAATAGATTTATTATTTCCATGAACTCCTGCCACAGGTTGTAAATCTTCTGTTGGTAATGTTAATGTTCTTGTTGTTTGTGCAACACCGTCAACTGACCATTCTGCTGATGAAGTTTTCATTTCAATTTTATAATTATGGAAATTTGTGTCTAATGATATTGTTGATTCTGTATTTCCTTTAGTTGTGTTTCCTGTTCTTAATGCAATAACACCGTTTGCACTTGCATTATAAATTGTTGCAAGTTGACCCATGTCTGCATCATTTCCTGTAATTCCATTTGCCAATCCATAATATCCTGTATATGATGATGTTTGGACATCTCTACCCACCCATATACACACACTTCCTGTTTTAGAAAATGCTCTTTTGTTATTGAAATTTATCATACCCTCGTTCAATGCACCACCATCTGCTGTTATTCTGAATCCACCATCTACTGAATCATTCATAGCAAATGAAGCTGGTGGATTAACTTCTGATTTTGTCCAATAGCTAGGAAGTTGTTTGCCACTGAACCATTCTATGAAATGTTGTTTTATTCCAACTTCATTTCCTAATCCTGTTACACCGTTGTAGAATTTCAAATTATCAATAGTACCATTGAAACTAGAACCTGCGTTTGCTGAGTCTCCATATCTTTGAATTAAAAGGTATCTTAAATCACTTGTACCTGCATAACTTGTATAGTTTAACGTATCAAGTAATGTACCACCAGAAGAAATTGTCATTGTGTATGCTGTTGGAGAATCTCTGGTCAACACTATGTTATAGGTTGTTCCTGCTACTGGAGTTACACCGTTATCTGTTCCTTGTGCAGGTTGAGCAGGGGCATTATCTGCCCATGTATCTGATGAGCCTTGATCATCAATGATATTAAATTGTTGATAATTTGTAGGAACCTGACCTCTATAAGTAACCCTGCCACCAATAAAATCCCTTAGTTGATCAGAATTATCAGCACTACCTTTGGTACTAAGCATCCATCCAAAACGTTGTGTATATGATGTGCCTGAAAAATTTTGTATATATAAATCAAATTGTAATCTCCACTTTGATGTGCTTACTACACCTGCACCAAAATCATAAGATATACCTGTGTTTGTACTACTCCTTAGACCAATCCAATCAAGTTTGCCTGTTCCAGTATTAATTGCAATTTCTGTTCCTTGTTGTGACCACCCTGTAGTGCTAGAGAAATCTTCATCTAATGTTATTGTTGATGCAGGTGTTCTTAGTGTACTTCCACCTAGTCTTTCAAAGAAATGATCCGTTGGTTGATTTGGAAATTTTGCAAATGGGTTTGTCATCATAACCATGATAATTACCTCACTATGTCTGAGTTCCTATTAGATAAACCTTGAGTCCAGTTGCATTGTTTCCAGCACTATCAATGTCAACTGTTATTTCTGCTAGATTTGCCAATGAGGAATCTCCTACTGTTGCAGTTGCAGTTTTACTTCCTGCTGTTATTGCAACAGGGCTTGATAGAATACTTGATCCACCTTCATTAATGTCAATTGTTGGATTTCCACTACTTGACGTAGTTGTTAAAGAAACTTTTACTGCTGTAAGTGTAAATGCATATGGCATTCTGAATGTTGTCTTTGCAGTTCCTGCTTGTAATGAGGTTGTCTCATCAGAAGCTGAAATTATGAATGCTTCTGTTGGTGTTGAAGATATTGTTGACCATGCTCCATCTCCCCTGAGATATGTTGATGAACTTGCTGATCCTGTTGTTGATATTCCTGCTATTGGAAGTCCAGTTGTATTTGTCAAAGTACCACTTGCTGGAGTTCCCAATGCTGGAGTTGTTAATGTTGGAGAAGTTAAAGTTAATCCTGCTACCGTTGAAATTGTTTGACCTGATGTAAGTGCTGTACTCCCCAAAGTTGGTGCTGTATAAGATGACGTTGGAACGTTTCTGCTTACTTCAACCCAATTTGTTGAATCGTGTAAAACAAAAGACAATGCATCTCCTGCTGAAGATGTAAAGTTTGCATCTCCTGAAAGTAAAATATTTGCCTCGTTTCCTGAAAGTCCACCAGCGTTATGTGTAAGTGTTACGGCTCCGTCAAAGTGCAGAATTACTACACTTCCTACAACCCAATTAGTATTGTTAATGTGATTTATTGTTGTCGTACCTGTAATATCGAATGTATTTCCACCAAAACCTAAAGTTACTGCATCTCCACTTGCTACGTCAGAACCCTTTATTTGCTTAAAGGATTTTGTTGCAATATGATCTCCTAAATTGTCTCCATCGGCTACTATATCAGGCATATAAATTAAATAGAATTACTAGTATATAATAATATTTTATTCAAATATGCTACCACATTTCACACATACTGCGTGTTTGTCATATGTTTCTGATACGAAAAACTTCCAGTGACAGCACGGACATTCCTTGTTATAGTTCATTGTCTCCATATTGGATCTAATTCATAGTTAGATAAGTCTTTCGGAAGATAGTCATTCATATCATATTCTCTTTTTTTAACACCATCTGTCATTATCGTATGCAAACCTTTACCAACTTCATAATCATCATATTCTATACCATTATGCTTTAATTGTGTTAAATTGCCAAAATCATGTTCAAATTGTTCTATTCCTAAATAATCATATACATCAGATATTTCCTTTTTTGTATTATTTACCAAATCATTATACTCTATTAAATGACAATATTTCTTATTTTCTGGTTTAAGTAAGGTTATAATTGACAACATATCTTTTTGAAGTGAACCTGTATATACAGCATGAAATCTACTTTCTATTGTATCACAACCTTTAACTTTTTTTGCAATAAAATTATCATCAGTTAGGTATGAAAATCTGATAAATGATGCAATAATTTCCTTTAAATCTCGCACTAGGACAATTATCTTAAAATCATCATTAAATACATCCTGAAGTAATTTTAAATTATATGGTGTTCCCCATACACCTCTGTCAATTATATATTTTCCCTTCCAATCACTATAATAATTATTAAACACATTATTCAGTACATTATCTATTGACTTGTGATCCTTGAAAAAATTAAATGCTTGGTCATATTTTAACTCATTTATACCATACATTAATGTTGGAATTAAACTGTTTCCTGTTGTATTAATATCAGGATTTTGATTCATTATACTTGCAAATAATGTGTTACCTGCTCTTGGCAATCCATTCAGGAAAAAAAACTTTTGCATACAATTAATTGAATATATAATATTTATAGCTATTCATTATCTGGAATAAATGTTTTCTCCCATTCTTGTGTTTCTTCATTCCAAGAATGAGCTGTTTCATCAGGTTGTGGTATTGGTGATTCCCATAAACATGAAGATTCATTTAAAACCCATGAATCATAAGGTTTTGGTGAAATAAATGCATCTCTTTCTTCATCATATGTATATCCAACACCTGCATAATTATATCTAAGAGGAACATCTGTATCATTGATGTTGCCACGAGTATTATAACTTGTTTGAATCCATAAATCTGAATCTTCTAATTTGTCAATAAAATCCTGTTCGGCAACAATAACTTCAACAACAATGCCATCAACAATTTTAGCGAAATGACTCAAGGTGCAACCCACCTGATTAATACTCTACCTGATCCTCCTGCTCCTGCACCTGTTGATCCTGCTCCAGAAACAGAACCAGCTCCTCCACCCCCACCTGTATTTACTGTTCCAGCATTTCCAGCTTGATAATTAGAGGATTGAGCTCCTGCACCTCCACCTCCTGATCCTCCTGCTCCACCACAATATGACCATCTTCCTCCTCCACCACCACCTGCAAATGTATCGTTTGTATCTCCTGTTGTAAATACTGTTTTTCCAGATGCACCTGCTCCACAAGAATTAGATGCTGTTGCTCCTGCTCCACCACCTCCTGCTCCACCTGCTCCAGTGTTATTTCCACCTCCTCCTCCTCCTCCAGAATTTCCGTAACCTGAACCTGACACACTTGATTGTGGCATAGTATACTCAGAATAAGTTCCATTATTACCATCTGGTAAATTCAAGTACCAAGAACCACGACCACCACCTGAACCACCATTATTTCCTGATGATTCTGCTACACTAGTTGAACTATTTCCTCTACCTCCTGCTCCACCACCATGTGCTTTAATATTCCATGTTGGAGAAACGTCACTTACAATTTTTGAATCTGACCCATCATCGCCTTTTCCTGATCCTCCTGCTCCACCTGCACCGACTGTAATAGTGTAATCTCCTTCTGCAATAGTAAATGAATTTGTAACAATAACTTCTCCTCCTCCTCCTCCACCACCTGCTTGAGCTCCTGCTCCTCCTCCTCCACCAATAATTACCATTTCAATGTCTCCACCACCTTCAACTGTTATTGATCCTGATGATGTGAAAAGATTATAATTGTATACACCTGCTGATGAAGTTGTACCACCTGTTATATTTAATTCTGCTCCACCACCAGCAACTCCAACAAATCCAACATTCATTAGATCCATTGGCTTGGATAGTTCCTTATTCTTTTTAATTAGAGAGTCTCTATGAGACATTTATTACTCCTCTACTGCATAAGCTGCTACAATATATGCATCAGTAGTTCCAAAGTTTGTTAATGTTAAAATTCCTGTTTTACTTGCAGCTTGTTCAGTTGGTTTTGCTCCAATGAACTTCCAATCAGAAGGGAATGATAATGTTCTTATTGTTCCGTCTGTAATAAGTCTGATTGTCTTGCTTAATCCAACTGCCCTGTTTGTTGTTGTAAATGTTGTGTTTGAAGCTATTGACATTGTTTGCAATTGATCCTCACTAAAGTCAATATCAACTCCACTGGTTGAAACCTCATGTTGAAGATTTTTAATGTTAGTTATCTTTGCACCAGTTCCCATTTGTATGTTTCCGTTTGATGTAATCAGTCCACTTGTAGTTAGTGCAGATGCTGATACTGTACCTGTAAATGTTGGACTTGCTGTTGGTGCTTTTGCACTAATTTGAGTTTGTGCATTGCTTGTTAATGAATTAATATATTGAAATTCTGCATTGGTTACACTTCCGTCTGCCAATTTTACGGCATCGATACCTGTACTCAATTTTGCATTTGTGATAGAATCATCTGGAATTGAGGCAACACTGTTTCTGCTTATTTCCTGCCAATTGGTTGAATCGTGAAGTAAGAATGTTAGAATATCTCCTGTTGCCGTTGTAAAGTTTGCATCTCCAGAAAGTAGAATATTTGCTTGATTTCCTGAAAGTCCACCAGCATTGTTTGTTAGAGTAACTGCTCCGTCAAAGTGTAAGGATATGACACTTCCTACAACCCAATTTGCATTGTCAAAATGCTGTATTGTTGTAGTTCCTGTAACGTCAAATGTATTGCCTGATGTTCCAATAGTGATATTAGTTGCACTTGCAATGTCAGTTCCTTTAATTGTCTTAAAAGAACGTGTTGCTAAGTGATCTCCTAGATTATCTCCATCAGTTACTAGATCTGGCATACAATTCTTTAGAATTACTAGTATATAATAATATTTTTTAAAAAATAAAGGTAAGATAGTTCTATTGAATAGAACCAAAGAAACCTAGTATGGCTTTCTCGACTTTTAGGTCTTTCTCAAACCATACTTTCATTTCTTTATCAGTTTCGATAACTGATTCTACTGATTGTTCAGGAGTTTGTTCACTTGCCCATGAACCTTCTTTTAACCAACCTCTAAACTCTTTTGGAACAATAAAGGTTATTTGCTTGTCATAATTTTCTGTGTTAAGCCAAACATTAGGGCTATCATCTACAATATGAACAGAGTTGTACGTTTTAGCCCATTCAGATTTAAAAATTTTATAATAGGTATCGTTTTTTTGTTTGCAGTCTAGCCGTGTTAAAATTTTGAAAGTCTTAATGCCTAGGTCCATACAAATACGATTTGCATAGTCTTCTTTTGCTGTTGTATATACAATGATATGCGTGTAGTAGTGATTCAAAAAGTCTATAAAACCACCTAGAAATCGTCGTTTATAAACTTTTAAATAGGCGTTATACTCAAAAAGTAATGCTGCTTTTTCATGCGGCGCATAAGAACCGTAAATTAACGTATGGTCTAAATCTAATATACAAAGTCTAGTGTAGGGCAAATTTTTATTTAATAAGGTTTTATATATTGATAGTTAATTTGTGTTGCTGGT
>ERZ767310.525-NODE-525-length-23596-cov-4.926511_pt1 | contig 23596 bp, 18 predicted proteins | sample MGYA00374954_ERZ767310 | MGnify/ENA primary metagenome ERZ767310 (study PRJEB28948, sample SAMN06267188) | marine metagenome | isolation source: Columbia River Estuary | place: USA:Columbia River Estuary, USA | collected 2013-07-23 ...
CAGATTGATGAAAGCTCCGTAAATGTCAAAAGCTGAATTTGGGGGCGCAATTGTATCATTCATTATAAGTCTTACTCCGGCCAAATCAAAGCCAGGTTGAGAGCCTGGAAGAAAAGAATAGAATACGTTGTCAGAAACTGAGCTGCTATTTCCCGCAAGGTTCCCAACATTAGGCGATCCGGGGTGCGAAATTGCTGTTGTGCCATTCAATTGAAGGCCAATAGTCAAGTCAGGAGCTCTTCTGTGTTGTTGGTCAACTATATAAACTCTACCAGATGTTTCCTCTAAAACTATACTCCAATAGGTGTAGTTAGATTGGCTTTCACCAGGATTTGATGCAGAAAGAAATGAAACCCAATGCTGCCTGTTTGGGGCGGTTCCAAACGTTTTGCTTGCAATGTGGTCATTACTTCCAGAAACTTCTAGACCCCAAGCAGCAATTGAATTGTCTGGAATACTAGCACTTGGCAAACTTCCATTAGATGATGAAGGAACTGCGGTTGCTGTTGTGGTAAAAGTCAAAACTCCTGTTGTGGAAACTATATAAGAGGTTCTAGCTGATCCATTAAACATAAAGCCAAATGGAATAGTCTGACTTGAAGACCAAACGTCTGTCGAGCTTGTTGCTTGAACGCTTGCCCAGCCTAATGGTTGTAAATTGGTAAATGTGCCTTCTCCGTCAGTGTTTAAACCACCTGGATTTCCTGGTTGAGCCGGCAAATAATAGTATTGTCCAAAGGCAACAGAGCTTAAAGCTACTGCGAAGAGTAATAGAGTAATTTTTTTCATGATGTCTTGTTTTATTCGATTTTAAATTTAGTCTAAAAATTGCAGTATAAACATCAAATCACGCCTATGGCGTGGTTTGATAAAGAGTTCATATCAATTATTCAATGATTAACTTATTGGTAGAGATGATTCCAGAAGTATTTACTTGAATAACATATAGTCCAGGTGTCAATTCGCTCGTGTTTATTTCAACAGAATTGTTTGATATTTTGTTTTCAATTACTTTAAGTACTTCTCTGCCGTCAATCGAGTAGATTGCAATTTCAGCTGTTTTAATGTTTTCAAAAAAGCCAAGAGTCACCTGTTCTTTTGCTGGATTTGGGAAAAGCCTAAACGAGCTTAGCTCATTTTCATTTATCCCTATCGTATTTACCGCATATGCAGATTGTAGAATTTCTTCTGTGTCATTGTCTTGAATCCAAACAACAACCCCTAAATCTGAAAACTGTTCCACACTATGTTCAGATGAGTGATCTACTTGATTATTAGCATTTGTGGGCAAGCGATAGTTGCCTTTGAATTGGTAGTTTAAATTATGCGTTACGGAATTTGCTTTGTTAAGGCCACCTAAAAATGTTCCATTTGCATTTGGCACCATTTTTTTCATCACATTGAAAAATTCAACCTCTCCGCTCGATTTGGCATTTTGAGATGTTATATTTTCAAATATAGCAGCGTGAAGAACGTAGTTTTGTCCGTTAAAAGTTTCTAACGGATTAACATCTGCCGTGATGTAGGCTATTTTTCCTGCGATCCAAAATGTTGCATCTAGTTTTATAAATGCAACTTTTTCTAATCTTTTATTTATGCTGTCTTGATTTAATTGCTGACTATACATCTGCATTTTTCCATCAACTAAAACACTGTTTACAGCTTGCACCGAGTAGTACTGATCTCTCGATAAACTCTCCGATGTAAAATAAGGATCACCTGTCCCAGGAGAATTCATTTGATATTTCAGAGAAGTAACATTGCCAAGATTGTTAGAAACTAAAGTTTCGATATTAGAATTTGATGTTTGACTTGTTGGAGACGTAGAACTTGTAAATGACTCAATTAAAGAAAAGCGTTTGTTTTCATTTCCGTAAACTGTAACACTTTTATCAATAGTATCGTTTAGATTGTTTTGATCTGCTAGGTTGTTAATTGTTTTAATCCATGTTTTTATTTCATAAGACCCTTTTGCGGAAGGATTCCAACTATTAGCAATGTTGAATGTGCCTGTTTCGGTTGTTGAGATGTTTAAGTTACTTGCCACAGAAATGATAGGTGCACTTCCGTCTATAGACATTGCTATTTCTGCACTGCAAATTGTATCAATACCCGTATTTTCAATTGTTACATCGATTGAATAAGGAGCGGTTGATAGAAATAAGGCATCGTTAATTTCGATAGCTTTTAAAAAGGCATCATTGGTCATTTGATTACCAGGGTTAAAAGTGTAATACTTGTTATCACTTCTTGCAGGGCTATTGTTTGCTAACGGATTATAATTTGGTGATCCTGCAATTTGATAAGATTCAATCGAATTTATTTGAACGCCTAAAGTCAAGGAAGGTGTCGCGCCAAAGTTTCTTTGGTCAACAATGTAAATTCTGTTTGAATTTTCTTCGAGAACAATACTGAAATAAGTGTAGTGGTTTACAAAAATAGTTTGCTCAGAATAATTGTTGTAGCTGATCCAAAATTGTCTATTGGGGGCGGTCCCAAAAGTCTTTGTCACAATAGCATCATTTGAACCTTTACCTGATACACCCCAAACACAAATAGAGTTGTCCGGAATTGAATTGTTAGGTAAAGCAGTATTGGTATGAGATGGAGCGGATCCAGTCACAGAGGTAGTAAAAGTAACAACCCCCGAACTTGAAGCCTTAAATGAGCTAACCGCTGTATCGTTAAATTGAAAAACAAATGGAATTATTTGTGCAGGTGACCATGTTGGGTTGGTTTTACCACCACTAAGAATGCTAGTCCAGCCGCTCGGCAGCCCTCCACCAAGTGGGTATTCAAAATCTTCTTGGTTTATATTGCTTGGATTTCCGTTCGCTGCAGGTGACGTGTAATATTGTGCATTACAGAAAATTGCTATGAGAAACGTAGGAATAATTAGTAAATACTTCATAAAACTTGGGTGTTAGAATCTATACAAACGAATTTACCGGGGTAGAAAACTTTAGTTTTTCATTATGGAAAACTTAATGAACAATTGAAAGTTAATAACGAATGGCCTTTAATCTCAGCTATTAGTTGCTTAATTTCGCCCTTCATTTTAATCTAAAAATGTATGTCTCAAGTTGTGAAAAGTAAGTCTCGCTCAGCAGAGTTGATGAATTTAGAAGATAAGTATGGTGCCCATAATTATCACCCACTACCCGTTGTTTTAGAAAAAGGAGAAGGTGTTTATGTATGGGATGTTGATGGGAAAAAATATTTTGATTTCCTTTCTGCTTACTCAGCCGTTAACCAAGGACATTGCCATCCTAAAATTATAGGCGCTTTAACTGAGCAGGCGAAGACATTAACTTTAACATCTAGAGCATTTTTTAGTTCTGAGTTGGGAGAGTATGAGAAGTTCATAACAGAATTTTTCGGTTTCGAAAAGGTTCTGCCAATGAACACGGGAGCCGAAGCAGTTGAGACTGCAATTAAAATCGCTCGTAAGTGGGGATATGAAAAGAAAGGCATAGCGCATCACAATGCAAAGATTATTGTTTGTGAAAACAACTTCCACGGAAGAACAACAACAATAATTTCATTCAGTAACGATGCTGATGCGCGCGAAGGATTTGGGCCTTATACTGGAGGTTTTGTAAGAATTCCTTATGATGATATTGATGCGTTGCGAGAAGCTTTAACAGATCCAAATGTGGTTGGGTTTTTAGCCGAACCAATTCAAGGTGAAGCTGGGGTTTATGTGCCAACAGAAGGTTATATATCTGAGGCGGCAAAACTTTGTAGAGAAAATAACGTGTTGTTTATAGCCGATGAAGTTCAGACAGGTGTAGCTAGAACAGGCAGTTTGTTAGCTGTTTGTGGAAATTGTTCGTGTCAAGGAAAGTGCGAGAAACAAAAAGGTTCTTACACAAGACCAGATGTATTAATCCTTGGGAAAGCATTATCTGGAGGAGTTTATCCGGTATCGGCTGTTTTGGCAGATAATTCAGTTATGGAAGTTATCCAACCAGGGCAGCATGGTTCTACTTTTGGAGGAAATCCATTAGCAGCGAAAGTTGCCGTTGCAGCTTTGGAAGTTGTGACAGAAGAGTCTTTGTCTCAAAATGCGCGTCAGCTTGGAGATTTATTTAGAAAAGAAATGAATAGAATAATTGATAATTCTGATCTTGTTACGAAAGTGAGAGGTAAAGGATTGTTGAATGCGATAATTATCAATGATCATCCGAGCAGTACGACTGCTTGGGATCTGTGCGTTGCGCTGAAGGATAATGGTCTTTTAGCTAAGCCAACACATGGAAATATCATTCGTTTCGCTCCACCATTGGTAATTACAGAGGAACAATTGATGGAATGTGTATCCATAATTGAAAAAACAATTATGGAGTTTTAATCCACATATTTATACAAATTAAAATGCCGCTTTGAAGCGGCATTTTTTATTTCTAGCACCAGACTTTTCTCAATTTCTTTAATCTGAGGAAGCTCGATTTTAATGGACTAGAAAAACGATATTTGCCAAAATTTATTCAGTTATGGCATTTTTAGGAGGATTATTTTCTAAAAGCAAAAAAGATACTTTAAACAAAGGACTTGAGAAGACTCAGGAAACTATGTTTTCGAAATTATCTAGGGCGGTTGCAGGTAAATCTACTGTAGATGATGATGTTCTAGATGATCTTGAAGAGGTGTTGATTACTTCTGATGTTGGGGTTGATACTACAGTGAAGATTATCGATAGAATTGAGAAGCGCGTTGCAGATGATAAATATTTCGGTGCTTCAGAATTGAATAAGATTCTGAAAGAAGAAATTGCAGCTTTGTTAGAAGAAAACAATTCTGGTACAGCTACAGAAATTCATATCCCAAAAGATAAAAAGCCATACGTAATTATGGTGGTAGGAGTCAATGGTGTTGGCAAGACAACAACCATTGGTAAATTAGCATACCAGCTTAAAAATCAAGGAAAGAAAGTTTTACTTGGTGCTGCAGATACTTTTAGAGCTGCAGCTGTAGATCAATTGACCATTTGGAGTGAAAGAGTTGGAGTGCCAATTGTTCAGCAAGGCATGGGTGCAGATCCTGCATCTGTTGCATTTGACGCGCTTCAAAGTGCGATAGGTCAAGATGCCGATGTTGTGATTATAGATACGGCTGGCAGACTTCACAATAAGATTAATTTGATGAACGAGCTTACCAAGGTTAAGCGCGTTATGCAAAAACTTATTCCAGACGCACCACATGAAGTGCTTTTGGTGTTAGATGGTTCTACTGGTCAGAACGCAATAGAACAAGCCAAACAGTTTACGAAAGCTACAGAGGTTACATCTTTGGCTATTACTAAATTAGATGGCACTGCCAAAGGAGGTGTCGTTATCGGAATATCAGATCAGTTTAAAATACCTGTCAAATTTATTGGAGTGGGTGAAGGAATTGAGGATTTACAAGTCTTTAATAAATACGAGTTTGTAGACTCTCTTTTTAAATAGAAGGAATAAATGCGAGTAAGATCTTCAAAGAAGAATAAGATAAATGTAGTAACCCTAGGTTGCTCGAAAAACATATACGATTCTGAAGTGTTAATGGGTCAACTTCAAGCCAATGGCAAGGAAGTGACGCATGAGGCTCCGGTAGATGAAGAAGGAAATATTATTGTAATAAACACCTGCGGCTTTATTGACAATGCAAAGCAAGAATCTATAGATATGATTCTTAATTATGCAGATAAAAAAGAACAAGGTTTAGTCGATAAAGTATTTGTTACTGGATGCTTGTCTGAGCGGTACAAGCCAGATTTGCAAAAAGAAATTCCAAACATTGACGAGTATTTTGGTACCAGAGAGTTGCCGAAATTATTGAAGGCGCTTAGAGCGGATTACAAACAAGAGCTGGTCGGAGAGCGCTTAACGACAACACCCCAGCATTTTGCATATTTAAAAATTGCTGAAGGTTGTGACCGTCCATGCTCGTTTTGTGCAATTCCTTTAATGCGCGGTAAACATAAGTCAACTCCTATTGAAGACTTGGTTTTAGAAAGTAAAAAACTTGCTGCAAAAGGAGTTAAGGAACTTATCTTGATTGCTCAAGATTTAACCTATTACGGACTTGATATTTACAAAAAACGTGAATTGGCAAAACTGCTAAAGGAGCTTGTTAAAGTAGAAGGCATAGAATGGATAAGACTTCATTATTTGTTTCCAGCAGGTTTCCCTGAGGATGTTTTAGATGTTATTCGCGAAGAGCCAAAAGTTTGTAACTACATAGATATTCCTTTACAACACATTGCTGATCCGATTTTGAAATCGATGAAGCGAGGAACGACTATGGCTAAAACAAATGCCCTGCTCGATAAAATGCGCGCCAAAGTTCCTGGAATAGCAATTAGAACAACTTTAATTGCTGGTTACCCGGGAGAAACTGAAGAAGATTTCTTAACCATGCTGCAGTGGGTGAAAGATCAAAGATTCGAAAGACTTGGTGTTTTTGCTTATAGTCATGAAGAAAATACTGGAGCGTATGTATTGGAAGATGACGTTCCTGCAGAAGTGAAACAAGAGCGCGTTAATCTAATCATGGAGGCGCAAAGCGAAATCTCTTACGAGAAAAACCAAGTGCATGTTGAAGAAGAGTTTCAAGTTTTAGTAGACAGAAAAGAAGGTGCTTTTTATGTTGGAAGAACAGAGCATGATTCTCCTGACGTAGACAACGAAGTTTTAATTGAAGCAGAATCAAGTTATTTGCGCGTAGGTGATTTTGTAAAAGTCAAAATTACATCCGCATCGGAATACGATTTACACGCTGAAATATCAGAATAGAAAAAGAAGGCTTTAAGCCTTCTTTTTTTTGTTCTACTCTAAATAATGTGTGAATGTCATTTCTTAAATTGGCATAAAATTCTATTTTTAGGCTATAATCTAAACCACATATGGGCGAATTTATTATTACTGACAAGGCGGTACAGAGTAAGCTGTCTAAAGGTGAGTACCTTACCAATGATGACCTAAACAATATTGAAAACAAAGAGGCTCTTTTAAAGGTTCTTCAAGAAGAGAAAGAAAGAAATTTAAAAAGTATAACATTCAATATTTCCTACGAAAAAGAATTAAAATTCCTTCAAACGGAGTTAGTCAAACTTCAAGCGTGGCTCGCTAAGAATAACAAGCGTGTTGCGGTATTATTTGAAGGGCGAGATGCAGCAGGAAAAGGCGGAGCAATTAAAAGATTTACCGAGCATTTAAATCCGCGTTCTATGCGTGTGGTTGCCTTATCAAAACCGACAGATACAGAAAAAGGCCAGTGGTTTTTTAGACGATATATTAAGGAGCTTCCTAATCCAGGTGAGATCTTGTTTTTTGACAGAAGTTGGTATAATAGAGCTGTTGTAGAACCCGTTATGGGTTTTTGTTCTGATGAAGAATATCAAAAATTTATGCGTCAGGTGACAGAGTTTGAACATATGTTGTTCGAAGATGGGGTGGTATTAATTAAGTTTTGGTTTTCTATCGCGAAAGATGAGCAGGACAAACGGTTTAACTCAAGAAGAGGTAATCCATTAAAGCAATGGAAATTAAGCCCGGTTGATGAAAAAGGGCAAGAGTTGTGGGAAAAGTATACTTACTACAAAGAGCAGATGTTTGCAAGAACACATACAAACTTCAGTCCTTGGACAATCGTAAAAACGAATAATAAGAAGCAAGCGCGGCTAGAAAGTATTAGACATGTTTTGTCTCGATTTGAGTATGAAGGAAAAGATGACGCTGCGGCTGTAGTTTTACCAGATCCTAATGTGGTAATGAAGTTTCACCGTTCAATGTATCAAATCGACTAATTATGACGCCTAAACAGAAATATGATTTTGGTCCAAAGGACTTAAAATTGATAAACTCAAACAAAGGAGTTAAGTTGATGCTTCAGGGTTTGGATCCGCAAAAGGCTTTGCGCTATGTGAAATATGAGCGTGAGATTGAAATTTTACAGGTGGAGATGATTAAGCTTCAGAAGTGGATTCAAGACACTAATAAACGTTTGGTTATTTTATTTGAGGGACGAGATGCTGCTGGAAAAGGCGGGGCTATTAGAAGAATAACTCACCATTTAAATCCGAGATTTGCACGTAAAGTAGCACTTCCCAAGCCTTCTGAGGAAGAACAAGGTCAGTGGTATTTTCAAAGATATGTTCAAAAGTTAGCGAACAAAGGAGAGATAATTCTTTTCGATAGAAGTTGGTATAATCGTGCAGTGGTTGAACCTGTAAATGGATTTTGTACAGATGATCAGTACGAAAACTTTATGGATGACGTTGTGAATTTTGAAAACATGATTACCAATGATGGTTTGATTCTTGTTAAATTTTACTTCTCAATTAATAAGGAAGAACAAGCTAGAAGATTTAAGGAGATCAGTGAAAACCCGCTTAAGCGTTGGAAGATGACACCTGTAGATGAAGCCGCCCAAGACTTGTGGGATGTGTATACAAAATACAAGAAACGCATGTTTGAAGTCAGTCATACTGAGAAGAATCCGTGGGTAATTATCGAAGCAAATAGAAAAACAAAAGCACGTTTAGAAGCTATTCGTTATCTATTAAAGACTATACCATATTCTGTTTAAATTAAGGGCGTATTAATAATGAAGCATTTATAGTCTGAGGGCTTTATGAAGAAAGAGTTAGCATCCAATACGAAAGAATTGTTTTTCAATAATGTGGCCCATGAATTCAGGACACCACTCAGTCTTATTCTGGGTCCAGCTGATCAATTACTTGGTGAGATTGAAAATCCTCTTCATCAACAAAAACTAATTTTAATAAAGAGGAATGCTCTTTATCTCAAGCAGCTTATTGATCAGTTGCTAACTCTTGGTAAAATGGAGACAGGAAATGATAACTTGTCTTTTCAGAAAGTATCTCTGAGTAGTTTCTTTGGTGAGTTACTTTATCCGTTTTCGGATTTAGCAGAAATGCATGGACTCGTTTTTAAAAAGACGGTCAGTCTTGATGAAGAAATTTATTTAGGCGATATAGTGAAATGGAAAATTGTTTTAAATAATCTCATTTCAAATGCTGTTAAATTCACCCCTGAAGGAGGCGAAGTTGAAGTTAAAGTATTTGTGTTTGAGAATATGTTGAAAGTGAGAGTTTACGATACCGGTATAGGTATCTCACCACAAAAAATTCCTCACGTTTTTGATCGATACTATCAAGAGCAAAAACATATTAATCATTACTTAGGCACTGGTATTGGCTTGGCGCTTTGCAAAGAAGTTACAGAACAGCTCGATGGAAAACTCTATGTTGAAAGTGTTGTAGGCGATGGTTCAACATTCCTTTGGGATATTCCATTGTTCAGAAAAGAGAAAGATGTTCTCAAAGTGTTTTCTAAAGCGAACTTTATGGATGGCGAAGAATACCTTTCTAAAGCGGCTGAGGTTGCCGATGATTCTCTAATCGTAAAGACTTATGAGATTGACGAAAACACCGAAGATCCGGTTGTATTAATTGCTGAAGATCATCTCGAGTTGAGACAGATTCTTAAAGATGCATTGCCGAATTATAAAATTATCGAAGCATCTAACGGTCAAGAAGCAATAGAGTTGGCTATAAAATATATCCCTCGGATTGTAATAACGGACTTAATGATGCCCGATGTTGATGGTTTCGAATTAATGGAATTGCTGAAAAGCGATTTTCGTACGAGTCACATTCCAATTATCGTTACATCAGCCTTAAGCGAAGTGCAGCATCGCATTGATGCTTTAGATAAAGGCGCAAGCGCTTTCATGCCTAAGCCATTTAACTTAAAAGAGGTAAAGCTTCAGATTGCGAACCTTTTGGCATTGCAAGAAATTAACCCTTCAGAAGAGAAGCACAAATTGATCTACAAAAATGATCTCTCTAAAAAGGATCAGGAGTTTATTGAAAGGCTAAATGCGACAATTAAAGATAAAATGACAAAGGAGCACTTTGGAGTGGAGGATTTGAGTAATACGTTGAATATAAGCCGTGTCCAGCTGCATAGAAAAGTTACGGCTCTATGTGGGTGTTCTTCGTCAAATTATATAAAACGATTCAAATTGGCTAGCGCAGCAGAATGGCTTAAACAAGATTCTTTAACCATTTCTGAAGTTGCTTTCAAGCTAGGTTATACAAGTCTTTCTCATTTTTCTAGAAATTTTAAGGAAGAGTATAGTATTAGCCCTAAAGAGTTTAGGGCGAGCGCATGAGAATGATATTGGCGGGATTGAATGCGGTATAAATTAAATCAATAGTTACATACAGACAAGTAATTGGTATCATAGAGTCAATGAAATGGAGCGCAGCTTGTTTAGATTTGAACAATCGATTTACAGCAAGCCTTGCATTACCATTAAACTTGAACAACTTTAAAAAGCAAATGTCTCATTTGCTTTTCTTTTTTTTTAGATTCGAAGTTCAAACAAGATTTACATGAATAACATTTCAGTTTTAATTGATTTTACAGATACCTGTTATAAATCTGTTGAATTTGCATGTGAGATTTCAAAACGCGCGAGCGCAAAGATTTCATTGCTTCATGTGTCGAGCGACCCAGGAAATGATATTAAAGCAGAAGCTGAGATTAAGAAGTATTCAAGGCTATTAGAAGATGAAAAAATTAACTTTTCTATAAATGTTGCACACGGAAATTTTTTCTCATCTGTGGAGAATGCGGTGGCAAAAATTGGTTCTGATTTAGTCATTGTTGGTACACATGGTAAATCTGGAATAAGGCAAAACCTCTTAGGGTCAAATATTTTAAAGCTTGTTCAACTTCTTAAAGTATCAACGTTAGTCGTTCAAGATCTTTCGGTTTTCCCGGAAGGGGGCTTTGGTAGAATCCTATTTCCAGTTGTTCCTAATTTAGATTTCGAACAAAAGACACGCAAAGTATCTGAGTTTGCTAAAATATTTAACAGTACTATTAGTTTATATACGTTAGCAGACCATATGAATAGTTATGCTCTTGAAGTTCAAAGTAATTTAAAAAAAACTAAAGCCATTTTAGACGAAGAAGGGATAAAGTACGAGCATTTCGTGGATGAGTCTGAAGAATTTTCTGTTGGTTATGCGAGACAAACTTTAAAGTTTGCAGAGACTAAGAAGATGCCAGTAATTTCAATACTGTCTAATTTAGCGAATGTCAATACTTATTATGGCAAAGTTGATAAAGAAAATATTCTATTAAATAAAAGTGGCATTCCCGTATTTTGTGCCAATGATTTAACATAAACATATGGCTCAGTATAATAAGGCTATAGAGTACATTCTTAATAAACTTGAGAATGAATTAGATCCACATTTGTATTATCACGGTTTACATCATACTATAGATGTGCTCGCATCCGTAGAGAAAATTGCGATTAGTGAAGGTGTTTCTGAAGAAGATGTAAAGCTGCTAAAAGTGGCAGCGGCTTTTCATGACAGTGGTTTTTTAGTTCTTTATAAAAACCATGAAGAGGCGGGGTGTGGAATTGCCTTTGAGGCGTTGCCGAAATTTGGTTTCACGAAAGAACAAATGAATATTGTTTTTGGAATGATTAAAGCAACTAAAGTTCCGCAGTCGCCAAAAACCAAATTAGAAAAAATAATTTGTGATGCTGACTTGGATTACTTAGGAAGGGATGATTTTAATAAAATTTCTGGAAGTCTTTACGAAGAGTTTAAGTATTGGAATATTGTAACAGACCACGAGACTTGGATGCACATTCAAGTTAATTTCTTAGAGAACCATGAGTTCTGGACCGAATTCTCAAAGAAAAATAGAACGCAAGAAAAGCTGGATAGACTAATGGAATTAAAGTCTATTTAGATTTTATTTTTTTGCTAAGCTATACAGATATGACGATTTGGCTTGACTAACTTATGCAACAAACTTATTGTTCCTCTTAGCCGTTTTTTATTACTCTAAATTTAATTCTCTTAGATAGTCTGCAAATTTTCGCATTCGGCTTCCATACCAACTAAACATTTCTCCATTTACCAATACAGTCTTTATTTGAGTTTGTTTTTCAATTTCTGCTAGGTGCTTTTGTTTGAATGGAAAAGGTTCGCTAGATAGGAATATGAGGCTTGGATTTAACAGCCTTAGATCTTCCAATGTAACTTCCGGGTATCTAGCTTCGTTTGAAGTTAGTATATTCCTAAAACCAGATAGAGTCAGCATTGACTGTATGAAAGTCTGTCTTCCAGCGAGCATGAAAGGCTTTTGCCATATCAAATAGGCTACAGTTTTATTACGATACTTTTTTATTGATTGAAAAGAATATTGAATTTTTTCAATCAGAGCAGAAGCTTCATGTTGCTTATTTAGTAGTTCGCCCAGATCATCCATCATTTTAAAACTTTCTTCAATTGTGAAAATGTTTGAAGTGTAAACGGGATAGTCTTCTTTGAGTTTTAGAATATCTTCTTTAGTATTCTCTTCTTTGTTAGCAATGATCAAGTCGGGCTTGAGTTGGGCTATTTTGTTATGATGAATATTTTTTGTTCCACCAATAATAGCTTTATCTTTTTTCCAGTGTTCTGGATGAATACAGAATTTCGTTATTCCAACTACCTCAGTTCTTAATCCTAAATCATATAAATACTCAGTTTGTGATGGGACTAAACTGACGATTCTCCTAGGGGTATGGTTCAACTCTATGTGATGACCAATTTGATCTACTATGCTAATCATCTAATGAATGTTTGATTAACCAACTGTAAATTTCTTCGCCTTGGTAAACGGGTTTCCAAACGTCATGACCAACTTCTGGAACAATGGTAAAATTGTAATTTTCAAAACCTAAATCATTTAATTTTCTAAATCCTGGATAGAAGTGTTGACTTTGAATGATTAAATCTTTTTCACCTGCAAAACACCAAATGGGTAAGCTTTGCTCCACAATATTTTCCATTAAATCAGGGTGGCCCCAACCGCATACTGGTGCAATTGCTGCAAATGTATTTGGATAAGAACTAGCCATATACCAAGTTCCGAATCCGCCATAGCTAAGACCAGTTAAATACGTCTTGTTTACATCACCTCTATAGTTTTGTTGAATGTCTTCAACAATTTCTATTAAGTCATTTTCAACTAAATACCAGCCTCTTATATTTCCTTCTTTTGGATAAGGCAATGAAGATGGTTTTGGATCTCTGTAAGATGAAATATTACCAATAGCCGTTCGTTCCGGAACACCTTTTAGAAGTCTTTTTGGGATAGTTGAAGTATCTCTAGTGGTTATGTAATCTTTTATAGTATCCATGCCTAGCATATGCAATTGCGGCACAATCAGAATAAAAGGAAAATCTCTTTTTTGAATCCAAGCTTCCATTAAAGGGCCATGTTTTGTAACCCACATAAGGTCTTCTTTTCCATTGCCTCTTTCACCATTTCCATGTAAATGCAATACTACTGGCCATTTTTGTGCAGAGTCATTGTAATAGCCTCTTGGAAGGTATAAAAAGTAATCTCGTTCTATTCCGTCTAGACCGCTTACATATGAAATACGCTGTAGCTCAGGTTCCGAAGGAGCAAGTTCGTCATCTATTTGCGCGTGACACGAGATTATGGTAAATAGTAAAATAGATGTATTCAATAGTTTCATAAAAAAAGAAAGCCTAAATCTAAGATTTAGGCTTTAATAAAAAGTTATTTCAATGGCTTTTATCCTAAAGCAGCAACAATATCATGTCGTGTTAAGATGTGGTATTTTCCTTGCCCTAATTCTACTAATACAGCACCATTTTCTTTAGTGATGTTTTTAGATATTGAATTTATCGGGTCTGTTGCTTGAACAATTGGAAATGCTGGTTGCATATAATCGATCACCTTTTCATCTCGGGCTGAGTTGTCTTCTATTAATACTTGAACGAGCTGAGTGTCATCAACACTGCCTACAAACTTTCCATTGTCCACAACTGGTAATTGTGAGATTTCGAATTTTCGCATAATTGCGATGGCATTTGTAACAGGTTCGTATGCTCCTATGGTTAATAAAGGTAAATTCTCATGGTTTGAAACTAAATCTCTCGCCACTTTATTGTCTTCGTTTAAGAAGCCACGCTCGCGCATCCAATCGTCATTGAAAACTTTTCCTACATATCGAGAACCATGGTCATGGAATAAAACTACTACAACTGAATTTTCATCCAGTTGATCTTTCATTTGACGAATCACTTGAAAAGCAGATCCGGCAGAATAACCCAAAAGCATACCCTCTTTTTTGGCTAATTCTCTTGTGACCAGTGCGCCATCGCGGTCAGTCACTTTTTCAAAATGATCGATAACGTCAAAGTCAACATTCTTTGGAATAATATCTTCTCCAATCCCTTCGGTGATGTAACTGTAAATTTCAGTTTCGTCAAATTCTCCAGTTTCGTGGTATTTTTTAAAGACAGAGCCGTAAGTATCAGCTGCCCAGATCTTGACATTTGGATTTTGTTCTTTTAAATATTTACCTACACCACTTATTGTTCCTCCAGTTCCAACACCAACAATAAAGTGGGTTACTTTGCCATCAGTCTGATCCCAAATTTCTGGACCAGTACTTTCATAATGTGCTGTCCGATTCGATAAATTATCGTATTGAAATGGGTAAAATGAATTTGGTATTTCTTTAGCCAATCTTTCGGCTACTGAGTAATAAGATTCTGGATCATCTGGAGCTACGTTTGTTGGGCAAACGTGAACTTCTGCGCCAAGGGCCCTTAAGATGTCCATTTTTTCTTTACTCTGCTTGTCGTTTGTGGTACAAATAAGTTTGTACCCCTTTACTATTGAGGCTAGAGCTAAGCCCATTCCAGTGTTCCCAGAGGTACACTCAATAATAGTTCCTCCTGGTTGTAATCTACCATCTGCTTCGGCATCTTCAACCATTTTTAATGCCATTCGGTCTTTTACACTCTGACCTGGGTTGAAGTATTCAACCTTGGCTAAAATGGTTCCAGGAATGTCCTTTGCAATGTCGTTTAACTTAACCATTGGAGTGTTTCCAATGGTTCCTAATATATCGTTGTAGTACTTCATTTTTACTTTTTAAAGTGGAGCAAATTTAAGTCTTAACCTTACCCGTTATATAAAAAAAAGCCTCCCGATTTTAGGGAGGCCTGAGGGAAGTGTTTTGTTTTAAAGTGCTTGGTTTATTTTACTAATCACCTCTTCATAACTCTTGGTGTTAGAACCTTCTTTTTTAGCCAATTCCAAAGCCTTAGTTTCAACTTCTAATGCCCTTTGAGGATTTCCAGTCACTAACAATAGGTTGGCGTATGTATCCATAATAGCGTGGCTTTCGCTTAATTTAGTTGCTTTTTCAGCCATAGCTAATGCAGAATTTAAGTAAGATGAATTTTCAGTATGCTCGTACATGCTCCATGCAATGTCATTTAATTTATTTGCATTTTCAGCGTAGTATTTTAGGCCATTTTCAGCATTTAGCTTGGAAAATGTTTCCCATTCGCCAGTTCTTTCTGCTTCAAATGAATCAATCATAAATTCAACTTTTTTGATTTGCGAAAAATCAGAACTCAGTGTTTCTCTCTTCTTTTTAGCGTATGCTGATTTTTGCTCATCCGTTTTAGCGCGGTAGAACATATTTGCTAAATCATAGAAATAAATATTGGCAATAAAATCAGCTGCTTCAACGCCATGTTTGTCTGTAAACAAATTGTCATTTTCTACTATAGTTTTAAATATCTCGTTATTGCCGTCCATTAAGGTCATTGTAATAATCTCCCAGTTCGAATCAGACGTCCATTCCTTAACAGGGAATTGTTTGAAGTAGGCGTCAACGTCAGATTGAGTTACCATATTGGCATTACTCATCATTTTAAAATAGCCTAACATTTTTTTAGGATTACTCATGATTTCATCCTTGTTGGCCTGATAATAAAGCAAATTGTTTTCTGGATCTAACGCTTGTTTCGCATTGGCTATGTAAGACTTTGGATCTGGATCTGCACCTACAGAAACAAACAGTATTTCTTCCTTTGCATTGGTGTGGACTAAGGTTGGATAAGCTCTAATTTTAAATTGATTAGCTAAATCTAAACCTTCTCCTTTTTCCATATCGAATTTTACAGCGATGTAATTTTCATTGAAATAATCTGCAACGCTGTTATCCGTAAAAATGTTAGCACTCATCCACTTACAAGGGCCGCACCATGTTGTATAGCAATCTATAAAAATGGGTTTGTTTTCTGTTTTCGAGGCTTCAAGAGTTTCGGCCCATGTTAAATGTCTAAACTCAATTTTACGGTCTTGGCTAAATGCCGAAAAACCAATAAACAGTGATAATACAAAAGCTATGTTTTTCATTTTCTATCGTTTTAGAATATGGTTAAAATTAAACAAAAAACGCTCCAAGAAATTGGAGCGCTTTGTAAGAGGGTATTTCTATTTTCTTACCATAAAATCCTAACATGCAACTCTACGAGTGTACCGTCTAATTTTTCTGAAATATCTTTTTTGCCTACAAACACTTTTCTGTTAAACCAGATGGCAGCTCCTTGAATCATACCAATTCCAAAATCGCTCATGGCTCTTTCAGACTTATAAATCATTTTTAAATTATTTTCATCAATAGATTCGAAATCAAAACCAGGCAGTTTAGCACCAGGGTATTTTTTACGTACCTCCATGTGAATATGATCTTCTAGTTTTTGAAGAAAACCAAATAAGGTTTCATCTGGACTAAAAAATTGAGAGAAGGCTTTTGCTAATTGAATAAATAGGTATTCGCCAAAATTCTCAAAAGTCTTGGCCATGCTCACGTTTGTAATGGTGCTGAGGTTTCCGGCCAAATGAAAAATCTCTTCATAAGGGTAAGATTCAGATTCAATATAAGAACCGTCTGCAGACAATCTGCCAGCGCTTTCAAGCATCTTGGTTTTGCTGCCGTCACCGTATTCCTTTTCAACAAAGGTTAATAAGTGTGAAAATATGAGACCTTTCATTTTACGTTCTTAAATTATGGAAATTTAGGGAATTTTGAAAAGTCACGTTTGCGTTTTTCAAGGAAAGCGTCTCTGCCTTCTTCTGCTTCGTCTGTACCATAGGCCAAACGTGTTGCTTCACCTGCATATATCTGTTGACCAATCAAACCATCATCAATCAAGTTGAAACCAAACTTGAGCATTTTAATTGCCGTTGGGCTCTTTGTCATAATCTCTTGCGCCCAGTCGTAACCCAATTGTTCGAGTTCGTCATGAGGCACAACTTTATTTACCATGCCCATTTCATACGCTTCTTGTGCGGAGTAATCCAATCCTAAAAAGAAGATTTCGCGCGCACGCTTCTGACCAACTTGACGCGCTAAATAAGCAGAGCCAAAGCCACCATCAAAACTGGCAACATCGGCATCGGTTTGTTTAAATACGGCATGTTCTTTACTCGCAATAGTCATATCACAAACGACATGTAAACTGTGTCCGCCACCAACACACCAGCCAGGAACCATTGCGATAACCACTTTATTCATAAAGCGTATTTGACGCTGCACATCTAAGATGTTGAATTTATTATTGCCGTTCGCGTAAGCATATCCGCGCTTCGCGCGAACACGTTGATCGCCACCAGAGCAAAATGCCCAGCCTCCATCTTTTGGAGAAGGTCCTTCACCGGTGATGAGAACGACACCTATTTCATTACTCTCATGACAAAGAATCAGGGCGTCTAGCATTTCATCAACCGTAAGTGGCGTAAATGCATTGCGCACCTCAGGTCTATTTATGGCAATTCTCGCCACACCATCGGCCACCTTAAAGGTGATCTCTTTGTATTCCTTAGCCGTTTCCCAATTGATATTAGCCATTTCTCAACGCTTTAAAATAGTGTCTTAATAGTTCTGCGCTAGCCTCATCTGGAGTTTTGATTTCCAAAATAGCAGCTTCTGTATATGTGCTTAAAAACTCTGGTAAGAGCTCTGAAACTTCTTGTTTGTTTTTTGCACTGACGTATTTTACGTTGTGTGCTTTCGCTATGCCTTCAACATTTGCATGGTGCTTGCTTTCAAAAACATCTTCCAAATGTTCGGTGGTTCCTGGACCAGGAATAAACCTAAAAATGCCGCCACCTGAATTGTTTACCACAATAACTTTCAAGTTGTTCGGCAGGTTATTTCCGAAAAAAGCATTGGTATCGTAAAAGAAACTTATGTCCCCAGTAATGACTAGTGTTGGTTTTTTGCTTTCTAAAGCGAAGCCCAAGGCTGTGCTGGTACTTCCTTCGATGCAAGAAGTGCCGCGGTTGCAAAAGTGCTCAATATGCTCAGAGTAATCGAACAATTGCGCATATCTTATTGCTGTGCTATTGGCCCAATGCACGTGTGTATTGTGCTGAAGATTTTTCACCATTTGAGCGTAAACCCACAAGTCTGAATAGTCAACAGAGTCTATAAATGCAGAGTGCGCTTTTGTGCGTTTGCCTTCAATAAATCCCCATTTTTTTTGGTAAGTGCTTTTCACATTATCAATGTGACCCATAAATTGTTTTAAAAACACTTCGGGCGCAATTTTAATAGAATGGGTTAACGATTGATAAGTGTCAGGATGATTTTGATCTGATGATAAATGCCAATGCTCTGCTGGGCGATGCTCTCTTAAAAAGTGCTTTACTTTTTTTGAAATGATCGCATTGCCAATGGTTAATAAAATGTCTGGTGTCATTAGATCCGCTTCATTGTCATCCAAGTCCATTAATCGGTCAATAGAATTGAAAGAATTTTTGGAACTTGAGTTGGCAATGGTTTCTGTAAAAACAACTGTGCTTTCGTCTTTTGTGAAGAAATCTAGATATACACCTAAATCTATGTTGTGATTAATTTGCCCTACTAGAACAATCTTCTTTACTGAGGTATTCCAAAAGGTACTCAATTGCTCAACTTCAGAATTGCCTAAAATCTTGTCACCGGTAAATGACTGGATAATTTTAGTGTTTCGAATAGTTTCAGTTGTGTCGTAAAGCGGTTCTGAAAAAGGGAAGTTTAGATGAACTGGACCATTGTTTTCTAAACTACAATTTAGAGCTTCGTTTATCACACGTTGGTTATTTAACCTTGTCTGTTCATCACCACCATCTTTAAACAAAGTAACAGAATAGTGAATGTGATTTGCAAATACGTTGTCCTGGCGAACAGTCTGTCCATCTTGTTGGTCCACCCATTCGGTTGGTCTATCGGCACTTGCTACAATCAAAGGCACTTTTTGGTAAAAAGCTTCAGCTATTGCTGGATAGTAATTAAGCAATGCTGACCCGCTCGTGCAAACTAAAACAGAAGGTTTGCCAGAGCTAATCGCCTGGCCAAGTGCAACAAATCCAGCGGCTCTTTCATCTGGAATAGTAATGCAATTAAAGTCTTTGTCATTTTTCAGTTCAATTACCAAAGGGGCATTTCTTGAACCCGGAGAAAACACAATATTCAGAATGCCTTTTTCCTTGGCAATCTGTCTTAAATACTGAGCGTTTTCTTTTGAAGAGTATTCCATAAATGAGGTTGGCAAAGCTAAACGAAATTCGTTTTTCTTAAGACGAATTTTAAGGAGAAAGCGGATATAATATAAATGCGAAATTAATACGCGTAAAAAGCATAATAATTTTGCTCATGTAGATTTGAATGTTAAAATTTGGGGCAAGAGATAAATGACCCTATATATGAGGAAAATAATAATCTTAACGATGGTTCTGTTTATGACAGCACCGAGTTTGTTGGCACAGAATAGCGCAATGAGCTATTACAGAAAAATAGCCAACGAGAAACGTAAAGTGGAGAAGAAGAGATTAAAATACGTTCAGTACGATGTGCTCGGAGATAATCCTAAGAAGGCAGATAAGTACCGTGTAATGGTGGTTACGCAAGTAGAATCTTCAATGGAAACTATTAAGCGAATGAAACCGTATAAAGGGGATTCGGCATTTAGAAATGACTATGTACGCGTTTTAGATTTATACAGATTGGCATACACTAAAAAGTATGGCAACATTCAAGAACTCGAAGTGGCCTCATCAAATTCATATGAAGATATGATGAAATATCTTGATGCTGTTGGGGATATGGAAATGGTTATTGAAGAAGCTGCGGAGAAATTAAGAAGAAACGAAGAGTATTTTTCAAACAAATACAACTTTAGGCTGAACATTGACGAAGAAATGGAGGAACAGTATTATGTTCTTGCAGACGTCTTGTACTACACACGCGATGTTTACAGAAGTTACTACCGTGTAGAAGATCAACTGAATGCTTTTTTAGAATCTACCGAAGAGTTCGATGTGAAAACGGCTCGTATTTATCAAAGATCTATTGTGAAAGCAATTGAGAAATCTATATCTGAAATTGTAGTCTTAGGAGAATTTGATGGAGATGACAATCACTTAGAAGAAGTGATTGACTTGATGGAAGATTTGGAATCTAAAATGAAAAGAGACCTAGTTGAGATTTTAGATCTTGCTGATGAAGGCTCATATGACGAACGCCAATGGGATAAAGCGATTAAAAAGTTGGAAGTTTTCAAAGAAGAAATAATGGAGTTTAAAATGGCTTACAGCGAAAGCCGCACACGTTTTGTAGAAGATTACCTACCAGAAGATTTTGAACAATAGATGGCTGAATTGAAAAAAATTGCTGTTTTCACTTCTGGTGGAGACTCTCCTGGAATGAATGCATGTGTGCGCTCTGTTGTCAGATCAGGTCTTAAAAATGGTCTTGAAGTAGTGGGTATTTACCGCGGCTATCAAGGTATGATGGAAGGTGACTTTATAGAGTGTGAAGCGCACACCGTCAGCAATATTTTACATCGAGGCGGAACCTTCCTAAAGACCGCTCGAAGCGAAGAGTTTAGAACCAAAGAAGGGCGCGCGAAAGCCTACGCTCAGCTCAAGAAAAATAATATTGATGCCATTGTTGTAATTGGTGGGGATGGCTCATTTACAGGTGCCGCTGTATTGCACGAAGAATATGGCATTCCCGTTATCGGTTGCCCAGGAACCATTGACAACGATCTTTTCGGAACAGATTTTACAATCGGTTACGATACTGCAGTGAACACTGTTGTGGATGCCGTAGATAGAATTCGTGATACGGCCGAAAGTCACAGCCGTTTATTTTTTGTTGAGGTAATGGGACGAGATGCTGGGCTAATAGCCTTGCGTTCTGCTGTCGCTAGTGGTGCAGAAGCAGTATTAATTCCAGAGACAATTACGTACATCGACAAATTAATAGACACTTTAAAAACTGGCTATTTAATGCATAAGTCGAGCGCTATAATTATTGTAGCCGAAGGAGATGATGAAGGTGGAGCCTATGAAATCGCTAAAAAAGTAGGCGCGAAATTCGATAGTTACGAAACGAAGGTGACTGTATTGGGTCATATTCAACGTGGCGGAAAGCCTTCAGCATTTGACAGAGTAGTAGCCTCTAGAATGGGGCATAAGGCTGTGTTAAGTTTACTGGATGGTGAAACCAATAAAATGGTTGGAATGCAACGCAATGAATTGGTTTTAGTTCCATTTACACAAGCGATTAAACACCACAAGGAAATAAATCAAGATCTATTGAATTTGGTGGAAGTACTTTCATAAAAATCTAAATAAAATTATTGCTATACGCTCAGGTCATATTGCCTATTCCATTACCGAAGCTGTTTACATATTCGGTTCCTTTGGATATGCAAGGGTCTCTAATGCCGGGAAATTTAGTCTTAGCCCAATTTGGATCGCGTAAAATCTACACGGCTATCATCCATTCGTTTACAGACGATGCGCCAGATTATAAAGTAAAATCACTCTTAAGCTTAGAAGAAGAGTTTCCAGTTCTAACTGATTTACAACTCAAGTTTTGGGATTGGATGTCTGGTTACTATATGTGTTCGAAAGGGGAAATTATGCTGGCTTCTTTGCCCGCTGCAATGCGCTTGCAGAGCGAAAGCATTATTGTCTTAAATCAAGAAAAAGAAATTGATTGGAACAGCTTAAGCGATCGCGGTTTTCTATTGCTTGAGGCACTTCAAAATCAACCTTCATTAAATCTGCAAGAAGCAGGTGCTATTCTAGAATTGAAAAACCCAATGTCTGTTATAAAGACTTTGCTCGATAAGCAATATGTCTTGATAGAAGAGGAAGTAAAGGACAAAGTAAAACCAAGGATTAAAAAATACGCCAAACTTCATCCTGAAGTTACAGATGATAAATTGCCACAAGTGTTTGAAGCACTTAAACGCTCTGCCAAACAAAGTGATTTGTTATTGGCCTTTTTCAAATTGAAAGCAGCAAGTGCGAATGGTTTGATTGAAGAACGCATTTTGTTAGAAGTGGCTCAAGCGAGTAGATCTTCGATAAAAGGATTGTACGAAAAGAACATTTTCGAATTGGTGGAATTGGTTGGAGGCGTTGAGCAAAAATCGACCAGTCAAAAATTCAACATTAAAGAGCTCAGCGAAAAACAACAAGATGTGTATTTAGGTATTCAAGAAGGTTTTGAGGATAACAAAACGGCTCTCCTTCATGGCGTAACATCTTCTGGTAAAACCGAAATTTATATAAAACTTCTGCGCGATGTTTTAGAAAACGGACAGAGCGCACTGTATCTCCTTCCTGAAATTGCTTTAACGGCACAGTTGCTTTCTAGGCTGCAGTTTCATTTCAAAGAACGCATGCTAATCTACCATTCTAAGCTCAACAACAGGGAGCGTTTAGAAGTGTGGAATAAGATTTTAAATGCTGGCAACGAAGGCTATGTTGTCATAGCTGCGCGCAGTGGTGTTTTCCTTCCGTATCAAAACTTAGGCTTACTCATTATTGACGAAGAGCACGAGACCTCCTTTAAACAGCACGATCCAGCTCCCCGATACAACGGAAGAGATGCAGCAATTATGTTGGCCTATATTCATAAAGCAAATACGTTGTTGGGTTCTGCAACGCCAAGCATAGAAAGCTATCACAATGCCCTTATGGGAAAGTATAAACTGATAGAATTGTTTGAACGTTTTGGTGGCGTGAAAATGCCAGAGATAGAATTAGTCGATATAAAAAAGGAGTACAAGTCTAAGGCGATGGCCGGGCACTTTTCTCCACGCTTGCTCGATGAAATGAAGACCCGAATTGCCGCAGGTGAGAAGGTGATTCTATTTCAAAACAGAAGAGGTTTTGCACCCGTTATGAAATGCCTTACGTGCGGACATACACCGGAATGTAAACATTGCGATATCAGTCTAACCTATCACAAACATGCGAATACCTTAAGGTGTCACTATTGTGGATATTCTATAGCACTCCCGCAAAGGTGCACGGCATGTGGCAGTAGTGATTTGAAGTTTTTGGGCTTTGGCACAGAAATGATAGAGGAGGAACTAAAAGAGGAAATGAAGGACGCCAGCATTGCCCGAATGGATTTTGACAGCACTAGGCGCAAGAATGCCATGAAGGAGTTGGTGGAAGATTTTGAAGACGGCAAGATTGATGTTTTGGTAGGTACGCAAATGGTAGCCAAAGGATTGGACTTTGATGATGTGCAACTGGTAGGTGTGTTGAATGCCGATACCCTGTTGAACTTCCCAGATTTTAGAGCGCACGAACGCGCGTTTCAATTAATGGCGCAAGTAGCGGGGCGAGCGGGGCGCAGAGACGTGCAAGGGAAAGTGATGATACAG
>ERZ767310.542-NODE-542-length-23387-cov-4.721670_pt1 | contig 23387 bp, 19 predicted proteins | sample MGYA00374954_ERZ767310 | MGnify/ENA primary metagenome ERZ767310 (study PRJEB28948, sample SAMN06267188) | marine metagenome | isolation source: Columbia River Estuary | place: USA:Columbia River Estuary, USA | collected 2013-07-23 ...
AAAAAACGCTATTTCGATCGCTAAAGAAGGAAAGGAAAGTGATCTTTTGATTCTTAGTTTAAAAAACACAAATGGACCGAGAGCCCAAAGTATTCTCAATACACTCATTTCGGCCTATGAAGCAGACGGCATCAAAGACCGTCAAGAAGTTTCTAAACGCACCATTGCTTTTGTAAATGAACGTTTTGAGTTTTTGGTTAAAGACCTAGACTCTATTGAAAAAAATAAAAAAGACTACAAAAAGAATAATAACATAAGCTTTTTCGAAGCAGATGTAGGGGTATCACTTCAAACCAAAAGCATTAAAGATGACGCCTTATTTACTATTGAAACACAACTACTGTTATCAGAAATACTAAAAAAGACCCTTAGCAACTCCGATGAATTTCAATTACTACCGGCAAATATAGGAATTACGTCTACCACTATTAACCTGTTAATTGGAGAGTATAACACGGGGGTGCTAGAGCATGAAAAACTAAAAACCAGTGCGGGAGCTAATAACCCCACCGTGAGACTTTTAGACGCCAATATCTTAGACTTAAAAAATAATATTTCTAGTTCTGTAAATGCCTATATACAGCAATTACAAACCACCTTAGCGCAAAGTACTGCAGCATTGCAAAAAGCAAACAACAACTTTGCACTGCTACCGGAAAAAGAGAATGCCTTACGTAAAATTGAACGCAATCAGAATCTGAAAGAAAATTTATATTTAATCCTTCTAGAAAAACGGGAGGAGGCTGCCGTGTCCTATGCCGTGATCGTCTCCAACGTTAAAGTGATTGATTACGGGATTACCAACCCAACCCCTGTGGCGCCAAAACGACAACTTATTTACTTAGGAGCCTTGCTATTGGGACTCGTAATACCTTTTGGGATAATTTACCTACTATTGCTCTTAGATACCAAAGTTAGAAACAAAGAAGATCTTTTGAAAGGCATCAAAGAGCTGACATTGCTGGCTGAAATTCCATTTGTTAAAGACGCCAAACTATTTTTAAACAGCGATGAGAATACTTTTTTCACTGAGTCTTTCCGCATTCTTACCACTGCAATTGATTTTGTATTGCCAAAAAAAGAAAAGGGCGCACAGATTATTTTCTTTACCTCTTCTATTAAAGGAGAAGGGAAATCATACACGGCCGTAAATACAAGTTTGGCCTATGCCAGTATTGGCAAAAAAGTACTCCTAGTGGGCTGTGATTTAAGAAACCCTCAAGTGCATACCTATTTTAGCTTAAATAAAAGCCAAGACGGTTTATCTAATTACCTGAACGACTCCACTATTAAAGCAGTAGATTGTGTGCTTGAAAATGACCTCGCCAATAAACGACCTGTAGATATTGTACTTTCAGGGCAAATTCCACCAAACGCCACTGGTTTGTTAAAAAACGGACGTTTTGAAACCTTTTTAGAAGAAGTAAGTCCACTCTATGACAAGATAATCATTGATACAGCGCCTATTTTACTCGTAACAGATACCATTACTATCGCTAAATACTGTGACTTATTAGTATACCTTGCCAAAGCAGGGCATACTGATAAAAACCTATTAAAAGTCCCTGTTGACCTTGTGAAAGATCAAAAAGTGGCTAATATTGGAATTATCCTAAATGCTGTTGGAGAAAATACAGCCTACGGTTACAATTATGGCTATGGTTACAATTATGGGTATGGGTATGGTTATAAAGAGCAGCAGAAAAAGAAAAAATGGTATCAGTTTAATTCCAAGTCCTAAATTAAAATTTATTTAAAAAACCTCTCACAATAACCACAGGAGGCTTTTTTTGGAGTTAAAGGGGATTAACAAGTCAAAATGTAATAACTAAACAAATTCTCTATTTTTGAGATCTAAAAAAAAAACTCATGTCCAAACAAAAAGCAATTATCGTTAGCGGCTATTTTAACCCCTTGCACAAAGGTCATATCGAATATATAAACACTGCCAAATCCTTGGTAGACACCTTGTTTGTGGTTGTAAATAACGACCAACAACGTGCATTGAAAGGCTCTAAAGAGTTTCAAGAGGAAACAGAACGTCTTTTTATTGTGAGCAATCTAAAGGCGGTTGACCATGCCCTACTCTCCATTGATTCGGACCGCACGGTTTGTGCTACGATTGCCAAGATTGCCAAAACATACGGAGAAACCTACACTCTGGCTTTTGCCAATGGGGGTGATCAAAACAACCGATCGATTCCAGAAGCGCCAATTTGTGAAAAACTTGGGATCGCTTTAATTGATGGTTTGGGAGAGAAAATTCAATCCAGTAGCTGGCTACTGAAAAAATAAATAGAGTTCAATTTTATGAAGTTAATAAAGAATGCTACACTAAAATATTGTTTTTGGAGTCTTTTATTTAGTGCTTTCTTAGGTGGTACACACTCATCCACAGCTCAAGTGGAAGTAAAAGCCAACCTGCCCTTGGCAGCAGTTCTCGTGCCCAACCTAGGCATAGAGTTCCAAGTGGGTAAAAAAACAAGTATACAGTTGGATGTGTTGGGGTCTTTTTGGGACTCAATAGACGGAGATCCTCTACAAGTAATGCAAACATTTTTAGAGTTTCGTTACTACCAAAATAATGATACTTCTGGATGGTTTGTAGGTGGTCACATAGGGTTTGGAATGTTTACCTTACAAAAGCCGTATGATTTAATTATTTATGATCATTACAGCAATGGAAGTGACCAAGACCCAGCCAATGGCACTTTCAAATCGGGACGTTCTGGCTTTCACGGGGTATCGTTAGGCTATAAAAAACGCTTTAATAACCGCCTGGCTTTGGAAGTTTTTATAGGTGGTGGCTATACCATGTCGTGGTATAAAGGCTATACCGGAATGGAACGCACCGATGTGGTCGATAACTACAGAGACTTTAATGGCAGTGGAGAAGTGGTGCTATATCGTGGCGGGCTAATGCTTACCTACCAATTAAGCCCTTACAAAAATAAGCAATAAGTTGATGCACAAACATCTGAATAAACAGCAGATATGAAATTCTTAAAAATCACACTATTAATAATATGTTTTTAGTCGACTGTAAATTGCTAAGACACATGAATGGTTTGATGATCCGAGTTAATTTCACTCCAAATGAAACAACATTCAAAAATTTAGAAAGCACAGCGAAAACACAAAGAAAAACCACAGTACTTTAATTGATAAATCTTAACTTTTTCAAAAACCCATTCTTTCAGTAAGGAAATGAAAGAATAGAGAGCACCCTTATTTCTTGGCATTCTAAGACATTAAGTTAAACTTCCTGTTTAATTAAATCCTCCCCAAAATAGTTCGACTTCACTCCCTTTGGCTCCGCTTTAAAAACCCTTAATATAAGTCGGCTTTTTTTTATCTATTATCTTCACTATGAATTTCAATTATTTTATCAGATATTTGTTAAGACATAAATATTTACTGCGCGTGGTTACGATACATTCCAAAAAAAACATAATTCTTTATTCATTGTTTAGCTTGTGCTTACTGATTTGGAATCAAAGTTGCAAAGAAACACCTGCAAAATCCCCTTCTCATCCACAAGTTAATAAATCACCTCTATCCATAGAGGAATCTACAAAACAAGAATTCCTAATTTCCAATACCTCTTCGAGGCAAGAATTTTTAGAGTGGCCAAAATTTTCCAATTTAGATGCTGCCATAAAAAATCTTGAAAATAGCAATCCTACATTTTTCCAACAACCCATTGAGGATATAAGTCAATTGTTTTTAGACATTAAAAAAAGTATTCCCAAATCCTTAAAAACGAATGGTATTTTGGCCCGTGTTAAAGTTTCCGAAACCTTAGCTCGTAAACTACACGAAATTTACAATGTTGAGGATACAGACTTAATAGAATCCGAACAGACAAAAATCGATCTGATTGAATCACATGCCAATTTATTATTTCAAATAAATAAAACGCGCGAAAAAGAAGCGCAACGCATTATAAAACCGATTTGATTTTTTTGAACAACTGTTTTCTCAATAAGAAATCAAAGCTAACAACCGCTAACCACCCGAAAATTAATTTTGAATTAGTTCTAAAAAAAACTTATAACGCATATATTTAAATTAAACTTATGTTATTTATCCCCTATATTTGTGAGACTACTGTATAGAACGATCATTAAAAAATAAAATACATGAACTTAAAACATTTATCCGTATTGTGTGCATTTAGCCTATTGAGCTTCCACGCCTGTAAAACCGAATCGAAAAATCAATTTTCAGAAGTTGAAAAAATACCAGGAATTGTTCTAGAAAACATGGACACCTCTGTAAATCCAAAAGACAACTTCTATGACTATGTCAATGGCAATTGGATGAAAACCAACACCATACCCGATGATGAATCACGATGGGGTGGCTTTGGAGTACTTAGAAAATCAACCCGAAAAGATGTGCTTGACATTATAAAAACGTCTAAAGAACTAGGTGTCTATGAAGAAGGTTCAGACCAGAAAAAAGCTTTATTAGTTTTTGAATCAGAGCTGGATTCTGTGGCCAGAACAAAAGCGGGCATCACTCCTATTGTTCCTCTTTTAGAGGCTATTAATAGTATTCAAAGTATCTCCGACATGCAAACTGTGTACGCTAAAACAGTTGGAGTTTCAGCTCCTTTTGCAGGCATTGGTGCTGAAGCAGATTTGAACAACAGTAGTATGAATACCGCTTGGGTATTTCCTGGTGGTTTGGGACTACAACGCGATTACTACCTTGACCAAGATTCAAAGACCAAAGAAATTAGAGAGCAATATGTAGCGCATGTCTCTCGTATGTTTAGGTTTATTAATTACGATGAAGCCTCTGCACAAGCAGCAGCAGAACGTGTACTTACATTAGAAACACAACTGGCAGAACCAAGGTTGGATAAAGTACAAAGTCGTGATATTCGTAACTTTAACAATCCACGATCTCTCAAAGAATTGAGTGCCATCACTCCAGAAATTGATTGGAATAAATTTATTAAAGACATGGGAATTACTCAATCTTTAGACACTGTTTTAGTCATGCAGCCAACCTATATGAAAGCTTTAAACACTTTCTTTAGTACAACGCCTATTGAAGATATAAAAACCTTAATGAAATGGTGTACACTAGACAATGCTGCAGGCTACTTATCTCCTGAAATTGAAACTGCAAATTGGGAGTTTTACAGTAAAACTCTGAGTGGTGCCAAAACACAACGTGCAGCAGAAGAACGTGCTTTAGGAACTGTCAACGGATCTGTAGGTGAAGCAATTGGAAAACTATACGTGGAAGCTAAGTTCCCACCAGAAGCCAAAGCAAAAGCTGAAAAAATGATTGCAAACGTGATCAAAGCATTTCAAAATAGAATTCAGGTATTGGATTGGATGAGTGATAAAACCAAATCCAAAGCCGTAGAAAAACTAGATAAATTTACTATCAAAATTGCTTATCCAGACGAGTGGGAAGATTATTCTGAATTGCAAATCAAAGAAGGCAATAGCTATGCAGAAAATATGTTGGCAGTATCTCAATGGAGTCTAAATAAAAATATTTCTGAAATTGGACAGCCTGTTGATAAGTCCGAATGGGGAATGCCTCCTCAAACAGTCAATGCATATTTTAATCCTTTGAATAATGAAATTGTATTTCCAGCAGCTATTTTACAACCCCCATTCTACAATTATACTGCAGATGAAGCAGTGAATTATGGCGGTATTGGAGCGGTTATTGGACACGAAATTTCACATGCTTTTGACGATTCTGGAGCGCGATTTGATGGCGATGGAAACGTTAACAACTGGTGGACTGACAAAGATTTAATCGAATTTGAAAAACGTGGAAATGCTTTAGCAGAACAGTACAGCGCCATTAGAGTGATGGACAGTGTATATATTAATGGAAAATTCACTTTAGGAGAAAACATAGGAGATCTTGGAGGCGTACTCGGAGCTTATGATGGTCTTCAATTATTTTTTGAGGAGAAGGGTCGACCAGAAGATATTGACGGATTTACGGCAGAACAACGCTTCTTTATGTCTTGGGCGACTGTTTGGAGAACTTTGACTCGCGAAGATGCTTTAAGAAATCAAATAAAAACAGACCCTCATTCGCCAGGGATACAACGTGCTACGCAACCACTTAAAAATATTGATGCCTTTTATGAAGCTTTCAACATTAAAGAAGGAGATGAAATGTATTTACCAGAAAACCAACGCGTTCGAATTTGGTAATTTTAAACATAAAAAGCAGCACTATTGCGCTGCTTTTTTTATTTATTTTTATTTTTAAAATCACTCTGTTTTTTGAATCTCTTTTTGTGCACGTATTGCATCCAATGCTAAATTTACCATGTTAAAATTAGGTGCTAATTCCAAAGCTTCATTTAAAATTGAAATGGCTGCATCATGGTTTGTTTCTGGATTCTCTCTAAATTTAGCAATTGCTTTTAAATACATAAACCCTGCAAGTGCTGGCACTTGATAGGGCGTTTGTGTTTCATAGTAGGGTTTCATCATTTCTGAGGTAGCATTTGCTATTCCGTACGTTATATTTAGAGATGCGCCAGTAATATCGCCTGTTTGGATCTTCAAATCTGCTAATTCGTAAGCAAGAGAAACCGTTCGTTTTTGCTTATAGAGAGCTTCATAATGTTCGATGGCGCGTTTTGGCTCATTAAGAGATTTTAAACTAACTGCCTTTACTTCGGTTGCTAAATTGGTGTCCGTTTCTAGTAGTTCAACTCCAATTAGGTTCAAAGCTTGTGCATACTTTCCTTCGTTCATGTAAAGAGCGGCTAAAGTATCTTTGCGTTTCACGTTAGGTTCTAGTAAAACGAGATGTGTCATCGCATTTATAACCCCTTGAATATCACCTTGTTGCTGCATTTGTGAATAAAAATCTTTATAATGAGACACTAAGGTCGATTGGTTTTGCGCCTGAATTTGCATTGAAAAACAAAGGACTAATAGAATTGTAAATTTATTGTATTTCATTTTTATAAAATTTGAAATCAAAAGTAATAGATTTTTTTAAACCAAACTGATTTTCAAGCTTCCTTTTTAAACAAAAAAAAACACCACGAGCGTGGTGTTTTTCAAAAATTAACCAATTTAACTTTTAAATAAAATCAAGAAATCTTGACTTTACGTTGGTTCAAATATATACATCATTTAGTATTCATACAACTATCATGTAACGAACGGGCGATATATGTAACAAACGGATATATAAGAGAGGTAAACGATGTATTTAGTTGTTTTAAAGCAAAAAAAAACACCACAAGCGTGGTGTTTTTCAAAAATTAACCAATTTAACTTTTAAGTAAGATATTAAATTACATATACCAAATATATGTCCCTTAGACAGCCTCTACAACAGTCGTGTAATTAACGGGCATTTGACGTAATAAACGGTAATTATTGGCATATAATCGGCAGCATGACTTGCAAGTCTAATTAGTACTACTCACGCTTTACTAATGCATAAAACTGATTTTCTAAAGGCAAATATCCTTGGTCGTAAACAAAATAGTAGACCGTACCAGACTTCGTCGTGTATATACTTGTAAAATAATTAAAATCAAACCCTTTAGCAATGAGCTTATCACGGGTTGATTTTGTTTTTTGATGCGGATTAAGAGATTCTAAAATACGCCAGTTTTTTCGAAGTCTATTATTAATGTTTCGAATTTGATTTTTTTGATCTTTATTAACACGGTTGTTATAGCTATTGCGACAACCGTCACTACAAAACTTCTTATCCGTTCGTCCAATAATAGGATCGTTACACTCAGGGCATTGCTTTTTCATGGTAAATTGAATTCTGATTATAATCCGTAAATATATAATTAATTTATTCAATTACAAACGACTACAAATATTTACAAACGAAATTAAATAGGTAAATACCGACTAAAACTAGGACGGTATCACATCTTTGCATTGTCGAATCGTTCGATAGTAAAACTGTAATAACCTTAAAATTAATTATGATGAACACACTTAGAAACAAAGTACAGTTAATTGGAAACCTAGGAAATGATCCAGAGATTATCAATTTAGATAGTGGAAAAAAATTGGCTAAATTTTCATTAGCAACAAACGAGTACTACAAAGACGCGGATGGGCAAAAACAAACCAAAACAGAATGGCACAACCTTGTAGCATGGAACAAAACTGCTGAACTCATTGAAAACTTCGTAACTAAAGGTAAAGAAATTGCGATTGAAGGTAAATTAACAAACAGGTCATGGGACGACAAAGAAGGTCATAAGCGTTATACAACCGAAGTTGTGGTGAATGAAGTCTTATTGTTAGGAAAATAAAATTATATACAAGCTCACTCAGTGGGCTTGTATTTTTTTAGGATGAATCTCGAACTGCTAAAGTTGAACTAACGACAACCTGTTTGATCTCTTTAGATTTGGTTCGAATGGCTTCAATAACCATATGTGCAGCTGCATTTCCTATAGTATAACTATGTTGATTGATGGTCGTTAATTCTGGAGTGAGGTTGTGAGCCATACGTTCACTAACATATCCTATAACAGCAACATCCTTTGGAATTTGTTTTCCTGAAACCTTCACAGCTTTTAATGCTGACAAAGAGGCGTCTGTATCCAACGCAATAATCGCATCAACAGGATTAGAATTTAAATAATCAACCATCACCACTCCTGCCTGCTGATCATCGGATTCTAAAACAATTGGCTGAAAACCTGCAGAACTCATTGCTTTTATATATCCTTGAGCTCGTTGTTTTCCCACGTTCAACTTATGAATCGTAGATAATAAAACAATATTTTTTCGTTTTGAACTTATAAGAGTTTGAGTTGCTTCTGACAAGGCTGAAAAATCATTTGTAGTCACTTTACCACAATCCACGGAATCAATGACCCGATCAAACATCACAACCGATTTGCCATTATCTAATACATTGTTGAAATGATCATAGTTTTGTAAATTCTGTGTTTCTTCAGAAACAGCTACAATAAAACCATCAACTACTCCATTAGACAACATATTAAATGTTTCTACTTCCTTGGCATGTGATTCTTTAGTTAAACACACAATAATATTAAAATTCGTTTCTGAAATTAAACTTTCAATACCATACAAAGCACGTGCAAAAAAACTGTTTTGAACACTCGGAATCACTACCGCAATTGTATTTGTTTTTCCCGACTTAAGACCTACAGCAATTTTATTTGGCTGATAGTTATGCAACTTCGCCATTTGCACAATACGTTTTTTAGTCACATCACTGATTTCATGGCTGTCATTCAAAGCCTTTGAAATGGTAGAAATAGACACCCCTAATATGGATGAAAGTTGTTTTAAGGTAATGTTAGATCCCGCCATAAGAGCATTTTGAATAATGAATGCTAAAGGTAGTATAACCAAAAGTATCAACAAAATTTAAAACTAAGATTGTCTAAAACAAGTATTTTTGTTAGGAATAGGTAATTTTATAACTTACCAAATACAATTAAGAATTACAACAACACAACATTAACGAAGTGGAAAATAATCATTTAAATAACTGACCCTACTTGTTAAGGTTGCCGAACTACAACCGCAATACAAACAAAAAACTGGTGACCTATAATAAATCACCAGTTTTTTTAATTTGAAAGACTCATTAATCCTTAATACACCTGACCGAAAAGCCATTCGCACGAGTATTTTGCGTTATTGATACTCCAGAAGAAATCCGAGCATCATAGTTTTTCGCTAGAGAATTATCTACTGTACTGACCCAACTGTGGTTATAGTTTCCCTCATTGTTAAATGAGCCATCGTCGTCTCGAACACCTGGTAATGTTATCTTGAGATCACTATTAAAAGCATCCGCTGCACTATTAATCCCTCCAGTTGTATTTTCTGTTTCCCACTCCAATTCTGTTGGCAAGCGATAAGACATAGGACAAGGGTTGTTTATTCCTGTTTCCCCTTGCCATAAATCGTCATTTTTTGGTAAACGCCAATGTTGTCCTGTTATAAAATTACCATGACCAGGATCATCCGTATTAGAAAATGTACTTGTGGTTCCACTCGATCTAAATTCATGACCATCGCTATAGCGTCCCCATTGAAAATTACTGCCATAGGCATGAATATCGGTAATTGTTGTTGCTTGTGAAGAAGGGTTATATGCAGCATGGTTAAGGTTACTATAATTTGAACCTAAGTTATTGTTTAGCCATGTTTCACCTGTAGCAACGTTGGTTATTGGTAAATATATAAACTTATGATTAGCATCTGCGTAATTACGATCTGGAATACCTCCTACAGCATCCAAGCTCAAAGCACCTTCAGAAACGTCGTTTACTTGAAAATCCAAACTCGCAATAGTTGATATCACTCCAAAGAGTTGTTTTTTTATGTTAAAAGATGCATCTCCATGTACGTTAATCTTTACGAGTATTGTACCCGTCTCACTAAAGGTACCTGAAGGATAACTAATGCTAAATCCATTAGCATCTCCCGCTTCGCCTGTACCAGTTGCACTATTTATAACAGCACTAGTATAAGCATCGTAATTACCAGACCCAGCTGTGTAGGGGATTGCAACTTCAATACTATTAGCAGTGTTGTCTACCACGCCCTGTATGTCTATTGTACCATCTCCTATTGATGGAATTGGATCGGGATTTGGAATTTCGACAAATAAAGCATGCCCCTTGACAATGGAAAGTGTTTTGGTGCAGTTTAGAGCTAATTTTGTCCAAACAACAGAAAGAGTACCTACATTTGCTGGGGTTCCGCTTAAGGGATAAGTAATTTTATGGGTTTCACCAGAATTCAATGTTACCGACGTTAATGTAGGCATTCCTACAGAAATCCCTGAAACACCGCTCAACACCAAATCACCTGAAGCAAAAGAAACTATTGCCGTAGAAAATGAATTATTTGTAAGAGTCACACTAAACGAGGCTCCAACTAAAGGAATCCCACTTACAAATGCCCCTGTCTGTACAAAACCATCCGCATCGCAATCATTTGTGAGAATTGCTGTAGAACTATCGCTTACATCACTTAAACAATTGGTCCAAACGCCGTTTTCGTAAGCTTTTAAACAGTTAGATGAAGTGTCATAAATTATCATGCCATTTACTAAAGATATTATAGCAGATGTATCGGCTACACGTGGTATTAAAATTCCACTATTTGTAGAGACCACGTCCAATGCCGCTTCTGGCGAAGTGGTTCCAATGCCTACTTGTGCCAGTGTTGTAAAGCTGACTGTGAAAAGTGCAGCACTTAAAATTATATTTTTCATTTTTTTGGTTGTTAGTTATTTATGAAGCTCTTATGCTTCGGAAAAAATCTTATTAGTTGGTTAGTTGTTATTGGTGGTTCAGCTCATAACTTTTGTCTTTTGTTAATATTTTAAGACAAAATTCGAAGAACAATGTAATCTGATCAGTATTAAATTTGTAATTGAAAGTTGGCTGCTCGCAATAACACTTGAGGTGGGGGTGTATAATGTTCATAATTTACGTCGTAATCATTCAAAACTATAACTTCAAAATTTGAAGTTGGTGTGCGTATAAATGATTTTTTAAGGTATAATTGGAACCATTTATATCCTATATATTTTAAAAACAATACGCTGGAAACAAAAGTCAAAGGGGTTGAAATTTTAAACTCTGTTTTGTAAACCAATTGTGCGGAGGGTGTTAGTTGGATACTTGAGTAAATCCCAAACACGATGGCAGCAGGGTCTGTGAGAGCAAGGTCGTGATAAAGTGTAAATTGTCTACTGTTAATAAGCAGTTGATACTCAACAGCCAAAGGCATATATAGATGTACTAAGTCCGCATTTTCCAAGCGAAGTGCTGGAAGCACCAAAAGGGCTTTTATGCTTGTCAGTATCTGTGTAGAAGTGCTATTTAATACGAAAACTCCATCACCTAAAATAGGAGTGTCTATTTGACTTAAAGATGCCTGAGAACTTAAAATGGTTTTAGAAGTTTCTAAACTAAATGTCGATCCTTCACTCACATACAGTTGTGCGAACCCAGATAAGCTGCAAAAAAACAATACTAAAGTTCGAACTTGGCACATATAATATTTAGCTTTATATGCACTAAGAACGCTACAAGACCTATCAACTAAAAATAAAATGTAACAAACGGCTATTTGACGTAACGTAATCTTTAAACCATGTAAGTAACGGGAAGTTTAATTTTTTTAAAATACTGATTAATAAGTGTTTATGTAATAAAATTCAATTTTTATTTGCTAAATAAAATAAATGATAATTAATTTTTTAGAACGATTTTCTAGAGGTTGAAACATTAAATATAGCTCATAAAATAGATTTCGAATAGTTTGTAATGGTAGATCATAGTATTAAACATGCCTATAATCAGGAACAAAAGACGAAGTAATCTATTTAATTTTAGTGTCAATCATAAGATCGTCACGCAAGGCTGGCAATAATTTTTTAGCCTTAATATAAATGTACAGTACTATACACTTACCTAACCTATCTTTAACCCATTTGCAGTATCATGTGCCGTATCAGGATTCACAAAAATGAGTTTGCCTTCAGGAGTTTCGGTCATTAATATCATACCTTGACTTTCAACACCTCGCAAAACACGGGGTGCTAAATTTGCTAAAACTGTAACCCGTTTTCCTAGGACTTCATTGGCCGAAAAAGTCTCGGCAATTCCCGAAACAATGGTGCGAACATCCATACCGGTATCCACTTGAAGAACCAATAACTTTTTGGCTTTGGGCATTTTTTCGGCCGAAATAATCGTCCCTATACGAAGGTCTAATTTAGAGAAATCTTCAAAAGAAACAGTCTCTTTTTGAGGTTCTACCACATTATTGGAAAGTGTATTTGCTAGCTTACTTTGGGCTAATTTTTCTAATTGTTGCTCAATTTCTGCATCTTCAATTTTAGCAAACAACAGTTCTGCTTTTCCAATTTGGTGGGCAGGTTCTAAAAGAGGCGAGCCAGTTTGTACTGTCTCCCAAGCATGGGATGGTAACTGAAGCATTATTTTTAATTTTTGAGACGACCATGGTAAAAATGGTTCTGATAGAATGGCCAAAGCTGCTGAGATCTGAAGAGCAACATACATAATGGTTTGTACGCGCTCCGGATCCGTTTTAATCACTTTCCACGGTTCTTCATCCGCTAAATATTTATTCCCAAGTCGGGCCAGATTCATCAACTCCTGACTGGCTTCTCTGAAACGGTAGCGCTCAATTGATTTTGACAAACTCACAGGAAAGGCTTTTAGTTTTTCTAAAGTTTCTAAATCTAGTGTCGAAAATGAGTTTGGACTTGGCACAAAACCTTCATAATACTTATTAGTCAGCACCAACACACGGTTGATGAAGTTTCCAAAAATTGCTACCAGCTCATTATTATTACGGGCTTGGAAATCTTTCCAAGTAAAATCGTTATCTTTTGTTTCGGGTGCAGTCGCTGTTAGTACGTACCGCAACACATCTTGTTTTTCTGGAAAGTCTTTTAAATACTCCGGCAACCAAACCGCCCAATTTTTGGAAGTGGACAGCTTTTGGCCTTCTAAATTTAAAAATTCGTTGGCAGGGACATTTTCGGGAAGTATATAACTACCTTCTGCTTTGAGCATTGCTGGAAACATAATACAATGAAATACAATATTATCTTTTCCTATAAAATGAACCAAAGTAGTGTTTTCATCTTTCCAATAAGACTCCCAATCCTTGCCTTTTCGTTGAGCCCATTCTTTAGTGGAAGATATATAACCAATAGGAGCATCAAACCACACATATAGGACTTTGCCATCACCACCTTCAACAGGGACAGGAATACCCCAATCCAAATCACGAGTCACAGCACGTGGACGCAAACCATCATCAATCCAAGATTTACACTGCCCATAAACATTGGGTTTCCAATCAGTTTTATGACCTTCTAGAATCCATTCTTTTAAAAATGCTTCATGTTTATCAAGCGGTAAAAACCAGTGCTTCGTTTCTTTCAAAGTTGGAGTGGCTCCAGTTATTGCCGATTTGGGATTGATTAAATCCGTAGCATTGTGTGTGGTTCCACACGCCTCACACTGATCGCCATAACTTTCTTCATTCCCACATTTTGGGCAGGTACCTACCACAAAGCGATCTGCCAAAAACTGATTGGCTTCGGCATCGTACAATTGGGCAGTAGTTTCTTCAACGAAATCGCCTTTATCATGAAGTGTTTTAAAAAATTCGGAAGCCGTTTCGTGATGAATTTTTGCAGACGTTCTAGAATAATTATCAAAAGAAATACCAAAATCTTCAAAAGACGTTTTGATATCCGCATGAAAACGATCTACGATGTCCTGAGGTGTCACCCCTTCTTTTTTAGCCTTAATAGTTATGGGCACTCCATGCTCATCACTGCCACAAATAAAAGCCACATCGTGTCCTTGTAAACGTAAATAACGTGCATAGATATCCGCTGGTACATATACGCCCGCCAAATGGCCAATATGAATGGGTCCATTGGTATAGGGTAAAGCGGCTGTAATTGTGAAACGTTTCGACATTGAGTTCTGAATTGTTAGCACAAAAATACATAATAATACGTCCAATTTGAAACAGAATTTTAGAGAAATTCTTATCTTTACAAAAAGCCCTTCAAAATGACTCTTAATACTTTAATTTGGTGCCTTATAATGGTGATAAATTCAAACCCAAACAAGACACTTATGGAGCACTCTACAATACTTAATTCCTCTGAAATGATTCGTCCTCACTATTTAAAAGCAGGCGACACGGTTGCTGTTGTTGCACCTGCAGGTATTTTAAAACATGATGCCGAAGTGATTCAAAAAACTAAAGTCCTCTTAAATAGCTGGGGATTAGAAGTTACTTTTGGAAACCATCTCCAAACAAAGGCACATCATTTTGCGGGGACGGACATCCAACGCAGCAGTGACTTACAATGGGCTTTGGATCAACCAAATATCAAAGCAATTTGGTGCGCGCGCGGCGGCTATGGCACTCTTAGAATTATAGATGATTTAAATTTTAAACGTTTTAAAACCCACCCCAAGTGGATAATTGGGTATTCGGATGTGACAGTCCTTCACAACGCTGTAAATAATTTAGGTTATGAAAGTTTACATGCTATGATGTGCATAAATCTTAATGAGGACAGAGTTGACATAAAACAATCAATAGAGACTCTAAAAGCTGCACTTTTTGGCAAATTAAAAACATATGAAATCGATGGCAATACAAACAATAGACTAGGAGACACTTCTGGGTCGCTTATTGGAGGAAATTTATCGTTATTGGCTGCCACTTTAGGAAGTGTCACAAGTCTTAATACCGAAAGTAAAATTATTTTTATTGAAGAAATAGGGGAATATAAATACCATATCGATCGGCAGCTACAAAGTTTGAAACGTGCTGGTTATTTTAAACACTGTGCTGGCGTCATCATTGGCGACATGAGTCAACTTAAAGCCAACACTCCTGCTTGGGGACAATCTGTAGAAGCATTGATTTTAGAGGTACTCAAAGATACAGATGTGCCTGTTGCTTTTGGGTTTCCAGCAGGGCATGAACTCGAAAACCTTGCCCTCTATTTTGGTCGCACAATTCAACTTAATGTGACCAAATCAAGAACGCGGGTCTTATTTTTAGATTAATTTTTTACTATGATTTCAAACACACCCCAACCACCTTATTATGCTGTTATTTTTAGCTCAGTGCGTACAACTGAAAATGAAGGTTATGCCGAAATGAACGCACTTATAAATAAACTTATACTGCTACAAGACGGTTTTTTAGGTATGGAAAATGCCAATGCAGAGATTGGAATTTCAATCTCCTATTGGAAGGACTTAGAATCTATAAGACATTGGAAAAAAAACTTGAACCATCAAAAAGCGCAAATTAAAGGACAAAAAACATGGTATAGTCAATATAAAGTCCGCATTTCCAAAGTAGAACGCGACTATGAATTTCTAAAAAAATAAGATTCCTATGTCTGAATCTTATACACGTGGCATTTCAGGAGAACGTATGGCGGTGGATTACTTGATATCAAAAGGCTATCGGATTTTAGCACAAAATTTTCGCTATTTGAAAGGTGAAGTAGATATTATTGTTCAAAAAGACAACTGTTTAGCGGCTGTGGAAGTTAAAACACGTTCCTCTATATCGTTTGGAACACCCGAAGAATTTTTAAAACCGGCTCAAATACAGCGCATCATTAAAACTGTAGACCACTTTGTGATGTCCAAAAATTTAGATGTTCAAGTTCGTTTTGATATTATCGCTATTGTGGTTTCAAAAAAAGAATCTCAAATAGAACATATTGAGAATGCGTTTTATCATTTTTGATCTAAAACCTCTTTTAAATCTTCAAATAAATACGGTTTAGATGTTATTGTTTTAGAAGCATCCAATACAAAATAGGTTGGCGTTGATTGGATGTTGTAATTTATTGGAATATTATTCTCCCACTTACCCTCTGCAATGGTATGTGTGAATTGAGGCCATTGTTTTATGACTTCACTCCACTGTTGAGGAGTGTTTTCTAAACCAATAGCAATGAATTTAATGTCTTTTTTGGGGTGATTTAAACGGTATGCGTGAATTTCTGGAAGTTCCTTCATACAATGTCCACAATCACTACTCCAAAAAACCAAAACATACATAGAAGCGCCATTCAAACCATAAAGTGATGTTTTCAGCTTAGTTAAAGAGTCTTGTATATCAAAATTTGGAGCTTTAACACCAATGGCAACTCGTAAATATGTTTGTAATGAAGCTATCAATTCAGTGGCATTCAACTGGATCGCCAACGGTAGTGTATAGGTTTTTGTAAGATACACAGCCAACGCTTCTTGTTGTGATTCAATTAAAATATCATTCAAGGTATTCAAACTGATAAGTTGATAAGAGGGTTTTGTAATTGAAAATGCTTCATAAACCGTATCGATATTAGTTTTATAGTCTTGAAAAGATGGTGTTTCAGAAGAATGCATCCCAAAAATATAATCAATGGATTTGTCTATTATAAAATTTGAGCTTTGGAGAGTCGTATCTTGAAAATTGATCCCCTTAAAATAATGGTATTTCGCATTCACCATATAGGATTTAGCTGTTTCCACAATGTTAGGCATGTAGGGTTTACTGGCCACTATAAAATGTGAAGCGATTTTTCCTTCGGATAGGGTTTCGTACGATTGTTGTAAACTATCTAAATGTTGGACCCGTTTTCTATAACTAATTGAATCCATAACCGGTTGTGCATACAATTGCATCAACTTGTGTTGTGCCGAAGTAATGGACAGCGTGTAAGACTGAAATAATTGATTTTCTTTGGAGTTTGAAAATTCAACCCCCTTAAACTTATCAAAATTGAAAACAACGTCTTCTTTTCCATTATAAATAAATTCAAAATTATGATCAGATTGCGGTAAAGCATACACCAATCTATAGATCCCCGCAGACATGGAAGCATCAAGTTCAATTGTAATATGACCAAGTTCGTTCACAGATCCATAACTGACGTAGGACGTAGTGCCCGCTGAAAGCTGGTACAGCATGGTTGTTTTAAATTCATTGGCAGGCGAAAAAGTACCTTTAATTTGATATTGAGAAAATCCCAAAACCGGAAGAATTAAACTAAAACAAAAAAGGTATTTAAACATGAGGCTATGCGTTTACTTGACTCAAATATAATCATCTTCAGTAGAAAACCAATAGTTATGTCAAAATTGGCTTCAAGATTTCTAGTCCTTGTTGAACCGTGTTTATATTTGAAAAAGTCATTAATAATCGAAGTCCCATACGCATTTGTTTTTCTTTTATCGCACAAGTCTGGGGGTGGGCTTGTACGTATTGCAATACTTTTGAAAAATGAATACTCTGATAAAATCGACTTTCTTGATCACTGATAAAATAGCCCACTAATTTGTGATTTTTCATGACTACTTTTTCAAAACCTAAGGTTGTTGCCAACCATTTGATTCGTACACTGTCAAGTAGATCTACAACTTGCGTTGGAAGTACCCCAAATCGATCAATTAAATCGCGTTCAAAACGCTGTAATTCATCTTCATTTATCAACGTATTTAGTTGCGTATATAGACTTAAACGTTCGGTGATATTATTGACATAATCATCTGGAAACAATAAGGAGAAATCAGTATCAATGGTAACGTCTCTTACAAATTCTTTGGTGTTTATATCTTCATTATAAAGCGACTTGAACTCTGTTTCTTTAAGTTCTTCGATGGCTTCATTCAGTATTTTTTGATACGTTTCAAATCCAATATCGTTGATAAACCCACTTTGCTCTCCTCCTAACAAATCTCCTGCTCCACGAATTTCTAAATCTTTCATAGCAATATTAAATCCGCTTCCAAGGGCTGTATATTGTTCTAGTGCAGAAATACGTTTGCGAGCATCATCAGTCATCGCATGATAATCGGGGGTAATAAAATAACAAAAAGCTTTCTTGTTGCTCCGCCCCACACGACCTCGCATTTGGTGTAAATCGCTAAGTCCAAAATTATTAGCATTATTAATAAAAATCGTATTGGCATTTGGCACATCCAAACCACTTTCTACAATGGTTGTACTGACCAGAACATCAAATTCTCCGCTCATAAAATCGAGCATCAGCTGCTCCAGCTTACGTCCTTCCATTTGACCATGACCGACCCGAATTTTTGCATCAGGAACCAATCGTTGTAGAAGTCCTGCGACTTCTTTAATGTTTTCAATTCTGTTATGAATAAAATAAACTTGTCCAGCTCTCTGAATTTCATATTGAATCGCATCGCGAATGACTTCTTCGTTTAAGCGAATAACTATACTATCAATCGGAAAACGGTTAGGTGGCGGCGTTGTAATGACCGATAAATCACGTGCTGCCATCAAACTAAACTGAAGTGTTCGAGGTATAGGCGTCGCAGTCAGTGTCAGCACATCCACATTGTCTTTAAGTGTTTTGAGTTTTTCTTTGACTGCTACACCAAATTTCTGTTCCTCATCGACAATTAACAATCCTAAATCTTTAAATTTTACCGATTTATTAACCAATTGATGCGTTCCAATAATAATATCTAAACTCCCCGACTCTAACTGTTCTAAAGTAGCTTTGCGTTGTTTGGCTGTTTTGAAACGATTGATGTAATCAACCCTAACAGGAAAATCCTTCAAACGTGCTTTAAAGGTTTTGGCATGTTGAAATGCAAGAATAGTGGTAGGCACCAAAACAGCAACTTGTTTACCATTATCAACTGCTTTAAAAGCAGCCCTCAAAGCGACTTCTGTTTTTCCAAAACCTACATCTCCACAAATCAGACGATCCATAGGACGTTCGCTTTCCATATCAGCTTTGATATCGGCCGTAGCCGTCATTTGATCGGGAGTATCTTCAAAAACAAAGGAAGCCTCTAACTCAAGCTGCATGGAAGTATCAGGATTGTATCTAAAGCCTGTTTCTAACTTCCGTTTGGCGTAGAGTTTTATTAAATTAAATGCAATTTCTTTGACCCTAGATTTGGTCTTTTGCTTCAATACTTTCCATGCTTTACTGCCTAGCTTATAAACTTTGGGAGGCTTCCCGTCTTTACCATTAAATTTGGTGATTTTATGAAGGGCATGAATGCTTAAATACAAAATATCCCGTTCGCCATAAAAAAGCTTGATGGCTTCTTGTTTTTTTCCTTCTACATCAATTTTTTGTAAGCCTCCAAACTTCCCAATTCCGTGGTCAATGTGAGTAATATAATCTCCAATTTCAAGTTTTGTTAACTCTTGAAGGGTAATAGATTGCTTTTTAGAAAACCCATTTTTAAGATGAAATTTATGGTAACGTTCAAAAATTTGATGATCGGTATAACATACAATTTTTTTGTCGTGGTCGATAAATCCTTGATGTAATGACATTACGATGGTCTGACAGTGCACGTCTACATCTGCAGTTTCAAAAATATCATAAAACCGCTGAGCTTGTTGGGTATTTGAGCAACAAATATAATTTTGATAACCCAAATCATGATGGGTATTTAAATCTTCAATGATAAGATTGAACTGCTTATTAAATGACGGCTGTGGACTCACTTGAACCTCCAGTTGCTGTTCTTTTTTAGTTGCTAAAACAGGATTGTTTCCAAATTCAACTACCGAAAAACCCAACAACTGAGATTTGAAATCATTGGAGGTACAAAACAAATCTTCTGGGCGGCTGTGATTTATGTCCGTAGATAATTTATTATACGCCTCAGATGCTTTCTCTTGAAGCGTATCAGTTGCCGCTAAAAATGCAGGAATATTTTTAATAAACACTACCGTGTTTGAAGATATATATTCTAAAAAGCCTTGGCGCGTTTCGTTGAGCAATTTATGCTCAATATTAGGGATAATTTGGAGTTTTTTAATGGGTTTTATCGACAATTGCGATTCGATATCAAAAGTTCGAATGCTGTCCACTTCGTTACCAAAAAATGCAATTCGATAAGGTTCATCATGTGAAAATGAAAAGACATCTACTATCCCACCTCGTACTGAAAACTCGCCAGGTTCGGTGACAAAATCAACACGTTTAAATTGGTATTCAAAAAGAACTTCATTAAAAAAATCTAAATTCAATTCTTCGCCAACCGCCACTTTAAAGGTTGATTTTTCAAGTTCTCTTCTCGACAGTACTTTTTCAAAAAGTGCTTCTGGATAAGTAACAATGAGTGCTGGTTTTTTTTGAGAGTTAATACGGTTTAAAACCTCCGCTCTCAATAATACATTGGCATTATCTGTCTCTTCAATCTGATAAGGCCTGCGATAACTTCCTGGATAAAACAAAACCTCCTTATCATCTAATAACACCTCCAAATCGTTCAGATAATAGGCTGCTTCTTCCTTAGTGTCAAAAATCAACAAAAAAGGCTGATTAATCGTTTTAAATATACTGGCAATTGTAAAGGACAGCGATGAGCCCAAAGCACCTTTTAAATGTGTTTTTTCTTTGGATTTGGATAAGGCAACGCTCAGATTTTGATGAACCAAAGACTGTTGAAATTTTTGAGAAAGAATGATTTTACTCAACTAAAATATTTTTGCAAAGATATAATAATAGTCTTTAATTTAAATAGTGCCTGGTTTAGATCCTTGATCTAATATTCGCATCAAACCTTCCTGAGCAACTGAAGCAATCAGATTTCCTTTGGAATCAAAAATACTCCCCCTAGAAAATCCTCTAGAATTGGAAGCACTAGGGCTGTCAATGGCATATAAAAGCCATTCACTGATATCAAAATCTCGATGAAACCACAAGGCATGATCTAAGCTGGTGTAAAACACTTCCTTTGAGTTTAAAAATTCGCGATGTGGCATGGATGCTGGACGTAAAATATTATAGTCCGAAGCATAGGCCAACAACTGATGTTGAAGTGGGATGTTGGTCGCTAGCTTTTCGCATGTTTTAAACCAAATATTATCAAATGGCGGACTATTTTTAACCAACTTGGTGAGCATATTATCAACTGGCTTAAATTCAAATACTTTTGGTAAAAAGGACTTGTATCTTTTGTATGTATCTGGAATGACATCCTTAAACTGTTCAATTTGTTTATGGCTGTCCATCAATTCTTCTGGTGGAAACACATTGGGCATTGAAATTTGGTGATTGACCCCTTGTTGCTTTAACTGAAAGGAAGCCGACATATTAAAGATGGCTTTTTCATTTTGAAAAGCCACCACTCGACGGGTTGTAAAACTACCACCATCTCTTATCACATCGACTTCATATTTTATGGGAACATCAATGTTTCCACCCAAAATAAAGTAGCCGTGCATGGAATGTGCGTACCGATCTTCAGGAATGGTTTGATAGGCTGCATGTAGCGACTGTGCCAATACTTGTCCTCCAAAAACACGCCCCCATGGCGCTTGATAATTTTTACCAATAAAAGTGTGTTCGTTAATTTTTTCGAGTGTAATTAATTTAATAAGTTCAGAAAGGGATTTCATAGTTTAAAATTTGATACAAAAATAGTCTTTTGTGTATAATATGACTTTTAATTTCTTTTAACAAACTGTTAAATTTTGTAATATTGGAGTGCTCTTAGAGTCTAACAAACAAAACGTATGGACATTTTATTAATCTTAATCGCTGCGTCCTTAATGGTTCTAGGAATCGTTGGAAGCTTTTTACCTGTTTTGCCAGGGCCTTTAACAAGTTGGGTGGGTCTTTTGATATTGTACTTAATGCCCGAAATTGAGGTCAATAGCGTAACTCTGATCATTACACTGATTGTAGCTATTTTAATTTGGGTTTTAGATTACATCATACCCGCCATAGGAACCAAAAAATTTGGTGGTAGCAAAGCAGGAATGATTGGAACTTCCGCTGGGCTCATTGTTGGACTTATTGCCCCAATTCCTGGCGGTGTTATTGTCGGTCCTTTTGTGGGTGCTTTTGTAGGCGAATTGATAAACAAAGCGGATTCTCAAACAGCTCTAAGAGCTGCTTTTGGAAGTTTGTTAGGTTTTTTAACCTCTGCGTTTATAAAATTTGTAGTAGCATTCATCTATTTAGGCCTCTTTATTTCGATCATTTGGCGGCATAAATCTGTCTTATTTTAATACCTCACCGCTTTTAACAAAACTTTTAATCAATATTTTATAATTTACATTAATTTCACCTTCTAATAAAAAAAACTACCACTATGAACAAATATTTTTCTATTCTACTTTGCGTCTTATTTCTATTGTCGTCGTCATTGATTGCGCAAGAAAAAGAAGCTTCCAACTATAGTTATAACGATGCTTTTGGGCATGATTTCTACAGTAAAAATGGGACTGCAACACGTTCTGCAAGCGGAAAACCTGGACATGCCTATTGGCAAAATAGCGCCGATTACACTATTGATGTTAGCTTAAACGAAACAACGAAAGAAATTTCGGGGACTGAAACCATCACTTACACAAACAACAGTCCAGATACATTGGACTTTTTATGGATGCAATTGGATCAAAATTTATTTAAGAAAGACTCCCGCGGAAATGCTATAATTCCTTTACAAGGGAGTCGTAACGGGGCCAAAGGACAAGATATTGATGGTGGATATGGTATTAATACTATCAAACTGATTTACAAAAAAGGCCGTCGTTCTACAGAAATTAATACCACGTATTCAATTGTAGATACCCGAATGAAAGTGAACCTTCCAAAAGTGTTAGAAGCTAATGGCGGAACTGTTGGAATTAAGATTGATTTCTCATTCACTTCACCTGATTATGGGTCGGATCGAATGGGTGTTTTAGAAACCAAAAATGGTCGTATTTTTACCTTGGCACAATGGTATCCAAGAATGAGTGTTTATGATGATGTCAGTGGATGGAATACGCTTCCATACTTAGGAGCTGGAGAGTTTTACTTAGAATATGGAACTTTTGATG